>CAJHYB010000039.1_pt1 | contig 15544 bp, 12 predicted proteins | sample 9198631 | NCBI WGS metagenome assembly CAJHYB01 (sample SAMEA7708354, study PRJEB35096) | sediment metagenome | biome: marine neritic benthic zone biome [ENVO:01000025]; feature: sediment [ENVO:00002007]; material: shallow marine sediment [ENVO:03000034] sea grass bed [ENVO_01000059] ... | reverse complement strand
TGATGAGGCGGTCCCGCTGCTGCTGAGCCTGATTGACCTCGTCCCAGGAAGGCTTGACCGGATCGGGAGGATTCACGTCCTGAAGGACCACCTGATCGACGGAGATGCCGGTTTCATACTGTTCGCAGAGTTCCTGAAGCCGAGCCGTGACAGTCGATTCGATCTCCTGCCGTCCGACGGTTAGAACCTCGGTAACGGTTCGGTCTCCAATAACCGCACGAACCACTGCCTCCGTCATGTCCCGGAACGTATCCGTTATGCGTCGAACCTTGAAAAGGTATTTGTATGGATCAGAAACCCGGTACTGGACGATCCACTCCACCACCGCAACATTCAGATCTCCAGTGAGCATCAGCGACTCGCCTTCAAACCTTCGCTCGGAGAACTGGCTTCGCACGTCTGCCCGAACCGTCCTGAACCCGAACTCCTCCTTCAGCTGACGCTGAACAGGAACGAGCTGGACGCTTTCGAAAATCGGCATCTTGAAGTTCAATCCAGGCTCGGTCGTCCGGACAAACTTCCCAAAGCGGAGGACGACACCGACCTCCTCAGGTTGGACCTGGTACACACTCCCGAAGATCAGAATAAGAATGACGACCGCGCCGGCGGCGAGACCGATCATTCTGGGCGGGATCTTCGGCGGATTGAACTTTGGAATCTCGAATACATTTTCTTCCATGGGTACTCCAGTTCAAACAAGAATAGCAGAGCGACTCAGCAGTTACGATGTTCGCTCGAGCCGCGGTTTCCGAAAGGCAACAGTGAGGTCGAAGGTGAACGACTCCCTATCGGATTGCGTCCGATTCAGAATACGCCGGGTACCGGGAGAACATTCCGACGCTTCCACGGGAGGTTCGGGCCGCCACGATCCGACAATGTCTGAATCAGGCAGCTCTCTCGGAGACGATTTTCCTCATCTCAGCGATGACGGCATCCAGTTCATCGAACGTATTGTAGAAGTGCGGTGCCACTCGGATTCCAGCACCGGGACGAAAGTCGATCATGAACCCGCGGTTGACGAGCTCGCGGCTCACTCTGTAGGCGTCGGGAGGGTTTATCGAGACAGTCCCGCCCCGCCTCTTCGGATCGCGCGGTGTATTCACCTGGAAGCCGGCTTCATCTGCGAGTCCGATCAGGCCCTCGGTCATCTTCAGTGACTTGGCGCGGATCTCGTCGACCCCGACGCGCGCGATGATTTCATAGCCCGCCCGGGCTGCGTAGAGGGCCGGCACGTTCGGCGTGCCGTTCAGAAACCGATAACCGCCTTTGGTGTAGTTCATTTCAGGACGGAAGTCGAATGGTTGCTCGTGGGCCATCCAGCCAGTCAGACGGGGTTCCATCCGGTCTCGCAATTCCGGTCGAACGTACAGATAGGCAACTCCCGGTCCCCCGCAAAGCCATTTGACCGAGCCTCCGACTACAAAGTCGACGCCGAGTTTCCGGACGTCGAACGGGACGGCGCCACAGGACTGGTAGGTGTCGAGAACGACGTACGCTCCAACCGAGTGGGCCTTCTCGATGATCGGTTCAATATCCTGAAGATAGGCACTCTTGAAAATCACATGAGAGATCGGGACGACCAGAGTCCGTTCGTCGATGGCTTCCAACAAGGGTTCCAGAGGAACCGTCAAGCCGTCCGGACATGCGACTGGCGTCACCTCGACACCATCTTGCGCCTGATAGAAGTATCGGACTGAAGGGAAGTTCAACTCTGAGTAAACGATCCGGTTCCGCTGAGGCGTCGGCCTCAAAGCAGACATCACGACGGCCTCGGCCAGGGTCACATTCTGATGCGTGGATACCTCACCTGGACCGGCTCCAAAGATCTCGCCGACAACGTCTCCGATGTCGACGGCCATCTCCCACCATCCCTCCTCCCAGGCGCGCACGCCGCGGTGATTCCACATGTCGGCATACTCTCGAAGGTCATCGTAGACCGCTCTGGGCATGGCACCGAGGGAGTTGCTGATGAGGTAGACCGTCTCATCGAGTATCGGGAACTCCTTCCTCCACTTCAAAAGATCGTCCATCGTAACTTCGCCTGTCTATTCAACTCCCGCCACTCGGCCGTTCGACTAATAGCATCTCGCGATCAGAGAGTACACTGGAAAAAGGAACTCGCGGCCTCTGCGACTCTGCGCGAAACGTCTTATTCCGACGAGCCGGCATCCTTGAAGATGATGTCATCCAATTCGACGATCAGATCTTCCAGAATGTGGCCGGAGGGGTCCTCGAGAAGGGCGACAGCGACATACTTTCGGCCACCTCTCTCAACAAGTGCGGCATCCGAGTGCCAGTTCTTCCAGGTCCCCGACTTTCGGTAGATGATCGACCCCGGACGGGCCTTGAGTCCTTTGACGAACTTGTGAGACAGCGCCGGCCTGGACAAGATGGCTTTCATCTCACGAGACGCTGGCGGGCTGACGAGCATCTCGCGCTCGAGCATCACGAAGAAGCGTGCCACCTGCCGGGCAGTGGCGCCATGCGATATTCCGTTTACAGGGTCTCGTTGCCATCGTCCGAACCCGCCGCCGTAGTCCTTTCCCACCCAGAGGCCCCCGCCCTTGACAGGGTTGTAGAGCGAGTATCGGGAACTCTGGAGTGTCCCCGCGATCGACGTGAAGCCGACCTTCCTGATCATCTGAGTCGCCGATTGGTTGGAAGACCGTCGAATCATCTGCTCGAGTGTTGCCTTGACCGACGGACTATAGGTGAGACGTCCTCTGTCGACCTGATCGAACGCCGCCAACAGAACGGCAATCTTCGGCAGGCTGGCGGCGTAGCGCATCACCTCGTCTTCAATTCCGCAATACCGGATCTCCTCAGAATCAGAGAGATCGACCAGAGCAACGGAGAGTCGGCCTTGCTGGATGAGCTGCTGATAAGGAGCCCGGCTCGCCACACGCTCAAGGGCAGCCCGAATCTGAGGATCCTCGGACGGAAGCTCCAACGTCGCCGGATCGAGTTCTGAGCCAAGCGCAAACACAGAAGAGAGATGCCCGAGGGCAAGAACAGCAGCAATCGAGAAGACTTGGCGCATGATTCCCAAAAACGGTCAGTTTAGCACGGTCCAGCAGGTTCTTCGCAGTGGATCAAGGGTCCCCTCAGGGATTGAGCTCCTCGATCAGGCTCTCGATCTCAGTCGCTATTGCGAGGTGTTCGGCAGCCGAGTTGACTTTGCGGACGTCGGACATCAGCGCCAGCATGTAAATACGCTGTCGACCATCGCTCGTGAAGTCCGACTCAATGATTGCGACGGAGTGCATGAGGTTGAGGGCGTTCCCCTTGTACCGGCCGCAGCTGTACCCTTCTTCCGGCCGACAGCGATAGAGCGAACCGGACTTGAAGAAGACCGCAGCGTTCTTGAGAGCAGGCGAGGCGGCATAACGGTACCGATTTCGAGTGAAATAGAGCAGCTTCTTCATCTCGAGACTACTCCACCTGTCGACGAGGCGCCCTTCCTCGATTCGAACGAGGAATCGCAGCAGTTGCCGCGGAGTCGCATAGCTGGACTGGCCGGACAACGCCTTGCGGCCACCGGCTGTGAAAAGAGTCCTCTGGCGAAGATCCTGGGTGTCCAGACCGGCATCGCGGAGTGGTTTCGCAAGAAGTTCGATCGCTCGATCCGATAGGAGGCCTCGAGGAGTTCCCAGGAAAACTCCTGTGACATTCTCTTCGGTTGCCGCCCCTGGAAAAGACCTCCCCATCCTGTCGATCAATAGGATCTGTTTCCACACTGTCGAAGCCGCGGCGTTCGAACTGGGCGACACCATGTGATCAAGCCACTCCCAGAGCGTGAAACGGTCGCCCACACGGATCCGGCGATGCGGAACCGCGCTGAAATCAGCCAACGGGACCGGAACAGTGTGGGAATCACCGACCACAAAGTCGTCCGCCTCGAAGACGGAAGCTCTCAGAAATGCCTCACGGGCCGCCTCATCTTCCGGAAAAAGGTGCCGGACCCGATCGAAGAGCCCTGCCATCACAAGCATCTTCCCAAGGCTTCCCGGAATATATCCTTTGTCGGGATTCAAAGATGCGAATCGAGGATTCTCGGGGTTTGTGATGTCGAGTATCGCCAGCCGGTAGGAAGGGTCACGCTGCCCGACGATACGCTCCACGCCGGCTTGTAGATCGGCGTCATGGGCCGTTTCTTCGCCGATATCGAAGTCAGAATTCACGTCTGCCAGTCGGAGCCTGATTTCGGAATCACCCATCAGAGCGCCAGCGGGGAGCTTGCGTCCTTTCACTTCCCCTGACTGGATCAGGGCGTACCCCTTCAGCCGGCGTATCTGCGTCCGGTCGTAAGCATCCAAAGGGTAGCCGGCTGCCAGAAGCGATCCGATGAATCCGACAAGCGAAAGCGCCACGGCAGTTTTCGACCTGAGAATTGAAGGCCGCTGGGGAGACTCCTGTCCTTCTGAAATCGGGAGGTCGGCGAACATTCTGGAGGGCGTCCTCATGACGGAGGCTCGTCGAGCGGCACTTCTGTGTCTGCACCGGCGAGCACCGTCCTGTCTAGAGCTCGGAGGGCTTCCGCCAGTTCGGAGTCAGTCTGTACGACGAATGGGCGGATCTGAAACAACCAGAGCTTCCCTGAGACAAACCCGAATTCGATGTCCCAGATGCGCTCTGCTTCGTCCGCTCCGATCTTTGCCTTCAGTTCGCCTGCCGCGGACCATAGGGACTGGATCTCTCCGGAGGTCAGAAGATACTCCTCGCGCCGGGCTGGAACAGTCGAGACGCCTCCGACCCCTTCAGTGTTCAAAACACGTCTCTCGGATGACTTGGACTGACTCAGCAGCTTGACGCCGCCGGACTTCCGAATGAGAAGTGTCTCGGTGTCCTCGCCCTCGACAGCTCCTCCGACTCCTTCGCCAACGACAACGGTCAGGTCTTCGTTACTGCCGAGGTCCAGACCGGATGTAATCATCACTCCGGACTTCTCCGAGGGAACGCTCGCTAGAAGAAGAACCGACGGATAAACATCGGCCAGATTGTCAAGTGCCTGACTTCGCCACAAGTAGGCTCTCTCTGAGAAAGGCGAGGCCCAGACCTGCCTGATCGATTCGAGGAGGCCCGACAGCGTTCGCCGATGTGGGACCGTCAGGTTGAGACCCGCTCCAGAGAATTCCGGCAGGTCCTCAACGTTCGTATCGCTGCGAACGAACACTCCATCACTCAGGTCCGATCCGAAAGTGGCGCGGATCGCATCCGTGATCTGATCTCGCATTTCCGGAAGCCAAGGGAGCTCGACTATCGCTGCCCTGAAGAGTTCGAGATGCCCGAAGATGAAGCGTTTGACTTCGGACTCGGGACGGCCTTCGGCCTGCATCAGAGCAGCGGCATCAAACGCCTCGCGGATCTGCTCCGAGAGCGGACGCCCGTCCGGCCCCCAGGCCTGCTCGATGTGTCGGGCGTACATCCCGAAAGGAAGCGCAATTCCGTCCGCCACGGCTCCAGGGAAAAGCCGGCGAAGGCGCCCGAGATTGCCGGCTTTCGGTCCCACGATCTCGCCGGAGTCGGAAGCCCTCAGGTCGTCCAGCCGAATCGGGGACTGGCGATCGAAGCGCAGCCTGCTTCGATCGAGCGTGAGCCTGCTGTTCGATCCCTCAGCACTCCTCTCCAGCAGGGTGCGGTGCACATCTCCGAGATTCTCTGGAACCTTGAGGACCACGATCCCCAGTGGAGAAACAGCATAAAAGACCTCGCGGTCTTCGAACCTGCTCAAGATGGGCAGAAGAGATGAGGAGATCGAGGCGTTGGGAATGCCGAGTCCGCGAGCGAGGAGCTGAACATGAGAAAGGAGATTCCCAGCGTCGAGTGTGAGTACTCCGGCGACCGGATCGAGCTTCGGTATGGTCTCAGGAATGACATAGATCCCGGTCGCGTCGGGCTTCCAATCGTGCCGATACTCCCTCAGGACCTTCAATCGACCCCGGGCGACTCCTGAATTGAGGCCTCGGACACCCTGGCTCACTTCCTTTCCAAGAATGTCATGAGAGGCTCCCACTGCACGATCGACATCCCGATTCAGTTCGTCCAGCAGCATCGAAAGAGGAAGAACGATTGTTCCTCTGACCGACGCGTCGAGGAAGGAGTCGGCCACACTCTCGAACTGCATATATTTCGCCAGAACCGGACCGAACGTCTGCCGGGTCGTTCCTCGGGCCCAGTCGAGAGAGCGACTGAGATAGGTCAACGAGCGCTTGTACTCGAATGAGGGGATGGAGCGCAGAGGCAGCAGATCCGCCAGCTCAGAATCCAGGGCCTGATTCTCACGATCTGACAACAGGCCAAGTGCGCGCGCCAGAGCAAAGAGGTGAGTCAGATGCTCGAGGCGTTCTCGCCGCGTTCCGCCACCCCTGTGAACGGCTTCCTGGGCCAGGACGAAAGCCTGGTCGCTCAAGAGTGAGTTGAGGCTCAGGAGCCGAAGGTTTCGTGATCCGTCCGAGGACGATGCGATCACCTCCCGGATAAGGCTTCCCACCCTCGCGATAGCGAAGATGGACTCCCAGGGACTACTCCCCTCGAGCGCTCGCTGCAATGTCGTCAGTTCCTCGCTCAGATCGGATCCTGCCCCGCGCCCAAAGCGGCGAATTTCTTCCAGGATCCTGCTCTTGTCATACTGAACCTCGAGGGCCTGCAGAAGTTCGTCGAGTTTGTCGCGAACCGGCTCGTCGTGGCTCTTTGACTCGATGTATGAGTTGACCGCCTCGATATCTCCTCTCGACGGAAAGGAATGGATCTTGATCCGGATCGGCATGAACGCAGGATCGACCTCGGCGATCTCCTGCGCCAGGTTTCGGGTCCGGGCGGTCGTCTGCCCCGGCGAATTGGAACTGGGAATGATCGACACCAACAGGTTAGCGAGTTGGTAGTTCTTGATCGTCCAGACCGGATCGGCGAGCATCTTCTCCAGGAACGCCTGTCCCTGTCGTTGTTCGTCCTCTATCTGCCTCGCCCCCCGATAGTAGCGGGCACGCCTGAGGACCCAGCCGTCGTCGGTGTCGATCAGATAGTTCTCGAGGACGTACTCCTTGAGGCGGTAGTTGTCGTCCTCGGCATCGAAGAACGACTCGTAGTCGAGTGCCCGAAGAATTGTCCCGACGTGGATTCCCAGCTCCTGAAGCGCCTTCGCTTCGTCGCTGAATTCGCCGTGCTGGAAGCCGCCGCCCCGCTCCCGACAGGACCCTCCAGGGGGCTGTATTGTCCCGTCGTTGCAGAACCAGCGCAGGCGACGATAGGGCCCGCGGGCATTCTGCTTCATCCGGCTGATGGTCGCCTGAACAAAAACAACCTCTTTGTCAGTGAGTTCTCGGTTGCTTCCCCACAGCTCGTCGGTTCTGACGCACGTCACACACAACGCCAGAGCGAACAGCACCTGAATTGTGCGCCGCAAGCCCTTCCGAGCACCGTTGTTTCGACCGCTGGTAGCTTCGCGATGCTGCATTGAATCCAATTCGAATTCGGGAATCGGCCCGTGGACCAGGAGTAGAGAGTCTTACTTGGCTGACCAGATCCTCCGCTCCTGGTGCCCCAAATCGGGCACATTCTAGCAGATGGACCCGCTGCCGAGCGGCCCCTACCGGACCCGGCTCCAGCTTTCGATGGCGCCTTCTGAACGAAGCCGGGTTGTCGAGATCCGAGTCGGTTTCAGGTTTGCTCCTGAGTTACTATAGCGTCGATGCAACAGCGACTTTCAGACGCCCAACTCCTTGAAAAACTGGTCGGATTCAATTCGGTCAGCAGCAACTCCAATCTGCCGATCGCCAATTACATCGCAGACTATCTGGAACATCCGAACATCGAGACCATCCGTTGCCCGAGCGCCGGCAACGACAAGACGAATCTCGTCGTCTCGGTCCGGGGTTCCTCGCGATCCAGCCCTTCGCAAAGCGGGCTCTTGCTCTCTGGACATCTGGATGTCGTCCCGGCCGGTGAGCCGGAGTGGCGGAGCGATCCCTTTACGCTGATGGAGACCGCGGACTCCTATATCGGACGCGGAGCTACGGACATGAAAGGGTTCGTAGCCATTGCAGTGAATCTGGCGAAAGACCTCGCAGACCAGCACCTGGACCATCCACTCGTCCTCGTCTTGTCCTACGACGAAGAACTGGGATTGCTGGGAGCCCAACATTTCGCACAGACCTGGGATGGGCGATTTCCTCTCCCAGGGAATGCCATCATCGGCGAACCAACCGAGCTTTCGGTCGTCCGACTGCACAAGGGCCATCTTCAAATGACCGTGACTCTCCGCGGCGTCTCGGCTCACACTGCCTACCCTCACCTCGGGAGAAGCGCGATCGAGCCGGCCGCGCGAGTTGTCAGTGCGCTGGCCGGTCTCCGCAAGTCACTCGAGTCCGAAAGGTATTCGACAAGTGATCACTTCCCGGAAACGCCCTATGTGGCTTTGACCGTCTCCCGCATCCGGGGCGGGCAGGCGATCAATATGGTCCCGGACGAATGTGTGATCGATGTCGGCGCTCGGATCCTACCGGGAATGGACTCCTCGTCGATCGTCGATCGAGTCGAAAAGACCATAGGAAGTCTTCCGGAACTGGACGACTGCGAGTTCCGGGTCGTCAACGAAGCTGCATCTTTGATGGCACCTGACAACAGCGAAATCCATCAAACTCTCTGCGGCCTGGTCTCGCAGGGACGGACCGAGGCAGTCTCGTATGCGAGCGACGCCGGCGTCTTTCAGAGAATGGGAATCGACTGCGTACTCTTTGGCCCGGGATCGATCGCCGTGGCGCACAAGCCCAACGAATCGATGCCCAAAACCCAGTTTGCGCGGGCGCGCCCGATTCTCGAGCGCGTCGTCCAACAGTTCTGTGTGAACGGGAGTTCGAACTGAAGAATCTGAGGTCGATCAATTCGATGGCCCCTTGGCGGCACGCCATGTGTGTCGGGCCAAGTTCCAACGCCCCGAAAGCCGAAGCCGGGACCGATCTTCGCCGCTCGTGGAGACGCGGTCAGCCGGCTCTTTGAGATGGCCACAAGAAGCGCCGCGGCGTTACGCGGACTCGGGACGGGCGCGATCCAGAAAGCCCGTCTGGTGGACTTCTTCACCTGCAACCTCGATTCTCAGGAACTGCGAGGATGGTCGCCCGAGACCCTCCTCGACTCGTTCGTCTTCCGAACAAGAACCGGGTCGTAGAAGAGGTGTGCGTCGGGGCCGCTGGAGTCGCGGGCCAAAACCCGAGGAACACTCCCCTCTGCCTCGAGCAGCGCCCTGACCCTCGCTCGCCCTCAAGAATGGCGGGTCGAGTCACTCGTACCCTCAAGAGATTCCATCGGGATGCCGATAACGCGGGAGGAATGAAATCTGCTCGGACCAAATCCGTTTTGAGAGGCTTCCCGGTTCATCATTCACGGCTGATATCGGCATGCTACGCCTTCCTCGGCGTCATTGCGTTCGGGACGATCGGCTTCACCTGGATCGAGGGGTGGGGCGTCTGGCAATCCCTGTTCTTCACAATGATCACGATAACGACCGTCGGCTACGGCTCCGAAGGACTGTCGAAGTCCGGAGAGCTCTTTACCGCCGTCCTGCTCATCGGTGGAATCGCCACCACGACCTATGCGTTCAGTGTCATCGTCGAAAGCGCCGCAGACCGAAAGGTGGCTTGGAGAAGGAAGATGCAGAAGAGGATCAATGCACTCAGCGGACACTACATCGTCTGCGGACACGGACGAATCGGACGCGCGATCTCGGCCCGCCTCCTCGAAGCTGATTACCCGTTTGTCGTGGTCGATTCCGACCCCCGGCGGGTCGAAATGGCTCGGGACCACGGGATGCTCACCGTGGAAGGCGATGCGACCGAGGACGCCACCCTGATTCAGGCCGGCGTCGATCGAGCGTCCGGTCTTGTTTCGGTGGTCAAGTCCGACGCGCGCAATATCGTGATCACGCTCAGCGCCCGGGAGCTCAGCCCGGATCTGAGAATCATCACCAGGGCAGAGAATACACACTCGACTCACAAAATCCGCCGAGCAGGAGCCGAAGAGGTCGTTTGTCCGTATCAGGCCGGTGGCTCGGAAATCGCCGACAAAATCCTCCGCCCGCGACTCGCCGAGTTTCTGCGACGGTCCGACGACGAGAACGAGCGTATTGAGTTGGGAGAGGTCACCATTGAGGAAGGTTCTTTCCTGGTCGGCCGGACGATTCAGGACTATGGAAGTCGGGAAGGCTCCGATATTGTCTTTGTCGCGATCAAGAGAGGAGACCACGTTAAGGTCCAGCCTCGTGGTGACGAGCGGTTCAAGGTGGGGGATATCCTCATCGTGGCCTGCAGACCGGCCAAGATCGCCTTCATACTGAATGACGCCAGGCCTGATAACGCAAAGCGCCAGGACCGCCTTGTCAGGACGGCTTAGTCCGAGAATAGAAAGCTCTCGCCGATACTCGCTTTCCGGGTCTCTGAAAGAGGCCCTGACCTCCCCGATTCGCGATCTTTGCGGCCTGGGGCGACGAAAACACCGCTCAGTGCCGGGTGGACTGACCGAGAGGTCCGCTTAGTGAATTCGGATGCGGGCGTCCGCCGCCGGCTTCTGCTGTTCTGCTGCCGCGATCCCCTTCCCCGCCCCCATGGAAACTGAATCAAGAGAGCGAGCGTCTTCATCATGGAACCGAATCGCCAACACAGGAGGACACACGATGCCGACAGCAGGAATTCCCCCCGAGTACGCCGACCTTCTCGAGAAGAAGGCTTTCGCCAACTTCGTCACGCTGATGAACGACGGAAGTCCCCAGGTCACACCCGTCTGGTGCGACTTCGACGGGACACACGTGCTGGTCAATTCAGCCGAAGGACGTCAGAAGGACCGCAACATACGCAACGACAGCCGCGTGGCGCTTTCAATCCAGGACCCGGAGAATCCGTACCGGTACCTCGAGGTCCGAGGAGAGGTTGAGGAGATCACCAAGGAAGGAGCGGCTGACCACATCGATAAGATGGCCCGGAAATACCTCGGGCAGGATCGCTATCCCTATGCTCAGCCCGGAGAGATCCGGGTCCTTTACAAGATCCGACCTCTCCACACGAGCTCGATGGGGTAGGGAAAGGCCGAGGCTGAGGCGCTGGGGCTGAGGGATCTTAGAAGACGCGGCCGGCTTCCAGGTTGTGTTCCAGAACATATACGCTTGGCACCGCATCGAAGGCACGCGGATATTCGGTCCTGACGCGGTACTCAAAGCCTCTCGTGGCCTTCGGTGACATCAGGTGGACCGAACAACCGCCGAAGCCCGCGCCGGTCAGCCGATTTCCGAAGACTCCTTCCGTCGATCGGCCGATTTCGGTTATGAAGTCGATCTCGGGACAGCTCACCTCATAGAGATCCGAGAGGCTGAGGTGGGCCTCGTCCATCAGTCGCCCGAATTCTTCGAAGCGAGAACCTTCGAGCGCCCGAGCCCCGGCGACGACACGCTCGATCTCCGACACGACATGACGAGCTCTCCGCAGCACGTTTGAAGCCAGTCCTCCTTCCGCCTGCCGCAGACTCTCTTGTCCAACGTCTCTGAGAGAGGAGATCGACGGGACGAAGTCATTGAGAACTCGAACGGCCTCCTCGCACTCGGCCCGACGTTCGTTGTACTTCGACTCCGCCAGTTTCCGGCGCACTCCGCTGTCGACGATGACCACACGGACCTCGCTCAGATCCAGGGGGAGCAGCCGGGTCTCGAGCGAACGGCAATCGAGCATGAGTACAGAATCAATGCGCCCCAGGCGTGACGCCACCTGATCCATTATTCCTGATCGAACACCAGCGTAGATGTGCTCGACCTGCTGGGCCAGCAGTGCCGCGTCCAGCCCGTCCATCCGAAAGGCGAACAGCCCCTCCAGGGCGAGGATCGTCGAGATTTCAAGGGCAGCCGAAGAACTGAGTCCTGATCCGAGGGGAATGTCGCCAGCGATCAGACAATCGAATCCTGAGTCGAGCAGATCGCGTTTCCACAATTCCTCGATAACCCCAGAAACATAGGCCGCCCAGGATGAGGAGGCGAATTCCGGCCGGTCGTCCAACGGATATGAGAGGGTTTCTCCGAAACTCGACGAAAAGATGTTCACGGTCGCGTCGGCCCTCTTTCGGACGAGCGCGTAGACACAGCGATCAATCGTCAGCGGCATGACGATGCCATCGTTGTAGTCGACGTGTCCTCCCAGGAGGTTCACGCGACCGGGAGCCCAGGCGGCGACGTCGCGGGGCGCATCGAAGACGCGTTGGAAATCGCCTGTGATTCTTTCCAGTTCGCTTGGCCGGATGATCTCCATTCCGACAAATCATACGCGGCCTACGCTGGAGAGAGCACCTGATTCTCGGGCCAACCTACCAGAAAATCACATAGAGGAACCCGGTTGCCAGCACGACGAGCGCGCTCCAGTAGCGAATTCCGGGAACCGGGGTCAGATCGACATTGTCGATGCGAGGGAGTTGCACGACCCGGGTCAGAGGACGAGTCCAAGTGGCCAGGGTCATCCAGAGGGAGACCGCCAGAAAGGTGATCGCCATATGGTGAAGAAAGGCGACCTCGGGAAGGAGCCAGAGGAGAAGCCCATAGGTCGGGACGCCGAGCAACATCGCCCCGGTGGCGGCAAATGGGGGCGTTCGAGGACTGAACAGTCCGAAGAGAAAGGCAGCGACGATCCCGGGCGAGATGAATCCCCAGAACATCTGAATGTACTCGAAAACGCTTCCCGCGCCCGCCACGACAGGAGCCCAGAGACAGCCTGTGATCACCAGTAGTCCTGTCGCAACGCGCCCCGTCCAGAGAAGATCTGACGGAGTCGCATCAGGCCTGAACCTCCTCTTATAGATGTCGATCGTCAGGATCGTCGCACAGGAGTTGAGCATCGAATCGAGGGAGCTCATGACCGCACCGAAGAGCGCCGCAAACATGATTCCTGTCAGTCCGGCTGGGAGCAGTTCGCGGATCATGATGGGGTAGGCCTGGTCGGCCACCAGAACCTGATCCCCGTAGAGTTGGGCAGCCATGATCCCCGGGAAGACGATGATGAACGGTATCAGGAGCTTCAAGCCGGCCGCCACCAGAATTCCCTTCTGACCTTCGGCCAGGCTCCTGGCGGCCAGCGTGCGCTGAGTGATGAACTGGTTGAGTCCCCAATAGAAGATATTCGGAATCCAGAGACCGCCTATGAAGACGGCGATCCAGGGCATCTCAGGATGATCCAGTGGGAGCACGGTGTGGAGCTTTCCCGAAGAGACCTTCAGAAACTCTCCAAGCCCTCCCAGAGCTCGAATCCCAAGAACGGTGACCAGGAGGCCTCCGAGAAGCAGCGAAATGCCTTGAATCATGTCGGACCAGACGACGGCCTTGAGCCCCCCGTAGACAGTGTAGAGGCCGGCCAGGATTCCGATAAGCCAGATTCCGGTCTGAGTCGGGATCCCGAAGATCGCTTCGAGCGCCAGTGCGCCCGAATAGAGAACGGTTGCGAGAGCCACCAGAACATAGGCGGCGACCATGTAGACAGCCATCAGGGTCCGCGCCCGCAGGTCGAATCGATACTCGAGGAATTCAGGAATCGTATAGATGCCGGTCCGAAGAAACCGTGGGAGGAAAAAAAGCGCGACGACCACGAGTGTCACGGCGGCCATCCATTCGTAGCTCGCGATCGCCAATCCCAGTTCGAAGCCTCTTCCGGCCATTCCCACAAAATGCTCGGTGGAAATATTTGATGCGATCAGCGAGATTCCGATCGTCCAGCCTCCCAGCCGACGTCCGGCCAGGAAGTAGTCCTGGCCCGTCTTCTGGTTTCGGGACGCATAGAGAGAAACTCCGACCACCGTCGAGACAAACAGCAGGAAGGCTGTCATGTCGAGCGCGTTGAAAGTCACTCGGGGATGTTGGTCGGGAAAAGGGTCGGCGGTCAAGGGGAAGACGGCGGCGAGGCTCCGGCTCCGGCTCGGGCTCGGGCTCGGGCTCGGGGAGTCTGTTAGTGAAACCCGTGGCTGAGAAGTCAGGCCGCCGCTGAGAATGGCGCAAGACTCACGCCGGGCTCACTCTTCCGCGGAATACTGACTCCGCCAGGACTCTGCCGAGAGGGTCTCCAGTTCAGTGAAGTAGCCGGATGCGATCTCACCTCCAGAGCCGAGAAGAACGGAGTGCAGGTGCTCAGCCAGAACGCTTCCGATAGCATGAATCGCCTCATGGCGATTCAACCCCTGTGCCTCAAGACGGGCGAGCGTGCTTTGTACCGGGGTTTCGGCCCCAAGTGCGACCTGATTCTCGACAACACAATGGATGGCGGCATGCAGCCGCATATTGGGTATCGGAGGATGTTCCGGATCGGGCCTTGAATGGGACTTCAGGACGATGTCAATCGCGCTCTGTTCGTCCAACTGCTGCCACTCCTCGGCATCCGGCTCGATGAGTGCGTCGTACTTTTCGATCATGATGCTCTCTCGGTTTCGGGGATCGTACCACGTGCGGCTCAAGTCACCGAGGGGTCTCGGAAACACCCACCGGGAACTTCGAACAAAGGGAGCGAATCGTCGTATTGAGACTTGAAAACTGTGCCCCGGACTGGGCATCTTTGTGCGAGGAGAGATATGGCCTCAAAAGACCTGATCATGAACCTGGCAAAGCTTCTCGTCGCGATGGCCTGGGTGGACGGGCGCCTGCAAGCGTCCGAGATCAACACCCTGAAGGATCTGATTTACTCGTGGGGCGAGATCGAAGAAGACGACTGGACGGAGCTGGATGCCTACATGGATAGTCCGGTCGGGGACGCGGAAAGGGAACAGTTGCTGGCACAAGTCGTCGATTCTATTCGAACCGGCTCCGACAAGAAGCTTGTGACTCAGGCCGTCCGAGAAGTGGTCTCCAGTGACGGAGTCGTGACCGAAGATGAGGAGGCGGCCCTCGAAAGCGTTCGACAGGCCGTGGAGTCTTCAAGCACCGGGCTGGGCAGCCTTCTCGGCACTCTGATGGGCGGGAGAGTGCGTCGCCGGCCTCCAACTCCACCGAGTGCAGCATCTCGCGAAGAAAGGCTCCACGACTTCGTTCAGAACGAGATCTACTTTCAACTCGTAAATGAGATCCACGAGCGCGGACTGGAAGCGCCGCTTCCAGACGAAGAGATGAAAACGGTCTGTCTATCGGCAGGGCTCCTCGCCCAGGTCGCCTGGATCGATCAGTCCATAGATGATGGAGAGCGCTCCGCGATCGGGGCAGCGCTCGCGCGTCGATCGAATCTACCCCCGGAAATCGCCGAACTTGTCAGCGACATCGCTGTTGCCCGAACCGTGAGCGGGTTGGATCGGTTTCGGCTCAGCCGCTCCTTCTTCGAGAGGACAAGTCACGATGAGCGTGCGGGATTCCTTCGGACACTCTTCGAGGTTGCCAATGCGACCAACAAGACATCGTTTGACGAGATCGAAGAGATCAGACGCATTTCTAAGTCTCTGAAGCTGCCTCACGACGATTTCATCAAAGCCAAACTCTCGATAGCCCCTGAGGATCGTGGAGGGCTATAGAAGACGAGGGCAGGGGCAGGGGCAGGGCAGGGGCAGGGGCAGG
>CAJHYB010000177.1_pt1 | contig 15572 bp, 10 predicted proteins | sample 9198631 | NCBI WGS metagenome assembly CAJHYB01 (sample SAMEA7708354, study PRJEB35096) | sediment metagenome | biome: marine neritic benthic zone biome [ENVO:01000025]; feature: sediment [ENVO:00002007]; material: shallow marine sediment [ENVO:03000034] sea grass bed [ENVO_01000059] ... | reverse complement strand
GAACCGTCGGAATTCTGGATCAGTCCCAGGATCGCGACTTCGTCCCCGGAATCTGAAAACACGTTCATCGTCCCTTTGAAGTCCGACACAGGTCCTCGCAGGGCCGTCGTACTTTGCACGACATCTCCGAATAGACGGTCGTCGTCGACGAAAAGGGCCACCTGCTCGCGTGGGCCGACCTGGAAGTCTTCCTTGAAGCCGGCCAGTTCTCCGGCGCTGGTGTTGAGGCGGATCTGCAGGGTCGCCGTTTCCGAAGCGCTCGGATTGAAAACCGCCATGCCCGTGTTCTCGTCGGGAGTCCGGCTCACGTAGATCTGGTTGGTCGCACGTACTTCGGCGCTCGGCACCGAGGTCTTGAATCCCAGCAGCTCGAACACCACGGTGCCTTCCAGTTTCGAGGCGGCTTCACGATCCGAGCAGATCTCGATCGATCCCACCTTCAGAGCACCATCGCCGGACGTCACGATGTCCAGACTCGAGAAGAGTTCGAGTCCGTAGGCGAACGAGTTGGAGGTCACGCCTCCGATGGTCACGTTGACAGGATTTCCTGACGCATCCCGGAAGTTGATCGTTCCTGAGTCCGCGACCGAATCGTTGTTTCTCAGAATGATTCGCGTTCGATTCCCGTCACCGTCAACGAACTGCGGGAAAACGAGTGTGGATTCGGCTTGGAGTTGGGCAGTCGAGAAAAGCGCGAAAGCGGCGACAAGCCACCTGAAGGACACCTTGAAAACGGACCGAGTCATCATGTTCGGACGCTAACAGCGCGCTCCGGAAGCGTCAAGGTTTGAAGCGGATGGCGGAAAGCGGATGGCGGGAACTTTTCGTCGGTTGCTCGGGGTTGTGCGGCTGTCCACTTTCCGGAATAGCCCCAATCCTGAGAGTCCATGGAATGTGGAATCCCCGGAATCCCCGAATAATAGAATCCGTAGCGATTTCGTGGATTCAGTGAAATCTCTTAACGTGCCCGTGCCCGTGCCCGTGCCCGTGCCCGCCGTCAATAGTCCGTCGTGATGGTCAAGTGGTGTTTTCCGTGGGTGGCATGGTAGTGCGTCCACAGCCGAGCATCGATGATCGGATCGATCACTTGCCTGTCGGCTGGCCGAAGTCGGTTGATCTCAGTCGTGAGCAGATGGACCGACCAGATAGTGGCCGCGCGAATCTCGATTTCCGCCTCGCCGTCCGCCTCCACGATCTGCCGACTCTCGATCGTCTCGTTCAGTGCGGGAGAGTAGGACAGAATCCCAAGGAGTTTCAGGGCCAGGGGGAGGATGTAGTCCGCGAACGCCGTCAACCGGTGAGGGTCTGACAACTCGAAGAATCCCTTCTCCCTGAACCGGCAGTGGAGCATCCAGTACAAAAGCTGTGCCCTTTTCTGGAAAAAGACCGGCTGCCCCCGATAGTCGCTCACGTCTTCGAAAGAACGGAATTCCCGAGTGAGTCGCTCGAGGAGCCCATTCCCGGAATCGTAGAGACGCCGACCGGAATCTGCCACGAATTGGTGGAACCGTCCCTGGTACCTCTCCGTCAGGACCTGCCCGACGTCGCGAAAGATGTCCCGTCTGGCCTCGAGCATCGGAATCCGAATGTTGCCCTCGAAGATCCGCTCCAGGTCTTTCGTGTTCACCGTCCTGAGGAAGTCCCCTTCAAGGATCGGGACGCCCCGCTCGTGGGCGGCTTTCAGGCAGGCGAACATCGCGTCGGCGTCCCACCTCTCCGCGCCCGCATAGGTCACGGAAAAGACGTCATGGGAATCGAAATCCGTGAACGCGAAATTGATCGTTGAGGTCAGGAAGAGGAAATCCATGACCTCCGGCTCGGTTAGCTCCGGTACGAGAGGTGACTTGAAATCCGGCCACGGGAGTTCTTCGTACGCCATCCATCCACCGACCGCCATGATGGCCTGCTCGTGGACGCGAACATGTCGGGCCCCGGTGATGACAGGCAGCACACTGTCCAGGATCGGATTGGGGATAGAGTTCATGATACGAGTTTCCCAGGTCGCCGCGCCCTTCTACAGCTTCGAGAACATTCTTGCACACAGTCCACGAAAAAACTCGATGCGGCTGACTGTTGAACGCCCCCGCGTCTTCTCATAGGATGGCCGCGGATGGCCTGGCTACCTTATCTGAACGCGTTCTGGAGGGTCCCCGTTATCGTTCTCGGAACGGCGTTTCTCGCGAGCTTCAGCGTGCTCTTCTCCTTCCTCGATTCATCGGGTCGGTTGCAGCACCTCTGTGCGAGGTCCTGGGGACGTCTCGCCCTGCTGACCGGGCGTGTCCGCGTGCGAGTCGAAGGACTCGAGCATCTCCAGGGACAGAGAGGCTACGTCTTCATGGCCAATCATCTCAGCATGTACGATCATTGGGCGTTTCTGGCTTGCCTGCCTTGCCAATTCCGTTTCGTTTCGAAAGAATCGCTGTTCCGGATCCCTTTCCTGGGATGGCATTTGCGGCGTGCCGGGAATCTGGCCGTCGACCGAAGGAGCCATCGCCAGACGATTCGATCTTTCCAGGCGGCTTCGGAGTTCATCAAGAAGGGAATCTCATATGTCATCTATCCCGAAGGTGGGCGGTCGTGGGGCCGGATGGACAGTTTCAAGAGAGGAGCCTTCCTGTTGCCGGTGCACGCCAAGGCTCCCATCGTCCCGGTCACGATCAACAATGCCCACCGGCGTCTGCGTCGTGGGTCGGCCGTGATCCGCCCTGGAGTCATGTCCTTGATCATTCATGCTCCGATCGCACCTGAAGAATACGAAAGCCTCAGATTGGATGATCTCGCGAGGAACGTGCGCGAGATCGTCCTGGAAAACTATCAGGACTCGGATTGAAAAGGAGTACCGCAAAAAAATGTCCGAAAATCTAATCGAGCGAATGCAAGCAGCCCTCAAAGAAGCTTCGATCCCGGCCTGGTTGTTCTACGGGTTTCGCGATATCGATCCGATCGGGGTCGGTATTCTCGGATTCGGAGAGGCTTACCACGCCACCAGAAGATGGTTCTACCTGGTGCCTTCTGAAGGAGAGCCGCTCAAGCTCGTTCATCGCATCGAGTCTGGAATGCTGGACCATCTTCCCGGTTCCAGGACCGTTTACCTGAGTTGGGAGCAGTTCCATTCCAGCCTGGAATCACTCCTTCAGGGCTACCCTCAGGTCGCGATGCAGTTCTCGTCTGTTCCGGCTGTGTCCCGCGTTGATGCCGGGACGGTTGATGCAGTCCGAGCGTGTGGGACCGAGGTCGTCTCCGCCGAAAACCTGGTTCAGATGTTCAGCTGCATCTGGAGTCCCGACCAAGTGCGGGGGCACCGTCATGCTGCTGATGTCGTGACCGAGACCGTGATGGCCGCCTTTCAGGAGACAGCGTCTCGAATCAGCTCAGCAGGATCTGTCACTGAGTACGAGGTTCAACAGTTCATTATGTCCCGGTTTGCAGCGGAAGGACTCGTGACGGACTCCCCTCCGATCGTCGGAGTGAACGCCAACGCCTCGGATCCTCACTACGTCCCGACCGCGGAAGTGACCGGCACGATCGGCCCTGGTGACTTTCTACTCATCGATCTCTTTGCACGCGAAGACTTCCATGACAGCATCTTTGCGGACATCACCTGGACGGCCTGTTTCGGCAGCACTGTTCCGGATCGAATCTCTGAGGTGTTCGACGTTGTTACGAGAGCCCGGGACAAGGGGTTCGAGCTTCTGGCTGAGAGGTCAGCGGCGAGCCGGACGGTCCAGGGATGGGAAGTGGACGATGCAGTCCGCCAGGTGACTCGCGACGCCGGGCTATCCGAGTACTTCGTGCATCGAACCGGTCACAATCTCGGTCACGACTCACCGCATGGCGATGGTGTCAACTTCGACAATCTCGAGACTCATGACACCAGGGATGTGATCCCCGGCGTCGGGTGCACGATCGAGCCGGGAATCTACCTGCCGGAGTTTGGCGTCAGGAGTGAGATCAATGTCTATATGGCTCCCGGGGGCCCCGAGATCACAACCCCGCCTCAGAAAGAACTCCTCGTGTTTGATGTGTGAGGGACAGTTGAAAGTCGAGGGTCGAGAGTGGTGCGGTGGAGTTGCTTCGACCTTCGACTTGATACTTTCGACCTTCCGACTCCTACCAGACCCGCCGCTGTCGTTCCACGCCCTTGACTCCGTCCGCGATCAGGTTGAAACAGAGCACGCTGACGAGCAGGAAGAGACCCGGTGAGAGCATCCAGGGCTGCCGCGTCATCACCGAAAGGTTGGACGCCTCGGCCAGAAGGTTCCCCCAACTGGGGTCCGGTTGTTGAACGCCCATGCCCAGAAAAGAGAGGGTCACTTCGCTCAGAATGAACCCGGGGATCAGGACCATCGATTGGACGAGCAGAGTATTCAGCGTGAACGGGAGGATATGCTTTCTCAGAATCCACCAGTGCGAGGCACCGCAGGCTCGGGACCACTCGACGAACGACTGGTTCTTGAGGCCGAGGACCTGGCCTCTGATGACCCTGGCGAAGATCGCCCAGCCCATCAGACTGAATGCCAGCACCATCATCCAGAAAGCCCGGCCTGTGCTGAGGTCGGTCGGGAAAAGGACCCGAACCCCCATCAAAAGAAAGAGCGCCGGCAGCGAGAAGAAGACGTCGGCCATCCTCATGATGGAGGCGTCCGTCCAGCCACTCCGATAGCCTGCCAGACTCCCGAGCAGCACACCGGTCAGCCCCGAGAGCAGGACTGCGGCCAGCCCGATCGTAAGTGAGATTCGGGCACCGTGCAGAACTCGCGAAAAAACATCGCGTCCCAGGCTGTCCGTCCCAAGCAGGAAGATCCTCTTGTCGCCATTCTGCAAACCAATCAGTCTCGTTTCGAGAGTGAACCCCATCCAGCGGTATGGCTCTCCTGTGACGAAGAAGCGGATCGGCAAGAAACGACCTGTCGTCCGGTAGCTGTTCGGGCGATCCGCAGCCTCATAGTCCTGTATCGAAGGGCGCAAGGACCACCGCCCTTCGGGACTTCTGAACCGAACTGGAGTCGGATCCTTTGCCGGAAACTGACGGAATTGACGCTCTGGCGGGTTTGGAGAAAGAACCGGTGCCAGCCACGCGCAAGCGTACAGGCAAACCAGGACAGCAGAGGGCCAGATGATTCGATTCCTTCTCATCGGTATCGAATCCTCGGATCGTTCAAGGCAAGGGCGACGTCCGCGACCAGGTTGGAGAAGATGATCAGTACGGCCGACAGCAGAATCCCGTTGACCACCACGAACAGGTCGCGGCTCAGGATCGACTCGGCAACGAGCGAACCGAGTCCCGGCCAGCTGAAGACCTTTTCGACGATCACGGACCCGCTCAGCAGACCTCCCCACACCAACCCGAGAAGAGAAATCATCGGATTGAGGGCATCTCGGATTGCGTGAGCGACCACTCTTCGAGTCCCCAGCCCCCGAGCGATCGCAGCCGTCACGAAGGGCTGCTTCAATGCATCGAGGAGTTCGAGCCGCAGTTGTCGCGCCAGAAAAGCGGCTGACGGAATTGCCAGAATCAGGCTGGGCAGAACAAGGTGTCGGATACCACCGAAACCGCCGATCGGAAACAGACCGGTCTTGAACGCGAAATAGAGTCCAAGCAAAGCGAGAAGTAACGGCGGACAGGACAGGCCGAAGAGCGTCACCAGAAGCCCTGCGCGATCGGGCCAACGGCCCACGCCGAGCGCAGTAGTAATGCCCAACGAGAAAGTGAAGACAAGAATCATCAGGAAGGCAGTCGAACTCAACAGGAGCGTGTTGGCGAGGCGTTCGGTCAGGAGGCCGGCTGCCGGCCTCTGTTGCGCAAAGGAATATCCGAACTCGCCTGAGATGATCTGGCCGATCCAGCTGACGTATTGGACGTAAAAGGGCTCATTCAGATGGTAGAGCTGACGGAGTTCCTCGACTTCTTCCCGGGATACCGCCGGATTCATCTCCATTTCCGTCAAGAAATCCCCGGGAATCGCCTTCGTTAAGGCAAAGACGAACAGAGAGATGAGAAACAGGAGCAGGACGGTCTGGTAAGTTCGTCTCAGGAGAAAGCGACTCATGTCAGGTTCGAATCGATGGGCCTGCCGTCACAGACTGCATCGAAAAATGGTCAGCACAGAAGAGTTTCGCGCAAAGACGCAGCGATCACCACGCCGTTTTTTTGCGGGCTTTGCGGCTTTGCGCGAATAACATTCGCATAATCTGGACAAGGGTCTCCTCGGCAAGACGGGTGACCGGTCGACCTGGCCTATTCCTCGATGTAGAGCTCCCAGACGTTCCATAGCGCGAAAGGGAACACCGGACTGGGGCGGAGGTTCCTGACACGACTTCGAGATGCGACCAGAGCGTTCCAGTGGACGATCGGCATCACCGGCAGGTTGTCACTCATCAGATTCTGGATACTCTCGAAGGCCTGGATTCTCGACATTGGATCGAGATTGCTCCTCTGCTGAGACATCAGTTCGTCAATCTGACGTTCCCAGGCTGTCGCAGCATTCTTCTGGCGGGGGTTCCAGAGGTGCATCTGGCCGTTCGACCCGAGGAAATTGGAATAGTCGGAGGGCTCGACCGGGAGTTGAAAGCTCGCCAGGACAGAATCGTACTGTCTCGATCCCATGACTCGCGATCCGATCGAGCGGAACTCTTCCTGACGAAGCGAAGCCTGGATGCCGATTCGACTCAGATCCTCCTGGATCATTGCCGCCATCCGCGAATGGGACTCCTCAGGCGTCGTCAGGATTTCGAAGCGAACGAGGCGGCCCCGGGAATCGTAGAGAACCTCCCGGCCTTCCTCCGTCTTCCAGGTGTAACCCGCCGTGCGCAGGATATCGCGAGCTAAGGAAGTGCCGTGAACCGGGGCGGGAGCCGGTGTCCCCCAGAGCTGATTCGAGGGAGGCGAAAGTGACGACGCGGGTGTCGCTCGGCCGAGAAACACCAGTCGGACGATCTCGTCGAGGTCGATAGCGGCGTAGACTGCCCGCCGAAACGCGAGATCTTCGAACCACACCGACTTTTCCTCGCTCGCGCCAGTCTGGCCACCAGGTGACGGCCTATTCAGGTTGAACCAGAACAGGGAGAGCTTACTGGATGCCCCGGCGTCGACCACCTGAACCTCCGCTCCGCTCTCCTCGAGCAACTGAAAACTCGTCGGGGGCAGGGCCGTGTCGATCAGGTCGAGGTCACCCGTCTGAACACGGAGGACCTGATTGTTGACGTCCGGAATGTAGTGGACGATCAGGCGGTCCAGATAAGGCAACCGCCGCCCCTCGCTATCGACCTTCCAGTAGTGCGGGTTCCGACGGTAGGTGGTCTGGTTTCCCGGGGAGTGACTCTCGATCCGAAAAGGTCCCAGGCCGGTCATCCGATCGGGCTCCGTCTCGAGGTTCCAGGCGCTCTGAATCCCACCCTCGAGTCCCGTCAACACATGTTCGGGCAATACCGGGACCTGTGCCAGAAAATACTCGAATGCAGCGTCGGCTGTTCCCAGTTGGATCCGAATCTGATCCGGAGAGGAACTGTCAGCGACGAGCGTCTGACCTTCGAACAGGAGAGCCGTCTTGATCGGACTGCGAGTTTCCTCAGCAGTGAGCTGCTGCAGACTGAAGAGCACGTCTTGAGCTTCCACAGGTTCGCCATCCGCAAACCGGAGGCCGGAGCGGAGCTTCAGCGTGACCCCGAGGCCGTCCTCAGAAACCTCCCAGCTCTCGGCCACGCCAGGGACCGCTTTCTGAGCGGAGTGATCCCATTCAAGCAGAGTCGCCGTGAAGAGGCTTGTGGCCAGAATCGAGCGTGTGTCCTGGGCTGCGACTGGATTGAACGTTCCCGGTTCGCCGGGTTGCGCATAGTGGAGCGTCGCTCCCCGCGTTCCTTCGACCTCGATGGAAAGGGCGCCGTCGGGAATCGGGTTGGGGTCGGGAGGTGCCTCGCGGGTAGCCGGAGAACACGAAACGAGAACCAGCGTCGCGAGAATCCAAGAGCGTCGATACTTCATTGTGGAGGTCCCTTCCTTTCAGGTCTCCTATCGAGAGATCGTAAACTTCCCTTTATACAGAGATAGCAGATGGGGGTGTATGAACGGTCGAAAGTCCAAGGTCGAAAGGCGGAAGTTTGAAGTTGATCCCAGTACCGCGCGCCAAGCAAGCAGAAATCGGGGAGAGCCGGAAGATCGAGGCAGGGTGCTCTCAAACCACCTTTGACGCAATCGGGATGTCGAAGTACTTCGTTCGCCTGCTCGATTTGAGGCTGTCATGGATGAAGCAGACGTGAGTGCACCAGCATTGATCTTTGACGATCTGGCGGGTCTCCTCGGCGAGAGCGGGAGACGGCCAAAGCCGACGAAAGTCGCAGTCGACGTCTCGTAGATTGTGGATGCGCTCGCGGAGTTCACAAGCCCTCACATCTCCGTTGTAGTCGACGACGAGAATGGACTGTCCTGCTGTACAGGCCATCGGCCATGGCGCGGAACGCTCCAGATTCTTGTGCTGAACCGTGTAGTGAAACAGGATGGTCTCGGTGTAGTAGAGCTTCTTGAGCCAGCCCTTGAAGCCTCCGTCGTGTCGTCGGCTGAGCTTTGCGGCATAGTGTTCGTGGACCGGTTTGATGCGACGATAAAAGGCCCGGAGCCGGTCGGACTGAACCGTCCCGAGGCTCGGGTCTTTCGGATCACCTCGCATCACCTGGAAGTACTGGCCGTTCAGATCGAGGTTCTCGACAGCCCATCGGCCCACTCTTTCCAGTTCCTCAACATTCTGGGCTGTGATCACGGAGTTCACATGAAGGTGAATGTTCGGGTTTCTCTCACGGGAGGGATAGAGCGCCTCGATCACCTTGACGGCCTTGTCGAAATTCCCGGGGACCCCTCGTATCCGGTCGTGAGTTTCGGCGAAGCCGTCCAGGGCCACGTTGACGTTGACGTCCAGTTCCGGAAGTTCAGCGCTGATGAACTCCATCAGCTCGATCGTCCGTTTCTCGAAGAGTCCGTTCGTCGGAAGGTTGAGAGTTCGAATACAGTTGTTCCGATAGAAGCTCAGCACGATCTCGTCCAGACGGCGGCGCATGAGGGGCTCCCCGCCTGAAAGCCAGAGCTCGTCAAAGGCGGGCATTGTTTCAGAGAGTCGGACGATCTCCGCGAAAGACAGGTCACCCTTCTGATTCAACTCCTGCCAGTAGAAGCAGGTCCCGCACCTGGCGTTGCATCGGCTCGTGACAAAGAGGATGAGGGTCCGAAAGTCCATCGAGTGAGGCGGAAGTGAAAAGTCAAAAGTGAAAGTGAAAAGTCGAAGGTCGAATGCTACCACCGACTCGTGAATTCACTCACGAGTTCATGGATGTCAGGCCACGCGTTTCTTGAGAATGGCGATCTGGCCGGCGTGATAGATGTTGTGCTGAACCACTCCGTGAAGGAGATAGTAGGTCGAGTATCCTTTCTTGGAAACCGGATGTGAAAGATCGGTGTCTTCGAGTTGGAGGATCGCTTTGCGCAGCTCGTCCATACTGCTTTGAAGCCGCACTCGAGCAACGCTCCACGCCTCCTCGGACGTGTCGTCGACTTCCGGGAAGTCTTCGCTGTCGTCCAGTTGCACCGGACCGCCCTTGATCCCTTCGGTCGCCGCTTCCTGCCAGGCAGCGACATGCAGCACCAGTTCCCAGATCGAATGAGTGTTCGGAAAAGGTCGCGCCGCCGCTGCGTCAGCGGTGACTCCGGCGAGTAACTCAGAGAGTGAGGAGCCATGCCAGGCCTCGCCTTCGCAGGATCTTCTCAGCTGATCTTCGATTCTCTCGACTTCGCGCATCCCGGCCTCCTTGCGTGGATTCATGAAGGGTCCTACTCGCGAGCGAAGACGCGAAGAGTCGGGCCGAGGATTCCGGGTGGCCGAGCCGCTGCTCATTCGTGTCGAAGCGCTTCGATGGGATCGATCCGTGTCGCGCGCCTGGCCGGCTCGCAGCAGGCGAAGAGCGCCACGGCGCCCAGCAGGAGGCTCAGGGCGAGGAAAGTCACCGGGTCGAAGGCAGGGATTCTGAAGAGCAGTCCCGAGAGCAACCCGGAGAAGGCGTAGGAGACGATAAGTCCCAGACAGATTCCCAGCGAGGCCGGGCGCAGCCCCTGGCCGAGTACCCAGCGAATGACCTCTCGCCGGCTCCCTCCGAGAGCCATTCGGACTCCAATGTCAGTCGTACGTTTCTGCACGTCGTAAGAGACGACCCCGTAGACTCCGACTGAGGCCAGGACGAGGGCGATCAAGGCGAACAGACCGACGATCGACATCAGGTATCGCTCACGCGACGTCGAGGCGCCGACCAGCTGTTCGCCGGTACGAAAGTCCGAGAGCGCCAGCAGCGGGTCCTGGTCGTGAATGACCTTCCGCAGGGCAACAAACCGTCCCTCCGAGTTTCCTCGTTCGACTCTGACGAACAGGTACATGTTGGCGTACCCGGATTGGGCATGGGGAACATAGATGGCCCCGTCGGTTTCGGCGAGACCCGTGTATTTGACGTTTCCCACGATCCCGACGATTGTGTCGGTCGGACAATCCCGGCACCCTCCATTGCGCATTTCCTCCCCGAGGGCATCACCGTCGGGAAAATGTTGCTGCGCCCAGTTCTGATCGACTACGACCACCTGCGGTGAACCCACTCTGTCGGACTTCTGCAGAAGGCGTCCTCTGATCAGAGGGATTCCCATCGCCTTGAAGTAGCCTGGACTGGCTACGATCCAGGGTGATGTCGGTTGCGATTCTCCGGGCGGAGTCGGCTTTGAAACCAGGTCGAAGTTGTTGATATTCTGCAACTCCTGGGGCGGACGGCTCTCGCACAGTCCGGCCGCCTCGATACCGGGAATGGCTTCGATTTCAGCTAGAGTTCTGTCCCAGAACGAGTTGATCCTGGCGGCCCCAGAGTAACGGTCCCGTGGCAATGCGACCCGCAGAGATGCGACTCGATCAGGTTCGAAACCGAGGTCGACCCGCTGCAACTCGATGAAACTCTGAATCATGAGTCCTGCAGCGACCAGCAGAGGAAGAGCCAGAGCGAACTGGACGACGATCAGGACACCTCTCACGCGCCGGCTGCGAGGTGATTCAGACCTCGAGCGCCCGGCATCGTGAAGAGACCCTCTCAGGTCGGATCGATCGCTCGCCAGCCCTGGGGCCAGAGAAAAGAAGAAAGCGGCGATCAGGCAGGCCCCGGTTATGTAAGCCAGAACCCGGCCGTCCAGGCCCACTTCGTCGATCCGGGGTAGAAAGACAGGGCCCTCACGCAGAAGCAACTGTACGAGCAGGTGTCCCAGGAAGAGTCCCAGGATGCCACCCATCCCCGCGAGGACGAGACCTTCCGTAGCATTGCGCTGTGCGATCCTCCAGCGGGAGGCCCCAAGAGCCGATCGGATCGCGACCTCCCTGCTGCGTCCGGACGCCCGAACCAGAAGCAGGTTGGCGATATTTGTGCAGGCGATGAACAGGACCAGCGCCACGGCCGCCGACAGAAGAGTCAGAGGAGTCCCCAGGTCGCCGACAACGAAATCGCGGAGGGAGACGGCAACCCAGGTCGCCTTTTCGTCCTGGTAGGTTTCCCTCCAATCTGGAAAGACCGACCGACAGATCCTCTGCAGTTCCTCCTCGGCCTGAGAATGGGTGATCGACTCTTTGAGGCGTGCGATCGGTCTCAGAAAGAACGGTCCTCGCCGGGTGGGAGTGTCGATCCGGAGGATCGGCCAGAGATCGGTCGATTGTCCCTCGATCGGTCCGACACGGGGCGCCATGATGCCCACGACCGTGTAGTTTTCACCATCCAGGTTGACGGAGCGCCCCAGGGCGTCGCGCGTCCCCCCGAGGCTCGCCTGCCAGAAGCCGTGGCTGACGATGACCACCGGGGATTGGCCGGGGGCGTCTTCCCCTTCCAGGAAACCGCGTCCCAGAGCAGGCTCGACAGCCAGGGTCTTGAAGAAATCGCTGGTCACTCGATTGGCGATCACCCGCTCGGCGGATTCTCCGTCACTGTAGATCATCCCACGATAGGTATAGGCCGCCAGGCTCGCGAAGCTCTTCGACTGTTCTCTGAGAGCGGAAAAATCGACCGCGGAGAAGCTCCAGCGGTTGGGGGGCGATGACATGAAGAGACGCGTCAGACGTTCAGCGCCGGGATAAGGAAGGGCCTTCAACAGGACTCCATCCACGACACTGAAAACGGCCGCGTTTGCACCGATGCCGAGCCCGAGCGTGAGTGTCGCGACCAGGGTCAGCCCTGGATCGCGGAAGTAGGAACGGAGACCGAGCCGGAGATCCTGCGGAAGTGCCGAAAGTGATGACGCTCCGCTGAGAAGGTGACGGTTGCCGGGGTCGAAGAATCTCTGGCGGACGCAGCCGACGCAAAGGCTGGCCATCTGCCTCCAATACCACACCCGAGCCGCCCAGAGTCCCGAGCGCCCGCATCGCATCTGAAAGAGCTCGGCCCACTCCTGCGTCACGGCCGATCTTTCCTCTGCCTCAAAGCAGAACCCGAGGAGCCTTGTCGCCAGGCGCGGCGGCACTCTTGATCGACTGATCTCCCGAGACTGAGCCTCAGCCTGAGCCCTGGACTTCTTCATGATTGCTCGTCCAGTAACGGCTCCAACCCTTCCCAGAGCTGGCTCAACGTCCGGCGTGACTCTCGAAGAGCGGCCATGGCCGGCTCCTCGATCCTGAAGTACCGTCTTCGTCTCTGGCCGCTTCTGGCTTCCGGCGCCGTCAGGCGAGAGGTCAGCATGCCCCTCTTCTGAAGGCGCTTGAGTGCGATGTAGACGGCTGCGGGAGCCACTTCACGACCGGTCCTTCTCTCCAGTTCCTGAACGATCGGCACAGTGTAGGATTCCCGCTTCAACCTCAGGATCGCAAGCAGGACCTGATGTTCGAATTCCCCGAGAACTTCTTTTCCCATGATTCCCCTAACTAGCGTTGCTAGCCATTAGACGTAACTAGCAATGCTAGGGTTTAGAAAAAAATGAGATATTCCGTAGGGACGCCTGACCGGGCGCCCGAACTGCATTCTTCTCGCCTCCACTCACGCCGGCCTGCTCTGCCCAGCCGTACGCTGCGAGAAAACGCTTCAGACGAGGGTCACTGGCGGAAAGCGGAGGGAGCCTTTGTCCGAGCCCCACCGGAACGGGCCTCGGGTTGCCTGGCGAATCGCACAGGCCGGATCAGCCAATCGAGCCGATAGTGGCGGAAGGTGAGGACGCAAGGAGGCCGGCTCGGATCTCCGGCTTGTATTCCGTCTACGGTCGGAGGTCCATCAACGCAGCTCGAGGACGCCCGCGTCCACCGCGGCGTCGAGTAGCTCGACCACGTCTTTGAGTTCAACTTTGCCGTAGTACCAGGATCCCGCAGCCTGAGCCTCGGCCCGCAGCGCCTCGTAGATGTCGTAGTAGCTCCTCTCTCCGTCGACGAATCTGTAGAGCTCGCTTCGCATCAGGCCGTGGAGTCCGGATCCTCCCCGGACACGCCGCCGCTTTGCGAAGTAGTCTTTGATGCTCGAAATGTTTGAGGGGACTTTCTTCGACGCCTCCAATTCAGGAGGCTCCAGCTTGATCTCAGGAGGCTGGACCCCGTTCACAGAGACGTAAAATGCGGTCAATTCGGAAAGCAGTTCGGAACGCTGGGCTTTCCGACGCCCCACCATTCGGTCGATCGGAGCCTCGGCTTTCGAATCTCCTTGCGAGAAAACCCGAATCGATTCGAGGGCCCCTCTCTCTCGTGAGAGGCCTTGTTCGACCATCATCACGGCGTCCTTCCAGCCACGGGTCTCACCGTCTCCCTGACTCAACGTCCGTAAGGCGACAGCCAGGTCGTTGCCGAGCCTTCGACTGCCCTGGGAGTAAGTCTCGGACAGGAAGACCGGAATGTCGTCCGCTTCGGCAAAAGCCAGGACATACCCGATGGCACCGACCAGGAAGGCGTTGCGCTTCAATTGAGTCGGATCGATCGTGTCGAGGTCGTCGTCGGACGAATGGATGAAGTCATCGTCCCAGTTGATGAGAGCCACGGCCGGAACTCCGATCTGCGCATCGAGAAAGCAGATGTGGTCGGAACTTCCAAAATGCGGCACGAACGTCGCGTTGTACCCCTCTCGAGATCCCCGCGTTGAATAGATGGCTCGCGAATGGGGTCGCGGTTGACCGCCCATACGTCCTGAAGCCAGAAAAGAGTTGTTCGTCTGCTTGAGAAACGTTCCGATGCTCTCGAAAACCGCATCCAGATAGGATGTCCGGGAATGGGGCGCGAAAATCAGATGCTGTACGCGACTTCCGAGTGACTGCCGCGCTCCGACCATGTCTTCATGAATATTGGCGAGGAACTTTCGCGGCTCTTCCGGATTGTCGGCGAAGTAGCGATACTCCGAGTAGATCTCGTCGGTCCACCAGAAACGAATGTCGCGAAGAGGCCGCGAGATCTTCCCCTCTTCGATCAGCTTGTTGAATACCCTGGCGAGTTCAAGGATGTTGCCGCACCCGCTCCCGTCGTCGTTGGCCGAGCCTTGCTCCTCCTGCAGGTGAGCGGTGATCACGATCTGCTCGTCGTGGTATCGGCTGCCTCGGATCCAGCCCTCGACGAAACCGGTCCGGCCGGGATTCGCGTCGCCGATTTCAGTGTCGACGCGGGCCTGGACGACGATCCTTCCCCCGGGAACGGATCGCCCTGTCGCGAAGATGTCCTGCTTTCCATCGGTCTCGAGAAGGCGTCGGAGGGCGTCTCCTCTCCGCGGAGACAGGGCGAATGCAAAAGCTCCCTCTTTCCCTTCCGGGGGGGTCATCGATATCCGTGTCCACGCGATCTGATCGGGGTAGTCGAAGGGGCTCTTACCTTCCGAGGTCGGATAAGCGATGACTCCAAGGGCGCCCTTTCCCCAGACAAACTCCCTCACCGCGTCTCCTGGGGACCCGTTTGTCAGTACGATCTTTCCCTTCACGACCGCCTCGTCGGCCCGGCCTGAGCCTACCCAGACGAGTTCTGCCGTGACGTCGGCGTCGTGGCTTCCGTCAGAGAGCGACAACGCGTGGTCTCCAATATCCGCGAGTTTCAGTTCGATCGGCTCGAGCATCCAGAGTTCGGCGGATCGGGCGGTGTAGTTTCTTCCCGGAAGTGGTTGCTCGACGAAACGGACGTCCTCCAGCCCGGCTTTCCTGGCTTCCTCGAGGACATAGTCGGCTGCCTTGAAGTAACCTTCCATTCCTGAGTTTCGATGCCAGGCGCTGAGGGCGCGAATGTGCTCGAAGGCCCGGTCTCCTGAGATTTCGTTTATGAGCATCCGGATCTCGTCGTCGGTCAGGAAAGGAGTTGATTGGGCCCGAATCAAGGGCGAGGTGGCGAGGTAAGCCACAAGGATAGAGCCCGCGATTATCAGAAGGCGTTCTGTCGAGTTCCGAAGACCGTTCGAGTTCATGATCCGGGACTCTAGCACCATCAACGACCCGGGAATAGAGAGGTTTGAGTCCCTGGCTCCGAGTGCCCCTGCCTCTCCGATCCCAGACTCTGACCTTCTGACTCGATCCGAAATTTCATAGCACGGGCAAGGGCAAGGGCAAGGGCAGGGGCAGGGGCAGGGGATCCCCG
>CAJHYB010000249.1_pt1 | contig 15776 bp, 11 predicted proteins | sample 9198631 | NCBI WGS metagenome assembly CAJHYB01 (sample SAMEA7708354, study PRJEB35096) | sediment metagenome | biome: marine neritic benthic zone biome [ENVO:01000025]; feature: sediment [ENVO:00002007]; material: shallow marine sediment [ENVO:03000034] sea grass bed [ENVO_01000059] ... | reverse complement strand
CTTTCTTTTCGTGCTTGATCGCTTTGAGGTTGTCTTCGGAGGAAAGACCGCCAGATCGTGCGAAGTCGCCTCGGCCGATGCACGTAAGGAAGCACGAAAGCGTTTCGAAGTTTTCCCGGGGACACTCATTCAGCGAGTCACACACAGAGTGGACGAGGTGGGGACAATCGCAGAGAATAGAACGACATGTCGATAAGGAAGATCCGCGAGTACAAGGGAGAGAGCATTATTGTCAGATACGACGTCCGACGGTGCATCCACGAGGAAGAATGTGTTCACGGACTCCCCGACGTATTCAACGCGAACCGAAAGCCCTGGATCGATGCTGATGGAGCGTCCGCCGACGAAGTGGAGAGGGTCGTTCGCCAATGCCCGACAGGAGCGTTGCAGTTCGAGCGGACCGATCGGGCGGGAAAGGAATCTCCGTCGGAAGGGAACACGGCCAGAGTGGGCGAAGACGGCCCCCTATACCTGTCCGGAGACATTGAGATCGTCGACTACGAGCACAACCTGATCAGCTGTGAAACGCGGGTCGCCCTTTGCCGATGTGGTGCGTCTCAGGACAAGCCGTTTTGCGACGGAAGCCACACGCAGGCGGGCTTCAAGGATGCCGGAGCTTTGTCGGAAGACGCCAAGATCGGACCGCCCGAAGGAATCGGAAAGATCAGAATACGTCTGCGTCCCAACGGCCCACTGCTGTTCGAAGGCGACCTCGAGATATGTGGGAAAGACCAGAAAGTCGAGGCGGGCCGCGGAGCCTTTTGCCGGTGCGGGGCGTCTGATCGCAAGCCGCTGTGCGACGGAACGCACAACAAGATCGAGTTCCAGGCGGATTGATGAATCCCTGGAGTGCTGAAGCTCGCTTCAACTCAGAAAGTTGGAAGCTTGCTACAGGCGCGACGGCCAGCAAGCTGCCCTTTGTTCAAGCGACAGCAAGCTATCGCACTCCAGACTACGCTCGGTGTCCCCAGGAACGCTTTCCCGGAGGATTCCGTGAGTTGGGGGTGTTATGAAACTAGAAGGACGCGTCGCGATCGTAACGGGCGCGACGAGTGGGATGGGTCGTGAGATCGCGCTGCTGTTTGCACGTGAGGGGGCTCGGGTCGTCCTTTCGGGCCGCGACGCGTCCCGGGCCGAGGCCGTTCAGGAGCTGATCCGCCAACAAGGGGGAGAATCGACATTCATCGCCGGGGACGTGTCACGCATCGATACCAATGAAGAACTCGTGACGACTGCGGTGGGCCGATTCGGTGGCCTCGATATCCTCGTACCCAACGCCGGGATGCTGGGACTCGGTTCCGTCACCGAGGTGGATCTCGAAACCTGGCGCTCGACGATTGAGACGAATCTGTTCTCAGTTTTCTATCTGATGCGCCTGGGCATACCTGTCATGCAGAAGCAGGGACGAGGGACGATCGTCATCAACGGTTCGATCGCTGCTCAGAAGGGGTTTCCCAACCACGCGGCCTATTGCGCCTCGAAAGGGGCGCTCCCGTCACTCGTCCGGCAAACGGCGATCGACTACGCTCCTGAGGTCCGCATCAACCTCCTCGCGACCGGGCCCGTCGATACTCCTTTGATCTGGAACTCGGCCGCAGCCTTTCCGGATCCTGAAGCGGCGGTTCGCGAAGCGGGCTTGAAGACCCTGATGAAGCGGCTAGGGACCCCGGTCGACATCGCGCAAGCGGCTCTTTTTCTGGCCAGCGACGACTCGGACTGGATCACCGGAACCGCGCTGACGATCGACGGCGGGATTATGACCGGTTAAGGGAGTTGGAGATGCGTGCACGGAAACGGGCACGTGCACGTCTCGGGATGGGCTGACGTGCCCGTAAACGTGCCCGTGCCCGATTACTTCCCTAACGCCGGAGCCGATCCCGGCGGGACCCGATGTTTCGTCGCCTGCTCGTAGGAGTAGGCCAGCCTGATCAAGGTTTCCTCGGTCCAGGCCTCCCCGAAGAACTGCAGCCCGACCGGCAGCCCGCCCCGAACAAAGCCCATGGGCACCGTGACCGCTGGAAAGCCCGTTTGAGGCGATAGGATCTGGCTGTTGTCGCCGGCCGGTGAGTTGAGGTCGCCGATCAACCGGGGTGGGTTGCTCCAGGTCGGGTAAACGATCGCGTCCAGCTGGTTTTCCGCCAGGACCCGTCGGACACCTTGCCTGAGTCGTTCGTGATTCTCGAGCGAGGAAATGCAGCGTTCGTTTTCTTCGGGCGGCTTCTCGATCCCTTGAAAGAACTGAAGCCGAGACCCGACCGAAGGGTGGAAACCTCCCGAGTCGATGATCTGCTGCAACGTTTGAAATGGGGCACCGGGGCCCAGGCTTTCGAGGTAAGCTTCGAGATCTGTTTTGAAGCGCGGACACCAGTACGCACCTCGGGGAATCTCGTCCAATTCCCGTATTTCGATCGGGTCGATGATCGTGGCGCCCTGCGCTCGCATCGCATCCAGGGCCTCGGTAAAAGCCACGAGCACTTCTTCGTCGGCATTCTCTCGATCAGAGACCTGGCGTGCGACCCCGATTCTGGATCCGGAGAGGGAGCCCTCCACCAGCGCGGCGGCATAGCTGGCCGCTTTCCTGTCGGCGCTGGACGCGGTCACCGGATCAGCATCGTCCGGCCCGCTGATCACGTCGAGGACGGCCACTGCGTCAGCCACAGTTCGAGCCATCGGGCCTCCGATGTCATGGTCGAGGTAGAGCGGGATGATTCCGTCCCGCGAAGTCAGCCCCATCGTCGATCGGATTCCGACCAGGAGATTGTGCGAGGAGGGTCCGCGGATCGAGTTGCCGGTGTCGGTCCCCAGGCCGATGAGACCGAGATTCGCTGCCACGGCCGCAGCCGTTCCGCCGCTCGATCCGGCTGTCACACGATTGAGTGCGTATGGGTTCCTCGTGTAGCCGGGGAGGGCGGAACCGACGGTCTCGTACGGCGAAAAAGCAAACTCCGCCATGTTCGACTTCGCCAGGACTATGGCGCCGGCTTCCCGTATCCGCCGGACCTGAAAAGAATCATCCGGTGGAACCGAATCGATCAGCGAAACCGATCCGGCCGACGTGGGCATGTCGTGGGTGTCGTAGTTGTCTTTGACGATGAAGGGGATGCCGTGCAAAGGACCGGTGAGTCCTTCTTCAGCAAAACGACGGTCCAGTTCATCGGCGCGCTCGAGAGCCTTCGGGTTGACGATGATGATGGAATTGAGGGCCGGGCCCTTCTTGTCATAGGCCTCGATGCGCTCCAGGTAGTGTTCGACGAGTTGCCGGGCGGTCAGTCTTCCATCCGCCATAGCGCCATGCACTTCCGCGATCGTCGTTTCCACGACTGGAAAACCTGGAGCGGCTCGATCGCTGCGACAGGAACCGAGCGTTATCGAGACCGAGACGAGAATAGTGAGAAGGCCCGCAGCGCGGGTGATCGACGGTTTCATGGTGCCTCCCTCGGATACCCGATTGGTCGACCGGAAGGGTTTCACGCAGAGTCGCGAAGGCGCAAGAGTTTTGTTTGAAACCTGTCGCCCGACCCGAACCCGTGCATGGCGTGCTTGAAGTTCGCTACAGCTCAGAAAGTCGTCACCTTGCTTGCGACGGTTTTGAAACGAGAGGGCAAACGGCTAAAGTTGTGTGCCGATGAACAAACCCTACCGAACGATCTTCCTGTGCATCGTCATTCTTCTCTCATCCCCGCCTCTGGCCGCGGAGCTTTCCGACCAGTTGCGCAGCGAACTCGAAAGGATCTTCAAGCACAAGGAATACACGACCGATTCTTTTGGACCGGCCCGATGGCTCGACGAAGGCGCTTCGTACACAACCCTCGAGCCGTCTTCCGTCGATGGCGCAAAGGACATCGTTCTCTATGAGACCGATTCGGGTCGCCGGACGATTCTGATTTCCGCCAAACGGCTGATTCCTGAGGGCCGGGACGACCCTCTCGAGATCGACGACTACGCCTGGTCGACCGATCGGTCGCGCCTCCTCATCTTCACGAACACGAAGAAGGTGTGGAGACGAAACACGCGCGGTGACTACTGGGTCCTCGACATGTCCAGCGATCATCTGAAGCAGATCGGCGGCCAGTCTCCACCATCGACACTCATGTTCGCCAAGTTCTCGCCGGACGCGCATTCAGTGGCCTATGTCCGGCAGAACAACCTCTACGTCGAGGAGGTCGAAAACGGCGAAACCATAGCCCTCACGACGGACGGGTCCGAGACGATCATCAACGGGACTTCGGACTGGGTCTACGAGGAAGAGTTCGGCGTCCGCGACGGGTTTCGCTGGAGTCCTGACGGCACGCGCATAGCCTTCTGGAACTTCGATTCCGGGGGCGTCAAACAATTCTCATTGATCAACAACACCGACACTCTCTACCCGGTGATTACGGAGATTCCCTATCCCAAGGCGGGGACGATCAACTCGGCTGTTCGCGTCGGAGTCGTTTCCGCCACGGGTGGAACCGTCCGCTGGATGCAGGTTCCTGGAGACACCCGCGAGCAGTACATCGCCCGCATGGACTGGGTCGACCAGGACGAATTGGCGATTCAGCACCTGAACCGATTGCAGAACCGGAACGATGTCCTGTTGGCGGACGTGGCAACCGGGCGGGTTCGACGCGTCCATAGGGACCGATCCGAAAGCTGGGTCGAAGTACTCGACGAGATTCCCTGGACTGATGACAAGAGATCGTTTCTGTGGGTCAGTGAATCGGACGGGTGGCGTCACGTGTACCGCGTCGCTCGCAACGACGGGAACTCAAAGCTGATCACGCGATTCGAAGCGGACGTAATCAGATTCCTGGCTCCCGGTCCCGCCGGCAAATGGATCTATTTTCTGGCATCGCCCAACAATGCGACCCAGCGTTATCTGTTCCGATCACGGATCGACGGAACCGGGAAGCCTGAGAGGCTGACTCCGGCCGAACAGCCGGGGTCGCACGCCTACCAGCTGTCTCCCGATTGCCGCTGGGCTATCCACACCTACTCGAGCTTCGAAAACCCTCCCACAATAGATCTCGTCAGCCTGCCCGGTCACGAGCGGATTCGGACCCTGGTCGACAACAGCGTTCTCCGCGAGAAGCTCGCAGACCGGACCTCGAGACCGGCGGAGTTCTTCTCGGTCGAGCTTGAAGACGGCGTGTCCCTGGATTCCTGGATGATCCGGCCGAAGGACTTCGATCCTCAGAGACAGTACCCGCTTCTCGTCTTCGTCTACGGAGAGCCGGCCGGCCAGACAGTCCTCGACAGATGGGGCGGAAACCGATCGCTCTTTCACAGGGCTCTGGCCAATTCCGGCTTCGTCGTGGCCAGCTTTGACAACCGGGGAACTCCGGCGCCAAAGGGAGCAGCCTGGAGAAAAGTCATCTACGGAACGGTGGGCGAACTGTCGGCTCGCGACCAGGCCGCTGCTGTCCGGACTCTCCTCGAGATGAACCCGTTTCTGGACGGAAAGCGAGTGGGCATCTGGGGATGGAGTGGTGGAGGCTCGAACACATTGAACGCGATGTTCCGCTTCCCGGACGTCTTCCACGTGGGTGTCTCCGTGGCACCCGTTCCCGACCAGAAGCTCTACGACACGATTTACCAGGAACGTTACATGGGCACCCCGCAGGGGAATTCGGACGGCTACAGGGTCGGATCTCCGATCAACTTCGCCGAAGGACTCCAGGGCCGGCTGTTGATCGTTCACGGAACCGGAGACGACAACGTTCACTACCAGGGAACCGAGCGTCTCATCAACCGGCTGATCGAACTCGAAAAGCGATTCGACGTGATGGTCTACCCGAACCGATCTCACTCGATCTCAGAGGGAGAGGGCACGAGCCTGCATGTGTACAGCTTGATCGCAAGGTACTTGACGGAAGAGCTGATGTAGGAAAAGCGGAACGGTCGGGCGGCTCGGGCACCAAACCTGGCGCCCTAAGGGTTGATCCTCAGAAAAGAATCTGCAGAAAGTGGCAGTCTTGCAGTGGTCGATGCCAATCGATCCGCCCGCCGCAGTTGACAGCCCGCCAGCCAGGGGAGATGGAAAGAAATGAAAAACACGAGAATTCCGATATACGTGCTGATAGTGATCCTTATTGGCGGTTTTGTGACCGGCGAAGAGGACTCATCTGAAATCGAGCGCGCTGTCACCTTGATGGCCAAGGTTGGTTCATCCTCGTCTCCGACTTTCTCCCCGGACGGATCGAAGATCGCCTTCGTCTCCAACCTGACCGGTCTTCCCCAGATTTGGGCCGTTTCGAGCGCGGGCGGTTGGCCGGATCTGCTGACCTCCCTCGACGATCCGATCGGATCGGTCAGATGGTCACCTGACGGAGAATGGCTCGCCTTTTCTCTCGCACCCGGAGGTGGCATGAACCAGCAGGTCTATATCGTGCGACCCGACGGCACCGGGATGAAGCGACTGACGAGTGGAGGAAAAGAGACCAACTGGCTCGGGGAGTGGAGCGACGACAGCCTCTGGCTCACCCTGGCGTCGAACGTCGAAAGCGCTTCCTCGATGGACGCCTACCTGTTGAGTGTCCCCGGAGCCGACCGGAGACTTGCAGCGAGAAACCCGGGAATCGGCTCTCTGTCCGATGTCAGCGACGACCTCGCGCGGGGACTGCTCTACCGCATGCAGAGCCGCGGTGACGACAATCTCTATCTGATCGATTTTGCGTCAGGGCAGGAGACCCTCCTGACGCCGCACGAAGGTCCGGGCAGTTTCGGAGGTTCGCTCTCACCCGATGCGGGGACCATCTACATCTCGAGCAATAAAGATCGCGACCAGGTGGCATTCGGCCGTATCCGGCTGGGCGCGGATGGAGCACCAGGCCCGATCGAAGTCCTCGCCGCTCGCGAGGATGCCGAACTCTCGAGCTTCGTGCTCAACCACGCCGGAACGGAAGCGGCTCTCCTCTGGAATGTGGCGGGTCGCTCCCGACTGTCGTTCTTCGCTCTCGAGTCCGGTCAGGAGGAGCTCGGGCCCACCCTGGCTGGAGAGATCGCCGGGGGGCTTGTCTACTCGCGGGACGATCGTCATCTGGCGATGACGATTTCGGGCTCGGCTGCGCCTCAGGACATCTGGATTCATTCGCGAGACAACGGCACTCTCCGCCAGTTGACGAGAAGCCCGCACGCCGGGGTGGAGCTCAACTCCCTGGTCCGACCGGTACTGCGCCGGTTTCCCGCCTCGGACGGTGTCGAACTGAGCGGCTGGCTTTATCGTGCGCCCAGCCAGAGTGGGCGAGGACCGATCGTCCTCAGTTTTCACGGCGGACCCGAGGGCCAGGAGAGACCTCGGTTCAGGAGCGACTACCAGGCTCTTCTCTCGCAGGGGATCAGCGTCTTTGCTCCAAACGTTCGCGGTTCGTCCGGCTTTGGGAAACGTTTCGTCAACCTCGACAACGGAGCACTCCGGTTCGATGGAATCACTGATATCAAGGACTGTGTGAGTTACGTCATCGCCGAAGGGATCGCGCAACCTGGGCGAATCGGGATCATGGGGGGCTCCTATGGTGGGTATATGGTCATGGCTGGACTGACCGACTATCCAGACCTGTTCGCCGCTGGAGCCAACCTGTTCGGAGTCGTCAATTTCGAGACCTTCTTCGCCAATACAGAGCCCTGGATGGCGGCGATCTCCACGAAAGAGTACGGAGATCCGGCGACCGAAAAGGACCTTTTGAAGAGACTCTCGCCGATTCACAAAGTCGACAGAGTGAAGGCTCCGACGATTGTGCTTCACGGAGCCAATGACACCAACGTCCCGGTTGTGGAGGCAGAACAGGTGGTCGAGAGCCTGAAGAAACGGGGGATCCCGGTTGAGTACGTCCTTTACGAGGATGAAGGGCACGGGTGGCGAAAAACGGGGAACCGGATTCACTCCACCGTATCGATCGTGAAGTGGTTCAACAAGTATCTGAAACCCTGAGTCGCCAGTCCGGAATTCGGCAGATATTTTTCGCGCAAAGCCGCAAAGTGCTCTGCGTGAAACTCTTCCAGGCGCTTCTTCTGGAAACTCAGGACGTTCCAGACGACCGGCAAGACGGATCGGTCCCGCTTTATCGACCCCTCCGAATGACGACGCCGTGGGTCTCATCCGAAAGACGACCTTCGCTGATCGCCGGTCTTCCGTTCACCCAGACGAAATCGATTCCTCGACTGTACCGATGAGGATCTTCGAAGGTGGCGACATCTTCGACCTTTTCCGGATCAAAGAGCAGGAGATCCGCCACCATCCCTTCGCGAATCTCCCCACGGTCCGACAACCCGAACTGAGATGCCGGAAGCGAGGTCATTCGACGCACGGCGTCCTCGAGCGACAGCACCGAACGCTGGCGAACATATTGAGCCAGGACCCGGGCATTCGTCCCGTACGACCTGGGATGGGGTCGTCCCCGCCCGGGTGACTGCACTCCACCATCGCTCGCGACGGCGGTGGCGGGATGGCGATAGATGGAGTCGACGTCTTCCTGACTCATGTAGTGGTAGATCATGCTGGCTCCACCCTGAGCCAGCATCTCCAGTATCGTCTCGATCTGATCGTCGAGGGTCTCGTTCCGGCCACGGAGCGTATTGACCTCGGTCAAACTCCGGCCTTCCAGGCTCGGGTCGTGGGCGAAGCGGGCGACGGTGGCAAAGGAATAGTCGCTGAAGCCCTGCTCAGCCAGCAATTCTTTCATTCCTTGAACGATCCGTTGACGCTGATCGGGGTCACTGAGCCGGGACTGGACAGCGTCTCGCCCGTCCGCCAGCGCCCAAGACGGCAGGTTCACGCCCAGATTCGTGCTCGCCCGCGGATACGGGTAGGCATCGACGATGATCTGCAGGCCCGAGTCTCGAAGTCCGTCGATCAGAGTCAGAGTCTCAACGATGGTTCCCCAGCGTTTCTTTCCTTTCACCTTCAGATGCGATATCTGAACCGGGACACCCGCCAGTCTCCCGACCTCGGCTGCCTCGAGGATCGATTCCCGGAGGCGGGGCCCCTGGTTGCGGATGTGGCTGGCGTACACCCCTCCGAATCGTCCGGCGACGCGGGTGAGGTCGACGATCTCGTCGGTCTCGGCGTACGTCCCGGGCACGTAGAGCAGTCCGGTCGAGAGACCCACCGCCCCGGCTCGCATGGCCCGTTCCACGAGTTCCCGCATGGCTCTGAGCTCATTGGGTGAGGCGGGTCTGTCGGCGCTGCCCATCACCTCTCGACGAACAGAGTTGTGCCCGATCAGCGAGGCGAGATTCAAACCAATGCCCTGGGACTCCAGGGACTGGAACCACGCATTCAGGTCGGTCCGGGACCCTCCACAGTTCCCCGTGACAACCGTGGTCACTCCATCGAGGAGATAATTGTCGGCTCGCGGCACCCGTTCGATCCCACGTTCGACATGAGTGTGAACATCGATAAAGCCGGGGGCCAGCACCCGGTCGGCAGCTTCGATGACTCGGGAACTCCCCCTGCCCTCGAGCCGACCTATTTCAGCGATCCGACCGTCGCGAATCCCGACATCGCCGCGGTACCAGGGATTGCCGCTCCCGTCGATAATTCGACATCCGAGAATCAGATAATCGAAGTCCTGAGCCTGGACCGACGAGGAAGCGCTGAAGCCGACCGCAAAGACGATCAGGAGAAGGAGCAGGAATCGATTCACGAGGCCTACGGTACGAGTCTCATGTCGAAAGTCGCAAGTCGCATTCTTCGAAGAACCCGGCGGCGCCTGAGACCTTTTTTGCAGTTTTCGACTTGCGACTTAGGACTCGGAGGTCTTCTACGACCCTGAACGCCTCTTCCCGATGCAATAGAGGAACTTTTCGGTTCGAATGAAGATCTGACCATCCGAGATTGCGGGGGACGAAAGAGTGTAGCTCTCGAGGTCGTTTTCGGCCAGCAGCTTGAATTCGTCCGAGGCCTCGACAACCGAGGTGACGCCGTCCTCGCTGGTCGCGTAGATCTTGCCGTCAGCCAAAACGGGTGAAGCACTGTAGGTTCCGGGACGAACCCTCTCCGGGCCCCAGACCAGTTCTCCCGAGCGGGCGTTCAGGCAGAGCATGACGCCATTGTCGCGAACAATATAGAGGAACTCCCCATCGGTGACCGGAGTGGGAACGTCCGGGCCATCTTCTGTCTTCCAGATCAGTTCCGGCCGGCCTGAAGCACCGCCGGTTCGGAAGGCCTGAAGAGGGTTCTTTCGCGTCGGGACATAGAGGACGTCATCCCGAACCAGGGGCGAGGCCACGATGCGGTAGTTGCCGGCCTTTTTCGGATTCAGCCCGCCCCGACGCCACAGTTCCTTGCCGTTTGACGGATCGTGCCCTGTCACGTAGTCACCTCCGGTGACGACGATCTCGACTTTGCCGTCGTACTTCAGGACGGCAGGCGTCGTATAGGAGTCGGGTGACTCGCGAGGGGCATCGGTCGGACGCTCGACACGCCACTGAGTCTGACCCGAGGCCGGATCGATTCCGAGAAGATACGAGGGATCATCGGTGCGCATGCCGTGTAAGACCTGAACGTACAGCATCCCATCATAGAGAAGCGGCGAAGACGCATAGCCCCAGTTGAGGCCGAACTGTCCGTAGTCGGCCTGAATGTCGCGGCTCCACTTCTCATTACCGGAGAAGTCGAAAGCCTTCAGGATTCCGGTTCCGGTCATGACCCAGACGTGGGTACCGTCGGTCACTGGAGACGGAGAGGACATGTTCTGCTTCCGCATCTGACGGTTGCCCTCGCCCAAGGGCCTTTCCCAGATCACCCGGCCCTGATTTCGATCGAGACACAGCAGCGACAGCTTCCCTGCCTCCGGGTCGGGCTTCTTTTCTTCGGGCTGGGTCGTCATGGAAGACCGGGGAGGAGGTGCCGCAGGAGGTGACCCACCTCGTCCTCGACCTCGTCGGCGAACTTGCCGCTCGCCGCCGCCTGCGGTGTTTATGAAGATGTAGTCGCCCCAGATGATTGGGGTCGACCCGCTCCAAGCGGGCATTTCGAGCTTCCAGGTGATCCCCTCGGATGGGCTCCAGTCGGTGGGCAGGGACTTTTCAGAACTGTTTCCATCGCGGGTCGGCCCTCTCCAATGGGGCCAGTTCTCCGCTATGGCAGTTCCGAGTAGCAGGAACAGGACGACGAGGGGAAAGGTGGCTTTAGCTCGCATCGGGATCCTCCGTCAAAGTCAGATAGTGCGGCCTATATTAACTCGAAGGGGAACTTGCAGCCTAACGACACTGTTCCGTGACTGAACGGCCATCCCTCGAGACAGTCCCGGCGAAGGTGCCGGATGGCTGGCGGCAAGACGTGTTTTGCTTCGCATCTCGAGGAGTGACCGTTATAGTCTCCAGATGCTCGCAGGTTGAAGAGCAAGAAAAAAGGGAGATTGGAATATGCCTCACAAGAATCGAACCGCGGGCGCCCTCCACATCCTCACCCTGATCTCCATCTTCTTCGGTTCCGTCCAGATTGCAGCACAGAGCCCCGAGGCACCGACCTACCGCGTTCAATCCGAACTGGTTCTCGTGGACCTTCTTGCGAGCGATTCAGCGGGCAACCGGATCACCAACCTCGCGAAAAAAGATATCGAGATTCGTGAGGACGGGAAGAAACAGAAGATTGAGTATTTTGAGTTCCTGACAAGCCGACCGCCGGATCGCCCACAGCCCTGGACATCGACTGAGTTCGCATCCCCCAACGACCAGATTCGACTGGTCATCCTCGTCGATCTGGGGAGCATCCGGGCACAGGGATGGGCTCAGGCCAGAAAATCGCTGTCTCAGTTCCTGCTGAACGACCTTCCGAAAGGGTCGCAGGTCATGCTGGCGACTTTTCGCACCTCACTCTCCATTCTGCACCCTTTGTCGACCGACACACAGTCGATCGTCGGCGCGCTCGAGGAGATCGAGGCCGCTGTGGACCCGGGCGCGACAATCGCGACTTTCGACAGCTTTATGAAGCAGCTGGCCGATTCGACCAGGGGCGCTATTTCAACCGAGGATGCAGCCTCGGCCGCCTCGACCACGATGAGGAACTTTCTGGACCTTCTGGAAGGGCAAATGGGTCGACTCACGGCCTCTCTTGGAGCCATATCTCAGCTGTTGGGACCCTATCCCGGGCGGAAGCAGGTCGCCCTCTACTCGAGTGGCTATCCCATGCAGGCCTATGCAAGCCTGCGCAGCATCGTCGAAAAACAGCTGACAGGAGGCCGCTATATTCAAGGAGCCGAGCGAGAGCAGCTGAATGCGATCCTCGACTCCTCAAAACGGGTCGACATGACGCCGTTCGTCGACACAGCGGTCGATCGGGCCAATCGTTCGCAGGTGTCGATTTACGCGATCGACCCCCGCGGTCTGACAGGGGGATTCGGAGCGAACAGGGATTCGCTGACGAGCAACTCTCACACTCTGCTCAGCCGGCTCTCGAAACTCACCGGTGGGCGTGCATTCTACAATCGAAACGATCTGGAGGGTGGCCTTCGCAATGTCACCGAGGACGTCGGTTCCTACTATCTCCTCGGGTACAAACCGAAACACAAGAAAAAGAAAGGACGATTCCACCGGATAGCAGTGCGCTTGAAACTCTCCGGCGCGACGGCACGCTACAGGCAGGGTTACCTGGAACGAGACGACGTTGACGTCTCTTCGGATGAGGTCATGACTGCCGTCAAATTCTGGGAGGTTTTTCAGGGGGACTGTCAGGGTCGGATCGCCATGGAAGGGGGGCAAATGGTCGTGACGACACTGATCCCGACATCGCTGGTCAGGTTGCGGCCTGAAGGCGAAAAACACCGCGGCTCGATCGAGATCTTTGGAGTCCTCTTCGATCAGGACGGAAAATGGATCGGCGAGGACGTGTTCTTTTCGACAGGTCAGCGTTTGAACTTCTCGGCCACTCAGTATCGCGACCTGCCCAATTTCGCCAATGTGACCTTGAAAGCTCGCACGAATCCTCCACCTCCGGGAACTTATGACCTCATAGGAGTCGTGCGGCAAAGTGTCGACCGGAGCATCTCGACGTTCAGCAGTTCCGTCACGATCACTCCGGATGGGAAGCTTCAATAGCCATGTCTGAATGCGGGTCGAGGATCGCGACATGAAAAGACTGGGACCACTGAGCTGCGCTCTTCTAGTGGCCTTAGTGGGCTGTGAGACCAAGACCCCCGAGATCGACGATCGTTCGAAGGAAGTCGACCGGATCTTCTCCGACTGGGACTCGATTGACACTCCGGGGTTGGCAGTCAGCGTCGTCGATCGAGGGCGCGTGGTTCACACCCGTGGCTACGGGGCGGCCAACCTCGAGTACGATGTACCCATCAGCCCCACAACCGTGTTCCACGTCGCTTCCATTTCGAAGCAGTTCACGGCGATGGCGATCGCGCTCCTGGACCGGTCCGGCAAACTCTCTCTGGACGACGCGGCCGGAAAACATCTACCGGAGCTCCCGGACTTTGGAGAGCAGATCACGCTTCGTCAAATGGTTCACCACATCAGCGGTCTGAGAGATCAGTGGCAATTGCTGGCCATCGCCGGCTGGCGACTGGACGATGTGATCACTCGAGACCAGATCCTCAAGGTGGTCTCCCGACAGAAGGAACTGAACTTCGCCCCCGGAGAAAAGTACCTGTACTGCAACACGGGTTTTACCCTTCTGGCGGAAACCGTCTCGCGCGTGACCGGCCAGAGCTTCAGAGAATGGACCGCGAGCAACATCTTCGGCCCCCTTGGGATGACGAACACGCATTTTCACGACGATCACGAGACGATCGTGAAGAACCGAGCCTACTCCTATTCAGGAAACGACCGGGACGGGTACAGGAAAAGTGTGCTCAGCTACGCCAACGTCGGGGCGACAAGTCTCTTCACGACAGCCGAGGACATGGTCAGATGGGCGTCTAACTTCGAGGACCCGAGGGTCGGAGACGCCGACCTCCTGAGTCGGATGACCAGCCGGGCCGTGCTGTCCTCGGGAAAAGAGATCGACTACGGCATGGGGCTGGCGATCGGAAGTTACCGGGGATTGCCCACCTACGGACACGGGGGAGCCGATGCGGGATTTCGAAGCTACTTCTTGCGCTTCCCGAAGCAGGACTTCTCCGTCGCTCTTCTCAGCAATCTGGCATCAATGGACACGAGAGCACTTGCGTACAAGGTCGCCGATCTGTACCTGAACGATCAGATGGCGCCACGATCGGCGGTCAACCCAACCGCCAGAAAGAAGTTCGAACTCCCTTTCAAGCTGATCGGAGAGTACAAAGGAGACTATCTGCTCTCTGACGGACGCCTGCTCCAGCTGTTGTCCAACGACGGAAAGCTCTTTGCCAAGAGCATGGGGCAGCCAGCCCGTGAAGTTTTCGCAGAAGATGAGAATCGCCTTTATCTGAAGGACGCGCCAGTCGATTTCACGGTCCACCGGGGAGATCGGGGTCAAGTCTCCCATCTGGAGGTCGTCCTGAGCGGTCGAGACAGTGAGAGGGCTCCGCGCGTTCTGCGAGTCACTCCGTCGCCGGAGCTGTTCGATGAATACGAGGGACTCTACGAGAGCCGCGAGCTGGAGACCTTTTATCGGCTTGTCAGCGATGGAAATCAGCTGCGTGCCGTTCACCAGCGTCATCCGGACATTCAGCTCTCGCCGGGAGTGTCCGATCAGTTCTTCGGGAACACATGGTTTTTTGGGCAATTGAAGTTCGACAGAAATCTCAATGGTCAGATCGCAGGATTTCGCCTGTCCGGCGGTCGAATACGCAACTTGCGCTTTCATCGGATCGACTGACGAGCGACCCGGCACTTCAGACATTTCGGGCTGAGCCAATGCCTGGCGCTCGGAAAGGCCAAGAGTCAGAAGTCGAAGTCCAAGGTCGGAGGTAGACGGCGGCATGGAACTTTCATTACCGGGTTCGGCGGACGTGCCCGTAAACGTGCTCGTGCCCGGCTCACAGAAGAAGAGATGGACAGGTCGGGTGGTTCGGTCCGGATTCTGCGCACTCGCACTCTGGTCCGGAGCCCCCGCCGAGGCAGGTGAAGGATGGCTCCCGGAACGACCGGGGCTGCGTCTGATCGATCTGAACGATCGAAGCGAGATGCAGGTCGTCGTGGATCGCGAAGCCGGGCAGTACCTGGGACATCCGACGACTGTGCTTCTGGAAGACGGCAAGACGATTCTGTGCGTCTACCCGAAAGGCCACGGCCGAGGTCCTGTCGTCTACAAGAGAAGTCTCGATGGTGGACTGTCGTGGAGCGAACGGCTCGCGACTCCCGAAAACTGGTCCACATCGAAAGAAGTCCCGACCCTTCATCGCGTTCTCGGTCCCACCGGTCAAAAACGGCTCATCATGTGGTCCGGACTTTACCCGGCGCGCCTGGCCGTCAGTGAAGATGACGGAGTGACCTGGGGCGAACTGGAGCCGGTCGGAGATTGGGGCGGCATCGTCGTCATGGGATTTGTGGAGGGACTTCGCCCACCCGGGAGCTACCTGGCCATGTTTCACGACGATGGCCGGTTCTTCACAGATTCGGGACAAACGACCGGGTTGTTCACCCTCTACAAAACGTTTTCTCGGGACGGCGGCCTGACCTGGTCCTTCCCGGAGGCTGTTCACGTCTCATCGAGCGTCCATCTGTGCGAGCCGGGAGTGATTCGATCGCCTGATGGACGGCAACTGGCGGTCCTTCTACGAGAGAACGCCCGCAGAAAAAACTCTCACATCATCTTCTCGAATGACGAAGGTAGGACCTGGACGTCTCCACGCGAGTTGCCTCTCGCTCTGACCGGCGACCGCCACACTGGAAAATACGGTCCCGACGGCCGGCTCTTGATCAGCTTT
>CAJHYB010000034.1_pt1 | contig 16032 bp, 15 predicted proteins | sample 9198631 | NCBI WGS metagenome assembly CAJHYB01 (sample SAMEA7708354, study PRJEB35096) | sediment metagenome | biome: marine neritic benthic zone biome [ENVO:01000025]; feature: sediment [ENVO:00002007]; material: shallow marine sediment [ENVO:03000034] sea grass bed [ENVO_01000059] ... | reverse complement strand
TTTTCCGGCCATGTCGACGGAGTCGGCGACGCCGACTCTGGTTCGAAACGCGCTGAATCAGGCACATGGAGCTCTTCGGGACATCGCTGACAACGGTTGCTCGAGAATGGTCCTCGACATGACTGATATCACGCTCGCCGACATGTCGACAGTGGCGTGCGTCAGCTCGATTCACCAATCGGCCAGGAACCTCGGGATCGCCCTGACCATCATGGTCCCCAATCCTTCGTTGGCGAGAATCCTGGGCCAGTTTGCGGAGACGAATCAGGCGCCGGTCTACGGCGATTTCAAAGAAGCCCTCGCAGCTCTACCGGCCTGACGGCAGGCTGTCCAGAAACGCTGGATTGTAGTGGGTCAGACGGGATCTGCTCGTCCGGATCGTGGCGCCCGGCAGCCGCGTCAGATCAGTTCCTTTGCTGCAGCAGTTGATCGAGCCGGCGCGAGATTTCGTCGAAACGTTCCTGGGACACGCGGTTGAGGCGTGCCAGTTCCACGCGGATGGTGCTGAGATCTTCCAGGTTCCGGCTGAGGACGTCGAGACGTTCATGGACACGTCGGTTCTCGGCCATCAGCCGCACCTTGTCGCTCATGTTCTCGACGAGGATTTCGATCTCGTCGAAATTGAACGGCTTGGTGAGATAGTCATAGGCGCCGAGCCGGATCGCTTTCAGAGCGGTTTCAAGAGAAGCGTAGCCCGTTATCACGGCCGCGACGATCAGATGATCGCGCTCTCGGGCGGCCCGCACAATGTCCAGTCCATTTCCGTCGGGAAGCTTCAGGTCCGTGAGGACCATGTGGACTTCGAAGGAGGCGTCGGAGAGGGCCTGGCGAGCTTCGCCGCAGCGGCCATAGCAGGCGACGCCGAATCCCTTCTCCTGTAGAAAGTCCTTGAGAGCCGCACGCAGGTCCTCGTCATCGTCGACCAGCATGACCGTCAGTGCGTCCGGCTTCGCCACTCTGCCTCCTGATTACTCCGGGCCGCCCACTGAGCCTGAAGAGTTCCTCGCGATGGGCACTTTCGGCACTCGTGGCAGCCTCTCGGTTTCCCTATCGAGGGGCCGACGATAAAGGCAAGTGAATCGAGAAGCAAGCCCCCTCGCCCTCAACTGTCTCCAAGCGCAGCGACCCGCTCTGGGCTTCGAGAATCCGCCGGGAAAAATTGATTCCGATACCCAAGCCCGCGTCCAGTCCGAGTTCTCTCCACTGTTGGTGCGCGTAGGGCTTGAACAGGTTTCTGATCTGATCCTCTCTCAGGCTGACACCCTCACCGACCACCCGCAGTCCGATCTCACTTTCGTCCCGGTGGACGGAAACGGACACCCGTCCCTCCTGCGGGCAGAGCTTCCCGAGAATCTTCAACACATTCGTCAACGCCCGGTTCGTCAGTTCGGGGTCTGCCAGGACTTCCAGGGTGTTGTCCATCTCAGGGGAAAAGATCTCAATCTTCCGCTTTGAGAGGACCACCGGAGGGTCGGAGACAAGTCCAGCCAGGAGGACTCCCAGGCGGATCTCTCTTGGGTGAATCGGGAGCTCTCCGCTCTGAATACGGCTGAAGTCGAGAAGGTTCTGGATCATGGCGCTCAGTTCCTCACAGTTCTGTGTGAGCCGCGTGATCCCGGAGCTGAAGCGATCCGGATCCGCCCTTTCGAAGGACCGTTCCAGCATCCCCAACTCGATCAGCATGACCGTCAGGGGACTCTTCATGTCGTGAACCAGCTTTTGCAGCACCCCGTCGTGCAGATGCCGGTCTTCCCGTTCGTTTGCCTGATCCTGACTATCCGCGTCCGGCCGCTTCGGATCGGAGGGTGGGACGGCCTCGGCTTTGACTCCGGGGAGAACCGATTCGATGAGGCGCAGTTCGGATTCTGAAAGGGTTCCGTCCACGTGAATTCTTCGCATGACAACCATCCCGATGCGAACCGTAGTGACGCCCCCGACGGTCGGCCGGTATTAGAACACACTTCCACAACTGCGGAGAGTCCAGAGCGACGATCAGTCTAGAGCAACGGCAATATTCCCGCAGGGTCCGTTTTGCGCTAAAGATCCCACCGCATCGAGCCGAAAACGGTACAGAAGGAAGAAAGCATCTGAAGGGCAGACCTATGGATCTTGCAACGGTTGTCGGAATCATCCTGGGCTTCGGTCTCATCGCCATGGCGATCTTGCTGGGCGGACACCCCGCCCTTTTTCTCGATGTCCAGGGAGTCCTGATCGTTTTTGGAGGAACGGTCGCGACGACCCTGATCCGCTTTCCGATGCAGCGTGTCTTCAAGATGATGAACGTCGTCAAGAACGCCTTCTCGCACCGGGCGGTCTCGCCGGACGAGATCATCGTGGAACTCATCACCATGGCCCGGATCTCGAGGAAAGAGGGTGTCCTGGCCCTGGAGACTTATGAGACGAGCGATCCTTTTATGACTCAGGGAATTCAGCTGATTGTCGACGGGAACGACACCGAATCGATCGAGGAGGTCCTGGCCACTGATATCCGATACCTGAAGGGCCGTCATCGGGACGGTCAGGACATACTGAAATCGATTGGCGACGCGGCTCCCGCGTTCGGGATGATCGGAACCCTGATTGGACTCGTTCTGATGCTGGCCAACATGTCAGATGTCAGTTCGCTTGGTCCCGCCATGGCGGTGGCCATCCTGACAACTCTCTATGGGGCGTTGATCGCCAACGTCGTCGCTCTGCCGATGGCTAAGAAACTCGAGGTTCGCAGCAAAGAAGAGGAATTGAACCGAAAGCTGATCATGGTCGGGCTCATGTCGATTCAGAAGGGAGACAATCCCCGCATGATGGAAACCGTGATGCGGGCCTTTCTGAGAAAGTCCGCGCCCGCCGCCGACAAGAACCAACTGCCGGCAGCAGCCAAGAAAGCGGCTTGAGTCGAGGAACGATCCGCATGCAAATGGACGACGTTGATGTCGAAGAGCAGGAAGCGGGAGCGCCGGCCTGGGTCGTGACTTTCGGAGACATGATGTCCCTGCTGTTGACCTTCTTCGTGATGCTGCTCTCTTTCTCGGATGTGGACAAAGTGGCCTTCGCCCAGATCATGGGGTCGCTGAAAGATGCCTTCGGTGTTCAAACGCTCGTGATCGAAACGAATCCCGTCCGAGGCCCGAAAGTGATGCCCGTACACATCGAGGGCAACGCCTCGGGAGAAGGACTGCTCGACCGCCTGAACTCGATCATGCCGGGTGCATTCGCCGGCGGGGACAAGATCAAAGAGGGCGAAGCTCAAGTCACCGTGAGTTTCCCGGGAAAGGTCCTGTTCCCTTCCGGAGAAGCTGAACTGAATCCAGCCTTTCTCGCGACGCTGGACGCTATCGCGGCCTTGATGAAGGAAGACGTAACCCTGAATCTCAAAGTGTTTGGACATACGGACAGTCGACCGATCAACACACCCCGCTTTCGAAGTAACTGGGAACTCTCGGGGGCAAGGGCGAGTTCGGTGATCACCGAACTCATCGGCCGAGGGCTGAATCCCCGGCGTTTAATGGCGGTCGGGTTTTCCGACAGTCGCCCGGTCGCACCGAATGACAGCGCTGCGAATCGCGAGAAAAACCGTCGGGTCGAGTTCCTTTTCATTCTGGATCAAGACGGCACGCCTGGCTTCAATGAAGAAGAATAGCGACGAATCGAAGCTCCGGCCTCGGATGATCCTCCGAGGCGAGCCTTTCCGGAGACAGTGACTGAGATGAACTTAGAAGTACACGAAAACAAGGCAGCTATTCCTCCGGTACAGAAGGATCCCGTCCTGGTCGTGGACGACGAGCCGCTCGTTCGTGATCTCCTTTCAAACTACCTGAGGGGGGCGGGCTACCAGTGTGCGACTGCCGGAACCGGCCGACAGGCACTCGATATGCTCGAGAAGTCGCCTGTATCGCTTGTGATAGCGGACATCCGAATGCCGGAACTGAACGGTCTGCAACTGCTGGAGAAGCTGACACTACGTCATCCCGACACGGCGGCCATCATGATCACAGCGGTCGCCGACATTGAGACCGCAATCGACACGATGAAGAAGGGTGCCTCCGACTACATCACCAAACCCTTCGACCTGATCAACGTGGCCGAGAGCGTGGACAGAGCGTTGTCGCTGCGCAGGTCCCGCCTCGAGGACAAGAAGTTGTCCCTGACACTCGAGTCGCTGGTTCAAGAGAAGACCCTGGCCCTCAGTTCTGCTCTGCAGGACATCAGTTCGCATCATGAAATGACGCTGGACATGCTGATGAAGGTCCTGGACGCTCGGGGACATGAGACCCAGTGCCATTCTCAGAGAGTCCAGGCTTACACGTTACGATTGGCAGAACAGATGGGTTTCCCGGACGAAAGGATGGTCGACCTGGCCCGCGGTTCCCTCCTCCACGACATCGGAAAGGTCGGAATCCCCGACAGTATTCTCTTGAAGCCGGGAAAACTGACCTCGGACGAGTGGGAAACGATGAAGACCCACACTTTGATCGGCTATCAGATTCTGACCGAGGTCCCCTTCCTCGACCAGGTTGCCGAGATGGTCCTCTCTCACCATGAACGCTGGGACGGCCGGGGCTATCCTCGGGGAATCGAGCAAGACAAGATTCCCGTCGAGGCCCGCATCTTCTCGATCCTCGACGCTTACGACGCAATGACCTCCAACAGGCCCTATCGCGACGCGAACAGCGTCGACTTCGCCCGACAGGAGATCGCCGACGGAGCCGGCTCGCAATTCGACGAGAGTATCGTCCAGAAGTTCCTCACGGTCGCGCCGGAAGAGTGGCTTGAAATCGGAAAGCGATACAGGGAGCGAAGTCAATCCTGAACAGGGATGTCCGGGTAAGAAACCTGGAGCTCGCTTCCAGTTCCGGCTCGGACACGCCGTCGTCCTCAAGGGCGAAAACTTAGACCTATAGTCTTCACGAGATCTGCCGATATGTAGATGGAAGGTCTCTGCCGGGACCTGAGAATCCGGCAGACAGGCAAGGATGCCGAAGAATAATTCACGGAGGACGTATCCATGGGCTTTTTCAGTGTCGTTAACAACATCAGCAGCCTGATTGCTCAGCAGGAGTCGACCGTCAACGGTATGGGTCTTCAGAAGACCCTGGGCAAGTTGGCGTCGGGACTGCGACTGCGAACGGGTGGAGACGACCCGGCCGGCCTGGCGATTGCCGACGGGTTGAGAGGGCAGGTCCGAACGCTCTCTCAATCTGTTCGTAACGCCAACGACGGCATCGGATTCCTGCAAACCGCAGACAGCTCTCTGTCGCAAGTTCAGAACATTCTGACTCGTGCGGCTTCGTTGCTGGCCGAGGCGGCTTCGGACACGAACAGTGGCCAGGCTGCGGCGATCAACAATGAGCTGACTCAGCTCTTTCAAGAGATCGAGCGGATCGGCGGCGGAACCGAGTTCAACGGATTGCTCGTGTTTTCGGGCTCGACCCGAAGCATTTTCGTGGGCGATACGCAGAACGCGACCGGAGCCAACTCGACGATCGATTTCTCGACCGGACTTCTCACGGTCGCCGGCCTGACGATCAACTCGGGTGTGAGCGGAACAGGATCCAACCTGACCGTCGACGTCGGGGCTGCCGGTTCAATCGGCAATCTGCTGACCCAGGTCGAAGGCGCGATCGACACGATCGCATCGCGGCGCGGGACCATCGGTTCGAAGATGAACCGTATGGAGAACGCTGTCGGAGTCATGCAGTCGCAGATTCAGAACCTGACGGCGGCCGAGTCACAGATCCGAGATGCCAACATGGCTGAGGAGATCGCCAACTTGACCAAGTTCCAGATCCTCACTCAAAGCGGTATTTCAGCTCTCGCCCAGGCGAACCAGAGCTCACAGTCGGTTCTTTCCCTCTTCAGATAAACAGCCGAGGGTTAGAAGTCCGACAGGACTATGAGGCTCACGCGGATGCGCGGGCTCTTTAGAAATGGCAGGACGCCAATCTCGTTTCAAGGAGGAACAGATCAATGGGTTTCTTTAGTGTAGTCAACAACATCTCCAGTCTGATCGCTCAGCAGGAGTCAACCGTCAACGGCTTGGGCCTTCAAAAGACCCTGGGCAAGTTGGCATCTGGACTGCGTCTGCGAACAGGCGGAGACGACCCGGCTGGACTGGCGATTGCCGACGGCTTAAGGGGACAAGTTCGAACTCTTTCACAATCGGTCCGAAATGCCAACGATGGAATCGGTTTCCTGCAGACAGCGGACAGCTCGCTTTCACAGGTCCAGAACGTCCTGACCCGTGCCGCGGCACTTCTCGCTGAAGCGGCCTCCGACACCAACAGCGGGCAGGCAGCGGCCGTCGAAAACGAACTGGAGCAACTCTTCCAGGAGATCGAACGAATCGGCGCTGGGACCGAGTTCAACGGTCTGGCCGTATTCTCGAACACGGCGAGAGACATCTTCGTCGGAGATACGCAGAACGCGACGGGTGCCAACTCCGTAATCACCTTTACGACTCTTTCCCTGACCGCCACCGTCGGACTCTCACTGGGTGCGGACGGAGGCGTTACCGGGACTGGTGCCACACTCAACGTCAGCTTGGGAAACACCACAGCCTCACAGCTGCTGACCCGAGTCGAGTCGGCGATCGACACCATCGCTTCACGCCGTGGAACGCTCGGTGCCAAGATGAACCGGATCGAGAACGCGGTGGGCGTCATGCAGTCTCAGATTCAAAACCTGACGGCTGCCGAATCACAGATCCGCGACGCGAACATGGCGGAGGAAATCGCGAACTTGACCAAGTTCCAGATCCTCACTCAAAGCGGCATCTCGGCTCTCGCGCAGGCGAACCAGAGCTCGCAGTCGGTTCTTTCGCTATTCCGATAGGAGGAGCGATAAGCAAACAGGTCACTGACGGGGCCCGGGTCTGATCCGGGTCACGTCGCTGAACCAAGGTCAGGGAAGGACTCCTGACCGAACGAAACAAGGATGTAAAAAATGGGATTCTTTAGCGTTGTCAACAACATCAGCAGTCTCATAGCGCAGCAGGAATCGACCGTCAACGGCATGGGTCTTCAAAAGACGCTTGGCAAGTTGGCGTCCGGACTCCGGCTGCGAACAGGTGGAGACGATCCGGCCGGTCTGGCGATCGCCGACGGTTTGAGGGGTCAAGTTCGAACCCTCTCGCAGTCGGTCCGAAACGCCAACGACGGGATCGGCTTCCTTCAAACGGCCGACAGTTCTCTGTCTCAGGTCCAGCACGTTCTCACGCGAGCCGCTGCTCTGCTCGCGGAAGCAGCCTCGGACACCAACAGCGGTCAGTACAGTGCAGTCAGCAACGAGCTCACGCAGCTCTTCCAGGAGCTGGAGCGGATTGGGGCGGGCACCAAGTTCAACGGTTTGAATGTCTTCGACAATACGACTCGTTCGATCTTTGTCGGCGACACTCAGAACGCGACAGGGGCCAACTCCACCATCGACTTTGTGACGAGCGCGCTGACCGCCACGCTTCTCGGTCTCGGCACCAACGTGATTCTGAGCAGCGGGACGGTGAATGCCGTCAGCATCGGAAACGGCCCGACATCGATCGGCACCATGTTGACTGAAGTCGAAGCGGCTATCGACAGCATCGCGTCCAAGCGCGGTACGCTGGGCGCGAAGATCAACCGGATGGAGAACGCAGTCGGCGTCATGCAGTCACAGATTCAGAACCTGACTGCAGCCGAGTCTCAAATCCGCGATGCCAACATGGCTGAAGAGATCGCCAATCTGACGAAATTCCAGATTCTGACACAGAGTGGAATCTCGGCTCTGGCTCAGGCGAACCAGAGCTCGCAGTCGGTGCTGTCTCTGTTCCGATAAGTTCACTCGAGTTTCTGGGCGTCGGGCAGATCGCACCGACGTCTCAGAGGCTCCGACCAACCGGTTGACCGGATCCGGTCGACGCTCCTCGGGTGGACGATGATCCTCCACCCCTGGGGCCTGACCCTTTCGGAACCGGCGTCGCCCGCCTAGGACCACAATCAGGCGAAGCGGCGAATTGCCTCAGGGCAGGTCCAGGAGAACGACCTGATGCCGAGGCGACTCGATTCAGGCCGCGAGCAGGACGGGTCAAGGGAATGACCCTACAGTTCAACCCCGATTGGACCGATATGCAGTCCAGGAGGGGACGTGCGGTGCGCTCACCGGGTCGAAGGACACGCCCTGGGAGACGGAAATCGAGGAGGTTCGATCCTTCTCGGTTCGTCGATCCTCCCAGGGACCAGATCCGGCTGAGACGGAGGAAGGAACAATGGAAGTCATATCATCAACTCTGGAACACGGTTTCGAGTCTGGGTCCGCACGCGGCCCGACTCCCGCGGCCAAAACCAAGAGCAAACCGGAGCCGGCGCAGGCCGACCGCTCCGATGAGGCCTCGAAGCCAGCGGAGAAACCAAGGAAAAGGACGTCCGTAGAAGTGCGGGACCAGGCCTCAGCGCCTTCACCCCCGAACCGGGCTATCACGTTCAAGCTCAATCGTGAGACCGAGCGCTTCTTCATTCAGGTCGTCGATCGAAACACCGGCGAGATAATCCGACAGATTCCCCCTGAAGACATGCTCAAGCTGGCGGAAGAACTCGACGCTTCGACAGGACATCTGTTCAACACTTCCGCTTGAGGATAAAGAGATGGGTGGTTTTCAGATCCCTGGTGGCGGGCTCGATGTCAGACAGATCGTCGACCAGCTCATGTATATCGAGGCTGTGCCGATTCGAAGACTCGAGGACCGCGGAAGTCTGTTCCAGCAGAAGATCGACGCCTACGAGGCTCTCCAGACCAGATTGTCGGAGCTGGCCGGAAAAATCGGCGCTCTCAACAGTCCTGACAACTTCGCTGCTCGACTCGCCAAGTCCTCCAACGAAGATATCCTCACGGCCGATGCCTCGAGCACCGCTGCCGAGGGGACCTACAACATCACGGTCAACCGGTTGGCGCTCGTCGACAATTTCGTCACCGACGCGACATTCACCGAATCTGACGAAGTCATCGGAACAGGGAGCTTCGACCTGACGGTGGGCTCAGAAACGACCAACATTACTATCGACGGGACAAACAACACCCTGGAGGGTCTCAAGAACGCGATCAACAACTCAGGTGCGAACGCCAGGGCGGCCATCGTCAACGACGGCTCCGGGTTTCGTCTCACGGTCACGAGCCAGGGTTCGGGATCCGAGAACGCGATCTCCGTGGCGAACAATACGCTCCAGCTCGGAGATTCCTCGCCGCTCACGTTCAGCCGGACCCACATTATCGCCGACACGTCCGAACTCGACGCCGAACTCATCGTCAATGGCCTGACGATTACGAGCAGCGGCAACAGCGTGGCGAACGTCATCGAAGGGGTGACTCTGGATCTGACAGGGACCAGCGCAAGCACGGTCTCCCTGACGATCTCGAATGATACCGACCAGGTCCGCGAGGGAATCCAGGATTTCGTCGACGCCTACAACGATGCCGTCGGGTTCATCAACAGTCAGTTCACCGTCGTTTCAGCCTCGGGACGAGGCGGCACCCTCGCTGGAGACGGTCTCCTGAGACGCGTCCAGTCCGACCTGGGGGCAATCGTCCGAACCAGCATCGAAGGAACGGGAACCTCGCTCTCAACGCTCGGTTCGGCGGGCATCAGTCTCCAGAGCGACGGAACTCTCGAGATCGAGTCGAGCAAGCTGGACGACGCTCTGGACGAGAATTTCAACGATTTCTCGAAACTCTTTCTGGCGACCGCGACGACGACCAACTCGAACGTGCTCTTCGAGAGCGTGGGATCCAGCACTGAAGCAGGAAGCTATGAGGTGGAAATCACCCAGGCTGCTGAATCTGCGACTTTGAGTTCTCCTAATTCAATCAGCGGTCTGCTCGGTGTGGATGAGACCTTGACGATCACTTTTGGATCGACGACATCGGTCGTGAATCTCCTCAGCACTCAGGACCTGGATTCGATCATCGATTCTCTCAATGCCCAGTTCGACACGGACGACGTCGGGCTGGTCGCCTCCAAAGATGCCGGTCAGAATCTGATCATCACATCGGAGGCTGTCGGTTCGGCCACTTCGTTCACTGTTGTGTCCGACGTCGACGGATCCGGCACCGGCTTCGGAACCACGGGTCTCTCAGACTCCGGCCTCGACGTTCAGGGGACCTTTCGCGATCTCGAAACCGGGTCCCTCCTGGCGGCCACAGGAAGCGGCAACTTCCTGATCGGGGCGGAGGGCGGGGCAAAGAACCTGTCTGTTCGAATTCTCGGTTCAACGATAGGAATCCTCGGAGACGTTAACGTCACACTCGGATATGCCGAAAGATTCGAAAGAGCCCTGGAAGGATATACCGATGAGTTCAATGGCCCCGTTCAGGAGATCGTTGGCAGGCTCGAAGGACAGATCAGAGGACTCGAAGATGAAATCACGGACATAGAACTCCGCCTGGAGCTGCGAAGAGAACAGCTGACAGCGGAGTTTACTCGCGCCGACAACGCCCTGCGACAACTCGCGCAACTCCAGGGACAACTTTCCGGTCAGGGCACCTTTTAACAATCACTGCCCCCACGATTAAAGGACGACTAGGGACATGTCACAACTCGACTACTCCACCGCCTACTCCAACAAGCAGTTCGCTGGATCTCACTACCTCGAGATGGAGATCACGACGGCCGACCCTCTCGGCCTGGTCCTGATTCTGTACAGGGGAGCCATCAACTCGCTTCAGGAGGCGCTCGACTACTTCGGCGACGATCAGATCGAGAACCGCATCAACGCTATCGACAAAGGGATCTCCATGATAGGTGAGCTGAAGGCGACACTGGACTTCGAGCGTGGACAACCTGTAGCCGGGTCGCTGGATCGCTTGTACACCTACATGCTTCGCCGGCTGACCTTTGCCAATGTCCAGAGGAAGCCGGAACCCGTGCACGAGGTCATCAAGCTTCTCCGGACGCTCGAGTCGGCCTGGGACGAGGCACGCAGCGCAGAGCAGGCCAAAGGAAGCGACAGCCCGGAACGGGTCGAACTGAGTGCCTGAGAAGATGCCCCTTCGAGATCAGCCCGCCGAAACGGCATCCACCGATTATCAGAGAACGGTGCAGCTGCTCACCAGCCAGGAGACCGCGCTCGAGCGAGGGGACTCTCAGCGCCTGGCGGCGCTCGCACCACTCTTGGAAAAGTATGTTCTCCGACTGCAGCGTCACACCGATCGCCTTGCCGATCTGACCGAACGAGAGCGACAAGAAATTGACGTGCTGGCGACAGAGATCCGACACCTGGCCGCGAACAACCGTCGATCCTGGGAGGAACGCCTCGAATGTCTTCGGCAGGAAAGCCGTCAGATCGAGGCTGCTCAGAGATTCCTGGAGGAGGCTCGCAGGAAGAAACGCAGAGCATCGTGCGGATTTGAGGCCATCGGGTGAAAAGAAAGACGCTAAGGTGAGACTCCTGTCCTGACTCGCCTCGTCGAGCCTGGGAATCGCTCGGCCACAGAAAGCAAGGGCGATGAAGCTTCTTCCGAGAGAACTTCGTAGGTCTCGCGCAAAACATCCTTCATGAAGAACGGAAGTCGTTTGGCACGACCGACCAGGATCGCATTTCGCAGATGCGTTCGCACCAGTTCCTCCTGCTGTTCCAAGGAGGTGACGTAGTCAGGTGTCAGCGTGGGAAATCCCACCGGAACGACCTGCTGAGCGGCCGAAACCACCCTCGCCTCGCCTGAGACGATTCCCATCTCGCAGAGTTCCTCTCGGACTCGCGGCTCCAACTCCTGAAAGGGTTCTCCGACCGACCCGATCACTTCGACCGTGCAGTTGTAGGGAGGCTGCTGTCGGACACACCTGAGCTGTGGGTAAAGGGTCACTCGATAGGTTCGAAGCTTCGGGTCATGGCATGTCACGAAGTGATTCGAATCTCTGAAGGGGCGGTCAAAGACGTAGTGAAAGAGGCCGATCGGCCGGGGATGGAACGGAGGAGAAGGATACTCGACTCCGGCCGAATCGAGCAGAAAGCGGCTGGGAACGCTCCAGAGAAGCAGGTCGCAATCCAATTTTCGGCCACCGCATAGAGCGATTCCTGTCACTCGCTGGTCGCTCGTCTCGAGAGCTTCGATCGAACTCGAAACGAGGATCTCAACACCGAGATCACTCAGTGAGCGGGCAAACTCCTCGACCCAAAGGCCGATACCGCCCCGTCGAGGGTAGTAGTGGTCAGCGTCTGCGGGTCCTTCACGAAACGACGCAAAGGCCACCTTCTGATCGAAGAAGGGGTTCTGCTTGAGTTCACGAGATTCCTGGGGAGCGAAACAAACGACTCTCCTCGGCACGAACGGGTTGTCCGCGTCGAGCTCACATGGGTGAACTCCGAATTGCTTCCGGACGACGGGAAAAAGAACGTGCTTCGCGAAGGTCGCCCCAAACTTCCGAATCAGGAACTCTTCCAGGTTGGCACAGTCTCCTGGGGAAAACGGAATCGTAGCGAGGAGTTCAATTCTGCCCTGCCGAAGGATCGGTTCCGGAAGTTCGCCGCAATTGACGAATCCGCTCTCTCGGTACATACGGCCCCGGAAGAAGCACCCCGTATGAATCCGGTCGAACCGCCTCCACTCATTCGAATCGAGGCCTCCGAAAAGGATCGCGTCCAGGTCCCGATCCCCTGTGTCTTGCAGGATGTGGGTCCCATGATCAAAGAAGGCACCGGAATCGTCCTGGATTGATCCGAGCAATCCTCCAACTCTCCCGCTACGCTCGATCAGGACCACACGATCAAAGGACTTCACCAGAATTCGAGCACTGAGAAGACCTGCTATCCCTCCGCCGACTATGACCGCATGACTCATCTCATAAAGCTCCACAAAACAACCACGCAAGCTCCGTGCCAGGGGCTCTCTGACCTCATGGATGATCGTCATAGCGGAAGAGATGTTCTGACGTCGAGTCGGAGAACTCCCTCCCGCGGCAGCGTGGCAACGGAATTGCATCGAGCCTTCGAGACATGTTGAGAATGAATCACGTCAGCTCTCCTTTGACAGACAAGACAATCCTCGTAACCGGCGGAACAGGCAGCTTCGGCCGAACTTTGATCGCCCGTGCGCTTCGGACCCACCGCCCTCGGAAAGTGATCGTCTTCAGCCGCGATGAGTGGAAACAGTCAGAAATGCGACGCTCTGACCCGATTTTTGACGATGAGCGGATCCGCTATTTTCTCGGAGACGTGCGCGACCGCGATCGGCTCTTGCTGGCCTTTCGCGACGTCGATCTGGTCGTCCACGCGGCAGCCCTGAAGCAGGTTCCGGCGGCGGAATACAATCCGACCGAGTTCATCAAGACCAACATTCACGGAGCGATGAATATTATCGACGCAGCGATCGATCGAGGGGTACAAAAAGTCATCGCACTCTCCACCGACAAGGCTGCCAACCCGATCAACCTTTATGGGGCCAGCAAGCTCTGTTCGGACAAACTCTTCGTCTCGGCCAACGCCTACGTGGGATCGTCGGGAATTCCCCGTTTCGGAGTCGTGCGTTACGGGAATGTCCTTGGCAGCCGAGGCAGCATCATTCCGCTCTGGAAGAAAATGATCCAGGATGGTGCGCCTTCCCTGCCCGTCACGGACAGGCGAATGACTCGATTCTGGATCACCCTGGATCAGACGGCCGACTTCGTCTGTAATTGCTTGTACAGGCTGCTGGGAGGCGAGATTTTCGTTCCCAAGATTCCCAGCATGAAGATCATCGATCTCGTGCGAGCCATGGCACCGGATCTGGAGATCGAAATCACGGGAGTCCGTCCTGGAGAAAAGCTCCACGAATTGATGATCGGCGAGGACGATGCCCGGCACACACTGGAGTTCGACGATCATTATGTGATCGCTCCGGAAGTTGTCTTTGCCTCTGAACAAGCCTCGGTCGAGAGACTCTCGGCCCTGGGAGGAAAATCGCTCGAAGAAGGATTCTGTTACTCCTCGGACCGCAACCAGCAATGGATGAGCCAGGACGACATGAGGGCGATCCTGACCGACAGCCCCGACCGTCCCATCGAACGCGCGCTCAGCGCCTGAGCGAGGTCTCCGGCGCCACAGATCAGGCAGATTATGTTGGAAAGCGAAATACGGCCTGCAGACCTCGTCGACGAGGCCGCCAGGCTTCGACTCGATGACGTTGCGCGTCTTCTTCTGAAACGTCAGACGTTCGTCGATGTGGCGTGCCCGGCATGCGGCTCAGGGCAGCACGACGTGGAATTCGAAAAAGACTCGTTCCTCTTCTCGAGATGCACCAGTTGCCGCACGCTCTACGTGAGTCCACGCCCGACTGCGGACCAGCTCGGAGAGTACTATTCCAACTCGCGCAGTCTCCGGCACTGGAATGAAAACGTCTTCCCCGCGTCTGAGAACGTCCGCCGGAAGAACATCTTCCGCCCTCGCGCAGATCGAGTCGAACAACTCTGCCGACGTCACCACCCCGAGGCTCGAACGCTCGTCGATGTCGGGGCCGGTTTCGGTACCTTCTGCGAAGAAGTGCGGGAACTCCAGCGATTCGAGAGAATCGTCGCAGTCGAACCCTCCGAGAGTCTCGCCGCGACCTGCAGGGCGAAAGACATCGAGGTCATTGAAAGGACCGTCGAGCGGGTCGAGCTTTCAGGCTTCGACGTCGTCACGAGTTTCGAGCTGATCGAACACCTGTTCGAACCTCGCGAGTTCCTACGACAATGTCATCGGATTCTCTCTGAGACCGGGCTGCTGATCCTCACAACCCCCAACATCATGGGATTCGATCTTCTCGTCCTGGGACGTTCTTCCGACAATGTCGGGGGCCCCTCACACCTGAACTATTTTCACCCGGGCTCTCTGAGACTCCTTCTGGAATCCTGCGAGTTTGACGTCCTGGAAGTCCTCACACCCGGAGAACTCGACGCGGAACTGGTCAAGAAGAAAGCAGAGAATCTCGAATTCAGTCTGAAAAACCGACCCTTCCTGCAGAAGGTTCTCTCAGAGGACTGGGACTCACTTGGAAAGCCGTTTCAGAGATTTCTGGCTGAAAACAAGCTCTCGTCGCATATGTGGGTGGTCGCCAGAAAAAAGGGCAGCTGAGGCTCTCGCCGGGCAGGGACTTCTGCCGATCAATTCTCCGCTTTCGACAGCCGGTCCAGTTGGACCTGCCCATCGCTGATCACCAAAAGCACATCCTGAAGGACGACGATGTCTTCGAGAGGATTCCCTTCCACGACGATCAGGTCAGCCTCCCTTCCAACCTGAATCGTTCCCGTGCGGTCTTCGATTCCGAGGAGTTCCGCTGCCGTCGCAGTCGCCGACCGAATCGCGTTCGACGCACTGATCCCGCACCCGACCAATTCCTTCACATCGTGAGCCATTCTTACAAGGCTCCGCGGACCGTACCCGGTGTCGGTCGCCGCCACAATAGGCACCCCGAGCTCATAGGCCATCGCGACGGTCTTTTGAATCCTGGGAAGCATGTGACGACCCCTGACACGAAGTACGGGATTGTCGTAGTCGCCTCCCGGCTGGGTCAGGTCGCGGACGACAGCAACGGTCGGGACCAGGTAAGCCCCCCGTTCTTTCATCAGTCGAAGGGTCGCCTCGCTCAGATAGGTCCCGTGCTCGATGCTCCTGACACCGGCCTCCACGGCGGCTCGTCCCCCCTCATCACCGTGAGCATGGGCGGCAACAGGGAGCCCTTCCATTTCAGCAGCCCTGACGATCGCGACCAGTTCTTCTTCCGTCATGATCTGCCGCCTGGGATCGGTGTCCGGCAATCCCGCCCGGTCGGTAGCGACGACCTTGATGAAGTCCACCTCGCGACGAATGTTGGCGAGTGTCACCTTGCGGAAGTTCTCGGCCCCTCTGACGCCGTTCATGAGGTACCCCAGATCGGGAGAGTGAAAGAAGAAACTCTCGGCGATACTTGGGCGGATGTGGTATCCGGCAGCCACGATCTCGGGTCCTTCGACCAACCCGGACCGGATGAGCTGCCTCAGTCCTACGTCGGCGTAGTTGGCAACGCCCATACTGCGAACGGTGGTGACCCCCGAATACAGAGCCCGACGGGCCTCCTCCGCGG
>CAJHYB010000244.1_pt1 | contig 16049 bp, 11 predicted proteins | sample 9198631 | NCBI WGS metagenome assembly CAJHYB01 (sample SAMEA7708354, study PRJEB35096) | sediment metagenome | biome: marine neritic benthic zone biome [ENVO:01000025]; feature: sediment [ENVO:00002007]; material: shallow marine sediment [ENVO:03000034] sea grass bed [ENVO_01000059] ... | reverse complement strand
TATAGGTGGCGAGACCATTCTGCCCGGGCCAGGACTCGGACCCCCACGGGGTGACCCCCGCCTGAAGTCCTTTGCGTGTCCACGCCACCAGGAATGAACTGTGCGAAGAAGCGAATCAGAGGCTCAATAGTCCCCGCGAAATCGTCCTTTGGATCGAGGATTTTCTTATACGTAAATCCGAAAGCGGGTGGGCGATTCCAGTAGACAAGAAGTGGTGGTTTGGTGAAGTCCGAAAGAGGTGAGTCTGCGCGCTGGGCCCGGATCGATCTGAGCCGGAACTCTGTGTGAGGAGCTCGGATTGCTCCTCGCTTCTCCGCTCATTGGCTCATTTCCGTGATCGGCGTCAGGCGCAGGTGACGGAACTCCACCTCTGACCCTTCAGCCTGCAGGGCGATCTGCCCTTTATCCGCCGTGCCCTCCTCGCCGTAGTTCACAAGATCCTCATTGACCCAGACTTTGACGGCATTACCGAGGACTTCGATCACCATCCTGTTCCATTCCCCAACCGGGTTCTCCGAGCCATCGGTCAAATTGAGAATGCGGCGCTTCTTGCCTTCCGTGATTCCCCACTCCGCCTCGGGGCCGCGCCGCTCCACCATATCCGGGACCCGGATGTCTTCCACGATGCACCAGAAGTCGCCCGCGTTCTCATGCATCATCTGGACTTCAATTGATTTCGGAAACATGTCGTAAAGCGCGCGTGGTGTGGATGCATGCACCAGCACCCCACAGTTTCCGGGTTCCCCAGCGAATCGGTATTCGACCTCGAGGCGGTAGTCCTGGTAAACCGCATCCGTGATCAGGTGTCCTCTCGGCTCTCCAAGGCTGACGAGCAAGCCGTCCCGAACGACAAAAGGGCTCTTGGCATTCGGATCATCCTCCATGGCCGGGACGTCAATATGCCAGCCACCGAGGTCTTTACCATTGAAGAGCTCGATGGATTGAGGAGCGCAGGACAGGCTCGTCAAGGCGATGGCACAGCCGAGGAACGCTCTCATTGTTCACCCGATGAAACTTGGATTTGTACTATTCACAAGGATTCGGGCAAGGATACAGACGTCAGGAGCCAGAAGCCAGAGGGATGGCGAATCGGTCGAATTCGCCGAGTCGACAGAACGGCGGCCCCAGGTACTTCTCGAGCCAATCCAGAGTTTCTCAGATGAACTCGTTGGGTGGGACTCGATGGCCCGTTTCGGAGACCACGTGCCGCTTGTCCTTTTCGGACGACCCAAGTCGTAACGGGACCGTCTACCGAAATCCCACCACACCGAAAAACCTCCCGTCCGGCGAAACTTTCGGAGACGTCCCGTGTCGTCACTTGAGGCCCGAAATGAGGGGGTGGTGCCCGGGTTTAACCCGTAAGAATGAGGGGCTCTTCGTAAAGGAGCCCTGACGAAGGAACAGATTATCGCAGTGGATTTCCACTGCAAGTAGATTCTTGCCGCCATCATCGACGAAGTATTCGGGATCGACCGCTAATGTTCTGGAAGTCGGTAGGGCCGCCCGGCCTGGTAGAGCTCGAGGCGTTTGAGGCTTTTTTCGGCGAAAGTCCTGTTGTTGGCCTCTCGGGCCAACTCGATGGCTTTTGTCACGGTGCGGACCGCCGCCTCGAATTGCCCGTCAGAGGCGTAGGCCGCGGCCAGGGTGTCCAGGTTGACGGGGTCACGATAGCCGGCCCGGCTGCAAACGGACTCGGCCAGCTTCACGGCTTCCGCCGAGGCTGCGGGAGACTCGTCCGGTCCTGTCGCCAGAAGCCAGGCCAACTCCCGTGTGGCCAGGGGCCAATCGGGTCGGAGGTGCAGTGCATTCCGATATGCGGCGATCGCCCTCTCGTGGTGCCCCGCCTGGCCGGACATGACTCCCAGGTGAAAGCTGGTATCGGCGTTGCTCGGTTGGATTTGGAGCGCCGCCTGAAACTGCTCCGCCGCTTCAGCCGGCCGACCGGCTTTGCCGAGGGCGAATCCGAGATTCATTCGTGCCCGGGCGTCTTCAGGATTGGTGCGGACCGCCTCCTCCAGTTGCAGGACGGCTTTCTCAAGCTCTTGCCGCTGCTGGGCCCGCGCCAGCGTCCTGTGCACAAAGGGATCATCGAGACCAAGACGAATAGCTTCCCTCAGGTGGGAGATGGCGTCGCTGGGCCTGCCCAGCTTGACGAGCACGTTGCCGAGCGCGCCGTGGACCATGGCGTTCTCGGAGTTCAGTTTCAAGGCATACGACAGGAATTCAGCAGACCGTTCCCAATTCTCGGCCATCGCCATCGCAATACCGAATCTTGCGAAATGCTCGGGGTCGGTGGGGTTCAGTCCCCAAGCTTCATAGTGTCGCCGCCCCATTTCGGTGTTCCAGGGCTCCGCGACCGCCCAGCTGTCCTGGACGAGCCCACCCAGCTGTCCCATCCAGATCCACAAGAGGCCGATCGCGATCATCGAGATTCCCTCGTCGGGGACGTGGTCACCTGCTTCGGTTCCTCGCCTTCGCGAATCGAATAGGTGCGGTTCGCCACCAAGCCTTTGACGTCCTGTTTCTGTCCGTTGGGCCAGGTGATCCGCAGGTCCACTTTCCGGGAGCCTCCCAGCCCGAAATGCTGGGTCTTGGGCTCGCTGGAAAGATACCCGGAACCTCCATGGATCTCGCGCCAGATCCGCCGGCCGTCCGCTGTCGTCGCCACGATAACGGCGCCGATGGCATCTGAGTTAGAACCCCTCTCCGGATCTCCCTGTAACTTGAGCTTCAGCCAATGAGCGCCGGAGGCCAGGTTATTTTCCAAGAGAGCCGCCGGCCCATGGAAATTGTTGATGGCGATATCCAGGTCGCCATCCTGGTCAAAGTCCAAATAAACGGCGCTGCGCGAGTTGGCGCTGAAGTCGGCTCCGCTCTGCTGGCTATAGTTGCGCAGCTTCCCGCCCTCGTTGACATAGAAGACATTGGGCTCCATGTTCCAGTAGAAATCGGTCTGGGCAGGATTCTTGCGGTAATTGAAGAAACTGAAGTACTCGTTGGCGCCGTTCAGGACGTACAGATCCTCGTCACCATCGTTGTCGAAATCGAAGAAGTCAGCGTCCCAGGCCCAGCCCACCTCGTTGCTGCGCTCCAGGTCATCGGAAGTCTCGTACTTCCGGAGTCGCCCCTCCACTGCCACGGAAACATAGAGCAGACTCGTCTCCACGATGTGGACGTCGGTCATGGCCTCGGCATCGAATTTGAGAGGCGTCGATTCCCGGGGCAGGACGTACCGGTTGCCCCGGACCATCATGTTGATGTTGGAGATATACATCTCGGGAAAGCCGTCCCAGTTGAGGTCAGCCAAACCCACATTCATGGAGTGGTAGGATTTGTCCATTCCCAACTGCCGAGTGACATCCTCGAAGCGTCCGTTTCCCAGATTGCGCAACAGGCTGTTCTTTCCGAAGTCGTTGGCAACAACCAGGTCCTGCCAGCCGTCGCCGTCCAGGTCGGTGTGCGATGCTGCCTGTGTCCAGCCGCGGTTTCCGGTGCCGCTGCTCTCAGTGACATCCTGGAAGCGCATCTGACCGAGGTTGCGGAAGAGTCGGTTGGGCGACGCGTTCTGATTGTTGCGGTTTTGGGTGGGCACCTGGCCCAAGAATTCCACCGCCTCCTTACCACCGGGCTTCTGTTCGAAATATCCCTGGAAGTAGTTACCGAAGTAACAGACATAAATGTCCAACAGCCCATCGCGATCGAAATCGAAAACCACCGCGGGACCGGCCACCAAACCTTCTCCACCCAGGCCGGCCTGATCCGATATGTCTTCGAAACGGGAATCACCCAGGTTGCGGTAGAGCCGATGGTTCTCGTTCACATAAGTGATCAGGATGTCGGGAAGACCGTCGTTGTCGAAATCGGCAACGATCGGCTGACGCGCTTCGCCCGGGAGCTGGTCCCGGCCCAGAAAGGTGAGGCCTGCCCTCTCTGTGACGTTCTTGAAGTGGCCGTCCCCCTGGTTGAGGTAAAGGGCATTGTCGATTCCACCGACAAACAGCAAGTCCTCAAGGCCGTCCCCGTTCACGTCTTCAGAAGCGATGCCACCGCCCGAAAATGTGGGTGGGACCACGACGACATCGTGCCGGAACCGATTGAGCCAGTTGGACGAGCGGTGTTCGAACCTGATGCCTGAATCGTTGGTCACTTCGGTCATGAACTTCGAGCCGTCGGACCGGGAATGAGTTGTTGCCACAGAGCGAATCGGGGCGGCCTGATGCTTCGAATCCGGCGCCTCGCGGTTCAGTGCCGCCCGTTCCCGTATCGTCGCCGCGCCGCGCAGGACGTGATCACCTGTTACGAAAGGGTATTCCTCTTGCCTCGCAAACTGGCCCCCGATCCGCATTGCGAGGACCGCAAATTGAGCCATGCACTCGGCCAGGAGTTCAGCGGCAAAGGGATCGAGTTCAACGGCCGGGATGCCCGAAGCGGGAGACCGCTCAGACAGGATGGCCCTCAATAGCTTCCAGTGCATCCCGAAGTCGCGAAAGGAGTCCAGGTCGAAAGCCGCCAGCGTGACCTGTTGGTCCCTGCCGAGGCGCGGAAAAAAGGTGACATCCTCCAGGTCATCCACCGAGTGTGGTGTCACTCTCTGGCAAGCCTGGCTCAGATCCTGCACACGCACCAGCGCATCTCCACGCTCTCCTGCCGAGGACTCGGCCAGAGTGAGCACTTCGATCAGATACTCTTCTGCTGCCTGGCCCAGGCTCTCTGGCAGCGAGAGTCCACCTGGCGGCACATGGTAGCGGGCATAGAAGCGTCGGACGTTGGCCAGGAAGAGATCGGAGGCTTTCGCAGCTTCGATCTGATTGTAGTTCTGGTAGGACTTGATCTTCTGATCGATGATGGTCCGAAATGTCGAGACTTCGGCCCTGTTGTCGCGCTCCACGCTGCCCACGAGAGGCTGGCTGGTATCGACCGCCCGTCCCGTAATCTCATTCCAGGCCGAGGCGAGACGCTCCTTTGAGATCTGCTTCTCGTTCTCGGTTCGCGCCATCTGATCCGAGAGTTTGAGTGTGGCCAAGGTGATGACGTCGAGGGCCTCTCGAAGAGCATCCACCGCCCCATCGTCCAGTGGCAGATCTTCATTGCCGAAGGAAAAGAGGGCATCCTGCTGGACGGCCAGGATAGCGCGCAGTGCGTAGGCTATCGAGGAGTAGTGACGGATATCCCTTTCTGCGAGAACCAAGGACTGGTCTTCGAGCTGGACATGGACGTTCCCCTGCTCGTCCTCGAGGTACCGGAGTACCCCATTCAGGAGCGGATCCAGGTCTTCCGTGGAGATCTCTTTGCGTCCCTGCCGGTTGGCTTCGTCCGAAGCCTGACTCCAGATTGAAGAGATCAGGGCTTTCTGGAGATCGATCTTCTCGAAGCGTGCGTCTTCCGAGAGAGGAGTCCCGTAGATAAAGTTTTCAAGCCGGTTGGCCGTCGCGTAGCACTTGGCGTCCTTCAATGACTCAAAGTTCTCGATGGTGCCGACTATCGCAGCCACACGGTCTTTCTCACTGTCTCCGGGCTTGGACCGAGGCAGCGGGTCCTGGCCGAAAAGGACCCCTGTCAACAACAGCACGAGCCCCGAAATCGTGGAGATCACCAGGCTTCGATTTCGTAGAACCACTCGTCTCCTTTCTGAGTTTACGCGTGCCATAGCGCTCAAAACGCCTTCATGTTAGCACGGCCAGATCGACACTCCCGTTCTCTCAATCGCCCTCTTCCAAGAGTGTGGGTTTCCCTCCCCCGGCGTCGCTCAATCCTGCATAGGCCGGCGCGAAATCCGGATCCTCCGCCAGAGCCCGTTCGGGGGAACCTCTCCGGCGTGGGACTTGAACTGATCCGGCCAAAGGATTTATGCTCTTGGCGTGGCAAGCGCGGCAATCATCTCAATCTTCGACCCTTCCAGCTTTGGGTTTTGCCACTCATTCGTTCATCACCATCACCACCACCATACGAAGTAAGGCGGATGGTCTCGGTGCGTGACTGAACTGATTCTTCCCTGACAGCACTGAAACCTCCCGCCGTCCTCGCACTTGAGGGCTATCTGCTTTCTGGAGAAGAGAAGCCATGCAGCTCAACGGCACGATACGCATCGCAGTTCAACGCTCCGGGCGCCTCTCGGAGGGCTCGCTGGCCCTGTTGCATCAGATGGGCCTGGATTTTGAAGCCTACGATCATCATCTTTTTGCCAGCTGTCGGAATTTGCCCGTCGACCTTCTTTTCCTGCGCGACGACGATATCCCCGAATACGTCCAGGACAGGGTGGCGGATCTGGGAATCGTCGGCAGCAATGTCGTCGCTGAGCAGAACATACAAGTTCGACGATTGATGGACCTCGATTTTGGCCATTGTACGCTGGCCCTGGCGGTCCCCGAGCAGTCCGAAACCCAATCGGTCGCCGAGCTTCAAGGTCGTCGAATCGCCACCTCCCATCCCGAGATGCTGGGGCGCTTCCTGGAAGAGCATCAGGTGTCCGCTGAGATCGTGCGGCTCAAGGGAAGCGTCGAGATTGCCCCGGCTCTGCAGGTCGCCGACGCCGTGTGCGATCTGGTCTCGACCGGGAGCACGCTTCGCACCAATCGCCTGCGCGTGGTGGAAACTGTGACCCGCTGCAAGGCGCTTCTGGTGGGTCCGGCTCAGAGTGACGAAAAGAAAGGGCCGCTCATCGAGAAGCTGATGCTGCGTGCCCGCAGCGTCCAGGAGGCCAAACGTTACAAATACATCATGTTCAACGCGCCCGAATCGGCCCTGGACGAGATCCGCGAGCTGCTTCCCGGATGCAAGGCTCCCACCGTGGTCCAACTGGCGGAACCCGGCTACTTGGCGGTGCATTCCATGGTACTCGAAGAGCGGTTCTGGGACGTGGTCGACCGGGTTCGCTGCTGCGGCGGATCCGACATTCTCGTCGCCCCTGTGGAGAAATACATCCCATGAGGAGACTCTCCGTTTCCGAATCGAGTTTTGATGCAGTGGTTGAGGTTCTGGCCCGGCCGGCCCAGGATCTTTCGCGCTATCGTGAGCGGGCCCGTTCCGTTATTGAACAGATCAAGCTCAACGGCGACGCGGCGCTGATTGACTTAACCGAGAAGTTTGACGGGGTCCGCCTCGCGCAGATTCGCGTATCGGAACAGGACATCAAGGCAGCCGTCGGGCAGCTCGGGGCTGAGACAAAGAAGGCTCTCGTGTCGGCGGCCCGCAACATCCGGCGTTTTCACAGGCGCACGATGCAGGTCCCGGAACAGTCGGTCGGGATCCGGCCGGGAGTCTCCTGCCGGAAAGTGGTCCGGCCCCTGGACAGCGTTGGACTGTATGTCCCAGGAGGCAGCGCCCCGCTGGTTTCGACGCTGCTCATGCTGGCAATCCCGGCTCAGCTGGCCGGAGTCAAACGCATCGCAGTGGCGACGCCGCCCAGGGTGCACCCAGCTATCCTGGCTGCTTGCGCCCTGCTTGGACTCGAGGAGGTGTACCAGGTTGGGGGATCCCAGGCAGTGGCGGCTCTGGCCTACGGAACGGAATCGGTTGAGCCGGTGGCCAAGATTGCCGGTCCCGGCAACATCTGGGTGACTGCCGCAAAGGCCGAAGTGGCCGCCGATCCGAACGGCGCCGCCATAGACCTTCTGGCCGGGCCCAGCGAGCTGATGGTGATTGCGGACGATCGGGCGCAGGCGCGATCCGTTGCCGCCGACCTTCTCTCACAGGCCGAACACGATGAACTCTCAAGGGTGGTGTTGCTGAGTCCCAGCCCGGACTTGATCGCCACCGTGGAAAGGGAGGTGGTCCGTCAGGTTGAGGGACTGCCTCGCCGCGAGATTGCCGGCAGGTGTCTCGAAGCCAGCTGGCTGGTTCAGGTGAGTGACCTGGATGAGGCCGTGCGGCTGGCCAACGAATGGGCCCCGGAGCACTTGAGCATTCAGACCCGCGATCCCGAGGCCCTGCTCAACCGGGTGCGAAACGCAGGGTCTGTTTTTCTAGGGGCATTCTCACCGGAGGCGGCGGGTGACTATTGCTCGGGTCCCAACCACGTTCTGCCGACGGGCGGTGCTGCCAGAAGCTCGGACGGCGTGAGTGTCTCGACCTTTCAGAAAAGCATGACAGTGCAGTCAATCAGTCGAGAGGGGCTGAAGGAGCTGGAACGGACCGTCGTGACGCTGGCCCGCCTGGAAGGCCTGGAAGCTCACGCTCGGGCCGTCGAATCCCGTCTTCAGGAGGTGCCGTGAGGGTCGATTCAGTTGCTCTGTCCGAAGCCGCGTCATCCCTGGTCCCTTACCGCTCGGCCCGTTCCCTCTTGAAGGGTGACGGCTGGCTCTTTCTGGACGCGAATGAATCCCCGTTCGCTTGCCCCTTGGAGAATCTCACTCTCCAGGATCTCAATCGCTATCCTGATCCAAACGCCGACCGGCTGTGCCGCGCCATTGCCGCTCACTACGGAGTGGAACCGGACAACGTGCTGGTCACCAACGGAACAGATGAGCTGATCGATCTCAGCTTTCGAACCTTCGTGAGACGGGGGCAAGCCGTCCTCACCTCCGCGCCCACCTACGGCATGTATCGAGTGACTGCCGACACACAAGCGATTCGCTATTGCTCAGTCCCCCTGGACGCGGAACTGCAACCGGACCTGCCGGCGCTGGCCTCGAAGTTTGCCGGAGTCGATCTGCTGTGCTTGTGCAATCCCAATAACCCCACCGGAACCGTGATCGAGCAGGACCGCCTGTCGACGCTCTTGCAGACCTTCCCGGGCCTGGTACTCGTGGATGAAGCCTACGGTGAGTTCGCTGACGCCGAGTGCCTGGGCTCCGCCATCGAATGGGTCAAGAGCGGAGCCGCCAATCTGATCGTGATGCGCACGTTCAGCAAGGCTTTCGCCGCGGCCGGTTTGAGGTTGGGTTATGGCATAGGCCCTTCCAACCTGATCAAGACGCTGCATCGGATGAAGCCGCCTTACAACGTGGGCCGGTTGGCGCAGAGCGCTGGCCTCGCACTCTGGGAGCGCCGCCGGGGAATCGAGGACAACGTCCGAATTCTGATCGATGAGCGGCGCCGGATTGTCGACGAGTGTTCGAATCTGGGCTGTCACGTATTTCGCAGTGCGGCCAACTTCCTTTTGATGCGCCTGCCTGAAGACCGCAATAGCCGAGAGGTCTACGATCGTCTGCGTGACGACTATCGAATCGTTGTGCGCCTGTTCGAAGACGGACCGCACCTCGAGAACACGTTGCGGGTCACTGTGGGCAGTCCTGAGGACAATATCTTGTTCCTGGATGCTTTCAGGAGGCTGTTGTCGTGAAGATCGCATTCCTGGACCGCGATGGGACCTTGATCTGGGAACCGCCCGAGACCCTGCAAGTCGACAGCCTGGAGAAACTGCGCATCCTGCCTCGAGTCATCGAAGGGCTCCGTGCTCTTCAGGATGATGACTACTCTCTGGTGATGGTCAGCAATCAGGATGGAAGGGGAACCGCATCGTTCCCGGAGCAGGATTTCCTGGTTCCACAAGAAGAGCTGGAACGACGTCTGGAGCGAGAGGGCATCATTCTCGAGCAAGTCCTCGTTTGCCCTCATCTTCCCGAGGACGCCTGCCCTTGCCGCAAGCCCAGGACCGGATTGGTTGATGCCCTGCTCGGAAGTCGGCCGGTCAATCGGCAAGAATCCGTGATGGTGGGAGACCGAGACGCGGACGGTGAGTTTGCCTCCCGTCTGGGCGTGCCCTTTGTGAAGGTGCGCACCAACTCTTCCTTTCCCCGCTTTGCGGGAGCGACCCGCAGGACGTCGGAGACGCGAATTCGTGCTTTTCTGAATCTGGATGGCTCGGGAAGAACCTGCATTTCAACCGGAATCGGCTTTTTCGATCACATGCTGGAGCTTCTGTCCCGCCACGCTTTGCTGGATCTGGAGTTGAAGGTTCGGGGGGATCTGGAGGTGGATGAACACCACACGGTGGAGGACACGGGTCTTCTGCTGGGTCAAGCCCTGGCACTCGCGCTGGGCGACAAGCGCGGCATCGAGCGCTACGGTTTCTGGGTCCCGATGGATGAGGCTCTGGCTGAGGTGGTACTCGATCTCTCGGGCCGAGCGCGTCTGATCTTTGACGGGCGCTTCGAGCGAGAATTTGTCGGAAAGCTTCCCACCGAGATGATTCCTCACTTTTTCGAGTCGCTGGCGCAGGCGTTGGGCTGCGCGCTCCATCTCACTATTCATCGCGGCCTGAACGAACACCACAAGGTGGAGGCACTCTTCAAGGGCATGGGACGGGCCCTGAGAATGGCCTTTCGCGACTGCCCTCACGAGCAGGGTGTCCCTTCGACCAAGGGGTTGCTGTGATCGGCGTTCTAGCCTACCGGGGAGGCAACGCCCCCAATGTTCTGGCGGCTCTGGGGCGCCTTGCGATCCCGGCGCAGAGGGTCGAGGGGCCGGCCCAGCTGGCCGATCTGCGAGCTCTGATCTTCCCCGGCGTGGGTGCCGCCCCGGCCGCCATGCGAGAACTGAGGAGGGCTGAACTGGTCGAGCCGCTACAGTCCTGGACGCGGCCGTTTCTGGGCCTGTGCCTGGGAATGCAGTTGCTCTTCGAGCATTCCGAGGAAGGTGATACACGAGGACTGGGGCTGCTTGAAGGCGAGGTCCGAATCCTACCGGACAGCGTGATCCGGCCCCACATGGGATGGAACCGACTCAGCAGTGGACACTACGCCTACTTCGTTCACAGCTACGCCTGCCATCCGGCCGATCCGGGGGACATAACCATGACCACGAACTACGGTTTTCAGGTGTGCGCGGGAGTCCAGCGGGGGAACCTGATCGGGGTTCAGTGGCATCCGGAAAAGTCGGGTGAGGCCGGTGACCTACTCCTGGAAGGATTTGCGGATCTATGCAGCTGATTCCGGCCATTGACATCCTCGAGGGCAAGGTCGTCCGGTTGAGTCAGGGCGACTACCGGCAGGTGACGGAGTGGGGCCACGATCCCGTTGAACTGGCCCTGCGCTACCAGGACCAGGGGGCCCGGCGGCTTCACCTGGTCGACCTGGCCGGCGCGCGCGAGCCGGCGGGACGCGTTCGGGTGCTGGATCTGGTCAGCAGTCTGGCCGAGCGTACGAGCCTTGAGATTCAGATCGGAGGGGGCGCGCGGGGCCTGGGTGACGTTCGCGACCTTCTGAGCCGCGGCGCTCGCCGGGTGGTGGTGGGAACGATGCTGTTTTCGGATCCGCGGACTCTGAGAAAGGCCGTTCTGCTGTTCGGAGCGGATCGCCTGGTGGCGGCGGTGGACAGTAGAGATGGCCGGGTTCAGGTGAAGGGTTGGACCGAGAACACTGGTGTGCCGGTTGCGCGAGCCGTCGAGATTGCCGAGCGCTCGGGCGTGGGTGAAATTCTGATGACGTCGATCGAACGCGATGGAATGGGCTCCGGCCCGGATCTGGCGCTTTACCGGCAGATCCTTCCGGGCCTGACGCGATGCCGGTTGATCGCCAGCGGTGGCGTCAGGCATTCTGGCGACCTCGAGAACCTGCAGCGGCTGGGATGCTCTGCGGCCGTGGTGGGCCGGGCGCTATTGGGCGGGCAGGTCTCGCCGGAATCCTGGAGACCGAAGCCGATGCCGACGCCCGCCCGTTGCGAGCCTTTGTCGTCCGATCTGGCCGTCCGCATCATACCGTGTCTGGACGTGGATCAGGGACGGGTCGTCAAAGGCACCAGCTTTCAGAATCTCCGTGACGCGGGCGATCCCATCGAACTGGCCGGCCGATACTGTGAAGACGGGGCTGATGAGCTGGCGTTCCTGGACATCACTGCCACCAGCCACGGACGCAGAACCGCCACTGCACTGGCCAAACGGGTATCGCGCCGGGTGAACATCCCTTTCACGATTGGCGGCGGCGTGCGGACCGGCGAAGACGCCCTGCGCTTGCTCGAGGCGGGAGCCGACAAGGTGGTGGTCAACTCGGCTGCCGTTCGGCGCCCCGAGCTCTTGTCGGAGATGGCAGAGACACTGGGATCGGCCAACACCGTTTGCGCAATCGACGCCCGCCGTACCGGGGCTGGCTGGACCGTTCTGGTGTCGGGCGGTCGTGAGGACACAGGCAGGGATGCCCTGGCTTGGGCCCGGGAAGTGGGACGTCGGGGGGCGGGAGAGATACTGCTCACTTCATTTGATCGCGACGGTACGGGCAGCGGATTCGACACGGAGCTGCTGCGCCAGGTCAAGCTTCGCGTCTCGATCCCGGTGATCGCCTCGGGAGGAGCCGGCGCGCTCGATACGTTCGTGGAGGCCGCTGGCTGCGGCGCAGATGGGCTATTGGCTGCCAGCGTCTTCCACTTCGGCGAATACTCCATCTTTGAAGTCAAGAAAGCGCTGAGACAGGCCGCTATCAGGGTGAGACCATGACCGAGAACCTCAAGTTGAACTGGGACAAAGACCCCAATCGATTGCTTCCGACAATTGTGCAGGACGCTGAGACGGGCCGCGTTCTCATGCTGGGATACATGAGCAGCGAGTCACTGGCGCGGACTCGAGCCACCGGCAAAGTGACTTTCTTCAGCCGTTCGCGACAGCAACTCTGGGAAAAAGGTGAGACCTCGGGTCATGCACTCAGGCTGGTCTCGATTGCCGCCGACTGTGATGGCGATGCGATGCTGGTCAGAGCCATTCCCCGGGGACCCACTTGCCACACCGGCCAAGTGTCTTGTTTTGGTGCCGAGGAAGGTGTGTTCGAGATGCTGGGTGAGCTGACGAAGGTGATTCGCGACCGGGCCCAAACGGCGCCCCCCGACTCCTATACGACCCGTCTGCTGACAAGCGGGCTGAAGCTGCAGGGAGCCAAGGTCCAGGAAGAAGCCGAGGAAGTAGTGCACGCCGCCAACTCCGAGACCCTCGATCGCGTGGCCGAAGAAGTCGCTGACCTGCTCTACCACCTGCTTGTTTTGCTGCGCAGCCAGAAGCTTGATCTCTCCTCTGTCCACCGAGTCCTCCGCAACCGCAGGCGTCCTTGACTCCCGGGTTTGATGCGGGCACGGGAGGAATCCGCTATCCAGGTCGGCGTGCGACGAACGGAAGTCACAACTCGGGTCGATCCCGCTGAGAGTTCGACAGCAGAATCTTCGGATGTGAAGGTCGAGAAAATGCTGACCCATGTTGACTTGAGATCAGCACATCTCCAGATGGCAAAGGGGTGGCGGTCCGCGGAATCAAACGGATGATTCCGACATCTGGCTTGCACCACGCGGTTGCGGTCCCGGTCATGACTTCTTTCGATCATGGGAGGCCGACGAAGCTTCCGATTTCCAGTAAGCAGTCGGTGGGCTACGCGGTGAGTGTCGATGCAGAGACCTTCATCCTGCCCCGGCGTTCTCGAACTGGAAAGACTCCTCCAGCCATTGCCATCGGCCACGACTGGTTCTCTGAATCTCGGGACAAACGGTAGGGCGAGAGTCTTGAGCGAAGCCGGTTCGAGGAACTCTTCGGCACTGAGATGTGGCGAGCGGTCAATAGATCCCGGAGGGACTCAAACGCTTTTTGCCGACGGATCAGTAGCTCGGTCCCTGCCCTTCACTTCGGCAGCAATGCCAAGTACGATTGGGCTTGCACCCTTTGAGGCAAGAGCCCAATGGACGACTCCTTTCTTATCGCTGACTTCACGGTCGAGCCGCAGCTGAATCGAATCCGGCAAGGCGACCGCCCAATATCCAGATTGAGTCCAAGGCGATGGCTCAAGGCAGGACTACAGAATCGCCCTCAGAGCCGGAGATGCCCGTGGAGCGGGGCTCTCGGACTATCTGCCCGGGGCGGGATTCGAACCCGCACGGGGTCACCCACGCAGGATTCTAAGTCCGTGTTTCAACCCTCCCGGGCCACGACATGATGAGAAGCTTCTCGAAGTCGTCAGCGATCTTCGTGGTCGCTTACAGGATTAGTTCTATCGGGTTGTTGCCGGCGAATGTATCGAACATCAATCCGGCACCGTCATGAGTGGGATACAGTTAGCCCGCCCAGGTGATGGGGCCTTTCCCCGTCTGACTAATCGTGGAGATCATGATGCATTCACGCACGCTGTCCGCTGCCGCATTGATTGCGGCCATGCTGTCCGCCGCCCAGTTCGCCCATGGGGAGCACAACCAGCCACCCGAGGGGTTCACCGCGCTTTTCGATGGGAAGACCCTCGACGGCTGGTGGGGCTGGGGGACGAAACACTACAAAGAGTACATCAACCTTGACGCCGAGGAGCTGAAGGCGCTGCAGGCGAAGAGCCTGGCCGACATCGAGCAGCACTGGAGCGTGGAAAACGGCGAGTTGGTGAGCGACGGCCAGGGGCTGTACCTGACCACGAACCAGTTCTACGGCGACTTCGAGCTCCTCATCGAATACAAGACCGTCGCCGGGGGGGACTCAGGCATCTACCTGCGCGGCTGCCCGCAGGTGCAGATCTGGGACTGGACAGAAGAGGGCGGCAAGTGGGAGCTCGGGGCGGACAAGGGCTCCGGCGGGTTGTGGAACAACAACAAGGGCTCGAAGGGCAAGGACCCGCTCGTGCTGGCGGACAAGCCGTTCGGCGAGTGGAACAGCTTCCGCATCACCATTGTCGGGGACATCGTCACCGTCCATCTCAACGACAAGCTGGTCGTTGACAAGGCGCGGATGCACAACTTCTTCGACCGAGAGAAACCCATGCCGAAACGTGGGCCGATTCAGCTACAGACTCACGGCGCCGAGATCCGCTGGCGAAACGCGTTCATTCGCGAGATCGGCGCGGAGGAAGCGAAGAAGTAGGCCGCCCGACGTGTACTCCCAGGAGTTCCGCTCCGCAGCGGAGGAACCCGGCACTCAGGAGCCGCTACTCGATCAACACCAGTCCTGTGCGTCTGGCCCATCATGTCTACACGCCGGCGGAATTTATCCTTTGGAAACTCACCGCTCCGCTTGAACCACAAGATTACCTTGCCGGGCAGAACTGGGGTCGGACCTGGGTAAGTCACTGCAAAGAAAAGAGATAGTTGTCGAAACAGGGCTCAAAAGAGGCCTTAGAGCCGTTTTTTTGGCGGCATTTTCGCGTCTAAGAGCGCGCGCTGTACATTTCCGATGTGCTTCGGGAGATCCGGACGATTCGAAGTACCGATTCCCTTACAAGCCGATTTCGGGGGGCAAAAACGGCTCCTAAGCCCTTCTCAGGACCATCAGATAGCCATAACGATCTGATTTCAAAACAGTTGCTGTGGTCCGATAATCATCCAGGACGGCTCCCTCCTTGCCAGAGCAGTCAGGACGTCCTGAGACTCTGGCGGGAACCAAAAACCCAAAAAGGAGGGAGCACAGTGCAAGCTTACGCGGGAATCGATTGACATGGCAACAACCTTGTCGTGGCGCTGACCGATGAAACGGATCGGGTGTTGCTCAAAGACAGAATGCCTTTGAATCTGGGGCACTTGCTGGGAAAGTTGGAACCCTACCGGGAGATTGTGGCGGGGATCGCAGTGGAATCGACCTACAACTGGTATTGGCTGGTGGACGGGTTGATGGATGCGGGATACCGGGTGAGTCTGGTCAACACAGCGGCCGTACCGCAGTACTCGGGGCTCAAACACCGGGGTGACCAGGACGATGCCCGCTGGCTGGCCAAGCTGCAGCATTTGGGACTGCTGCCGACGGGCTGGATCTGTCCCAAGGAGCTGCGAGCGATCCGAGACCTGTTACGCAAGCGGAGCCAGCTGGTGCGTCAGCGCACCGCCAACATTCTGTCGATTCAAAGCCAGTATGCGCGCTGCCTGAGCTGGAGGATCTCGGCCCAGACCGCCAAACGACGGACACCCACGAGTATTCTCGAGGACTTCGAGGACGGGATTCAGGCGTTGGCAGTGATGGCCAACTCGGCGATTTGCCAGCGTCTGGAGGAGCAGATACGGATGCTGGAGCGGATTGTGCAATCGCGTCTGAAGTCGGATATTGACTACCAGGTTTTGCAGACCATACCGGGGGTGGGAAAGATCCTGGGGATGACCATCGCCTTGGAAACGGGTGATATCAGCCGCTTTCAAAAGGTGGGAGACGACGCGTCTTATTGTCGTTGCGTCGATAG
>CAJHYB010000021.1_pt1 | contig 16245 bp, 10 predicted proteins | sample 9198631 | NCBI WGS metagenome assembly CAJHYB01 (sample SAMEA7708354, study PRJEB35096) | sediment metagenome | biome: marine neritic benthic zone biome [ENVO:01000025]; feature: sediment [ENVO:00002007]; material: shallow marine sediment [ENVO:03000034] sea grass bed [ENVO_01000059] ... | reverse complement strand
GACCCCGAGGGCCGGATCTGGAGCACAATCGGTCCTGAAAGGGCGATCGGCTGTGTCGTTTACCCTTCTTGCGAGATCGTCGAGCCGGGGGTCATCCGCTACGGATACGGCCGGCGTTTCATGCTGGGTGAGCCTGACGGCTCGCGATCCGGCCGGGTGGTTGCTTTGAGCCGGGCGATGTCCGAGGCCGGATTCAAGGCCCCGGTCCGAAAGGCGATTCGGGACGACATCTGGCTCAAGCTGTGGGGCAATCTCTCTCTCAATCCGGTGAGTGTTCTGACGCAGGCTACACTCGAAGAGATGGCGAACGACGCCGGAGCACGAGATGTTCTTCGAGGCATGATGACCGAGGCGAGCGCTGTCGCCGAAAAGCTCGGAGTTCGATTCCCGATCGACATGGAGACCCGGATCGACTGGGCCGGGGACGCCGGATCTCACAAGACATCGATGCTGCAGGATCTGGAGCGCGGCCGCCCGATGGAAATCGAAGCGATCGTGGCGTCCGTTGCAGAAATGGGTCGCCTGGTCGGTGTTCCGACCCCGATCATCGACACCGTCCTGTCGCTGGTGCGGCTCAGGGTGCGAGTGGCGAAACGACCGTGATCGACGACCAAAGATGGGGAGAACACCGATGACGCGGATGGATTCCGATGGCTCGGAAAAGAGGTCGGAGATGCGCTCGAAACCCATCGTGTCGCGAAGTGCGTGAACGACTTCTCCGAATGGGGGGAACCCGGGTGACGCACGATGGATGGCCGCGAGTCGTCGCCGCGTGTTGTCGGAATCTCTTCAGACCCACGGCCGCGCTCGCCGGAACGACTCGTGACAAGCTGGAGTCCGTGCACAGGCAGCACTGGTATTCCGAATACAACATCTACAGGATGACGATGGTCTATTCATTGATCGGATCTGTGGCGATCATAGCGGGTCTTCCGAGACCCGTCTGGCTGGTGTTGGTCGCTTCGGCGCTGGCGTTCTTCGTGGCCCCCGTCATCTACTTTCTGAATCTCTTCTGTTGTTTCAACGTGATATCGAGGCGGGATGAGATGTTCTACCCCTCGAAGCTCGCCACCTGGTTCGCCTGGGGCAGTCTGGCGGTCTTCACAGGCCTCAGTGGCGTCTTGATCCTGGCGAGAGTATTCGGGCTCCGGTTGTTCGGCTGACTTGCAGACTTGCTGGCCTTCTCACTTTCTGACTCTTGAACCTTCAGCCTACTTTCTTTCGAGAAGGTAGACCCCATCCCAGTCCTCGGCTGGAGGGTTTCGGATGAAACCCTCGCAGCGCCTCAGATAGGTTCTCGCGACTGAGTCGTCGAGATATTTCTGCAGGTGCTCCTCGGCGGATCGACGGGCCGCTTCCCAGTCGCGGGCCTCATAGTGTTCGATGACGCTCTCGAACGAGGCGATCAGGTCCCTCGTTGCGCGGTCTTCGAAAGGAGCCATCAGTTCAAAAACACGGACCGGTCTGTCTTTACCGACGACCCGGATCCAGTCGACCGGCCGGCACTGAAACTCGCCACGAACCTCCAGTTCAGTCGACTCGCTGATCAGGGTCAGCGTCCCGAAAGCCTTGTTCGCTCCTTCCAGCCTGGAGGCGAGGTTCACGGCGTCACCGATGACGGTGTACTCCATCCGCTCCTTGTGGCCCAGATTGCCCGCCAGCATCGATCCCGTGTTGATTCCGATCCGCGTGTTCCAGAGCTGTCCCCCCTCTGCGATTTCTCCCATGGCCAGCGCCGCCTGGCAGGCGAGAGCGGCGTGGTCCGGATTCGCAAGAGGAGCGCCCCAGACGGCCATGATGGAGTCGCCGACGTACTTATTGATCATGCCGCTCCGCTTCATGATCACATCGCCCATGTCTGTGAAGTAGACGTTGAGCCGCGAGGCGAGTTCACGTGCTGAGATGTCTTCGGCCACCTTGGAGAATCCGGCGATGTCTGAGAAAAGGACAGTCGCCTCGATCTGAGTGCCTCCGAGTTCGAGATCGCCGGGGGTTCTCAGAACTTCCTGCATCACCTGCGGCGAGACGTACCCTTTGAGGGCTCTCCGGATGTGGGCCCTCTCCCTCTCGGAGAGCGTGTACTGATAGAGGGTCGTGACACCGAGGACGGTCGCCGACATCGCAATCGGACCCACGGTCGGAATCCAGTAACTCCAGTAGACGAAAGCGACGAGTGACAGGACCACGAAGATCCCCATCAATAACGCGGACAATCCGATCTTGAGCCGAATCGCGTCGAATTCCTGCACGATGGCGGAAATCAGTCCGCCCAGAAAGAGCATCCCCAGCAGGTGGAAGAACGCGGCAGGCTGCCCGATGTGCTGATCGTTCAGAATCGTGTTGAGGGTCTGAGCGTGGATCTCCACGCCCGGCATCGACGATTCGAAATCGCGTCCCAGGTTGAAAGGAGACGGGTAGAGATCGGCCTGCGAGCCGCCCTGGCTCAAGTCTTCGATATCGAGCGATCGTCCGACGAAGACGACCTTATCCCTGAAGCGCTCGGCCTGCTCCGGATCGAGGGCGTCCGAATAGCTGACCGTCGGAATCGACCCCGCCGGTCCGATATAGTTGATCAGGGTCTCACCGTCTTCTTCGTCCTCGGGATGACCGATCTGGGTCAACGTTTGTGAGACCAGGGTCGGGCTTCGGCCGACTCGCAGATAAGCTCTTCGGATGACGTTGTCCCGGTCGGGAAAGAAATTGACGAAACCGACGCTGGCGCCCGCCTCCGTGAGTCTCTGCAGGGGAAGGTAGCTCTTCGTTCCACGATAGGGCCCGACCTGCTCGGACAACCGCATGGCGCCGACGATCACGGGCACCTGGCTCGCTCGGATCGCCTCGGCCAGTTCGGTGTCCAGTTTCGGTCGCTTTTCCCCGAAGCAGATGCTCTCCTGGTCCCAGATGATATCGAATGCGACAGCGCGCGCTCCTGCGGCGTTCAAGGATCGGATGAGGTCGGCATAGATGCTCCTGGGCCAGGGCCAGGTGAACCCCCTTTCGGATTCGAACTCCTCTCGGGAGTCCTCGTCGATAGCGACGATGAGGATCTCAGACGGTGGCTCCAGTTGGCCCCGCACCCGGGCCATCATGAAGTTGTAAAAACGAAGTTCCAGCGTATCGAGGGGAGGGATCGAAAAGAGTACGAGCGTCAGCAGCACGCTGCCGACGACGATGGCGGCACCGGCCACGATTCTGGAGCGTTGAGCGTTCACCATGGTTCAGGCCGCCCTGAAAAGAGATTCAGCCCGCAATCACAGAACGTTATCGTTCACCCTTCCTTCTGACCATGTGACCTTCTGACTTTAAGACCCTCTGCCTTTCTGCCTTTCCGGCTTTCGACCCGATCAGAAATTCACCCTCAGAACGCCCCTGAGCGTTCGCCGGGGAATCCTCGGGTCGAGTTCCAGGGGGTTGGCGAGAAACTCGTAGCGCTGGTCGAAAAGGTTTCTCGCTTCGAATGCGAGTACGGCTCTTCTGAATCGGAACTGATACTCGAGCGAGAGGTCCGTCGTCCAGACGCTGGCCTCCACCGGCCGGATCAGCCTCCCGTGCTGGTTAAAGTAGTTTTCCGCGACCCGGGCCGAGAAACCGGTCGGGTGGAAATAGGTCAATCCCCAACTCACTTCCTGATCGTGTCGGACGTAACGCCGTCCTCTTGAAACATCCAGATCCTCGCTGTGCTCCAGGGAGTATCGGCTGACCAAGGTGAGATCTTCGTTCAGCAACAGGTTCCAGACGACTTCACCCCCATAGGACTTGCCGTCGAAATCATAGCTTCCAAGGGTCCCGTCGGTCCGGCGACCGAAGTAGGGGGTCGAGTTGTCTCTATAGTCGGCGGTCGCCCGTAGGAAGGAATTCGTGCCCAGCGTCTGATCCCAGCCGAAGTTGAATGCATTGGTCTGGGTCAAAGTGATGTCGTTCTGCTCCAGCGCGAATCCGTCGATCTGCGAGGGCACGAGGCTCTCTTGTTGATGCGTCTGCAGGAGCCGGGCGGCCGAGAATCGGAATACAGTCGGGTCCCAGGGGTTGAAAAAGAAACCGCCCTGGGGGTTCCAGCGCGAAGTCGAGTTTTGCGGATCGCGGCCGGCCAGTTCTTCGGCATTGTCGTCGAAAAGGTTGTCGTCATTCGCCCAGTCGTAGTTCAGTCCAAGGGTCAAGATGAAGCGAGGGGTTATCTCGTAGTCCGTCTGAACGAAGGCCGTCAGGAACCGGAACTCCTTGCGTTCGACCCCGAACTCCTGGACGACCGCTTGAGGCGGGTCGCTGGGAACCGTGAAGTTCAGAAGCACCCTTTCCCTCGAGCGTCCATCGAAGTAGTCGACACCGTACTTGAAACGGAACTGTGGAATCTGCTCGAACTGGAGCAGATGTGCCGCCTGGAAATTGAGGTTGGGATTCCGGCCTGAGATTCGTCGGGCTCCGTCTTCAACGAATGGAAGAGGGAAGTTGTCGTCGTCGATCACACCACGGACCTCGCTTCCGGAAAAGACAGCCACGAGTTCCGACCCCTGCCGAAATCTGTGGTGATAACCGACCTCTGCTCGCTGGAGATGGCTGAAAACGCGAAGGTCCTGATTGGTGATTTCGGTAACGAGCGGATCTGCGTTCGGGTCTCCCTGGTTGGTCTGCTGGTAACCATAGGAGAGCAGAAGACCGTTCTCCGGGGTGATGGCGTACTTGAACAAAGCCGTCCCCGTGTAGGCTTGTTCAAAATCGTTCACGGGCCGGAACCCGGCAGTCCGCGCATAGTCGAAGACGGCACTGAAAGCAAATCGCGAAGCGCCTCCACTGGCGATCAATGTCCCCGTGGAGCTGTCAAAACTTCCGTACGAGCCTTCGGCCGTCATGTTCAGCCGCGGGAGCTCGAACAAGGTGGTGTAGTCGTTGAACGAATTGAAGGAATTGACGTTCACGGGCAGGAGCAGCCGTGTCCAGAGGAGCTCGGACCCGGCGGCCAATGTCCGGCCTTTCAGATTGAGGAACGTATCGGCCAGAAATCGGCGGGCCGAACTGTCCGCCGAGTTGTCGAGTATCGACCGGATGGCCTCCAGGTTGGCCCAATCGGTCAGTCCCAGCCGATTGTAGGCGGTCGCCAGTTGGACATTCCGAGTGGCACGATCCTCGTCCAACAGGAACCGGCTGCGATAGACGGCCCGGTTGTCGTTGAGTCGAATCGATTCGCGAAAGTCCTGGACGGCAAGACCGGGTTGGTTCAGGTCGTTCCAGAAGATCCCTTCGTACAGGTGCGGAGTCGGGTCGTTCGGGTCGAGGTCCTTGGCCAGTTCGAGTGCCGCTATGGCTCGCTCGAAGGCACGAGTTTCGTAGAGGGCCTTTCCAAGATAGCTCTGATAGAGGGAGATCCGCGGGTCCAGGATGGTCGCCTCCAGGATCCGCAGGATGGCCGAGTCTTCTTCGCCGCGCCGCATCGCGACCAGACCCAGCCCGAGGTGGGCGCGGCTGGAGGCCGCGTCGAGCCGCAAGGCCTGTTGAAAAGCCTCCCCGGCTTCTGCTGTCCGGGCTCGTGCCAGTAGTATGAAACCCTTGAGTGAGAGGATCTGTGGATTGTTCGGATCACGCTGTTCCGCCTCCCGGACAATGATTTCGGCCCGGCCGGTCGCGCCTTCTCCGAAGAGGAGTTCGGCCAACTGGAGCCTGGCCTGCAGGAAGTCCTTGTCCAGTGCGAGAGCCGTCTCTACGGAACCGCGGGCCCCCGGCAGGTCGAACCGGCTCTGCTGGACCCGGCTCAGACTGAGGTGGGCTGAAGGGGAGTCGGGATTGGCCGTGAGAGCCCTTTGTGCCGCTTCCAGGGCGCGGTCTCCCTCGTTCTGGGTGATCAGGACGTTGGAAAGGAGTCCCTGTGCCATCGGGTAGGATCTATCGGAGGAGGGAACCGATTCCAGTGTCCGGCGGGCGGTCGCGACTTCGCCGACCAGGAGATCGAGCAGGGCTCGCTGCACTTTCAGCGGACCCGACGAGCCCGGATCTTCGACTGAGGCGAAGGCCTGCGCCAGTTCTCCTCGACGGTAGCGTGACAGAGAGAGTCCGAGGCGCACCCTCTCAGATGTCTGAGGGGCTTGACCGAACTCGCTCAGTGCTTCATCGATCCGATCGAGGGTGAGGTAGACCCAGGCGCGGACTTCGGACGCTTCAGGACTCGAAAGCGAAGCGAGTTGGCTCAGTGAGTCATCCAGGCGGCCGGCATCGTGGAGGAGACGAGCTCGCTCCAAGGGATCCTGGGTACCTGACAGATCGGCCTCAGCTCGCTGCACTGAAGAATGCCGGAAGGGAAAATCTCGCGGACTCACGGAAGCGGTGTAGTTCAAAGTCCACTGGACCGCGTCGCGCGGGTTGACCAGCACCGATTTGGTGGGTGCCTGGCCCAGGATGGCCCGGCCCTGTTCGCCGGCGTTGACGACGATTGCTCCCTGGGCATTCGCGAAATCGACGGAACCCTCGACCACCTCCAGAAGGGTCTCGCCATCTTGCGCAGTCGCGAGGTTGATTTCAGTTCCTCGAATTGCGGCGGCCACCGACCTCGTCTGGACTTTCAGATTCGCCGGCTTCCGCTTGGAGCGCACCGAAACCTCACCCCGAAAGAGATCCAGGATCGTCTCTTTGGCATTGCTGATCGAGATAAAGAGCCCATCAAGAAACCCGCTCGGCTCCTGGATTCGAGTCAGCTGCATGCAGGTGTTGGAATTGAGTTTCTGGGTGGATCCGTCGGCCAGAAGAATGACAGCCCGACTGCGCTGGCCTGTGCGAATCTGCATCCCTTCGAGCAACCCCTGGTCGGCACTCGCCGGGTTCCACGAAGAGGTTCCGAGGCAGTCGTCGAGAGGCTGGTCCGGTGCCGCGATGTCCACTTGACCCTGGACGCTGAGGACCTTTCCCGCGTATTGGGGTGGCTCCTGCGCCGTTGTGACGGCAAAGAAGCACAGAGCCAATGCCAAGATCACCGTGGGTCGCTGCTGAATCCCGATCATTCGCATCTTGAGAGCTCAGTTAAACAAACACCACTGAACGGAAGTTATTCTGACAGTTTACTTGCCGACGCAATAGAGCGGCCGCATGGAGTCACACATCGGGGGATCGCCTTCCTCTGTCCAAGTGACGTCGGTTGCACTGGAAAAGCCAAAGGTAGGTCGCGCCTCCGAGATCCGCGCAGGACCGGTCGTCCTGTTTCGAGGTCGGTCCCGGTGGAGCGTCCGTGGAAAAGGGACTGCCGTCGGGCCTGAACGCTGTCATTTCGAGGATCACGGGGTGATCGGAATAGTTTTGAATCCCGAGTTCCGACTCGATTCCTCCCAGCACGGCCATTTGAGGAAAGTAGAGCTCGCTCAGTCCACCGGTGACCGAAGTCGCATTCCGTCCTGCGAGGTCGCCGGGAGGAAACCGGACGAATTCGAAGCCGGCGATGACGGCGGGCGAATCCGCTGCAGCGCGAACCGAGGCTCCGGCAGACACTTCGGTCACTCCAAAAAACTGGGTGACATCCAGGCGACGGACCCCGTTCGGCTCGAGATCGGGGAGCATTCGGGTCGAAATCGACTCCCCTCTGTCCAACAAATCGAGGACCACGTTCGTCTCGACGTGACTCGAGTTAACGATATTCAGTTCCGTACCGACGCCGGAGTCCAGCCGAATCTCGTCGAACACTATGGTCTTGTCAGCCTTGGCTGCCTGCGCGCCGCTCAACCGTGTGAGGCCGGAGTCGAGGAAGAGAAAGAACCCGGTGATGTCATCCGTCGCAGTCGTGACCTGCAGCCAGGCCGGCGTCTCGAGTGTCAGATCGAAGAGGCACGAATCCGGTTTGGGATCCAGAGGACCACAATGCACAAGTCCGGAAAACTGCGCTCCTCGCGGAATTTCGACCATCGCCGAAGCCAATTCCGCTCCGTTTTCACCATAGGCGACGATTCGAACCAGGGAGTCTTCAACCGAGGGATTGACGAGGGCCAGGCCAGTCAATCGATCCGTTTCAAAAGAGAGCCTGGGGAAATTGAGCACCGTCCCCTGGCCAGAAGAAGCGGCAATCGGATCCTGTTGAGTGGGCTTCTTCCCGGGACCCGGCAGGAACAGCAGAGTCAGTAGTGCCAGCAGTTTCCACCGATCACTCACGAGCATCAGGCCACCGTCTCGAAGAAGCCTGTCCAGAAAAGGCGGGGCAGTGCGTCAACAGCGCGACTCCTGGGTCTTTGAGGTCGAGTTCTTGCAGACGGCGCCTCGAGAGGGGCGGAACTTGCGATCGGAGAGACGGTCATTGTTCCGAGTGCCTTCGGACAGAAAAGTCCCCAAGTGTCCTGAAGTCCCCAGTCCATGGTACCAACCCCCATCGGGGATTCAAAGGTCGCTGGTTACGCACAATCCGCCTTCGACGGGAGTTCCTGGCTCAAGGCCTGAGCGGAAAGACCTCGCACTGTTGAAGACCCCAGGAATAGTCGTCCCGGGTTCCGGCGCCCAGTCGGGGGCTGACGTACGAATTCGTCAACAAGAGATCTTCGCGACTTGGCGTCTTTGCGCGAGATCTTCCTGCGGCGGCTGATTAGAGCACTTCTACGAGGATATAGCGGAACGACCCATCTCTTTCGATTTGCAGGGCGACGATTTCGCCAAGCTGTCGCGGCGCCAGTTGTGAATGCAGCTGCTCCAGATTCCTGACGCGGGAGCCGTTGACTGCGTGGATCACGTCGCCCGTGCGAAGCGTCGGATTCGTTCCGGCAGCGGTGTTTGACGCGACGATCACCCCTGCCGACCGGCGCAGACCCGGCACCAGACGCGCCACTCTCTCGTTCAGTTCGAGGGCCAGCACGCCCAGCCGGTCGACTCGACTGCGCTCCATATCGATCATACCGGCCAGCCCCGCGAGGTCATCGGGTCGCTCGATGACTTTGGAAGTGACTTCCAGTTCCTCGCCGCCTCGCTTGAGCGAGAGCTTGACGGAATCGCCGACTCGATACCGGTAGAGGTTGACATCCAGCTGTCGGGCGTTCTCCATCGTCTTGCCTTCGAGAGACCCCACGATGTCGCCTATTCTGATTCCCGCGGCCTCGGCGGGGGAACCGGGGAACACGTCCGCGACAAGGACTCCCCAGCTCTGGCTGAGTTCAAGCGCTTCAGCCAGTACTGGGTTGATCGTCTGGCCGATGAGTCCAATGCTGCCTCTTTGCACGACTCCGTTTTCGCGGATCTGTTCATAGACAGCCTTCACGACATTGCTCGGCGCTGCGAAGCCGTAGCCTGGTTCATTGGCCCTTCGGGTCGCTTCGAAGTTGCAGAGTCCGATCAGATCGCCGGAAGTGTTGGTGAGAGGACCTCCGTCGTTGTCCGCCCTCATGGCGGCATCGGTCTGAATGTAGATCATGGGGTCTTCGAAACGGAGTTGCCGAGCGATCGAGGAAACGACTCCCAGGGACATGGAATCATTGACTCCCGCCGAACTCCCGAAGGCGAATGAGAAGTGTCCTTTTCGGACTGAATCGGAATCAGCGAATCTCAGGAAGCGAAGAACCCTCACGTCGATCTTGATCACCGCCAGATCGGTCTCGAGGTCAAGGCCGAGTATACGCCCCTCCAGGAGTCTTCCGGGTGGCCTGATAATAGACCCGTCTGACCTCGGCTGCCCCTCGCCGGGCGAGATGAGCAGGACTCGAACCCTCTGTGCTCCCGCGATCAGGTGAGCGTTTGTGACGATAAAACCATCACTGTGGACAAGGACGCCGGAACCCTCCCTCCGTCTTGTTTCCAAGGCAGCTCCGTCCTCGGACCGGGCCTTGGAAGCCAGGCCGAACCCGGAAGCATAGATCCGGACGACCGCGGGCGATACTCGTCTTGCGAGGGCTCCAAAACCATCGTCGAGATCTCGAAGAGAGGGCGGACGGGGCGCAGACGGAACCGCCTGTGAAAGTGCAGTCGGCAGAAGGAGACACAGGACAATCACAGCCCGGAAGAGCTGGCTCGCGAATCGATTCATATTTCAACCTCGAATACCGGCGACGGTATCATCCGAATCGGGGACCGATCAATAGAGACCCTGACCGGGAATCGGGTCGCCCGCGTCTTCTCTCGATACCGCTGTCTTCCGGACGACTGCTCAGAAAGAGGGTGCGCTTCCTCAACCTTCGCCCTTCTGCATGTCGTAGAAGGTATACACGACGACTCCGGACTCCGACACGTGCATATTCGCCAGTTGGTCGAGATGACATTGGTTGAGGATCTTCTTGGCCTGCGAAGAGGACATGTTGGTGGCCAGGGCGACGTCGGCCACCGTCAGGCTTCCTCCCTTCTCGGTCGCCAGCATGAGCACCTGGCGTTCGCGGACTTCTTTTGAGCGTCCCCGGGTTCGGCTCCAGACTCGCCAGAACATCCAGATCCCGACGCTGAAGGGAACAGCGCCAAAGAACAATGTGAAGAACAGCGAGCCGAGGCGTCCCTGGCCTTCCGGAGGGTCGACGATGACGAGGACTCCGCCGAGCAGAAAAATCGAGCCGAACAGGCAGAATGCGAGCCCGACCAGAATGAACAGAATATCCGTGAACTTCATGACCTCGCCCTTTCGCCGAGATCTTAGGACATGACGAAGGAAGGGGCAAACCGGTTTGAACGACCCAGTGAGTGACTGGCTTGAGAGTCGCCCGGACTGAGGCTGGACAGGGCGCGGCGAGAACGCGGAAGTTCACGTTTCCTGCTCGCGCCTGCGATCAACTGGCCTCAGAAAGAAGATGCCGCCCCTGGGGGCACCAATCCCATTTCCGGACGGGAAGCAGCTAATCCATCATCTGGAATGCCCGGGCACGGAAAAGGAAATCGGCCAGGTTCCCCTCGTGGGGTTGTAGCCAGTTCAACTGAATCGTCGGAATCGGTCCCAGGTTGAGGCGGTCGATGTTCGTCGCGTCCAGGAGTTTCTTGCGGAAGGCCTCGTCCTTTGTGATCGCGGTGCCGACGAGGGTCGCTCCAATCTCGCTCAACATCTTCTCCTGAGGACATTCGACGACGCTGACGAGCGGGAACATGTATTCGGTGTTGGCGAGCGTCGGCTCAGGGGAATCGCAATGAAAGACCGTGGGTCGCAGGTACGCGCAGCGTTCTTCGCTGACCAGACGATCGCCGTCGCGATAGCGGGATGTGACCTCTTCCACACCTCCCTCAGACAGGGCGGTCTCGATCGACTGATTGATGGCTTCCGCCATGGACGGCACGGTGAAGGCGGCCAGCGGAGCCTCGGGGTCGTCGGGAGGCTTAGGAGCCACGGGTCCCAATCTTTGAGCCAGAGCTTCCGCGATCTCACGAGAATGCCGTGAGACCCAGATTCCGGAGCAGCTGATGCAACTTCTTCCACTGTTGATGAGAACGCTGTCGACCATCAGGTCCAGGTGCTGTTCCCAGTTGTCGACCTGATCGTCGCCAAAGAGAACTTTGCTGAATCCGGGACCGTGAACCTGAACCGAGGGATCTCCTTCGTACTGCTCGACAGTGGCCGTTCCCCCAAAGATCAGGTTGCGGGGACAGTGCTGCAGGACCGCGGCTCCGGCGTCCGCTCCACCGGGGTAGAGGGCGATCGCCTCACGCGGAATGCCCGACTGAAAGAAGGCTTCGCTCATTCGATACGGGGTCCAGGGCTCTTGGGGGCCCGGTTTGAACACGAGTCCGATCTGAAGGGGAATGACCGGCAGCCAAAGTCCGTGGACACCCGGAGAGTTGGACGGTAGAACCATTCCCAGCACCGGGGCTGTAGCCTGATAGCTCCTCATGACGGCGCCTTCGGTTCCGTAACCACGCGTCAGAATGTCCAGGTCGAGGCCGCGATTCAGAGACGAGAGGATCTCGTCCAGATGGGTGAGCACGTAGTGCAGCTTGTCCATGTTCTTGCGGCACATATGCTCCGGGAGTCCGGTCGTCGCGGACTGGTATCGGACGAAATCGTCGGGAGTCTGGGTCCCGTCTCCGGCCGGCAGTTCCGCGTTCATGAACAGATCGGCCGCCTTCTGAACGCGTTCGAGCAACTCACGGCTGGGAATCTCCCGAAGGAGATCGCGGGCACGCTGAGCCTTCCTCATGTCTCGGCGGATCAGTCCACCGTTGGCTTGACTCACTTCGGCGAGCGCTTCGCCCGTTGCGAAGTGAACCACCCTGTCGATGTCAAAACTCTTGTACGGCTCGCCCCAGCGCAGGATCGGAAAGTGAATCATGTCGTTTTTCCCGGGTCATCAAAAGAGGGGGTCACAAGTATCAGGTCACGATGCGAAAGTCGAGAGGTCGTCTGTTCAGCCCAGCCTCGCCCTGCGACTTGTCGCTTGCCGACTTTTAATAAACGCCGACTGTTGTACTGGCTGCAAATCCGTGGAAGGGGCGGACTCCACTGACACCGTCCCAGGGATAAGGCTCGCAGGGCAGCTCTCTTTCGCCCTCGTCGCGCTCCATAAAGTTGGGCATGAAGAACTCTTTCGTCAGAGTCGTGAGCATGACTCTTCCCGTTTCGCCGTAGCCCACATCACTCACGTTGTCATCGAAATCGACGACTCGCAGAACGGCCCGCGGCTGGGGAGCATGGTACGTAATCTTGTAATTATCTTCCGGTGTGAACGGCTTGGAGGCAGCGAGGCCCATCAGCGTGTTTCCGTAGGTCGGAGTCATGTAGACGCCATCGAGCAGTTCTTCGCACGCGAAGCGATTCCACTGCGGAGTGAACTCGGTACCACCGGAAAAAATCCCTTTGATGCCGGCTTCTCGAATGCTGGACCCTTCCTCCTCGAGTCGATCGGCCAAAGCTTCCAGGAGCTTAGGTGTCGTAAAGAGGCACTGGATATCATGACCGGCCGAGAGGAGCGTCACCGCCTGATCGATGACGTGTCTCTGATACGCCTTGAGATGGTCGTGCCATCCTTTCTTGATCAGTTTGATGACCCAGCGAGGGTCGAGGTCGACGCAGAAACAGATACCGTTCCGATGATGAGCCAGGTGTTCGACAGCGAGCCGAAGCCTCCTGGGGCCGGAGGGGCCGAGCATCAACCAGTTGGCCCCGGGCGGGAAGCGATCGTCAGGCAGCGTCTCTGAGAAAAGTTCGTAATCTGTTCGAAAATCGTCGATATTGACGCGCGTCTTCGGAATCCCGGTCGTCCCGCCCGTCTCAAACACGAATACGGGTCTGTCCGCCAGAGCCTTCGGAACCCATCGTTGCACCGGGCCTCCTCTCAGCCACTCGTCATCGAAGAGTCCGAACTTTCCGAGGTCCTCAAACTTCTGAATCTCGACCTTCGGGTCCCAGTCGCTGTTTCGGGCCCAGTCGAGCCAGAAGGGGCAGCCGGTTGCCGGATCGAAGTGCCAGGCGATCATCTCGCGCACGTGGGCATCCAGTCGCTTTTTGGCGGCGTCGGCCCGCTCTTGAAGTTCGGTTGAAATCGTAGTCGTCATATACCGTGGATTCTATCCCCTCGACAAAAATCGGGTCAACATCGAGGGGAGGAGCAAGTTGAAAGTCGAAGGTCGAAGTCCTGGCCAGCTGACGATTCGCCGAACACTGGTCAGAAGACTCAGGCACTTGCGACTTGCGTCTTTCGACCTGCGACCGATCTCCTGCATCGGAACTCCCGAAACTCCCCCGTACGATCTGCGTATAAGAAACAAGCTAGAATTGTCTCCGGAGATCGATGCATTTATTCGACTACGACCCGACGACCCGAGTGATTTTCGGGGAGAACACCGTAGACGGCATCGGGAATGCCGTGGCTTCGCTGCAAGGCCGTCGGATTCTGCTCGTCACCGACCCTGGAATCGTGAGGGCCGGTCATGTCGAGCGAGTCCTTGCGTCGCTTCGGAAGATTTCGGTCGTTCCCGTTGTCTTCGATCAGGTTGAGGAGAACCCGACGACCCGGATCGTCGACGCTGGAGCCGCGTTCGCTCGGAGCGAAGGACCGGTGGATATGATCGTCGGTCTCGGCGGAGGCAGTTCCATGGACTGCGCCAAGGGGATCAACTTCCTGCTGACGAACGGCGGACAGATGGAGGATTACTGGGGGATAGGCAAAGCGACAGAGCCGATGCTGCCGTCTGTCGGAATCCCGACCACAGCCGGGACAGGCAGCGAAGCTCAATCTTTCGCCGTTATTTCCCGAAGAGGCTCCCACATCAAAATGGCGTGTGGCGACAAGAAGGCCCGTTTCCGAACGGTGATTCTCGACCCGTCGCTCACCTCCAGCATGCCTTCCGAAGTCGCGGCGGTCACAGCAATCGATGCAATCTCACATGCAGTTGAAAGTTACGTCACGACCACCAGGAATCCCATTTCCCAGATGTTTGCACGCGAGGCCTGGAGGCTCCTGGAGAGCAGCTTCGAGGAAGCTCTGCAAAACCCGACGGATACGAGCGTGGGAGGGCGGATGCTCCTCGGGGCTCACTTTGCCGGCGCGGCGATCGAGAACTCGATGCTCGGAGCGGCGCATGCCTGTGCGAACCCGTTATCGACACGTTACGACATTACGCACGGAGTGGCCGTCGGATTGATGTTGCCTCACGTCGTTCGATTCAATGACAGTGTCGCCGGGGCGGAGTACCAGGACCTGCTCAGCGCGGCCGGCATCCGTAACGGTGGTCCGGGGTCGAGCGCACGAAGGCTCTGTGAACGACTCGAGGAACTCAGGACACTGGCTGGATTGCCCGAGTATCTGCGCGACTGCAGGGTCGAGAAAGAGGCTCTTCCAGAGCTGGCGAAGCAGGCGACCGAGCAATGGACCGGCAGATTCAATCCACGGGAACTCTGCGAAGAGACCCTGTTTCAGCTCTACGAGGCCGCATTCTGACGGTTACGCCGATGAACACACCCCGAACCTCGAGTCCAGAAGCCCTGCGAATCCGACGCCGACGCACACCTCCGTTTTCTCTCGGAGCTCTTTCGGTAGGGCTACTGACGTCCCTGCTGAGCTTGAACTCGGTCGGTTCCGATCGTCCTCAAAACGGAGACGCCTGGACGCAGTGGCGAGGGGACCCGCAACAGACGGGAGTCGCACACGGCAAGCTCGGAAGGAATCTGCGCCCGCTCTGGAAGTTCCAGATTCCCGAGGGAATCGAATCGAGCGCAGCCATCGCCAACGGCACCGTGTATGTCGGGGGGCTGGACTTTCACCTGTATGCAGTCTCCCTCGCCGATGGAAAGTTGCGATGGAAGTATGAGGCTGAGGACGAGATCAAATCCTCTCCTTCATACAAAGATGGAGTTGTTTACTTCGGTGACGAGATGGGGACCTTTCATGCTGTCGATGCTGAATCCGGCCAGGCCCGATGGACTTTTCAGAGTGAAGGCGGAGTGACATCGTCGGCGAATTTCTACGGCGACAGGGTGGTATTCGGTTCCTACGACAACTCGCTCTACTGCCTGACGATCGCGGATGGAAAACTCGTCTGGAAGGTCGAGACCGCCGGATACGTGCACGCCACCCCCAGCCTGTTCGACGATCAGGTGACCATCACCGGCTGTGACGGACTCCTTCGCCTGGTTCGGGTCAGCGACGGAAAGGAAACGGGTCACGTCGAGCTGCCCGGCTACGTGGCCTCATCACCCGCGATCGTAGACGGCCGGGCATATTTCGGGACTTTCGAGTCTCAAGTGCTCGGCGTCGATCTTGCGGCCCGCAAAATCATCTGGGAGTACAAGCACCCCAAGCGTCAGTTTCCCTTCTACTCTTCCCCGGCCGCGACAGATGACCTGGTGATCATCGGAGGACGCGACAAGATGCTCCACGCCATCGACCGCCGTACCGGAGAGGCGGTCTGGACATTCCGCACGCGAGCCCGCGTCGAGTCCTCGCCGGTCGTCCTGGGTGACCGGGTGTTCTTCGGTGCTCAGAGTGGGGAGGTGCTCGCGATCGACCTGAAGTCCGGGCAGCCGGTTTGGGAATTCGACAGTGGTTCAGCCTTCACCGCAGCTCCGGCGATCGCCGCCGGTCGCCTCGTCATCGGGACTCTGGACGGGGAGTTATACTGTTTCGGCGAGTAAGAGAGGTGTGATGAGTACTCCACCGGCACAGCCGGAGCCCGCCACGACCCGGATCGACCCGAGCAAGACCGAGGTGGGAAGTGTCTTCGTCTCAAACTACCCTCCTTACTCGTTCTGGAGCGACGACCTGGTGGACGAGGTCTCCAGCGCACTGCATTCTCCACCTCGCCCGGACGCCGATCTCGGCTTGTACCTGCACATTCCTTTCTGCCGCAAACGCTGCAAGTTCTGTTATTTTCGGGTTTACACTGATAAGAACG
>CAJHYB010000017.1_pt1 | contig 16263 bp, 12 predicted proteins | sample 9198631 | NCBI WGS metagenome assembly CAJHYB01 (sample SAMEA7708354, study PRJEB35096) | sediment metagenome | biome: marine neritic benthic zone biome [ENVO:01000025]; feature: sediment [ENVO:00002007]; material: shallow marine sediment [ENVO:03000034] sea grass bed [ENVO_01000059] ... | reverse complement strand
GGGACTTCCACGTGCGGAACCTGATGTTGCGAGGCTCCCAGCTGTTCGTCATCGACTTCCAGGACGCCCGCCGAGGTCCAGAGGCCTACGATCTGGTTTCATTGATCAAGGATTCGATCGATCTGCCCCCAGAGGAAACGGAGCTGTCCATCCGGCTCTTCCGGGAAAGAAGCGGTTCGAGACTCTCCCAGGAGGAGTTTCATCGACAGTTTCATCTGATGTGCCTGCAACGGCTGCTGAAGGCTATCGGAACGTATGGCTACCAGATATTCGTCCGAGAGAACTTCATATACGAGCAGTACATCCCCGGTTCCCTGCGAAGAGTCATCGAGTCTCTCTGGGTGATTCCCGAGTTTCCAGCCATCCGCAGCGTGATCGAGACCGAGTTGCGACAGTAATCGGCAGGCTTCCCGAGGTCCGCCTCGGCTCGTTCGTTGTCCATCAATCCCTTTGCGAGAACGCTTGGGAACCGAATTCCTCAACAGATTGGATTCGTCTCTTATTCTCCGGTGGGCCGCCGAGGTGTGAGATAGTGTTGAATCCCGCCTGGACACCCATTCTCCCTCAGGACTCCAAACGACCGAATTTTGATACCATCCGAACACAAGACTATGGAAACGAACATACTTGACGGTAAGAAGATTGGAGCGGAGATTCGGCAGGAAGTGGCCGATGAAATCAGATCGGAAGGGTACTCTCCGGGGTTGAGTGTTGTGCTTGTCGGTGAAAACCCCGCTTCTCGCGTCTATGTCCGGAGCAAAGCCCGGGCCAGTGAAGAGGCCGGGATTCGGGCCGACACCGTTCTGATGGATTCCAGCATTACGACAAACCATCTCCTGGAGACGATCACCCGTCTCAACGACGACGACGATGTCGATGGGATACTGGTCCAGCTTCCGCTTCCCAACCATATCGACGACAAGAGAATCCTCACTGCTGTGAGCCCCGAGAAGGACGTGGACGGATTCCACCCTGTCAACGTTGGTCGTCTCTGCATCGGCGATTTCACGCTGGCGCCCTGCACGCCGATGGGGATCCTGGAGATGCTTCGGAGGGAGGGGGTCCCACTGAAGGGAGCCGAGGCGGTTGTGGTCGGGCGCAGCGATATCGTCGGAAAGCCGATGGCCTTTCTGCTCCTCCACCAGCATGCGACCGTGACTCTCTGCCATTCGCGGACGAAGGATCTCCCTGCGGTTTGTCGCAGAGCCGACATCCTGGTGGTTGCGGTCGGGTCTCCGGCACTCGTGGGCGGGAACGGCATTCGAGAAGGAGCAGTTGTTGTCGATGTGGGAATGAACAGGCTGGAGGACCGGAATCGGGTTGCCGACCTCTTCGGAGAAGACTCGAAGCGCGTCCAGAGATTCGACAAGAAGGGCTACACTCTCGTCGGCGACGTTCATCCTCGAGAGCCGTATGGAGTCGCCTCAAAGGTGACGCCGGTTCCGGGCGGTGTCGGCCCACTGACGATCGCCCACCTGATGAAGAACACCCTGCTGGCACACAAGGAGCGAATCTCGTGAGAATCGGCAGGACATTCTTGAGATTTCTGCTTCTTGCCCTGTTGCTTCCGTGCGTTGACGCAATGGCGCAGCTTTCACCCGTTTCAAAGGTGAAGACCAAAAAGGCGCCGTTGTTCGCGACGCTTAGTGCGGACGGGAGCCAGATCTATATCACCTGTTTCGCTTCCGATGACGTCGTGATCTACAGGAGGGGAGCTCGAAAAGCCAGCTCGAATTTCTACGGTGGTTTCGAGCCCCAAGGGATCGCAATCACACCTACCGGCGACAAGCTTTTCGTTACGAATCGGCGCGGATTGGTGAAGGTGATCGACGCCCAGACCTTCCGGATAGTCGACGATATCAAACTTGGCGGCCAGCCGAGCAACGTCGCGATTTCGCCGACAGGCCTTCAGATCTTCGTGACCAACTACGGGCGCGGAAAAATCGGGAGGATAGACTTTATCGACACCTCGACTCATCGAGTCGTCGGCGAAACCGAGGTCGGGATTCGTCCCATAGCGGCGGCCGTCTCGCCTTTGGGCGACCAGCTCTTCGTCGTGTGTGCCGGATCGGCCGACGTCTGGGTCATCGATACCAATACTCGGAAAGTGATCAAGAATATCCCTGTCGGACTGGGGCCGAACGGGCTCGCTTTTTCGTCTGACGGAGCGTCGATTTACGTTTCCAACTCGGGCACGAATGATATCTCGGTGATCGACTCACTCGACCTCGTCGAGCTTCGAAGGGCTCCAGTCGGTGCGAAGCCATTCTCGATTGCGGTGGACAAGGCCGGGCGCGTGCTCGTCGTCGAAACCGGCGATGCCCGACTGAGTCTCTACACTCCGGAACTCGAAAAGATCACGAGTGTGAAGGCAGGAAAGCGGCCCATGGATGTCCAGCTCTCACCCGAGAGCGACATGGTCTACGTCACCGACGAGAAGGACAACAAGCTCCTGGTCTTCAGGCTGGATCAGTAAGCCCTCAAACCTGTCGACCGCCCGACCTTCCGACTTCCTGACCTTCCGACTTCTCCACCGTCTGACCTTCCAATCCGTCTCTTTCGACCGCCGGGCCGGAAACGATCTCTTCCAGTCGTTCCTCTTTCTTGTAGAGAGAGTAGATGACCCCTCCGGGAAGGCCGGCCAGCAGGAAGATCAGCAACTGGAGCAGAGACAGGGAAACGGCGGCTTCCGCCGAGACGCCCACCTGCTGGAATAAGAGAGCGTAGAGGCCTTCTCTGAGTCCGATCCCGTTGATCGTGATCGGAACCATGATCGTCAGATTGATCAAGGGGACAAAGATCAGAAACACCGTGAGAGAGGCGTCTATCTGAATCGAAAGCGACGCGATCCAGACAACGATAACGGACAGGAACTGAATCAACAGCGAGATCGCCAGAGATGAGAACATCGCTCGCGGATTTCGCTTCAGGGTCTCGAGTCCCTTTGAGATCGCTTCGAAGCGCTCCTCGAGCCTCCAGCGCTTCAGCCGCTCCAGAAGCCTCATGAACCAGTTGTGCATCGAGTTATGGAACAGTGCGAAGTTTGCGACGAGGTAGGCTGCCGAAAGCGCCGTGAAGACCAGAATGACAGGAACTCCCGCCACAGCTACCGATCCGATTCCAGACGCGGCCAGTCCGATGAGCAGCAGAGCTCCAAGACCAGCACTTCTTTCCAGCACCGTCGTTGTCAGCGTTTTCGACATCGACTGCTCTTCACGGCGCGCCAGGTAGTAGGCACGAAAGAAGTCCCCTCCGATTCCAGACGGAAGGAACATGTTGAAAAAGAAGCCGATGAACGTGATTCTGGCCAACGGGGCATATCCGATCAGGATTCCGAAGTTCTCGAGGATGATGCGCCATCTGCAGACGGCGACAAGGACAGTGGAGGCTTGAACCACCGCGGCCAGCGACACGAGCGGAATACTGGCCGACCGCACGACTCCGAGAAACTCGGCCATGTCGATCCTCGAGAAGACCAGGGCGAGAAGCCCAACTGTGAGAAACAGCCTGACGAGGAGCCCGATGCGCTGAGACATGGAGGACGGGATGGTACTTGAGGTCCCGAGATGGGTCAAACAACTCCGTGCCCGCTTGGAGAAATCGGTGGTCATCGGCCCGGGCTCTGAGTGTCGATCCGTGTGATCAGTGAGATCGGTGTGATTTGTGGGTGGAAGGTGAAGCCACCCGGAGGCTATTTCCAGTCACTGGTGAGCAACAGCGACAGAACCATCAGCGGCGATTGCCGCGGGGCTGCGTCAAGACTCATGACGGTCTGCAATCGAGTCGAAAGACAGCTTGAAGTGGTATTTTTGACTTGGAATGCCGCCATCGAGGAAACCCGAAGACCTCTCCAGAGAAGACATCGAAGTTTCGGCAGAGGTTCCTCTGCCGACTCGCCGGGACGCACTCAAAGCCGGCGCCGGAGTGGTCCTCGTCGTGTCCGGAATCGCATCCTCTACCGATGAGGCCCGAGCCGCTTCGCTCAAGATCAGCAACCGTTACAGCCCTCGAGACAAGAGACGCCCTCAGAGACCCTCGACACGCTACATCGTGCTGCACATGACCGAAGGTGGGGAGAAAGGTTCGCTCCGCAAGATCAGACGAAGGGGCGAGGCACATTACTTCGTCACGCGCTCGGGACGGGTCTATCGGATCATCGAGAAGTCGAAGATCGCGACACACGCCGGCCGGAGCATGTGGGACGGCCGAAAGGTCGTCGACAACCATTCCATAGGAATCGAAGTCGTGGGGTTTCACAACAAGGAACCCACAAAGGCACAGTACGAGGCGCTGAAGGAACTCCTGCGCCAACTCAAGAGTCTCTATCGGATCTCGGACGACAACGTTGTGACTCATTCCATGGTCGCCTATGGCAGTCCTAACAAGTTTCACCCGAACAACCACAGGGGGCGAAAGCGCTGCGCGATGATTTTCGCTCGCTACGATGTCCGCGAGAAGCTCGGGCTGTACTCAAAACCGGCCCGGGACAAAGACGTCGAAGCTGGTCGGCTGCGAGTCGGAGACTGGGAGCTGCATCGGTTCCTCTACGCCAAATCCCCGGCATCCAGAAGACGTCCCGTTGGCGATACTGAGGTCCAGCAGCCCACTGAATCGAACGTGATAAGTCGGGAATGGAGCGCCTGGGACATAGCCCGTGAGCACTACGACAGCTCTGAAACTCTGTATGTTTTTCCGAACGGCCGTCGTTTCAGCGGGTCCGAGATTACCGACTGGAGCCGCATTCCTGTCGGGACCCGGGTCGAACTCCCGGGTGAGACCGTCGACGAGAAGCAGGGGTTCGACGGATTCCGGGAAGTCGGGACCGACGGGAGAGCGGCGTCCGAGGTCGCCGGTGAAGCCTTTGACGAGAAGACGACGATCTATTTCTTTCCCAACGGAATGGTCAGAACCGGCCATGAAGTGAAGAGGAGGAAGTCGACTCGGGCGCTTCTGAATCGACTCCCAAAGGGAACGAGGGTCCTCGTGGGCTATGTGTACGGAGGACATGTCAAGAAGAGCCGACTTCCTGCACGCATCGCTGGAGTCAAATGGAACTATCCCTCCACTTACTATCGTCTCCCTGACGGTCGTATTCTCAGCGGGGACGAAATCGATGACTCGGCGATTCCTTTGAAGACGCTGATCTTCTACGAAGGCTAGACGCCGCCACGTTCCCCCGACACCCAGCCGACCGATGGACTTCTCACGCAGAAACGGCGACCTGGCCGAGAGCCTCGATTCTCCGGAAGCACTTCCAAGAGACGAACTCGAGGCCAACCTCCGAGATATAGACAATGTGAATCGCTGGCTGGGCGGTTCGCGAGCCTGCCTGAAGGCTCTGGCCGAATGCCTCGACAAGCTCCCGTCCAAGCCGACCGGCAAACAGGTGTGGATTCTCGATGTCGGATGCGGTGGTGGAGGCATCGTGGCGGCTGTGGCCGAATGGGCGTGTCGGCGGAGAGAGTCGGTCAAACTCATCGCGCTGGATCACAACCCCTCCGTGTGTCGTCTGGCTCAGCGTTGGCAAGGTCGATACCCCGAGATTACGGTGGTGCAGGCGGACGTCTTTCAGCTTCCTTTCAAGGCGGATAGCCTGGCTGCCAGCTGCTGCTCGGCGTTCCTTCACCACTTCGACGACGATCAGATCGTCGCCATCCTCAGGGGTCTGGGACGCGTCGGAGTCTGGACGATCGTCAACGATCTGCATCGTCATCGGCTGGCCTATTGGGGAATCCGAGTCCTGTCGCGTCTGTTGACGCGAAGCGAGGCGACCCGCTGGGACGGCCCCGTGTCGGTTTTGAGAGCCTTTCGAAGGGCTGAGATCGCTTCTGTCATCGAGCGAAGCGGAGCCGTGGAAGTCGCTTTGAAATGGCGATGGGCGTTTCGGTGGAGCGCCAGATTCAAAGGACGGATGGATCCTCGACGATTCGGGCAGTCATCAGATTGACGTGAGCGGAGTCGAGGTGCGTCGAGACCAGCCGCCCCAGGTGCCGACTGATATAATGCGGCCTGCCCTCGATAACAAAGGCTCGGGAGAGAATAGATGTTGAAGCTGGACCGCTCGGTCTGTTGGAAGGTCATGGGATTCGCGGTCGCGTTTTCCGCCCTGCTCGGATGTGCCCAAGGGTCCCCCAAAGGAGAGGAGCCGTCGGAATCCAAGAAGATCCTGGCGGTCATCGGTGGTGCACCTGTCACCGAGGAAGATTTGATCGAGGCCGCAGGATCCACGCTTCAAGACCTCGATCTGAAGCGTTATGAGTTCGAAGCCAAACAGAAGCAGGAGAGGTATGAGGCCCTTCGAGGCACCCTCGATCGTCTTATCAGCGAGCGTTTGATCCAACTCGAGGCGAAGGATCGAGGGATCGCGGTCGGAGCTTTGATAGAGGTTGAGATCAAATCCAAGGTCGGCGAACCGACAGAGGAAGAGATCGAGCAGATTTACCAGATCAACAGAGCTCGTCTGCGACGTCCTCTGGAGCAGGTGCGTGGCGACATCATTCGTTTTCTCGATCAGGAGAAACAGAAGGCCGGCCGAGAGGAATTCGTGGATTCGCTGAAGTCGAAGTACAACGTCGAGGATCGGATGGAGCCTCACCGCTTCGAGATCGAGACAGAGGGCCACCCCAACATGGGACCTGAAGACGCTCCAATCACTCTGGTCGAGTTTTCGGACTTTGAGTGTCCCTATTGCACGCAGATGGCGCAGACGCTGAAGCAGCTCCAGACCCGATACGGCGAGAAAGTCCGACGAGTCTTCCGACAGTTCCCTCTGAACAGCATTCATCCCAACGCACAGAAGGCCGCCGAGGCTTCTCTCTGTGCCAACGAGCAGAACCGATTCTGGGAAATGTTCGACCGGCTTTTCGAGTCTCCCCGACGGCTCGAGGCCAGCGCATTGCGACAGAAAGCCTCCGAGATCGGACTCGATACCGAGGAGTTTGATGCCTGCCTCGGCTCCGGGCGTTATTCCGAGCAGGTGCGCAAAGACCTTCGGGCCGGCGTCCTGGCTGGCGTGAGTGGCACTCCGGCTGTCTTCGTCAACGGCCGCCCCGTGCAGGGGAATGCCTCCTTCCAGACGATCTCGGACCTCATAGACGAGGAACTCTCCCGTCGGTAGCCCGTGAGGAACGCCGCAAACGGGAAGCTCGCGCGTCCTTCGGCCCTGGAAATCATCTGCCACCGGTGGCACAAGGCCGCCGTTTCATCCCCTCAGGCTCACCACAGATCGATCTTCTGCCGGTGAAGGCTTCTCGTTTCCCCGGACGATTGTGCGTGATGCCCTAAGAAGCGTCGCCAGGTCCTGATACCTTGCCTGCCGGCGGACCCTGGAGTGGAGGCCAATGATGGGATTCCCGCCCAGAATCGCCGGTGGCTGAAGACCCGAACCCTGAATTAGGAAGCCAGCTATTTGGAGTCTCTAATGTATCGACTGCTCGCAACTATACTGGTCTGGACATTCTCCCTTTCAGCTCAAGAATCCGTGCCGTTGCGTCAGGCGGGCCCTCCGGTCGAGGGGACAGAGCCGAAGCCGCTGACGCTCCGAGAGGCGACGCGCGAGGATCGATGGTTCGGGCTCGGAGTCCGCGACGTGCGATGGGCCCCGGACGGTTCCGGTGTGTTTTTCCGGTGGAAGGAGAATCCGAGCCCCGAGGACGATCCGGAACTCGATCCCTGGTTTTTTACAGATCGATCGGGAGGCGAGGCCCGGATTGTGAAGGAGGATGAGCTGGATGAAGTTCCGGGTGAGGATCTCATATGGCACCTGCCGTCGACTCGAGCCGCCTGGACTAACCGGGGGCGGATTCTGATCTCGGAAAGCGGGGACACTGAAAGGATCCGCACACTCTACGAAGCTGAGCAGCCGGCGCGAAGGCTCCGCTTCTCGAACGATGGACAACACATTCGCTTCATGCTGGGCGAAGATCTTTTCGAGATCTCGGTGGCGGACGGGCGAATGCGCCAGGTGACCCGACGATACGAAAAAAAGGAGCCGCCTGCGACCGAAGCCGGGCGGTTGCTCCAGGAACAGCAGTACGAGCTGTTCGAGAGGCACCGGGCCCAACGAAATCGAGAAAAGGCCCGGTCCGCGCACGGTCGCAAGTTAAGTCCAGGTGCATCGCAACCTATCCCCGTGGAGAAGGGAGTCCGTCTCGTCGACATTCAGCTGAGCCCCGACAGCAAGTGGGTGACATTTCGTTGGAGTAAGCCGAACGGAAAGCGACCTGCAACCCGGTATCTGGATTATGCCGACAAGAGCGGCTACGCGACTCCACACGACGCTCGTGCCAAGGTTGGAGAGCCTCAGGATGACGCCGGCTTGAGTATTGTCGCGTACGATCCTCAGACCGATCCGGAGGAGGTCGTCGTCAAGCGGGTCGTACCATTCGAGGGCGAACCGGGGCCCGAGGCTGAGAAGGCGGCAGGAGAGACCGGCAGCATCATCTATGGCCCCTATTGGAGTCTGGAAGGGGACAGGGCGGTCGTCCAGGTGATTTCGAGGAATCACAAGGATCGCTGGATCAAGGAGTTGGATCTCGGGACGGGCCGACTGCGCCTGATCACGCACGACCATGACGATGCGTGGCTCGGCGGGCCGCCACCCCTTGCGGGCTACCTGCAGCCAGTTCTGTTGGAGTGGCTACCCGGGGGGAGCCTTGCGTTTGCGTCGGAGCGAAGCGGCTTCAGTCACCTCTATCTGTCCACGACGGACGGACAGATTCGTCCCCTCACTGCAGGGGAGTGGGAGGTTCGCGAAGCTCGCCTGAATCGCGATCGAACCGCATGGTTGATCCAAGCCGGCCGGGAGCATCCCTGCGATGATCACCTCTACCTCATGTCCGCTCAAGGAGGCGACCTCGTTCGGCTCGGCGAGAAGGAGGGCCGTCACACCGGCCGCCTCTCCCCGGACGGTCTTCGGCTTGCGGTCGTTTCGAGTCAGAATCTTCAACTTCCCGACCTCTATCTCAAGGACCCGCGCCCTCAAGCTCTCTCCAGGAGAATCACTATCAGCGGAAGCCAGGCCTCTCAGGAGAAGGTGTGGACTCAGCCGGTCGTCGTCACCTTCCCTCATCCCGACGGGAAGCCCCTGTGGGCTAATCTCTACAAGCCGGAAACGCCTCTTCCCCAGCGACCCGGCGTTCTGCACATCCATGGAGGCGGTTATCGGCAGTTCAGCCATCGAGGCTGGTCAGTCTACGGTTGGGCAACCCACATGGGCTTCATTCAGTACCTGGTCCAGGAGGGATACACCGTCCTCGACTTCGACTACCGGGGGAGTGCCGGGTTCGGCCGAGACTATCGGACGGACATCTATCGGTCCATGGGCGAGAAGGATGTGACGGGAGGAGTGGCGGCGGTCGACTACCTGGTTCGGGAGCATGGTGTCGACCGGTCCCGGATCGGCGTCTACGGATTGTCGTACGGGGGATTCTTTACGCTTTCGGCCCTCTTCAAACATCCAGGCGTCTTTGCCGCAGGTGTCGCCAACGCCGCTGTTTCAGACTGGATGCACTACAACCATCTCTGGACAAGTCGGGTGCTGAATCTTCCCTCAGATGATCCGGAAGCCTACCAAGTCTCCAGCCCGATCAACCATGCAAAGGGACTCCGTGATCCGCTCTTGATCGTCCACGGACTGATCGACGACAACGTCCAGTTTCAGGATGCCGCCCGCGTCGTGCAGAAGCTGATCGAACTCGAGAAGGACTTCGAGGTGATGTACTACCCGATGGAACGGCACGTGATCACGAGCGAAGCGAGCCGATTGGACTATCGAAAGCGGGTCATCGCCTTCTTCGAGAGGCACCTTCTACGGCCGTGAAACCATTCGGGGCGAGCGGACTCTCTCCCGGTTTGCCGCGTCCCCCGTCACTTCGCCAGTTCTTCTCGAACGATCTCGTTGACGAGTTTGCCGTCCGCTTTTCCCTTCACTTTCGGCATGACCTTTCCCATCACCTGTCCCATCTGGGAAGGAGATTTCATAGGGAGTGCGTCCAGGATGGGCCGGACGATTGCGACGATTTCGTCCCGGCTCAACTGTTCGGGAAGGTAGCCTTCGAGGATAGCCAGTTCGGCCTTTTCTCGTGCGGCCAGTTCATCGCGCCCAGCCTTGCCGAACTGTTCGGCGGCCTCTCTCCGTTTCTTGGCCTCACGGCCGATCACTTCGATAACGACCTCGTCGGTGAGTGCCGCTTTCTTGTCCTTCTCAAGATTTGTGAGCGCGCTCCGGACGAGACGGATCGTCGCCAATCGAACGCGGTCTTTCGCGCGCATCGCGTCCTTCATGTCCTCGATGAGCTTGTCGTTGAGCCTCACTTCGATCACCTCGATATTGTAACGACCCGTATGCCACGAGCACGACCTGATCAACTCCCGTGCCCCTCACTCTAGTACCAAAAGTACTGGTAGGCCACCGCAAACAGGTTGAAGTCCGCCCCGATTCGCGTGAAAGCTCCGGTGCTCGCATTGAACTTGAACGAATGCTGCCGGGCGACCGGGATCGAAAAGGTAAAACCGAACCGCGACGCCTTTTGGAGGCCTGCTGAATCCCTGCCGTCCAAGGTTCTGGATCCTCCCACATAGGCAGTCGCATCGAAGGCCGCCCAGAGTCGACGTCGGAAGCTGTAGCTCACGTGGGCCTGAAAGGTGCCTATGGGCCGCTGGCTTGCCACGCTGGTCCCTTGGGCGCGCTTGTTGTCGGCGTAGAACCAGACTCCCCCGTAAAGGTCAAAGTGCCACTTTTGATAGGCGCGTGAAAAGCCCAGTTCGGTCTTGAGCGCCCACCGGTTCGCTCCGATGTTGATGAGCTTGACAGGATCGTACTGGCCCGTCGGGGCCACCAGAACGACAGTGACTCCGAGATTTCTTTTCTGTTGGTACTTCGCGAATTCTTTGCGGTCGAGAGCCGGTCCGCCGACCAGGTTGAAGGAGAATCGGACCTTGACGTCGGCTAGCCCTGATCGAGTGATAGCCTGCTGTTCGCCCTCGACGAGCCCCTCCATATCGGCCCAGACGTACGGTAAAACCACACCGACTGAGGCCGACCTGCCGAAGAAGTCGAAACCCCGCACGTAGCCAAGGACAGAGACGTTGACGCCTGCGGTCACGTCTTCGATTGGAAGGGATGGGTCGAAGAGTACACTACCGGTTGACCGAGAGAATCCGACCAGGAAAAAGTTAATTCCAACGGGTAGCGTCGCATAGGCGCGCGGTTCCAGTTCCTGGGCCTTTGACGAAGATGTCCATCCGCTCAAGAGGGTCGAGGCCAGCAGGGTGTGTGTGAGGAATCGAGCGTTCATGCGGCTCTCCCGGCGACGATTCAAGCGCGAACTAACCAGTCTCTTTTGACTCCACGAAGTTGGCCCTCTCTGTATTCTGACGAACGACCCGAGAGCACGCAAACAAGCTGATAGAATCACGGGATAGGTGACGATTTCGACCCGAATGTCGCCTCCGCAGCCCCCACGTGGAGGATGTCGTGGCCGGGATCGGACAGCGATCGAGGTCAGATATGCTGGAAGAAGAGACTGGGGACAGGTCCCCTCGATGGGGAGTCCCACCCTCTTGTCATCAGAGGCGGAAGTCGGGGGTCATTCGCGGCTGGTTGTTTCCTGTGGCGATAGTTGGATTGTTCCAAGCCGCGCTCTGCGCCCAGAAGATCGACTCAGGATACGACGAGACATTCCCGCTTTCTGAGCTGAAGACTTTCGGATTCCTTGCGCAGGAGCGTTCCGAGCCGGATGGGCTCGCCAGCAACAGGCAGGCCGAAGCTCTGATCCGTGAGAACCTGGTCAACCAGTTTCTGGCGGCGGGATTCGTGCCGGCCGAGACGGAGCCTGACCTGTTGATTGCCTTCTACGCTAAAACAACACTGAAAACGAGTTGGACCGCCGCCGGATATGCGCGCCTGGGCGAGTTCGGGTCGGACCACTACGAGGTCGGGACGCTCGTCGTCGATGTTATCTCGCATCGAATCAAGAGGGCTGTCTGGCAGGGAGTTGCTTCCAAAGCGCTGCGAGGAAAAGATCGCGAAGAACGACGCGAGATTGTCGAAGATGCTTGCGCCAAACTCGTTGAGAGGTTTCGCAAGGATGCTGAGAAGCAGGCGAAAAAGAAGCGCTAGTGTGTTGTACTCGGCTTGGCTCGATGGAAGTCCTGTTGTGATCCGGCCGTTCTGAGAGGGCCCCGAGACCGAGAACGCGGGGGAGTAACGAACAGGACGACTCCTGGCCGGATCGGCTGACTTGTTCGGTGAGATCGAACCCAAGAGGCGACATGCCAACTCAACCGAGCGCGCGAGAACTCTTCGGAGCCGTAGCGGACCTTTCACCCGCCGAGCGCAGGATCTACCTCGAAAGGGCCTGTCCCGACAATCCAGCTCTCGTTGCCGAGGTGATCTCGCTCGTCGAGGCGGCTGCGGGCGAGACAGGGGTGGGCATGGAGTCCCTGATTCAGCGTGAGGCCGAGGGAGTTGTCCGGGACTCCGGCTCCGACAAACCGGAACCGTCTCGGGAGGCGACTTCAGAAGCGGCTCATGGTCAGCCCCACATAGAGTTCTCGCCGCGAGGCCGGCCGCAGCTCCGGGCCGAACTCAAGAGAGTTCTCCGGGTCCGACTGGGAGCGATCGGTTTGGTTCTGATCGGCGCTATCGGCTTTTCGATCGTCAGGAGCCTGGTTCTACTGGAAGAGGCGCCAGCCTTCCACGGGTTCGGGGTGCTGGCGATCCTCGTGGTGGGAACGATCCTGGCGCGACACAGGAACTCGATGACTCTTGCTCAGCTCAGGGTAGTCGAGTACGTGATGGTCTTCTCAGTGGCGACGTTGCTGATCCTGAATCAGTATGCCCATCTCTCTCAGCTTGCCACTCAGTTCAGCGGCGGCCTTCTGGACGAACAGATCGGTCTCAGGACCGCAGCCCCGTTTACGGTCCTGATGTTCGCCTACGCCATGTTCGTGCCGAATACCTGGAAGACTGCGGCCTGGGTCATTCTTCCGATCTTGGCCGCTCCGGTTGTCGCGGTCGCTGTCATTATTGCGCAGTTCCCGGAACTGCAGACTCTCCACCTCTACCAGAAGTTCGTAGAGGAGGTGCTCTTTCTTGGCCTGAGCGCGATTGGCGCGCTGTATGGAACGCACGTCATCAACACACTGACCACGGAAGCCTTCGAGGCCCGGCGATTGGGGCAGTACAGCCTGACGGAGCGAATAGGTGAAGGAGGGATGGGCGAGGTCTGGAAGGCCAGACACCGGCTGCTGGCCCGTCCTGCCGCGATCAAACTGATTCGACCCGACAGGCTGGGTGATCAGGATCGGGCTGTCAGTCTTCTGAAGCGATTCGAGCGCGAGGCCCAGGCAACAGCAACGTTGACCTCTGTCCACACCATAACCCTCTATGACTTCGGCCTCACCGATGATGGTGTCTTTTACTACGTCATGGAACTTCTCGACGGGATCGACCTCGAGTCGCTTGTGCTGAGGTTCGGTCCTCTTCCCCCCGCCAGGGTGGCCTATCTCATCGAGCAGGCGTGTGAATCGCTCTGGGAGGCCCACGAGCAAGGGCTGATCCACCGGGATATCAAACCGGCCAACCTCTTCTCCTGCCGATTGGGGGGAAGCGTCGACTTCGTCAAGGTGCTCGATTTCGGGCTCGTCAAGCCGATTACGGACGCACAGGCCACGGCTTTGACGCGGGAAGGCATGGTCGCCGGTACTCCCGCTTTCGTCGCTCCCGAGCAGGCGCTCGGGCGTGCTGTCGACGCCAGAACCGATATCTATTCACTCGGAGCATCCGCCTACTTCCTGCTGACTGGGCATTTCGTGTTCGAGGGCTCTGATCTCGAGATCCTGGCCGATCATCTGAAGCGTGACCCTGTCCCACCATCGGTTCGCATCGGGATGCCGTTGAACGATGAATTGGAGGCCATCGTCCTCAATTGTCTGGCCAAAGACCCTCAGGACAGGCCCGGGAGCGCAGACGAGCTCCAGGGCCGAATCGGAGGCTGTCGTTTCGAGCCAGGATGGGGTTCCCGAGAGGCCCGAGATTGGTGGGCGTCGCATATGTCCTGATGCCTGTGGCGGCGCCGCCGAGAACGCTGCCGCGTCGCTTCAGATAAAGTCATGGTCGACCTCGGATCCGGAAACCTGCTCCATGGCGTCGAAAGGTCCGTCTTGCCGATATAATCGACTTGAGAATGAAGAACTCGATCCGTACGCTATTTCACGAAATCATCGACTTCGCTGGGCTGTTCCCGCCTGCCGGCTGGGAGATGTTGCGAAGTGTGAAGGAGTTCGTTCAATACCAGAAATCTCCCGAAAACTGGATGCTGGCACGTTTCATTCTTCCGGCGGCGCAGCTTCCGGTGTTTGTCGAGGTTGCCGAATCGACCGGGCTTTCAGTTGACGCCGTCCGGCTCTCGGCGGTGTGTTCCATGGAAACGCTCGCGAACGACTTCGAGTCGATCGAGCTGATGAACGATTCGACCTCCAGGTTGGGAGCGGGAGCTCAGGTCGATGCGGTCGAGATCAAGGTTGAGAATCCGGCCCAGATCGCCGAAATCCTTTCGTCTACCCCGGATAGCCTGCAGCCCTACCTCGAGATTCCTGTTGACGCTCCAGCGCGGGAGTTTACGAGGAAACTGGCCGCGACTCGAGGGCGTGCAAAGGTCCGAACGGGAGGGGTCGTTCCTGAAGCGATTCCGACGATTGAGCAACTGGCTTCGTTCATCGAAGCCTGTTCCCTCGACGGCGTGCCTTTCAAGGCGACCGCTGGGCTTCATCACCCTGTGCGATCCGTCCACGCTCTCACTTATGAGAAGTGCAGCCCCGCGGGCTTGATGCATGGGTTTTTAAACGTGTTCGTGGCGGCAGCCTGGCGGAGTTCGGCCCGGGACGGACGAACTATCGTGACCCTCGAGCGGATCCTCTCGGAAACGGCTCAGGACGCATTCCGGTTCGATCGCGAATCCGTGACCTGGCGGGAGGTCACGATCGGTCTTCCGGAACTCGCAGCAGGCCGCCAATCCGCCGTTTCGTTCGGATCGTGCTCTTTTCTCGAACCCATCGACGACCTGAAAGGACTGAATCTCTTATGAGGATGACCATCGACCAGACTCACGACCCTCGGCTACGGAGCTGGGTGGAGTCAGCGAATGATACAGGGACCGATTTTCCTATTCAGAATCTCCCTCTCGGGGTGTTCCGAAGGGCCTCGTCGTCGGAGCGCTTTCGTCTGGGTGCCGCGATCGGCGACTCCATTCTCGACATCGGGGCGGCGGGGCGCGCAGGCCACTTTTCCAGCGACGCTGATCGGGCCGTCCGGGCTTGCGGAGATTCTTCACTCAACTCAGTCATGTCGCTTGGACGGCCCCAATGGCGCATCTTGAGGGCGGAGATCAGCCGGTTTCTGTCCGAGGGCGGTCGGGCGGAAGCGGGAGAAGACGCCCCGCGCCTTCTAGTTCCCCAGGCGGAGGCGGAAATGACGCTACCTGTGATCGTTGGGGACTACACCGATTTCTATTCTTCGGTCTTTCATGCCACCAATGTGGGGAGCCTGTTCAGGCCAGACAACCCGTTGCTGCCGAACTACAAACACATCCCGATCGGCTACCATGGGCGTGCGTCGTCGCTCGTTCCGAGTGGAACGCCGATCCGGCGTCCGCAGGGGCAGACCAACCCGGACAGAGCATCCCAGCCGGCTTTCGGTCCCACGAAACGGCTCGACTACGAACTCGAGGTGGGGTTCTTCGTCGGCCCCGGAAATGAGATCGGTCAGCCGATCGCCATCGAGAGAGCCGAGGATCACATCTTCGGACTCTGTCTCGTCAACGATTGGTCAGCTCGAGACGTTCAGGCCTGGGAGTATCAGCCTCTTGGCCCGTTTCTCGGGAAGAGCTTTGCGACGACCCTGTCTCCCTGGGTCGTGATGCTCGAGGCCCTCGCACCTTTCAGGGCAGCGTCATTCGAGCGCCCAGAGGAGGATCCCCAGCCTCTGCCTCATCTCGACTCAAGTGAGGATCGGGCATCGGGTGGAGTCGATCTCCAACTCGAGGTGCGACTGCTGACCGAAAGGATGCGCCAAGCCGGCCGGCCCGGGCAGAAACTGAGCCACGGGAGGTTGACCGACCTGTACTGGACGATCGCTCAGATGCTCACTCATCACGCCAGCAACGGCTGCAATCTACGCACGGGTGACCTCATGGCGAGCGGCACTGTCTCCGGCCCGAAGAGAGAGTCACAGGGATGTCTGCTCGAGCTGACCAGGGGCGG
>CAJHYB010000106.1_pt1 | contig 16290 bp, 12 predicted proteins | sample 9198631 | NCBI WGS metagenome assembly CAJHYB01 (sample SAMEA7708354, study PRJEB35096) | sediment metagenome | biome: marine neritic benthic zone biome [ENVO:01000025]; feature: sediment [ENVO:00002007]; material: shallow marine sediment [ENVO:03000034] sea grass bed [ENVO_01000059] ... | reverse complement strand
GCCGCCGCGAAACACTCGGTACCCCTGAAGAGTGTTCGTGAGGCCTGCACCGAATCCCTGCTCGACTTGGATCTCGATGATACCGAAGGCTGAGGTCAACTCGAAGAAGCAGGAGTATTACTGAAGAATGTGGGTCGACTCGCACGCGCACCTTGACTTCCCGGACCTCCAGGTGAACCTCCGGGAGGTTTTGAATCGAGCCGCTCAGGCCGGGGTCGACAGGATCCAGACGATCGGTTGTATCGCACCGAAGCATTCCGACCTCGAGACCGTCGTCAGGATGACATCGGAGCACGATCCGGTCTATGCCGCTCTGGGGGTCCATCCTCACAACGCGAACGACTTTGACGACTCTGTCGGACAGGCCATTCAAGCCGCGATGATGGAACCCAAAGTCCTGGCCTGGGGTGAGATCGGCCTCGACTACCACTACGACTTCTCGCCGCGTGAGACCCAGCAGCACGCCTTCCGCTCCCAGATTCGACTCGCTCAAGAGGCGGCCCGGCCGATCATCATTCACACCCGAGATGCGGATGCCGACACATTAGAGATCGTGAGGCAGGAATATTCGGACTATGCCGGCCCGAGAGGGGTCTTCCATTGCTTCAGCAGCACCTGGGAAACCGCTGAGGCCGCACTGAAACTCGGGTTCTATCTGGGCTTCGGAGGAATGCTGACTTTTAAGAAGACAGAGTCTGTACGGGATGTCGCCAGTCGGGCTCCCCTCGATCGCCTGTTGATCGAGACGGACGCCCCTTACCTGGCACCGGTTCCGTTCCGTGGTAAGACCAACGAGCCCTCCCACGTGGCGCTCGTCGGGAAAAAACTCGCCGAACTCCGGGGGTTGGAGCCCGCCGAAATGGCGGCCCTCACGACCGGAAACTTCGAAACGCTCTTCCGCCCGTGAGACCCGGGCGGAGACCGCTTTCCGTTGCCAGTTGTCAGCTCTGTCAGTTGTCAGCTCTGTCAGCTGTCAATTGTGTTCGCTGTCCGGGAAGAGCCTGGCGTCAGGTCTTTTCGACTGCCAGCCGAAGTCGGGGAAAGTCCGGGTGATACCAGTTGTAGACACCAACTACGGCAGGTGTCATTCGCCAGATCGCAGCACGTTGCCAGTTCTTTGACAGACGATAGAACAACCGGGCCAGCACGGCTCGGGCAGGCAGGGTCCGGAGAAGAGAGTTCCGAAGCACCCGTCTCCGGTAACCCTCGAACCCGAAATTCATGCTGGCAAATGCATCGTCGATCTCGGCAGCCGCGACCTCTCCATAGGCCAGGGCGAACGAAATCCCCTCCCCCAGAAGAGGATCGGCGCCGGCTGCGTCTCCGACGTAGAGAATCCTCGGCATGCTGAAGCGTTCCCGGGACCTGTAGCGAAAAATCGGAAACCCTCTGACACGGTAGTCCTCCAGACGTCTCTCCCTGGCGCCGAGAGAGTCCCTCAGAGTGGCCTTCAGCGGAGCCTTCGGGAGCTCCGTTCGAACACGGCTGTCGAAAATGCCTCGATTCATGAAAGTTTCGCCCTCGACAAGAGACGGGAAATCCCAGTAATAGCCTTGAACACCCGAGGTGAGCCGCGTGAAATCGAACACGGCGATCCCTTGTTCGAAAGCGGGTATGTCCGCCGGCTCGGGAGTCAGTATTTCCAGCAGCCGGGAAATTCGGGATCGGTCGCCCCTCCCCATCTTTCTCCTGACCAGGCTGAGCGATCCGTCGGCCGCAACAACCACGCGGGCCCGGATCAGAGATCGATCCGTCTGCAGCTCAAGATAGTCGGTGCCTCGACGGACGTCGGACACCTCCGTCCCTTCGTGGACGACGACACCTCGTTCGCGGGCGCGCCCGACAAACCAGTGATCGAACTCGGACCGACGATAAACCCGGAAGACCAGATCTCCGCGAATCCGATAGATTCTCCCTGGACAGCGCAACTCGATCTCGCGGATCGGAATCTGGGGGATTCCGGGGGTCAGCCCGAGCCGGCTGAGCTGTTCATCGGCAGCCGGCGTGACCCCGCCGCCGCAGAGCTTTTCGCGAGGATGGACAGCCTTGTCGAGAACCAACATTCTCGAAGCCCACGCCACGTTCCTCTTGATCAGATTCAGGGCTGTCGAGACGCCCGCAGGACCCGAACCCACAATTGCGACGTCGACGGTCTCAGTCTTCATGGAGCGCTTTCTGGGTCTTGGAAGAGCGCCTTTCGAAGGGCCGCGAGCGGCTCTGAAAGCGTCTTCTCAACCTCAGACTAGTCGGTTGTCGGTCCCAGGTCCAGTTGGTATAGTGCGCCGGTGACCGCGATGCGCCCAGTCCCTGCCGACCAGGATCTGACTCTTCAGGAGATCTTTGCACTCGTCCATAAGGACCTGGCCAGAGTCGAAATCGCCCTTCATGAGATGGTCAAGTCAGCTTCGCCCATCGTCGAGGAAATCAACTCGTATGTCCACAACAGCGGAGGCAAACGGTTGCGCCCGACGCTGGCCCTCCTCTGCTGCAACATGTTCGGATACAACGGGTCACCGGCGATCCGGCTGGGCGTGATTCTGGAGTTGATTCACGTCGCGACTCTGGTGCACGACGATATCATCGACAACTCGACGCTCCGAAGGGGAAAACCCTCAGTCAATTCCAAGTGGGGGAATGAGATCACTGTCCTCATGGGTGACTGGCTCTACATGACGTCCTTCAAAATGGCACTGGAACTCCCGATCGATCGGGTTCTGGAGATCCTGATCGACATCACTCGCAAAATGGTCGAAGGTGAGCTGATGCAGCTCGAGCAGAACAACCGGCTCGACCTGAAGCCCGAGGACCAGCTGAACATCGCCCTGCGGAAGACGGCCAGCCTTTTCGCCGGTTGCGCACAGCTGGCGGCGATCCTGTCTCATCGTGACGAAGCGACCGAGCAGGCTCTCTGGAACTACGGGCGTTCGTTCGGACTGGCTTTCCAGCTGATAGACGACCTTCTCGACTACACCTCGACCCAGAACGAGATGGGAAAACCGGTGCTCAAGGACCTCGAGGAGGGCAAGGTCACCCTGCCTATCATCTACGTCATGGAGCGGGCCGACGGAGCCGACCGCGATTTTCTGCGGCATGTCGTCGAACAGAGGGACTTCGCCGACGAGAACAAGATTCGCATCATCAATATGGTCCAGGCGTACGGCGCTCTGGACGACCTGCGCCGCGAAGCCCGGGAGCATGCCGATGATGCCCTCCACTGTCTCCAGGATCTCCCGGTCAACGAGTTCAGGAGCGCTCTCCTGACACTCCCGAAGTTCGTCCTCGAGCGAACGAAGTAGCTTCTGTCCGGCACGTAATGGCCCCAAGCCACTGCTTGGGAACTCGAACCGCTTCCGAAAACTGGCTCATTCCCGTCCGGGAAACTCTTTCAGTCCGTAGACACCCTCTTCTCCTGAGTTCCTCATCGATCTTCTCACGCCCAGCATCATGGGCAAGCCGACGCAAGAAAGTCGAGCAGAGACCGCGATGAGGGCGGCCTTCCCGGTCAAGATGCCGACAGCAACCCGGCAGGGCCGTGCGACTCCATGTTTTCCAGTTTCCGAAACTGGGCCCAGGTCGGAAGCGCAGCCCGAGACGCGTTGCAGGGCCCGTCATTTCACCGGTTCCAGACATCAGTTCGCGGAGTTTTTTACGCCCAAGGGCTACGCTGACAGGGTTCTTCGGATCCGGTGCCCTTCTTAGGAATCAACGACCGCGCCCGGGGCGAAGGGTCAGAGATCCTGCGGCCTCCAAAGTCGGAATGCGACTCCAGGGGACGTTGTTCAGGCGGCAGACTGGCGCCTCCACTCGCTGAAGACACAGATGCCAGGACGGAAAGGCAGAGGGTCGAGGAGGAGGCTCTGAGCACTGGGGGACTTCGGCGGTTCTTCCAAGCCGATAGAATCAGAGTCGGATACCGCCCGAATAGCTGCGGTGAATGTTGTCCATCCGGCGCCCGGAAAACTACTGGATGCGGATTTCCCCGCTCTTCTTGAACCGGATATTGATGTTCACAGCGTCCGCGTCGGTGGGGCGGATCGACACTGTTCCCAGCGTCCCGTACTTTGTGAGCGAGATCTGGTGGGCTCCGGGCGGCAGTGTCACCCGGGCCCGCCCGACTGGTCCTCGAAAATCGATTTTACTCGACTGGGTCGTCTTCTTGTTTTTCACCGCTGTGAGTTTGAAGCGGAGGTTCGCCAGTCGGTAAATGTCAAACGGAGAGTCGGCGTCCTTCGAAACGCGGATCGAAACTGCGCGAGGCATAACGGCCCTTTCTTCCCGTTCTTTGCGATCGGTATATCGCGCAACAACCTTGTCGAGCCGATCCCCGGCGTGCTCCTGAAGCCAGGTCTCGTACGCATTCTCGCGCTGAGCCTCAGCGACGACCTCGTTCACTGCACCAAGGAGGTTGGAGGCCCCCGTGGGAACTCCGATCGCAATGGGGATCGAAGTGATGACCTCGGGGTGCAGCTCGAGACGGCCCGCTCCGGTCACCGTATCGAGCGAGTAGGCCGCCATGATCCTGTCGTCCAGAATGGCGTCGACTTCTTTGCGCCTCAGCGAGAGGACCGCTGAATCGAGAGTGCTGACCGGTACGATCGTACAATCGGGACACCGTGAAGCCGCGAATGCCTGGATGACCGTCCCCTCGCGCACGGCCAGTTTCAGGCCATTGAGCTCGTTCGGTTCGATGATCTTGTGGGCAGGATTGATGATCAGAGAGATCTCGAAGCTGTGATAAGAGTTCGAGAAATCGATGTCCTGTTTCCTCTCATCCGAGACGCCGACGCCGCCCAGAGCGATCTGAGTTTCGCCCTTCGCGAGGGCCGGAACGACGGTGGCAAACGTCCGGGGAGCATAAACAAGCCGAATGTCCGACCCGAGCTTGGCTGTGATTCTTTGGGCGAGCTCGGCCTCCGGTCCGACCATCTCGGTCTGCTTCTGGTAGAAATACGGACCCGCAAACGGGACTGACGACACCAGGATGGTGTTCTCGCGTTGAATTCTGTCGAGCGGGTCAACCTCTTCTCCACAGGAGACAAGGAAGGGAAGAATCAGTACCGCAGCGACGACTCGAGCCCAGTTGCTTCTCATGCTCATCGCCTCCAAGATCGCCTTCAGTCCCATACGCCGAGCATTCCGATGTATAACAAAGAAGCGGCACTTACACAAGGCGGGCTCAGCCGGACAGCTCCTGTTACGGGGAAATCGGAATCCCGATGAGCGCTCGGTCCCCGGTGGCGGTCAGACCAGCGTCCTGTGCTATTCTCCCGCCGATGCGCCGGTTCATCAGTGCCCCTGTCGTGGGAGTTAAAAGCTATGCAAACGGCAACTTCCTGCTGGGTGTCCATGCTCCTGAAATAGCCGAGACGTGCCGCCCGGGCCAATTCGTGATGATTTCGCAGGATTCCGAGACCTCCTTCCCAGCGCCGCTCCTGAAAAGAGCTCTCGCGATCTACTCGCAGCACTGGCCCGGTGAGGACCGTGGCGCCCTGACTTTTATCGGCAAAGTCGTCGGCGACGGGACTCGACTTCTTTCGAGACTCTGCAAACAGGACAAGGTCGGTCTCATCGGGCCACTCGGCAACGGATTCCAGGTCGGCCCAGATGAGAGTCAGGTGACAATCATGGTCGCCGGAGGTACTGGAATCGCCTCCTTCTTCATGCTCGCATCGCAGCTTCTGTCTCAGGGCCGGCGAGCGTGCCTGGTCTATGGGGGACGCTCCCGGGACGATCTTGTCGGCCTGGATGATTTCAGGGATCTGGGGATCGCGACCTATGTGACCACGGAAGACGGAACGGACGGCCTGCAGGGCCTTGTCACACAAGGTCTGGAGCGCGCTCTGAGCGATCACTCGACGGATTCGGTTTCTCTGTTGACGTGCGGACCCACGGGGATGATGAGGGCTGTTTCGAGCATCGCCTCCGAACGCGGGGTCGGTTGCCAGATCTCAGTCGAGAACAGGATGGGTTGCGGTTTCGGTGTCTGTCTCGGCTGCACCGTCAAGACCACCGACGGTTACAAGCTGGCCTGCACTGAGGGGCCCGTTTTCGACGCAGCTCAGTTTGAATGGGAACCTGAAAGATGACACCGGACCTCTCAGTCGAGATTTCCGGGCTACAGTTCAAGAATCCTGTCATGACGGCTTCCGGAACCTTCGGGTATGGACTCGAGTTCCTGGAGTTCTTCGACATATCCCGACTCGGCGGATTCTGTACGAAAGGCCTGTCCCTGCTGCCCCGCGAGGGAAACTCACCGGGAAGAATTCTCGAGACACCGGGCGGGATGCTGAATGCTATCGGTCTCGAGAACGTTGGTGTCGAAGCCTTCATTTCCGACAAACTCCCGGCACTAAAGGATTGCGATACCCTGATCGTCGCCAATGTCCTGGGTAAGACCATCGATGAATTCGTAGAAATCACCGAGCGACTCAATCCGCAGGTCCAGGTCGCGGCTCTCGAGCTGAATATCTCCTGTCCCAACATCGCCGAGGGAGGGATCGAGTTCGGACACGATCCGGTCCTGACGCACCATGTGGTCTCCGAGGTGAAGCGGCGGTCTCGGAAGCCGGTCTGGGTCAAGCTTTCGCCGAACGTGACCGACATACGCGTCTTTGCGAGAGCGTGTGAAGATGCTGGGGCGGACGCAGTGACGCTCGTCAACACTTTCGTCGGAATGGGAATCCACGTCGACGAAAAAAGACCGATGCTGTCGAACACAACCGGAGGTCTTTCCGGCCCGGCGATTCGACCTCTCGCTGTCCGACTGGTCTATCAGGTCGTCCAGGAAGTCGGGATTCCGGTGGTCGGAATAGGGGGTATTTCCAATACCCGGGATGCCCTGGAGTTCCTGCTGGCTGGGGCCCGGGCGATCCAGATCGGGACCGCCAACTTCTTCGATCCCCTGACGTCAGTCAAGGTCATCGAAGGGCTGGAAGAACACTGCAAACGCAAGGGAGTCAGCGCGATTACGGACCTGATCGGCAGCCTGGAAGTGACCGAAGGGCAATTCTTCTATGACTGAAAACTTCGAGACCTTCGAAGACATCGACTTCGATCGCCTCTCCGGGTCGATTCTCAGAGGCCCGCCGGGTCAGGAGTGACTCTCTTCGACATCTCGCGGCCGGAACAGGTCACGGCGAGCCAACTCATCCAAATCTCCCCCCATGCATCCCATTGGGAGGGTCCCGGGTCGGACCATTACTCCACAGCCACCGGTTTCGCCGGCTCGACGACATCCGCAACTGACGCCGACTCGTAGAGCTTGACCACCTCGGCGGCATCCTGCCGCACCTTGTCGATCAGCTCCGGCGGGCTCAGGGGCCGGGCATGCGGAGCCCAGCTGAGAACAAGCCGCGAAGGAAACTCGAGCGTCTCCGAACTCAATGACAGAATGACGCCCTCGTCGACAGGCTGTGCGGCCGAACCCCACTCCTCCCTGATCCAAGAGCTGACGTCCTTGTCGAACAGGATCTCGACAGCTTGACTCCCCATCGATCGCAGGAAATCCCTTCTGTACTTTTCGACGTCGAAATCGTCCGGAACGGCGAAGTGTTGGGAAAGAGGTTTCAGGGAAAGAATCCGCTCGAACTTGAACGTCCGGATATCATCACGTGCCTCACAGTGGCCGGTCACATACCAGTACCCGAGGTGCTTGAGCAGCAGATATGGGCGGACGACCCTGTGGCTGGTAGCGTCCCGGGCCAGCGAGTAGTAGTCCATCTCGACCTTCTGGCGCTCCTCGGTCGCCAGACGCAGACTCAGGAAATGTTCCGAGACGGGTCGAGAAGGCCGTTCGAGCACAATCCGGTCTTCCAGACGGGCCTTCGGATCTACCGAGTTCGAGATCGCCTGGCTGATCTTCGACTTCAGCGATTCGATGACCACCGGCTCGACTTCAGGGTCGAGGAGCTGGATGGACAGCAGAAGCGCCATGGCTTCGGGACGCGTGAACCTGAGCGGTCGGTTCAGGGATTGGTCGAAGTCGATGTAGACGCGCTCGTCCTCGTCGACATAGATGTCCACGTAGTCATCGGGGCGAAACGGCGGCTTACCGATCAGGAGCATGAAGTCCAGCTCCTTCTCGAGCATCTTGGGACGCATTCCGACGGCGCTCGCGAGTTCATCGAGCGTCACACCCTGATTCTGAGCCACGTAGCTCATGATCGATAGAATGCGGTTGATCCGGCCTGTTACGTTCATAGCAGGCCCTGCAGAATGTCCCGAATCTCTCCACGTACGCTGGGGGGACTCAGAATCTCGACGTCGGATCTGTGGGATAACGCCCACCGAAGAAGTCCGGTCTTGTTTGTGACTCGGACACGAAAGGTCCGGTGATCGATCGCCTCGGCCTGGCTCAGTTGGGGAGCCAGTTCGGGAAGCCGATGAGGCGAGATGCGCAAAGTGATCTCGGTCTCTGGATGGAAACCCATTTCCCACGGCTGTTGAGCCTGGTAGTCGGACAACGCAAAATCCTGAGGAATTTCGTAGTCCGGCGTGCCGGGTCGCTTGGGATTCACGCTGAGGTCTTCTATCCGATTCAGAACGAAGTTTCGAATTGCCTCGCGGAGATGGTCCCAACCGACGAGGGTCCAGGTCCCCCTCCGGAAAACCAGTCCGAAGGGGTCGACTTTGCGCGCCGTCGTCTCACCGGTTGAAAACGCATAGTAGCGGATCTCGATGCTCTTACGACGGTCCATCGCATCCTGGATCGGTCGCACCCAGAGAGATCTCGACCGAGATGACCCCGACCCTGTGTAGCTGATCCGGATGTCCTCGGGAGGGGTCTGCGGGTAGAGGTGCTGGTTGATGCTGATGATCTTGTGGAGCGCCGATTCCAGCTGGTCCCCGTAGGGAAAGCCGTCATGTTCCTGGACCGCGCCGGCAGACATCATCAAAAGTGAGGCCTCCTGAGGATCGACTGCGATCTCAGGCAGGAAGAGCTTCTCTTTTTCAATGATGTAGCCCTCCTTCTTGAACTCCGAGCCACCGTGATAATCGATCGGGATCCCCAGTGAAATCAGTTCGGCCTTATCCCGTTCGAATTTCCGCTGATTCGATTCTTCGACACCTCTGGCGTAGTCATCGGGAAAATGGTTCTTGATCTCCTGCCAAGAGACCGGTTCCCGAGCATTGAGGAGGTACGTTATGAGGTCGAGAAGGCGCTCGGTGCGGTTCACCGCAGCCTAGTTTAAGAAAAGGGCGCCTGGGTGGTCAACGCCAGGACGCGCCGGAATCCCCTTCGGTGCCGTTCAGACCGTCAGACGTGACCCCTCTCCGTGTCTGCCGCTTCCCTACCGAAGAGGCCTCGAAAGAGGGAAATGAGGGATTGACAGCCTTGAACTTGTCGATTATTCCTTTAGATTGTTTGGCGCAGAGTCGATTCCTCGAATCGAATTCGTCAATCCTCTAAGAAAGGAGCCCGGCGTATGGCCTTTATTATCTGCGAGCCCTGTATCGGAACCAAGGACGCTGCATGCGTCGATTCCTGCCCTGTAGATTGCATTCATCCCCGGACCGACGAGGACAACTTCGAGGGGGAGAAGATGCTCTACATCGATCCGGAAGAGTGCATCGATTGCGGCGCCTGTGTCCCGGAGTGCCCCGTTGAGGCGATCTTCCCCGAGGACGAAGTTCCGGACGAGTGGCAGAGTTATATCGAGATCAACTACAAATGGTTCGGTCGGGAGATCTGACCCCTTCACGCCTCCGCAAGGACCCCTTGAGAGGCGGCTCGTTCCTCCTTCGAATGAGTCGTACTCCCTCCCTCCTCGCTCAACAACGACCTCAGACGTCCTCTTGATCTCCGTCGAGAGGCTCTCAGTCCGAAGCAGCCTTCGTCAGTACCGCGACCGTCAAGGGAGCGGATCGTTGACGGCTGTCCGCTTGCTTTGACGCGGGCGGTACCGAGGTCCCAGGGAGAACTCTATTTCAGCAGGATTTTGCCCTTCTCCTCGGGGAAAAGAGAAATCTTCGCCGCGCCGGCTTTCTTCTGATACTCCGCCCAGGGACCATCGAAAAAGCTCTGGACTTCCGCGAGAAGCGAGTCGACCCGCTTGCCGGTTTGAACCATCACCTCTTTTTCGGTCGCGTTGGGAGCATCCCAGGACGACTGGAGGTAGGAGGACGCTCGCCCCAAAGCGCTTGTGACGAGTTCCGGGTCTCTCCGGATCCCCTGGACTCGGGCGGGAATGATCTTCTCCCGCAGTGCTTTGAGCGCCTTGCCGACATCCTTGCCTGAGTCCTTGACGGCCTGGGCCCTCTTGTCCTTTCGGTCCTCGAGAAGTTCGTTGATTCGATCGAGTGCGGACTTCGAGTCCCGCAGGCGTTCGTTCGCCTCGGTCACGGAATTGACATACTTCATCCACGTCTGGACGAGTTCCCACTTGGCTTTCATATCGGCTTCCGGCACCGGGTTCCTCGGGTCGGGCAGGACTCGGACCGTCTGGGTAGAACTCTCTTCTCCGCGTGAGACCCGAACCGTGTAGGTGCCTGGCAGGACCGGAATTCCACCGGGCTCGTCCGCATCCGGCTGAGGTGCGGTGCGAGATGGAAAGCGGACGCCCTTTCGGTCCATCGACCAGGTCATCCGATTCAGGCCATTCTTCGATTCTCCATCGAGAGTCCGGATCACGGTTTCCCCTTCGAGAATCTCGACCTTGACCTTTTCCGGCTTCTTCGGCCCTTCTGAGCCGTCCTCAGCCGGATCGTCTCCATCCGGTCCCCCAGCCTCCGGCTCCGAAGATTCGGCAGCCTCCGGAGTGTTGACCACGTAGGTGATCAAAGCTCCGTTTGGACGGTTCTCCCCGCGAAATGCCGTGTCTCCCGCGATCAGTTCGCCCGGCGGAGCGGAATATTGGGCCTGCACGGCAACTGGAACCGGAAACAGGTGCAGAGGCCGGTCGAGGACGTCGGCCCCCTGGCGCGCCATCTCCCGAAGAGGCCCGATGTCATCCAGCACAAAGAAGGCGCGGCCGAAGGTCGCGATGATGAGATCTCCGTCTCGGGGATGGACGACGAGATCACGCGTGGGAACTGTGGGATAGGCGCTTTCCCATCTGTTCCAAGTCTGCCCTCCATCGATGCTGAAGTAGAGGTGGAACTCGGTGCCGAGAAAGAGGAGATTCTCAACTTCCGGATCCTGTTCGACGACGTACACGAATCCACGCAGGTCGTCCGTGGCCAGACTTGTCCAGGTCGCGCCGAAGTCTGTCGTCTTGTACACGTAAGGTTTCCAGTTGCTCCGACGATGATCATCAAAGACGACAAACGCCTCAGCCTGGCTGAATTTGGACGCCTCTATGTGAGGGACCCAGGTGCCCTCCGGCACCCCGGAGATGTTCTTGACGACGTTGGTCCAGTTGCGGCCTCCATCGCGAGTGACCTGGACGTTTCCGTCATCGGTTCCCACCCAGATGACACCCTTTTGAACAGGACTCGGTGCAACGGCAATGATGGTTGTGTGGTTCTCCGCATTCGTCACGTCGAAGGTCAGGCCGCCGCTGTCGAGCTGTTTCTGCTTTTCCGGATCGTTTGTCGTCAGATCAGGACTGATCGTCTCCCAGGACTCTCCCCGGTCGCGGCTTTGATGAAGGTGCTGGCTGCCGTAGTAGACGGTCTTCTTGTCGAAGGGGTCGACCGCGATGCCCGCGTTCCAGTTGAAACGGAGTCGCTCTCCTTTCGGGTCCGGCGGCCTTATCGTCTTGTTTCCACCGGTTTCCATGTCAAAACGGTAGAGGTTTCCGCCCTGGGACATCGAGTAGCCGTATCGAGGGTCGCTGGGGTCGGGGACGACATCGAATCCGTCGCCGAAGCTGACCATTTTCCAGTGCGCGTTGAGGATTCCGCCCCCGATGAAGCCTTCCCACACGGCGTTGGGCCCGACGAAGGATCCGTTGTCCTGAAGTCCACCAAAGACGTTGTAGGGAGTCTGCATGTCGACGTTGACGTGGTAGAACTGCCCGAGAGGAAGATTCCCCGCAAAACGCCAGTTCTTTCCCATATCCTTCGAGATGTAGAGTCCGCCGTCGTTACCATCGATCAGATGGTTCGGATTGTCAGGATTGATCCAGAAGGCGTGGTGGTCTGGATGAGCCTTGGCAAAAGGAACCAGCGACTCGAAGTTCCGACCGCCGTCCTGGCTGTAGGTCACTGTCGAGTGAAGGCTGTAGAGGCGGTTTTCATTGGTCGGGTCGACTCGAATGTCGTAGTAGTAGAAGGGCCGGTTGCCGATGTTCGCCTTGTCGTTGATCTTTTTCCAGGTGACGCCTCCGTCGTCGGACCGATAGAGCGCGTTCTTCTTGGATTCAACCAGGGCGTAGATCCGGTTCGAGTCGGACGCTGCGATTGCGAGGCCGATCCGTCCCAGTTCGCCTTTCGGAAGCCCGTCTTCGTCGGTTCTCTCTTCCCAGGTCTCGCCTCCGTCATGTGTGATGTGCACGCCGGAGCCTGGGCCTCCCGACTTGAAGTCCCAGGGACGACGGCGATGCTCCCACATCGCAGCGATGAGCTTGTCCGGATTCGACGGGTCCATGACCAGATCGCCGACTCCTGTTCTCTCATTCACATAGAGGATCTTCTTCCAGGTCTTGCCGCCGTCCGTGGTCTTGAAGACGCCGCGTTCCGTCCCATCACCCCAGGTGGGTCCGGTGGCGCCGACATAGACCGTCCGGCTGTCGCGAGGATGGACGATCACCCGATGGATGTGCTCGGTTTTCTCCAGCCCGAGGCGTTTCCAGGACTTTCCGCCGTCAAGACTCCTGTAGATCCCGTCACCCACCGACTGGCTGTTTCTCGGATTCCCTTCACCCGTTCCGGCCCAGACGACATCCGGGTTGCCGGGGTCGATGGCGAGATCGCCGATGGAAGCCGATCCTTGATCATCGAAGATCGGTTCCCAGGTGATGCCTCCGTTCTTTGATTTCCATATTCCGCCGGAAGCGGACCCGATGTAGATCACGTCCCCGTTGCGTGGATCGACGGCGATTGCCGTGACGCGTCCGCTCATCGCGGCAGGACCGATCGACCGAGGCTTCATCGCCTCCAGCTTTTTCATATCGATGGCACTGCCGCTGCTCGCGGACACATTGGCTAGCGTGGCTCCCAGAGCCAATAAGAGGACAGAGGATGTCCTTAGAATAGTTCTGCTCAAGACCGTACCTCCCGGTTATGAAATGAGAGGGCGTCAGAATATCACGGCAATTGTGACTGCGGATGCGCTCCTCCCGTGCCTGTTTCGGCCCTGGCTGCGGGCATCAGGAGTCGGATAGCCGGACCTGTTCTGAAGGTGCAAACCGTGGAAAGAGAGGGCTTTTGTCAGAACCACATCGGATCGTGACGACCGTCAACGGAGTTCGAACGGAAGACCATGTCGAGCCGCGCCTCCTCCTCAGCGACTACATACGCCACGACCTCGGGCTGACGGGCACTCACGTCGGTTGTGAACACGGCGTCTGTGGGGCCTGCACCGTGTTACTGGACGGCGCCGCCGTCCGCTCGTGTCTGGTTTTCGCCGTCCAGGCCGATGGCCGTGAGGTCGAAACCGTCGAGGGGCTGAGCGCCGACGCGAATGGGGGTCTCCATCCCTTGCAGGAGGCTTTCCGCGAAGCTCACGGCCTGCAATGCGGCTTCTGCACGCCCGGAATCCTGATGAGCCTGGTTCACTACGTGAAGGAGCACCCGACTCCCGATGAGAGAGAGATCCGTCACGCGATCTCGGGCAATCTCTGCCGATGTACGGGCTACTCAAAGATCGTCGATGCCGTAAAAATCTATATCGCCGAGAGGGTCGCCGATGTCTGAGCAAGAGCGGGAGACGGTCCTCTCCGGGTCCTTCCGGCCGTCGTCGACAAATCCGAGGAACGTGACCTCATGACGACTCGTTACTTCGGCAAACCCATTCGACGCAACGAAGACGCCCGACTCCTGACAGGAAAGGCGCTTTTCGTCGACGATGTCGAGCTTCCCGGAATGGTGCACGTCGCCTTTCTTCGGTCCGACTACGCGCACGGCCGCATCCGCAGAATCGACGTCTCCGGCGCACAGCAGACTTCCGGCGTCCTGGCTGTCTACACTGCTGAAAGCCTCGGTGACTACTGGCAGCCTGGACCTCTACTTGTTCCGCCGCCACCGATCGAAAAACTCACCTTCGAGAGCAGAACCCAGGTCCCCCTGGCCCGAGAGAAGGTACGACACGTTGGAGAGCCGCTGGCGGTCGTGGTCGCCGCCAGTCGCTACGAGGCTGAGGACGCTCTGTCGCAGATCTCCGTCGAGATCGAGCCGATCGACCCCGTCGTCGATCTGGAGGCCGCGCTGCGGGAAGGTGCGGCTCTCATACATGAAGACCTCGAGAGCAATCAAGCTGCCCATGTGATCCAGGAAAAAGGTGACTACACTCGGGCCCGCCTGCAAGCAGCGCTGACCATCGAGCGCCGTTTTGTCTATGACCGCGGGGCTTCGGCCGCCATCGAGAATCGGGGGGTCGTCGCCAACTGGGACGTCCGCAGCGAGCAGTTGACGATCTGGGATACGACGCAGGCGCCGATCCCGATTCGCAACGGAATGGCCGGTTTTCTTGGGCTTTCCGAGTCGCAGGTCCGCGTGATCGCTCCGTTCATCGGCGGCGGCTTCGGACCGAAGATCATGATGTTCTATCCGGAGGAGATGCTGATCCCGTGGATCGCGATGCGATTGAAGAAGCCCGTCAAGTGGATCGAGGATCGCCAGGAGAATTTCTTCGCCACGACACAGGAGCGGGCGCAGATCCACTGGGCAGAGCTGGCGACCGATCGGGACGGAAGGATCGTGGGAGTCCACGATCGCTTCCTGCACGATACCGGAGCCTACAACCCCTATGGACTGACCGTACCGATCAACAGCCAGTGCACTCTGCTGGGTTGTTACGACGTCCCGAATTACTTCAGCGAGTTTCGAGCGGTCTTCACCAACAAACCGACTGTGACTCCCTATCGCGGAGCCGGGCGCCAGCACGGAGTTTTCGTCATGGAGCGCCTGCTCGATTTCGCAGCAAGAGAACTCGGAATCGACCCCGTTGAGATCCGCCGGCGAAACCTGCTTTCACCTGACGACTTCCCTCACAATCATCAGATCATCTTTCAGGACTTCGCTCCTTTGAGCTACGACAGCGGAGACTACGCTCCGGCGCTCGACAAAGCGGTCGAGATGATCGGTTACGATTCGTTCGCGAACAGGAAAAGGCGCCTCCGAGGCGAGGGGCGTCGGATCGGTATTGGCGTTGTCACCTACGTCGAGGGAACCGGCATCGGCCCCTACGAGGGGGCCCGGGTCACCGTCGAATCGAGCGGACAGGTCACCCTTGCGACAGGCGTCGGAACTCAAGGGCAAGGGCACTACACCTCTTTCGCACAACTGGTCTCCGAACAGATCGGGGTGCCCGTTTCCGAGGTCCGAGTCGTGACCGGCGACACGAGGGAATTCCACTGGGGAACAGGGACCTTCGCAAGCCGCGGAGCCGTTGTGGCGGGGAATGCTTGTCATGCGGCGGCGAAGAGTGTTCGAGGGAAAATCATCGACCTGGCGTCCGAGATTCTCGAGGCCTCCGGAGAGGATCTCGAACTGGAGGATGGACAGGTCCGGGTCAAGGGAGTGCCCAATTCCGCGATTTCACTGGGAGAACTCGCGGTGCGCTCAAACCCTCTCCGAGGGGCGGTGGAGCCGGGGAAGGAGCCGGGTCTCGAAGCGACCCGGTATTTTGGTCCGGAAGGCGGCAGCACGGCAAGCGGTGTCCACGCAATGGTCGTCGAAGTCGATCCGGAGACGCTCCTGGTCAAGATTCTGAATTATGTCGTCGTTCACGATTGCGGCCGCGTGATCAATCCTCTGATCCTGGAAGGCCAGATCGAGGGGGGTGTCGCCCAGGGAATCGGCAACTCCTTCTACGAGCAACTCCACTTCGATGAAACCGGTCAGCTCCTCAATGCGTCGTTCATGGACTACCTGCTGCCCGGGGCCACGGACGTCCCCCGGATTCAGATGGATCACGTCGAGACCCCGTCTCCTTTGAACCCGCTGGGTATCAAGGGCGCGGGCGAGGCGGGCGCAATCCCGGTCGGGGCTCTCTTTGCGCAAGCGGTCGAGGACGCCCTCTCGGAGGAAGGAATCGAAGTGTGCGAGATTCCGCTCAGCCCGAATCGCCTTTTTGAGATCGTGAAAGAAAAGACCGGAGCTGGCCACGGATAACGCGGATGACACGAGGGATTTCATGGACATCAACCCCACCTCTCGGAAGGTGCGGAACCGCTGGGGAGAAAACTG
>CAJHYB010000276.1_pt1 | contig 16472 bp, 9 predicted proteins | sample 9198631 | NCBI WGS metagenome assembly CAJHYB01 (sample SAMEA7708354, study PRJEB35096) | sediment metagenome | biome: marine neritic benthic zone biome [ENVO:01000025]; feature: sediment [ENVO:00002007]; material: shallow marine sediment [ENVO:03000034] sea grass bed [ENVO_01000059] ... | reverse complement strand
CCACTTTACTCAGCATCCGAAGACACCTTTCTCGTTCGACTTGCATGTGTTAAGCACGCCGCCAGCGTTGATTCTGAGCCAGGATCAAACTCTCAGTTAAATCAACGTGAACTATCCGGTTGTCAAAGAACGATCGAGCTAGATAGCATACAGGGGGCTTCCCTTCTGTGTCAAACCGTCTCCTACGCGGGAACTTCTCACCGGAGAGGGAGAGAACAGCCGACGTTTTTCGGAAAGAAAACGGAGTCGAAAAGAGGGTTTCGCAAGCCAGGTTTGTGGCTCAAGGTCGGGCGTCGACCGATACTCCGTCAGGGTCCTTCGGGCGACTCACCCGCGACGGCCAGACGCGTCGCTTGGAGGGTCTCCTCGAGCGCTTGCCGGGGCAACTGCTCGACGAACGGCTTGATCAGCCATCCGAGTGCGAATGGCATGCTGCGCGAGAGAGAGATCGTCTCGCACTCCACGAAGACTCCTCCGTCGGCCTCTTCGAGTCTCCAGTAGGCATTGAGTCTCCAAAGGAACCCACTATCGTGGCCCACGGGGAGCTCTTTCTCGTTGCTCTTGCCCATGTTCTTGACTTCGGCGATTCGCGTGCTCTTCGAGACTCCCCGCCAGCGCTTTTCGGATACGCGGGAATAGACGGCTTCATGTTCGGTGTTGAGGATCGCTGTCAGGACATTGGACTTCTTGTACCGCTGATAGCCTTTGAGCCTGTCTCCGTCACGGCTCATGAGCCTGGAGTCGATCACCTCCGGATACCACTCCTTGTGCCGGTCATAGTTCTGCAGGACGGCGAGCACATCTCCGGCCGAAGCCTCCGGCACGAACATGGCACCCAGCCAGACGTGAAGAAGCCCACCTGACAGGTTGGGGCTCTTTTCCAGACCTACGACCAGGATCCGCCCCTCACGCAGGGCCGTTCGCCGAGCCGGTTCGTCGTCGAGCCAGAGAAACGCACGCTTTTCTTCGATGCGCTCGCTGTTTACGACCTCGGCTGAGGCGACGTACTCTTCGAATCCCTGGATCGTTTCCGGCTTCAGCGTGACTCGCGGCTGGGCAATCGCCGCAGACGACCAGAAAAGAACCGTCACCCCGAGAACTCCCAACCTCACCCGCAGAGTCTGCCTGTCAGGATTTCGTGAGGTCATCAGCTTCCACATCGGGACACTCCCGTACCGATAAAAAGCGCAAGAGAGTCAACTCAAGGCACATCGTCGCAGCCGCCCAGTGCCCACCGGTTCGCACGTCAGAAGCCCTGAACTTGTGGCATGCTGCACTAACCGATCGGACGTGCGCGAATCCGGCGCTCCTGGATCTCCTGATGCCTCTTGTAGGCGATGTAGTACTTGAAGATGTTACGGACGTAGCGCACAGGCTCGTGCCCGACCTTGGACGCAACAACGAGTTCGACGTTCCGAAACCACTTATTCTGATTGAGGCCGGACTCAGCGGTCTGTCGACGGAGCCTGGATATCCGGGTCGGTCCGGCATTGTACGACGCGAAAGCGAAGAGCAGCCTGTTAACCGGATCGATCTCCGGATCATCAAAATACCGATCCACAATGTGACGCAAGTATTTCACTCCGGCCTCAATATTGAGCTTGGTCGTCGAGATATCTGGCATGTTGATCGGACTGCCGGCAGCGGTGCTCGGGAGCAACTGCATCACCCCCACGGCCCCAGCTCGGCTTTGAACCTGCTGGTCGAGCGTGGATTCCTGAAACCCCTGGGCAATCAACATCAAAGGGTCGAAATTGTAGGTCGCCGCGGACTTTCGGAAATAGTCGTCAACCGCCTGGAACTTCTTCCTCTCGCTCGAGGCGTTGGAGTTGAGAACCCACTTCGTACTCTTGAAATAGCGGTTGACGAGGATGTTGCCGAAGGTCGTGCCCACCTTGTGAGTCTTGACGAAGTCGTTCACGGCCGCGAGCAGCTGAGGAGATCCTTTTCTGAGGGCCACGGCGATCTGGCCTTTGTCTGTCAGCGGCATCTCCCGATGAACGATCAGATTGTCAAACACCTTCCCCCACAGCCACTCCAGTTTATAGCTGTCGACGACCGTCGCCGGGAGCAACCCCGCCTCCACCATCTCGAGGATATCGCTATCCTCGAAGATCTCATCAGCTTTCCCGATCTGAATCTCATCCCGCCCGGCCGCTCGGAAACCCTCACTGAGTCCTGTTAGCGTGACGTGGTAGCTGCTCGATTCCCGGACCCAGACTTCCATCCCTGAGAGGTCATCCAGAGTTGCCGGCTGCGGCCCGCCGGGACCGGTGACCAGCAGCTCCTGGACATTGGAAAAGGACGGGTCCGCAAAGTCGACAAGCTCCTCTCGTTCCTCGGTCACGGTCAGGCTGCTTGAGGCGATGTCTCCCAGCCCCTCGGCCAGGTACTGGAACAGCTGGTCTCTGCGAACCGGGATGATCACGACGACAACCGTTTTTTTCGGGAGCTTCAGCCTTTTGTTCAGGAACTCCTCTAACGCCCGGGTCACTTCAGGCGTGATCCCCCTCTCGCGGGCACCGTCGAGAAAATAGTGGGTTCTGCTCGGGACGGTCAGGAACCGAATGAAACCTCGTTCGACCATCCCGTCGAGGTCTCCGGTCCATGCGGGAATCTTACGAATGCGCGCCCAAGGGTCGTCTACTTCGATGACGTCTTGAGGCTCTTCGACCGCAACTTCATCTCCAACGCCGGCCTCATTTCCTTCGGCAGGCCCTTCGATGGTCCCTGAACAGGCCGCCAGGCTGGCTGTGAGGAGAGTCAGCAGGAGTGCTTTCGCCGGGATTTCAGGAGTCATCAGCCGGTCCACACGATCGCAGGCGCCGCTTCAGCCCCTGCCGGTCGAACTCTTCGTCATCATTGTAAACGACTCGGGGCCGCAGGACGCGGCTGATCTGGGCGAACCGCAGCAGTCAAGATCGCTGCCGGTTCGTCTGATCGTCGGAGATCCGGTCCCTTCGAGGTGTCCTCAGTTGATCAGGCTCGAGGGCTTCGTGAACGGCGTTTTGAGATACTTCCTGGCCTCGTCCTGAGCGCCCAGATAGTCAACTTGTGTGTTAATAGCCTTCTGATACTCGGCCATGGCCCTCTGGCGCTGTCCCAGGACGTCGAAGATCTTGCCCAGGTAGATGTGGGACCACGCCTCGATCCAGTCGGGTTTCAGGTCTCCGTTCAGGCAATCACGAAAACTGTTGGCGGCCAGATTCAAGCTGACCTGTTTAAAGTAGGCTTCGCCGAGCCGGTAGTGAACGAGCGAACTGCGAGGCGAATGATTCTTCGCCTTCGTGTACTCCGCTATGGCAGCTATGAACTCACTCTGCGCGAGAAACTCATCTCCGATAGCGAGAAGGACGCGAAGCCTCATGGACTCCGTTTCGATCAGGATCTTTCCATGGGGATCGAACGTAAGCTTCATTGGAAGGGTCTGAGTTTCGAAATTAAAGGATGTCTGGCGTCCCTTGATGTCGATCTTCTTTTCCTCGGGCTTCCCCTTGGTCTCTATGAGAATATCCACCGGCATTCGAAACAGGTCGATGTCCTGCTTGAGTTGCCCCTGAATTCTGAAAGAGCCATCTCTCTTCTTGTAGATCGTGTAGTCGACCCGGAACTCCGGCACTCCCACCGATTCGACCCATTGCAGAAAGAACCAGCTGAGGTCCGCGGCAAACAGCTGCTCGGCGAAAGCGCGGAAGGTCTCTGTCGTGCTCACCTGCTCCAGGCTGCGCTCGTACCAGTCCCCGAGGCTCGAATCAAACTTGTCTTTTCCTATCAGCTGCCCCAGCATGTTGAGGATCCAGGCACCTTTGGAAGCAACGATCGAGTCATACTGAACGGTGCCGACGTCGAGGCGCAGTCCTTCCGAAACCGGAGACCGATCCTGATACTTCAGCGCGGCGACGGCCTGCAGTGCCAGCTCCTGCGAGTATCGTGCCGGCTCGAGAACCTCGAAGAATCGGAGGGCGGCGTAGGTCGCAAAGCCGTCACGCAACCAGGCATCCGACGAAGCGCCAATACTCCCGCTATAGGCCCACCATTGCAGAGCAATCCGCTGCGCAAGCTTCATCAATGGAACCTCAGGCTGCTCGAGCAACGAGGACTCGAGCAATACCAGACCGAGACTGCCCTTGCCTGACAGCTCGACGTTTCCGACCTGAGCGAGAGACAGTTCCCTCACCGGAAGGTCACCGAACTCGTTGGCGTAGAAGGTCGCTATCTTCTTGGTCGCCGCTACCAGCGGCGCGAGGTCCAGGTCCAGATCCTCCCTGATAAAGAAAGTCAGCGGGAGACCATCGTCCTCGAACTTCTCCCGAAGAAAACGGGCCACGATCACAGGTGCCTCACCAACAGGCCGCTCGCTCTCCCAGTTGAAGGCCTCCGTGATTCCGAGCGTTTCGATCGACGTCAGGACCCCGGGCGCCACAACGCTGAATCCAAGCGGGACGGCGATACGCAATCTGACAGGAGCCGTATCGATCGGAAAATCGTGGCTCGGGAACCAATGCCCTTCGCTCAGCAGAATGGCCTCGCTTCGCGTTATGAAAGCGGGCGATCGTTCGGGAGTGTCCAGGAAGGCATACTGTTCCGTCTCCAGGTTGCCCTCGTAAGTGAATCGAATGGTGTATTCGGTCCCGGAGACGAACGGCTCGTCCCTCCGGACGAGCATCCTGTTGCTGTTGAAATCGTCGTATCTCGAGGACAGGCGCTCATCGTCCACGAAGACACCTGTCAACGTCAGGCGGCTGTTCAGAGAGAATGGCAGATTGAGGGTGTCCTGAAGAACCTTGAACCGGACGAGCGCCTCGCCTCTCAAAAAGGCGCGGTCGGGCACCAGTTCGGCATCGACCTCATAGCGGAGGGCGTCGATCACCCGGCCGGAGAGACTCTGGCCCCGAGCCCCAAGGGACGCCATGAGCCCGATCAGAACGAAGAGGAACTGTCTCTTTAGCTTCATGCGGCCTGTTCCTTCGGAAAGAGCAGAGTGGCGACCTTTTTAGCTGCTTCGGAGTAGGCATCGTTCCGGCCCAGCCGCGCTGCAGCCGCTCTCAGTTGATCGCGGAGAGATTCCCGAGCGGCACCATCCTGGAGAAGATGAAGAATGTGGGCTCCGATCTTATCCCCTCGGGCATCGTTCTGGATGAATTCCTCGACAACTTTCTCGCCGGCTACGATATTCGCCAGGCAATACTGTTCGACGTTAACCATGAGGCGCGCAAACAGATAGCTCAAAGTCGACATTCGGTAGGCCATCGCGAAAGGGATCTCGAGCACCATGGCCTCGAGAGTCGACGTCCCGCTCTTGACGATGGCACAGTCGACCCCTGACAAGGCTTCGGTCGTCGGCTCGCCTACGAATTCGAGATCCAACTCGCCATTGCCGACCTCGAGCCATCGTTTGTAGATCGCCTCGAGGCTGGTCGCACCGAGGGAGCGAGCGGCGACGATCCGAAACCGCGTCGGCCTCCTCTTCGCGATGTACGCTGCGGCGTCCAGGAAAATCGGCAACATCTGCTCAACCTCTTTGGTCCGGCTACCGGGCATCAGGGCCACGGTTCGGCCGGTCTTCAGTTGAGGATGCTGTTGGCTGTCCGGGCGTTTCGAAGCCAGCACAGCCGTCGGATTTCCGACGTAATGCGATTTCACTCCCCGGAGCCGATAGAACTCCTCCTCGAACGGGAGAATGACGAGCATCAGGTCGACATACCTTCGGACGATCTTCACTCGAGAAGATCTCCAAGCCCAGAGCTGAGGGCTGATGAAGTAGCAGACAGGCACTCCGACCGACTTGAGGCGCCGGGCCAACCGCAGGTTGAAGTCGGGAAAGTCGACCAGAATGGCCAGGTCGGGGGGCTTTTTGGCCACTTCGTCGAGGACCTCACGGTAGAGCCTTCGATAATGGCTGAGGTTGCGCAGCGCCGCCAGAGGTCCGATTGCGGCCAGCTGACTGATATCGACCAGAATACGGACCCCGAGACTCCGCAACCCGGCCCCGCCGCTACCGAAACTCTCCAACCGGTGCTGAGGATGAATGCGCTTCAGCTCGGCCAGAAGTCCGGCAGCATGCACATCCCCGGAAGCCTCGCCGGTCACAATCAGGACACTGCTTCCGGCGTTCCCGATGTGGGGTTTCCTCGGGCTCGACATCGCTCTCCCCTGGTGTATTCGAACGGCCCTCACCGAATCCCGCAGATCTCTCGAAGGGCACCACCCAGTCTACCGATGGCTTGCCTGACAAGGAAGGCTATCCGCAAGGTGGTTCCACTAAATCCCTGGCGAGAAGTTGGAGTGGATTATAGCACGCTGGCCGGCCCGCTCAGGGCTGACGGAGAGGCCGGATCGGAGCTTGAAGGACCCGATCCGCGAAAGGCTCCTGGACGCTGAGCGGGCGCTGTTCCGCCAGCGGAAGGATAGGGACCCGAGGCTTTCTTCAACGACGCAACTGACGCTTCAATTCCTCACGTCCATAGAAAAGTCGAGACTTGACTGTCCCCTCGGCTACAGTCAACCTTCCTGCGATCTCGCGGATCGTGTAGCCCTCGATATCGTGGAGTCGAACCACATCCCGATGCTTGCTTCCGAGTCGACCGAGAGCCGAGTGCACTCGGTGTCTGACCTCGGACTGCACAGTCTTCTTGTACGGGTCGGGCTGGCGAGCATCGGTCAGCGTGACATTCTCCGAGATGTCTTCGTCGGTTCTCTGGTCGTGCTTTCGGTTCTTCCGAAGCATCTCCAGACACACGTTGACCGTGATTCTGTTGATCCAAGTGCCGATCTTCGAGTCGCCTCGAAAACTCCTGGAGGCCCTGTATATATTCAGGAATGTCTCTTGCAGAGCATCTTCGGCCGCGTTCTCTTCTTTCAGTATCTTGAGCGCCGTGCGGAAGATTTTGTCTCGGAATTTCAGAAACAGTTCCTGGAACGCGCCGTCCTCCTGATTTCGGACCCTCGACATCAGGTTGGCTTCGAACGGTGCGACAGTGGCGATGTAAGTTCCCATGTCAACCTCCAGTCACCCACTCATAAAGCAACGGGTGTGCCAAAGAGGAAGACCCCCGCAAACAGGCGGTTTGCAGTGGCTGAGAATGGGGAGCCGTCAAAAGAGTTGACAGGGCAAACCGTTCCGGAGTGGCTCAAGCCGCATCTCTTGAGTCACTTACGAAGTGTCCACTTATTGGACACCAAGTGTTGCACAGTTCAACTGAGGTGATACTCTTTGATCTTCGAGATAATCGTCTGGCGGCTGACGCCGAGCGCCTTTGCGGCGTGGGAGCGGTTGTTGCGATGAACTCTCAGCGACTCGATAATCAGCTGGCGTTCTAATGCCGCAACTTGTTCCTTCAGATTGTCTGTGGCTCTGGCGGGGTCCGATCGGAAGCGGATCCTCTCCGACAGAAACTCTGTCCCGAGAACCTGTTTCGAGTCGGCCAGGATCACCATGCGCTCGATCTCGTTCTCCAGTTCGCGGACATTGCCGGGCCAGGAATAGGACTCGAGGATCTCGAGGGTCTCGGGCAGAAAGCCGGAGACTTCTTTGTTAAGCCTTTCGCTGAAGCGTGAGAGGAAGAAGTCCGCGAGGATCTGGACATCTTCCCTTCTGGCTCTGAGCGGGGGCACCAGGACCGAGAAAACGTTCAGTCTGAAGAAGAGGTCTTGTCGAAACCCTCCTTCCTCGACCATGCGACTCAGGTTTCGATTGGTCGACCCGATGACCCTGACGTCGACCTTGCGAGGACTTTGAGCCCCGACTGGATAGATCTCGTTTTCCTGGAGAACCCGGAGCAGCTTGACCTGGAGCTCGAGAGGAGCCTCGCCGATCTCATCAAGGAAGAGGGTTCCACGGTCAGCCAGCTCGAAGTACCCCTTCTTGTTTGCTGTCGCGCCCGTGAAGGACCCCTTCTGATGACCGAAGAATGCGCTCTCGACAAGATCCGAAGGAATTGCGCCGCAGTTGACGGGAACAAAGGCCTGTTGTGACCGATCACTATTGTCGTGAATGTATCGGGCGATGAGCTCTTTTCCCGTGCCGGTTTCGCCTTGCATGAGAACGGTGGCCCCCGTCTTGACGACGCGATCGAGCATCCGCAGGAGGTCGTGCATCGGACGACTTCTATAGATCAGACTTTGGCCGGTGTTCTTGAGGAGTTGAACCTCCTCTTTGAGCTTGACGTTCTCAGTCTCCAGCTTCACGTTGGCCTTGCGCAGTTCTGAGTTGAGGCGTTTGTTCTCGCGCTTCAATTGCCAGCGTTCAAGCTCCTGAGTCACAGCCTGCCTGAGGGAAATCGGCTCCCACGGTTTGGTGATATAGCGGTGGACGTGGCCTTTGTTGATGGCGTCCATCATGTCTTCGACCTGAGTGAATCCGGTGAGGATGATTCGGGCCGTATCGGGATTGAGCGAGAGAGACTCTTTGAGCAGATCGACGCCGGTCATGCCCGGCATTCGCTGGTCGGTAATGATCGCGGCGATCGGTTCCCTCTTCAGCAGATCCAGTGCTTCTTCGCCTGACTGCGCTTCGAGAACCTTGAAGTCTGAAATAAAGGTTCTCTTCAGCTTCTGGAGATTGGCCGATTCGTCGTCGACGATGAGGAGTTTGTATTCCTGGCTCATGGCTTGATGGGAAGCTCCACCGTAAAGCACGTTCCGCCACCGGGTTGACTCACTATTTGAATCGTACCCTTGTGTTGTTTGATGATCCCGTAGCTGATACTCAGACCGAGACCCGTACCCTTTCCGACGGGTTTCGTCGTGAAGAACGGCTCGAAGACTTTACCGAGATGCTCTTTGCTGATCCCCTCGCCCGTGTCCTCGATTTCGATCTTCACCACACCGTTCTGCGGAGACGTCCGAATCCAGATGTCGCCCGTGTCGGCGATCGCGTGGCAGGCGTTGACAAGCAGGTTCATGAAGACCTGACTGATCTTCCCCGGATCGCACTCGACCGGAGGCAACTTGCTGTATTCCTTGTGTATTCGGATTCGATCGCGGTACTGATTGCTCAGCAGATTGAGAGCGAGGTCGATAGGCTCATGGACGTCGACCGGCTTCAGCTGGTCCGTGTCAAGACGCGAGAAAGTCCGCAGGTCTCCGATGATGGCATGGATTCTTTTGGCTCCTTCTTCGAAGTTGTTGATCAGCGTTTCGATGTCATCCAGAAGGAAGTCGTAGTTGATCTCTTCTTTGAATTGCTCGAGAGACTTCAGCGCTTCTTCATCGAGGACAGCCTTTTCCTGCAGAATGGAGAGCACGGACTTGAGGTCGTGGATGTACTGTCGCAGAAAGTCCGTGTTCCCATAAATGAAGTTCAGCGGGTTCTTGATTTCGTGCGCGATTCCGGCGACGAGCTGGCCTAACGAGGCCATCTTCTCGCTCTGAACGAGCTGCACCTGAGCCTCTTGAAGATCGTGGTAGGCCGCCTTTGTCTTTCGATTGCTCTTTCGGAGTTCCCTCGTCCGCTCGTCGACCTTGGCCTCAAGGCTCTTGGTCAGCTCGAGCAGTGCCCGGCTCCGCTCTTCCAGTGACGCCGCCATGTCGTTGAAGGTGTTCGCGAGCTCGCCGATCTCGTCGTGGCTGGTTACGGCCACTCGTTCGGAGTAGTCGCCGCCTGAAACACGGCGGGCACCGACCGTCAGCTCCTTGAGCGGGATGCTGATCTGACGGGCGAGCGAATAGGTCAGGAAAACGATCAGCGCGGCAGAAAAGACGACGGCCACAATAAGCGTGTTCTTGAGGTCGTCGACAGGGCCAAAGATCTCCTCGTTGTTGATTCCCACGCCGCACGTCCAACGAAAAAACTCGTGATCGACCGAGGCGAGTCCACTGATCTTCTCGACACCCACTGGATACTGATATTCGAACTCCGTCCCACCGGCGGAAACCGTCTTCTGCAGCCCGACGAGTCTATGTTCCTCAACGAGCCTGGTGCCGTAGTTGTTGAATGTCGCGCCGGTGTCCGAAGCGGACAACAGGTCGACCCGATTGAGCCGAAGCCTGTGACCGATGATTGTGTTCTCATCGCTGCCGAAGAGAAAGGCATAACCCGATTTGAGCGCCTGCAGCTGAAGCTGCTCTTCAACCCGGTCGAGGACGTCCTGTATGAACCTCCAGTTCATCAACGCCAGAATTCCTCCGACGACCACCCCACGCTCGTCGGTCACAGGCGAAGCAAACCCGATGTTGTATCGCAGAGCGATATCGTCTTCCTCGTAGTCGTAGACTGTGTTGACAAGTTCTGAGTAGTGCCAGTCGACGAACCCGAAGCGGGACGCTCGAACCTGCGGCAGCCAATCGCCGGGAACCTCATCCCGCAGACTGACACCCAGAAGGCTCTGGAGAGGCTCCGAAGGGAACTCGACGTATTCGGCCTTGCGTCGATCGACGTCGCTGACGAGCAGACTGCGGCCCTCGACATCGAACAGAATCAGCAGATCGTAGACTTCATGCACCAGCATGAATCGGTTCAGCGTTTCCTGAGCCGGGGCTTTCGGACCTCCGGTCAGGAAAGAGCGGAGTTCCGAGGCGAATGCCATCGCGATCGTATCCTCTTTCTCCTCGACGAGGGTCAGATGAATCGTGTCTGCAACGCCTCTTGAGATCTGCTTGAGATAGAGCACGACCCGGTCTTCGGTAATTCGCTGCTTGGCTAGAAAATAGGAATAGGTCGAAATCGTCAGGAGCGGAACCAGGCACAGCGGCAGTATCAGAATGAGGAGTTTCGCCTTCAGATTGCGGAAGACCGCCATGATCAAAAGTTAACACTTTGGACAGACAAGTGACAAACGTCTTTACAATTGGAGAGTCCGAGGCTTGGGAGGCAGGAAAGTTTGAAAGTCGAAGGTTAGAAAGCTGGAAGGTCAGAAGGTCGAAGCCTGCTGACCGACTGCCTCGCTAGTGTGCGGCCCGAGAAGTTCCCGTCATCGATTCGGAGTGTACTTTTCGTCGCCAGCGAGGCGTGCGACGCAGCAATACTGGGCGTCTTGCGAAGCTGCACAGAAAAGCTGGCGGCCAGAAGGCGCCCGAATTGACAGCGGCTATCGGACAGTGCACTCGACTAGAGAGCTCGAAGGTAGCGATCGACCTCCCAAGGATGAACTTCTTCGCTGTAGGCCCACCATTCCAGCGTTTTTGCCTCGACGAAGTTCTTGTAGATGTGCGATCCCAAGGCCGACTGAACCACCTTGTCCCGTTGAAGCAAGGTGAGGGACTCTTTGAGGCTTCCCGGCAGCTCTTCAATCTTGTGGCGTCGGCGGTCGCGCACGCTCATTCGGAAGATGTTCTTGTTGACAGGTGGCGGAGGCTCGAGCTTCCCTCTCAGGCCATCCAAGCCTGATTTGAGCGCAACCGCCAGGGTGAGATATGGATTGCAACTCGGGTCGGGCATCCGAAGTTCGCACCGGGTTCCAGCGCCTCTTCGAGCCGGAATGCGGATCAACGGGCTCCGGTTTCTCTCGGACCAAGCCACGTTTGTCGGAGCCTCGAACCCCCGAACGAGTCTCTTGTAAGAGTTCACCAGCGGATTCGTAATCGCACAAAAACCGCGGGAGTGCTTCAAAAGCCCCGCGATGTAGTGTTCACCCACCCGGCTGATCTGAGATTCTCTGGAAGGATCGAAGAAAACATTCCGATCACCTTGAAACAGGGACTGGTGGATGTGCATTCCGGAGCCGTTTATTCCGAAAATCGGCTTCGGCATGAAAGTGGCGTGCAGTCCGTGATCCTGGGCGACCTTGCGCACGATCAGCTTGAAGGTCGCCACATTATCGGCTGTGGCCAGAGCTTCGTCATGCTTGAAGTCAATCTCATGCTGGCCGGGAGCCACCTCGTGATGGGCTGCCTCGACCTCGAAGCCCATCGCTTCGAGCGTGTTGACAATGTCTCGACGGGCCCCCTCGCCCTGATCGACGGGTGTCAAATCGAAATACCCGCCCGCATCGTGAGTCCGTGTTGTCGGCTCTCCCTCCTCGTTCCTCTGGAAGAGAAAGAACTCGACCTCGGGTCCAGCCTGCATCGAGAATCCCAGTCGAGCGGCTTCCTCGATCACAGCCTTCAGTCGCGTCCTGGGGCAACCGTCAAAAGCGTCGCCGTCGGGTCCGCGAACGTCACAAATGAGTCGGCCGACCTTGCCACGCTCCATCTGCTCCCACGGAAAGACTCTGAAAGTATCCGGGTCGGGCCAGAGCAACATGTCCGATTCCTCGATCCGAGAGAATCCTTCGATGGATGACCCATCGAACATGATCTGGCCATCCAGTGCTTTGGCGAATTGTCCGGACGGAACTTCGACATTCTTATTGTTCCCCAGAATGTCGGTGAACTGGAGTCGAATGAATCGGACTCGTTCTTCACGGCAGATCTTAAGAACTTCCGTCGCTTTCATCGGTCACTTCCTCCGGATTCCTCGAGGCTGGCCTCGTTCCAATGAGCCTTGGCACTCGAGGCGAGAATGACGGGAGCAAATCGGAAATCGTGGAGATCCGGGGCGTCCGAAAGTCGCCTCAGCGGTCCTCGGACGACTTGTCCTGCTTCGAGGGCTTCTCGGGCGCTGTGGGCTCGTCCGGCGCCGCAGGTTTGTCGCGCGCGGTTGACTTGTTCGGCACCTTGGGCCTGGGCGGCTCCTTACGAGGCTCCGGCTCACGCCATTCGAGTTCGACGACTGCTTCTCCCGGCTTCTCCGCCTTCGTGCGCTCTTTGGCACGTGAGCGGGGCCGCGGGGCTTCCGCCACCTCTTTGGGGACGGGGGTTCCTGGCGGGCCCGATCCTGAGTCCGGAGGGACACGCTCGGACGACCCTCTCTCCTTACCGCTGCTGACGTTCCGGCGACGTCCGCCGCCACGAGGCGGGCGCGAGCGCTGGCGAGGCTTTTTCTGCTCGTTTTCTCGCTCTCCAGGCGGGGCAGATCCCGGCGTCCCGTCTTGAGAAGCCGGCCGAGGCTCGTTCGGTTTCCCCTTCGGCTCGGCAGATCGTCGCGATGAGGGAGCCGTTCGCTTGCCAGTGGTCGGCCTCTCCTGCTTTGTACTTCGGTTTCTTCGCTCGGGCCGATGCCCGGAGCGCGACGGCTGGGAAGTTCCCCAGCCCCCCCCGCCCGGGGTTTCGATACAGAGCATGTCTCCCGCGATCAGGTTCAAACTGGCCTTTCCCGGCACGCGCCGACGCCTGCCTCGGGCGGCCACGAAGTTCATCCCCTTCTTCCCGGGCCGGCCGCCTTGCAGACCGTACGGGGCGAACTTCCGGCGCTCAGAGAGGATGGTCACCTGTGTTTCGGACAGCATCTCGAGCGTCCGGATGATCCCTTCTCCACCGCTTCTGAGTCCTCGGCCGCCCGATCCGGGCCTGAGGCGATATTCTCGAACGCGGACGGGATAGTCGCGCTCGAAGGCTTCGATGGGGGTGTTCAGCGAATTGGTCATGTGAGTGTGAACGCCATTGTCGCCGTCTCTGGACGCGGTCGCTCCCATGCCTCCCCCGATCGTCTCGTAGTAGGAAAACGGTAGCTTCGTACCGGGATGGGTCCCTCCGAGAGCGACATTGTTCATCGTCCCGCTCGATGCGGCCGGCACCCGGTCGGGGAGCGCCTCGGACAGAGCTCTGAGTAAAACGTCCACGATCCTCTGAGAGGTCTCCACATTTCCGCCGACGGTGGCGTGAGGAAAGGATGCGTTGACGACGCTCCCTTCCGGTGCCAGCACTTCAACCGGCTTGAGGAGACCGCCCGAGCTCGGCACGTCTTCCGGTGCCAGCGACCTCATGACATAGTAGACGGCAGAGAGAGTGATCGCCGGAACAGCATTCAGGTTCCCGGCCACTTCACCATCCGTGCCACTGAAATCGACCCGCATTTTGTCGCCGGAGACCGAGATCTTGACTTTCAACCGGACGGCGCGACTTGTCGAATTCGTTTCGATCCCGTCGTCATCGAGAAAATCCTCAGCCTCATAGTCCCCGTCTGGAATCGACTGGATCAGCGACCGGATGACTTGATCAGCATAGTCCTGGAGCCCGTGGACGTAGTCGACGATCTCCTTGCGTCCGTTGCGCTCTAAGATTTCCAGGAGTCTCTTCTCTCCGATACGAAGCGAACCAACCTGTGCCGCCAGATCCCCTTCACGCTCGACCGGGGTCCGGACGTTATGTAGAACCAGTCTCAGCAAGCCTCGGTTCAGTCTTCCGCCCTCGTAAAGTTTGACGGGTGGGATGATCAGGCCTTCCTGAAAAATCTCACGTCCGAGCGGCATCGACCCGGGAGACATCCCACCAACATCTGAGTGGTGGGCACGGCAAGCGACGTAGAAGGTGGGCTTGCTGACAGCTGCCGAGGGTGCGAAGACAGGTGCAACCAGAGTGATGTCCGGGAGGTGGGTCCCTCCCGAGAACGGATCGTTGAGGGCGACAATGTCGCCGGGAAGAAGAGGTGTCCAATCGATCGCAGCGCGAACTGACAAGGGCATGGAACCGAGGTGGACAGGCATATGATCGCCCATCGCGACGAGTTCTCCATCTTGATCGAAAACAGCACAGGAATAGTCCCGTCGTTCCTTTATATTCGGAGAGTAGGAGGTCCTTCTCAGAACCGTCCCCATCTCCTCAGCGATTGAGAAAAACAGGTTTCGGTAGATCTCCAGCCGGATCGGGTGAATCGTCTTTTCAGGCATCCTGCAAAGAATAACAGAACTGCTCCCGCCGATAACATCGAACCCGATCGAACCAGAGGTGCCGATGAGGAGGGTCGCAATCGACCTCTTGCATGAACAAATGGCCTTGCTCTAGATTCGAAGCGGTATTCGGAAAATGCGGTCCTAGAGTCACATCTCGAATGTAATCTTTGAGCTTAGGAAATCTCCATCCCGTCCGATAGGAAGGATATGTCGAGTCGACTCGGAAACGTGCTGGTTCAACAGGGGCTCTTGACCGCAGATCAACTCTCTCAAGCCCTTGAACGCCAACTCCAGAAGGGTGGCCGTCTCGGATCGACGCTGACCGAGATGGGCCTGGTTTCAGACCTCGCAATTGCACAGGCCCTGAGCCAGCAATATGGTGTGCCTTCTGTCGACCTGAAACACGTCGAGATCGATCCCGACGTGATGCGTCTGGTTCCTATCAATGTCGCGATACGACACCAGGTTCTTCCTTTGAAGAGGGTCGGAACCACCCTGACAGTCGCGGTGGTCGATCCGGCCAACATTCTGGCTCTGGACGAGATCAAGTTCATGACCGGTTTGCGGGTCGAACCGGTGATCGCATCGGAAGGCGCGATCCGCGAGGCGATCGAGGGCTTCTATGGAGACGAGCAGAGCCTCGAGTTGCAGAAAGTTTATGACGAACTCGCGGGGGAAGAAGACGAGTATGAACTCGAGTTGTCGCAGGATGAGGACATCGATCTCGGAGAGTTGCAGAAGAGCAGCGCCGAGGCCCCAATCATACGACTCGTCAACATCCTTCTTGCCGAGGCGATCCGCAAAGGGGCGAGCGATATTCATCTGGAACCCTACGAACGAGAATTCCGGGTCCGGTATCGAATCGATGGCGTTCTGTACGACGAAATGAAGCCGCCCCTCAAGTTCCGGGATGCCATGATTTCTCGTGTCAAGATCATGGCCAACCTGGACATCAGTGAGCGCCGCCTTCCCCAGGATGGCCGCATCAAGATGAGGATCAACCAGGGCGGTAAGAAGAAGGAGATCGACCTTCGCGTCTCGACCCTGCCAATTCTTTTCGGCGAGAAGATCGTCCTCCGGATTCTCGACAGCTCTAAGCTGCCGCTGGATTTCACGGTACTCGGTTTCGAGCCGGAATCTTTGAAGCGGTTCGAGGCGGCGGCTGAACGGCCGTACGGCATGATGCTCGTGACCGGTCCGACAGGAAGCGGGAAGTCGAGTACTCTCTACGCCTGTTTGAATAAGTTGAACACGACCAACGTCAACATCATGACCGCCGAGGATCCTGTCGAATTCAACTTTCCCGGTATCAACCAGGTTCAGACCAAAGAGAGAATCGGGCTTTCCTTTGCCGTCGCACTTCGCGCGTTCTTGAGGCAGGACCCTAACATTGTGATGGTCGGCGAGGTCAGGGACCTCGAGACGGCTGAGATCGCGATCAAAGCCGCACAGACCGGTCACCTCGTCCTCAGCACGCTTCACACGAATGACGCACCCTCGAGCATAAACCGACTTCTGAACATGGGGATCGAACCCTTCCTGGTAGCGAGTTCCGTCCACCTGTTGTGTGCCCAGAGACTGGTTCGGAGAGTCTGTGAAGCATGCAAGGAGGCAGTGGAGGCTCCAGCCTCCAGCCTCATCGAACTGGGCTTCCCGCCGGCCATCGCGAAAAACATGAAGATCTTCGCCGGGAAGGGTTGTGCAGATTGCAATGAGAGCGGCTATCGGGGTCGAATAGGACTCTATGAGGTCATGGAAGTCACGCCCAAAATTCAGGAACTGATTCTGAAGGGAGCGTCGACTCCAGAGATTCGAGCACAGGCT
>CAJHYB010000148.1_pt1 | contig 16602 bp, 10 predicted proteins | sample 9198631 | NCBI WGS metagenome assembly CAJHYB01 (sample SAMEA7708354, study PRJEB35096) | sediment metagenome | biome: marine neritic benthic zone biome [ENVO:01000025]; feature: sediment [ENVO:00002007]; material: shallow marine sediment [ENVO:03000034] sea grass bed [ENVO_01000059] ... | reverse complement strand
GGGTGGTTGGAGCTCAGGAACGCCGGAATGGACGTTCGAGGCGGTGCGCCGTTTCGCCAGTCACGGCATGGTCGCCATCTCGATCCAGTACCGGCTCTCGCAGGGCGACGTCACGCCTATCGAAGCCCTCGCCGACGTCTGTGCCGCATTCCGGTGGGCGCGGGAGCACGCGACCGACCTCGGGATCGGGCCCGCGCGAGTCGCGGGATACGGCGTCTCTGCCGGCGGGCACCTCGTGACAGCCGCGGCTACGGTGGGCTGTCCGCAGGATGGGTCGTCAGCCGTGCGATCAAAGCCGGACGCCCTGCTGCTGTGGTCACCCGCGTTGGACATGACCCGGGACGGTTGGTTCGAGCGAAAGCTCCAAGGCCGAGCGACCGCAGAAGCGTACTCCCCCGTGGAGCATGTCCGAGCATCAACACCACCGACCAGCATCGTGCAAGGCGACGCAGACACGCTCACTCCGCTTTCGGGGGCCGAGAAGTACTGCGCACGACTGATCGAACTCGACGGAACCTGCGATTTGCACCTGTATGAGGGCTTAGGACACCTGCTCACGCGCAACCTCGAGTATCAGGAGGGTGACTTCGACCCGGACCCGGTGGCCGTCGCGGATGGCATCGCGGAGCACTTGCAGTTCCTGCGCGATCTTGGATTCCTGGCGGCGGGTGACCCTCCATGAGATTTCCGGCCCGCTTCATGCGATCAGAGCGGCGCGGGACGTTTCTCGCAGTCGTTGGTTCTATGCGGAAGTCACTTTTGTCGGTAGAGTCTAAGGATCCGATTCTCGAAACCGGGAGACGACAACCATGAAACGCTCGACAGTTATCAGCCTGGCCCTTCTCATGACCGGCCAGATTCTGGGCCAGCAGAAAGAAACTTACGACTATTGGCAGTTCGACAAGGTCCTTGTTTGGCGGGGCGTCCAGGCGTTCATGATGTGTAACGGGATTTTCACCTCGAACCGCACGGTCGAGCAGATTTTCGACCAGGAACTCGCCTACGTTCGAGGGCGTTACGGGCCTGATATCAAACACGACTACGTCATCGATAGAGACAAGCAGGCCGTAGCCGTTGGTGTCGAAGACGAACTGCCGGCCATGCGAGCGGCTTATCGAGAGGGACTGGGCTGCATCATTCTGGCGCCCGACCAGACGTTCGACGACATTTCCGGCCTGCCGATCCTGAAGACTCCTCCGGCGGCAGGCGACCCCTCGACGATCGCGTGGCCGGATGGCGACCTTTTAGTGGATTCTTCCTGGCCCATCGGAGTAGACAAGGCTGCCATCACGGCCGCTTCTGACTGGGCTTTCGACCGCAAGACGCATGGAACGACCGAACAGGTCACCCTCAGCCTGATCGTTGTTCACAAGGGCCGGATCATTCTCGAGAAGTACGCCCCTGGTGTCGACTATCTGACGAAGACGCGGACCTGGTCGACGGCGAAGAGCATCGCAGTCACTCTGATAGGAATGCTGGTCGATCAGGGGAAAATGTCCCTGGACGAGCCTCTCGGACTCGATTGGCTTCCCAAGACCCGATCGGCCGCTCCGGACCCCCGATCGAAGATCACACTCCGACACGTCCTGAACATGTCGAGCGGGCTGTACACCGTCGACAATGGACTCGAATACGCGACGGGGTCGGGGCTCGCCTATTGGGCGGGCGCGAGCTCGATCGTCGGAGCTCGGGACCGCGGACTGATCCGCGAGCCGGGCACGCACTGGGACTACGAGAACTACGACACCCTGCTCGCCGTTTACGCCATGAAGCGGGTCATCGGAGACGACCAGTCCTATCTCGAGTTCCCCCGATCTGCCCTGCTCGACAAGATCGGAATGCGAAACACCGTCCCAGGTGTGGACCGATTCGGCGACTTCATCATGAGCAGTCAGATCTATACGAACGCCAGGGACCTGGCGAGATTCGGCCTGCTCTATCTCAATGGTGGTGTCTGGAATGGGGAACGGCTGATTTCGAAGGAATGGGTCGACTTCGTTCGTCAACCGGCTCCATCGACCAGGGACCGGGGCAACTTCTACGGAGGCCAATGGTGGCTCGTCCCCGATGACCGGAAGGACGTACCTGCGAACGCCTACTCGACCGCCGGCAACCGCGGCCAGTACACCATCGTCGTTCCGACCCACGATATCGTGATCGTCAGGCGGGGATTGGACTTCGGACGCCAGGGTTTCAACCGATGGGACCTCACCCGCGAAGTCCTGAAGGCTTTCGGCAGCGCCGGCGTCGCGGAAACGAGTGCGAAGGCCCCAGGGGAGGAGTAGGGACTCTAGCCAGGGACCCGGAGAATCCGATCTCGTTCCTCCGCGACACTGTGGTTCACGACGGCGCATCTTCCATATGACCCAATCGGCGGAGAAACACACCCCACGGAGTCTGGGTTTCTGGCGATCCTGGGCGATGGTCGTCGGTTGCATGATCGGAACCGGCGTCTTCATGCTACCGGCGGTCCTGGCACCTTATGGAAGCCTGAGCCTGCTCGGGTGGATCTTCGCGGGCGGCGGGACCCTCACGGTTGCGCTCACTCTCAGTTCGCTGGCCAGACGGATCCCGAAACTGGGTGGTCCCTACGCCTACACCCGAACCGCCTTCGGTGACCTTCCGGGTTTTCTCGTGGCCTGGGGATACTGGATCTCCCTTTGGTCGGCAACCGCCGCCGGAGCCGTTGCCTTTGTCGGATACCTCAGCGTTTTCCTGCCGATTGTCGGGAACACACCGATCGCGGGAGCGGTCGCTGCTCTCGCCGTCATCTGGCTGATGACCGGAATTAACGTGGCCGGTGTCGAGGCGGCCGGCATCTTCCAGCTCATTACGACTCTGTTGAAACTGCTGCCGCTCTTTCTCATCGCGGGCGCTGGATTCCTGCTCGGTGACGTCAGCGATATCCCGGCGACGAACCCGAACAACGAACCGTTTCCTCTTCTGATCGCCGGGCTTGTCATGTTGACGATGTGGGCCTACATCGGAATGGAGGTTGTGACAGTTCCGACCGAAGACATGGTCGAGCCTGAGAAGACGATTCCGCGCGCTCTGATCATCGGCACTCTCACAGCGACAGTTGTCTACATCGTGGCCACGTACGGAGTCATGGCGCTGATTCCGACGTCGGATCTGGCCTCTTCCACATCTCCTTTCGCCGACGCCGCTTCCATCGTGTTCGGCCCCTGGGGAACGAGTCTGGTCGCGGTGGGCGCAATCGTCTCGATCCTCGGGTTTATGAACGCCAACGTTCTCGTGTCCGGCATGATTCCGAGAGCCATCGCCGTGGAGCGGCTTCTACCGACAGCGTTCGCTCGGTTGAATGCGAACGGAGTGCCCGCTTTTGCTCTGATCGTCTCTGGACTACTGGCGTCCTTACTCATCGTCTTGAACTTCACCAAGGGGCTCGTGGCCGCCTTTCAGACGATGATTCTGCTGTCGACATTGACGACGCTCCTGCCTTACGCCGCCTCGGCCTTGTCCGAGCTCGCACTTCAGAAACGCGATGTCGATGCCGGAATGGTCCGGAGCTGGACGCCGCTCCTCATCGCAGCCGGCGCGCTCGCCTTCTCGATCTTCACCATCGTCGGCACAGGCCTGGAGGTCGCAGCCTACGGTCTGTTCCTGCTGGTGGCCGGCTTGCCGGTTTATTTCCGTCTGAAGAACCGCAACCCGGCGGGAGAATCGCGATGAAACAAACTACAATCCCAAACACCGGTGCTGTGGCCGCCATGTTGCTCGTCTCCGGCCTCGTCGCTTGTCAAACTGCCCCCCGGCTGGAACAGCCCAACTTCCTCGTCATCCTCTGCGACGACCTGGGATACGGCGATCTGGCTTCGTACGGCCATCCCACGATCAAGACCCCTCATCTGGACAACCTGGCTGCCGAAGGCATTCGTTTTACGAACTTCTACTCCGCAGCGCCGGTCTGCTCTGCGTCTCGAGCAGGACTACTGACCGGGCGGACTCCGAGCCGCTACGGGGTTTTCGACTGGATTCCGGCCGGACATCCGATGCACCTGAAACAGGACGAGATCACCGTGGCCACCCTCCTGAGAAGCGGTGGTTATCAAACGGCACACATGGGCAAGTGGCACTTGAACGGCCAGTTCAACTCGCCGTCGCAGCCCCAACCCGATGACCACGGATTCGATTACTGGTTCAGCACTCAGAACAACGCCGCACCCTCGCATCACAACCCTGAAAACTTTGTCCGAAACGGCGAACCGGTCGGGCCGATCGAGGGTTACTCCGCAGAGATCGTGGTCGACGAAGCTGTCCGGTGGCTCATTGAGTCAAGAAGCGCCGAGCGTCCCTTTTTCATTCACTTGAACTTTCACGAGCCCCATGAACCGATCGCCTCGCCCCCGGATCTGGTCGAACTCTATCCCGGCGCCACAGCCCGCGGACAGGCCCTTTACTACGCAAACGTGAGTAGCATGGATCGAGCTGTCGGGAAACTGATGTCCGCCCTCGAGAATCTCTCTCTCGCCGACAACACAGTCGTCCTCTTCACTTCGGACAATGGACCCGAAACGCTTGACCGCTACGCGGCCGCTTGGCGTTCTCATGGCAGTCCAGGGCATCTCAGAGGAATGAAGTTGTGGCTCTACGAGGGTGGCATTCGGGTGCCGGGAATCGTCAGATGGCCAGCTCAAATTGAACCTGGACAGGTCGTCGACGAACCCGTCAGTGGCCTGGATCTCCTGCCCACGCTTTGTGAATTGGGAGGAGTCCTTGTTCCCTCCGGCCGGGTCATCGACGGCTCTGACGTCTCGCCGCTGTTTCTCAAAGGTGCGGACTTCCGGCGCGACAAGCCGATCATCTGGCACTATGCCAATTCCTTAGGAAATCCCAAGGCCGCGCTTCGAACAGGTCCCTGGGCCCTGCTGGCTCACAGGAGCATCCGAACCCATGCACGCGGTTTTCGTCTCAACGAAGCTGAGATAGGAATGATCGAGCGTGCACAGTTGACGGACTTTGAACTCTACAACCTGCGCGACGATGAATCGCAGACAGTGGACCTGGCCTCCCGGCTTCCAGGGAAGGTGAGGGAGCTGTCGCCGGTTCTCGAGCACACCTACGAGCAAATCAAGGACCGGGCGCCCAGGTGGCGACAGCCGGAGCGCTGAGTGATCTTTCCCCTGGCCCGTCCCAAACCGGAGGCTCGCCTCCGGCTCGCGTGTGTTTGGTGATGGCCCTATCCGGCCCCGCCAAGACCGTCCGGGTCCGGGTGTGTGCAGGCTGGTATTTGGATGTCGGTTCAGGAACGGCGACAGGGTCACGGGAGCTTCGCTCGAACTTCTGAACTGACAAGGCGATTGGGTCCGAACTGGATCTCGATAACGAAGCTCCTGGAATCCGTGTCTTCCAGGCGCATCTTGATCTGCAACTTCTCGCTGGGAGTGTCGGCGCGTTCTTGAGATCGAGCGCTACCACGGACCGCTGGCCTGACGGATGACGTGTCAGGGGTCGAGGATGAGCTTTCGTTCTCGCTTTCGATCCGGTAGAACAGTGTCTCAGACTCGGTCATCGGTTTCGAATCCTACCAAGGAGGAATGAAGTGCTCCCGTTTTTCGGCAGATCCCTTTGCATCTCGCTGGTTCTCACCCTGACCTTCTTTCCGGTCCTCGCGCAAACTGAGGTCTCGGGTCAGCTGTCCAACGGCTCCTACTTTTCAATTGCGGTTCCTGACGGCTGGACTCCTGCCGACGGTCTCGTGATCTGGAACCACGGATTCGACCTGGCTCCTCCGAGCCCGGAACCCGACCTGGGGCCGCTGATGGACCACCAACTGGCGAGCGGATACGCGGTCGCGGCCAGCAGCTACAGCCAGGCGGGCTGGGCGCTCTTCGGAACCTCGGTTGACCTGGAATTGTTGATGGAGAAGTTCGCGAGTGACTTCGGGTGGCCCGATTCCATTCTCGTCTTCGGGGCGTCGCTCGGTGCCCTCGTCGCCGTTCAAGCCGTCGAGCAGGCGACGTTTCGCGATCGCATCGTTGGGGCGTTTTCGATTTGCGGATCGGTGGGAGGCAGCGTCAACTGGTCGGGAGCGCTCGACCTGCGTCTTCTGTATGACACGGTTTGCCGGGACATCCCGGATGCGCTTATTCCAGGTGGGGCCGAGGGCCTTCCCTTTCCCCCTCCTCCCAATTTCACAGAACAGTCCGTGGCAGATGCGGTCAACGCATGCACCGGAGTCCTCGAGGTGAGCGGGAATCGGACAGCCGATCAGGCCGCCAACCTCCAGCGGATTGAGTCCCTGACTGGGCTTCCCGAGGGCTTCCTGCTTCCGGCCATGAACCTTGCCACCTTCGGGCTGAGCGACCTCGTTCACGATCCCGCGAAACTGGGAGGCCGGTCGTCGGCTATTGGAAACCAGGATCGCGACTACGGCGATGCGGACATCAACTCCATGATCGAACGAGTCCAAGCCGACCCCTTCGACAAGTACGACCTGGAACGAAACTACACGCCCCGCGGACGGGTCGCCGACACCCGGATCATCTCGCTTCACACGGACAAGGACGGCCTGGTGTTGCTGGAGAACGAGAGCGTGTTCGCCTCGATCATGCCGCAGGGAAATCTCACGACCGCCGTCGTCGTCGAAGAGGAAGGGAGTCATTGCGGTTTCACCGAGGCCGAGATCTTCGCCGGTTGGGAGAGCTTGAGAGGGTGGGTCGCCGGGCTGCCGCAGCCTTCTCCCGGGGCTCTTCAGGCGACCTGTGAGGCGGTCGATCTGGGAGGGCTGGCCGCGGGACCGTGTCGTATCAGCCAGGACTTCGAGCTTCCGGAACTCGCACGAGGTTTTGCACCACGGGCCCCCATTCCCGCTTCCAACGAAGCCCTGATATCCCAGTTCGGAAAAGGAGGTGGCTTCTCCTCGGACGCGACTTTTGTCAACACCTCGACCAGCCAGTCGGCTAACGTGACGATCATCGCCTCGGACCCTTTTGGGCAACCGTTTGATCCCGGCTTTCTCGAGAACGGTCAGTACACTCTTCCTCGATCAACCGCGCTTGAAAGGAAGCTCCAGTTGCCGCCACTCGGACGTGTGACCCTGTCAGCGGGCCGAGAGGGACAGCTGCAGATCGGCTCGCTGGCGGCTTACTCAGATCAGGTTCTGGGAGGTACCGTGCGGTTCTCCATTCCGGGAATCGGCATCGCGGGCGTCGGTGCAGCCGGGCCGTTCCAGAGAGTGATCGCCCCCGTTCGCCTCGAAGACCCGTTCAACACCGGGCTGGCGATTCGCAACGCCGAGGTGTCTCGACTGAAAGTGGAGCTGTCGCTGCTGGACACTTCGGGGGAGGTGATCGACCAGACTTCGATCATACTCGAGCCAGAGGGGCGGAGTTCGCTTTTTGTCACGGAGTATTTCCCAGGAATGATTTCTTCCGGCTTCAGAGGATCGGTTCTGGCCTCGGCTGTGAATGGCTCCTTTTCGATGATTGCACTCGAGTTGGGAGATCAGCCGGGACAGTTCACGACACTGCCGGTGGCCGAGGTTCCGTGAGGAGGAAAGTCCGTTCTACTCTGCCGGCGACAGATCTGCGTAGCTGCGAGCGAACGCCGCAACCGAATACTCTCCGAAGTGACAAGGCTCGAAGCGAGCGGGGTTGGTCCCGCTGCAGCAGCTCGGCAGAGGCTCGACCACAGTGTCGTAGCTGGGACTGTAGAAGAAGGGTATCGAGAGCCGCTCCTTCTCCCTCGGTGACCGGACTCGGTGCCAGGTCGCCTGGTACCGGTCGTTGGTCCAGCGCTGAACCATATGGCCGATATTGACGATGAAGGTTCCGGGGACGTCGGGCGCGGCGATCCATTCACCGGAAGCATTTCTGACCTCCAGACCTCCCACCTCATCCTGAGCGAGGATCGTCACGAAGCCGTAGTCTATGTGTTCGCCGATTCCTTGCCCGATCCCCTCCAGGCCCATCGCCGCCGGATAGTGGATCAGGCGCCAGTCCGACAGTGGCTGTCGAGTGAACGGATCGAAGAAGTCTGCCTCGAGGCCAAGGCTCAACGCCAGGCCTCTGGTCAAACCAGAGCCGAGCTCACTCATCAGATCCCAGTGCGACGTCATGGTCGTCCGGAATCCCGGGAGGTCCTCAGGCCATTGATTCGGTCCATGGAGCGGCTTTTCGGCCTGGACGTCGGGATGATCGAGAGGCAGGTCCGCACCAAAATCCAGAGCCTCGTGCCAGTCCTTTCTCTTGTCGGTCACCTCTCGGCCCAGGGGGATGTAGCCCCGATGCTGCTTCGACCGTCCGATGTAGATGTCCATCTTCCTCTCGGTCGGCAGCGCGAAGAAATGCCTCGCCTGAGCGAAGAGCTCATCTCGGTGGACCCGTGGGACTCCGTGGTTTCGAATGTAGAAGAAGCCGACGTTCCGGCACGCGTTCCGGATCTCGTCCGCTACTTTCGCTCCGCCGCCGGCAGGGGTGCCTTCGATCAAGGGGGCTACGTCGATGATCGGAATCTTCTTGAAATCAGCACTGACGGCCATCAGTCCGGCTCCCTGGTTGAAGAGAGAGTGGATACTCTCGGGCTGACGCAGAATCGCAGAGAACCTCGGATCCTCCAGGACTCAGCAGACCTTTCATCCTGGCCCTCCTCCGCGGTCTTTGTCCGAGACGCCCGGTCTCCAACCGGTTTGTGGTCCAGTACGACTTCCCAAAGTCGACTCCTCGCCCGTTTCGGGGCTCTCATTCCTTTTTCGGACGGGCACTCGCTCCTAGTACTAGTCAACGGCGACTCCGAGGCTGACTGTCAGGCCAGGCCTGGCGCCCTCGAGCTGCCGAGCGCCATCTTCCGTGGCGGCGGTCTGCCAGAGATAGAGTGTCTTCAGCGCTGGGAGTGAGGGCAGCCGCCCGAGTCCCTCATTCGAAACGGCGGTTCCGTAAAGGTTCAGGTACTCCAGATAGGCGAAGCCGGTCAGGTCCCTAAGGCCGGCGTCCGTGATCCGTGTCTTGTGCAGGTCAATGCGGGTCAGGTGCGGGAACTCCCGAATTGCACCGATGTCTTCGTCGCCGATATCCGAGGCTCCGAGGTCAAGCCAGGCGACGTTCCTCGCCAGATCCTTGAGTGCCGTCGTTTGCGCAACGTCGAGACAGGGGCCTGGATCTGGACATCTCACATCGAGGAAGGGTGCACCCTGGGAGATTCTCGTAACGGAGAGTCCAGCCTTTCGAGCGGACGCCAATGCTCGCGGGTCCGGCTCTGGAACTTGAAGGGCGAAGATCCCGGTTTTTATCTCACCCCACCCCATACCATCCAAGATCGTCCGAACAGGGTCCGGAAAGGGCGAATCAGCCAGCGTGCGCTCGAACGATGCGCCGGAATCGATCCACCAGCGCAACAGCTCCGCTTCGGCGACGGTGATCTGAGGACGTCCTTCCGGCGGCATGTGGTCCGAGTGCCCGAGTGGCAACCAGATGCGACGGATCATTGCACTCGCTCGGGCGTGTCCTCGCACCAGGGCCGGACCGCTCGAACCCCCGGCCAGGATCCGGGCCTCGGAGTCAAGGGACAGACCCCCTTGATTCGCCGTCGGGTTGTGGCAATTCGTGCATCGGGTCTCGAGGATGGGACGCACGATCGACTGGTACGCCGTAGAACGCGCCAGCTCAACAGCGGTCCGACCACTTTCAGGGGAAAGACCGAGGACACTCCGAAGACCGTCGGGCATGTACCGGGTCAGATATCCTTCCTGGTGAGCCAGCCCGCCCCCGAGGTGTCCTCCGCACAGGACCGCGAGCATCAGGAGGCCCGTCGTCGCCGGACGTGCGCTCTGAAAGCTGCGCCGGCGACTCGCCATCGAATCGAGCATCAGACCGATGGTCGCCAGGACTGGAATTCCAAGTCCGAGAAGGCGGTGCCAGAAGAGGGTTCGCTCGACATATCCTCCCCCCTGGGCCATGAGGAGTCCCGTTAGAGCCGCGAGAACAGCACTCCAGGCGCCGATGAGGAGCGCGACGGGCACCAGTGGCTGCAAAGCCTGCCTTCCGGTTCGGCGCGAAAGGAATTCGAGGATCGGAGCGATGAGAAGGGCTCCGATGGGGAGATGGACGATGATCGTGTGGAACCGACCGAGGAACAAGGACAGGTTCGTCGGCTGCGCTGAGAAATCGCCCAGCGCCGCGAACAGGAGCAGCAGGATGACTGCGGCGACGAGAGTTGTGGTGGCTTTTGTCATAGCGATCGAGGCCCGAAGAGTGGACAGGTCCTCAACACCTGCTGGGAATCGCTGCAGCCGCGACTAGGCCAGCAACTCGCGGACCACCCGGCCGTGCACATCCGTCAGCCTGAAGTCCCGCCCCTGGAACGGGTGAGTGAGCTTCTCATGGTCGAATCCAAGCAGGTGCAGAATCGTGGCCTGCAGGTCGTGAATGTGGACCCGGCCACCGATGCCCCTGTACCCGATCTCGTCCGTCTCACCATGAGTGAATCCGGCTTTGACTCCTCCTCCGGCCATCCACACCGTAAAGGCGTCTGTATGGTGGTCCCGTCCGAGAAACGGCATCTCTTTCCCGTCGCGATTCTCCTGCATCGGGGTCCGGCCAAATTCCCCTCCCCAGACCACCAGAGTCTCCTCCAGCAAGCCCCGCTGTTCGAGGTCCTTGAGCAGAGCGGCAACAGGACGGTCGGTCTCCTGACACCGTTTCACGAAACCGATGTCGAGCGCTTCTCTTTCTCCGTTTCCGTGCGAGTCCCAACCCCAGTGGAACAGTTGGACGAAACGGACTCCTCTTTCCGCAAGGCGTCTTGCGAGCAGGCAGTTGTTAGCGAAGGCCGTTTCCCCCGGGCGGGTGCCGTACATGTCGTGAATGTACTGGGGCTCGTCTTCGATGCTCATCGCTTCGGGCACGGACATCTGCATCCGAAAGGCCAGTTCATACTGGGAAATCCGCGTGAGGATCTCCGGGTCCCGGACTTCGTCGTACTGCAGCCTGTTGATGCTGTTGATCGCATCGATGCTCCGGCTCCTAAGGTTCCTCGACAGTCCCTCCGGGTTGGACAGGTACAGCACCGGTTCGCCTTCGCTTCGACACTGGACACCCTGGTAGACCGTCGGTAGAAACCCGCTTCCATAAACACTGGCGCCGGCACTCGGCTGCGCTCCTCCCGAAAGGAGCACGACAAACCCGGGCAGATTCCTGTTCTCGGTCCCCAGTCCGTAGGTGACCCAGGAACCCATGCTCGGTCGGCCCAGCCTCGGACTTCCGGTGTACAGAAGCATCTGGGCCGGGGCGTGATTGAACTCGTCGGTGTGCATCGCCTTCAGGAAGGTCAGTTTGTCCGCAACTTCGGACAGAAAGGGCATCAGGTTCGAAATCCAGGCTCCCGATTCTCCATGCTGTCTGAACGTGGCCTGAGGTCCGAGCATTCTCGGGACTCCGCGAATGAACGAGAATCTCTTCCCTTCCAACAAGGATTGTGGGCAGAGTGCACCGTTGAGCTTCTGGAGTTCGGGCTTGTAGTCGAACAGTTCCAGCTGAGATGGCGCTCCGGCCATGTGGAGGAAAATGACGCGCTTCGCGCGCGGCGCGAAATGGGGAGCGCGCTGGGTCAAGAAGCCCTCCAAGGCGACGGGAGTTCCCGAGCCGACTCCGCCGTTCATCGTGGACAACGCCGCCGCCCCCAGACCCGTCGAGCACGTCCGGAGAAAATGCCGTCGGGTGAACCGCCTCAAGACCGTCTCTCGAGCTTCTTGCCAGACCTTCATGTTGGGCCCCAGTCTATTCTTTGGTGATGAACTCATCCAGGTTCAGAATCACGTTCGCGCTCGCGGTCAGAGCCGCTCGGACGGCTGGCCGGTCCCGCGTACCTGAGAACGCCCGAGCCGCCTTGAGATCGCTCGAGTAAGCTTCCAAGGACTCCTCGAAGAAGGTCAGTAAAGTGTCCAGCTTGGCTGGAGTCGGGGCTCGACCAAGCGCGGTTCGATAGCCTGTTATTAGTGCCTCGCGCGCCTCTTCTACGATCCATCGATCGTCATGGAACGTGCCACCCATTCGCTCAGCCAGAGCTCGCGCGGCTTCGACGAGCGCCGGATCATTCAACGTGACAAGGGCCTGCAGCGGAGTGTTCGTCCTGATTCTTCGCGACACGCAGAACTCGCGACTGGGACTGTCGAAAGCCGTCATCGCCGGATGAGGTGCGGTTCGCCGCCAGTAAGTGTAAACAGCCCTGCGATACCGATCTTCACCCTCGCTCGTCTCCCACTTCGCCTCGCTGTATGGGTTCTGCCAGATGCCCGGGGGTTGAGGAGGCATGACGCTCGGGCCGAACATCTTGGAACTGAGCAGTCCGCTCACCGCCAGGGCTTGATCGCGGATCTGTTCTGCTGACAGGCGAACCCGAGGGCCACGAGCGAGGAGCAGATTCCGAGGATCGTGCTCGATCAGGTCAGGTGTGAGGGACGAGGACTGCTGATACGTCGCAGACGTGACGATCAACTTCAAGAGCCTCTTGACGCTCCAGTCGCTCCGGAATTCGACGGCGAGCCAGTCGAGCAATTCCTGATGAGTCGGCGGAACACCCTGGGTGCCGAAGTCCTCCAGGGTTTCGACCAGGCCGTTGCCGAAGATCTGCTCCCAGATTCGGTTCGTGACGACCCGGGCGGTCAGCGGGTTCTCCGGAGCGACGAGCCAACGCGCTAAACCTAGCCGGTTCCCTGGCTCGCCTTCAGGGAATCCCGGCAGAAACTCCGGCGTTCCGGGCTCGACTTCGATAGTCGGCACCAGGAAGTTGCCGCGATCCAGAACTCGCGTCCGGCGCCGACCTCCCGCAGGAAGTTCCTGCATGATCGGCGTGGTGATCGGCTCGAGTTCTCCAAGCTCCTCGACGAGGTTCTCCCGCTCATCGCGGATGTCCTTGAGAGTGAGATCGATCTGAGAAAAGATGTATGCGAGAACGTCACGTTGTCGGTCGTCTCGCTCAGCCTCAGTGAGGCTCACGATGCGGAGCAGCTTGTTCTGGCGGGTATTGGCGATCGCTCCGACGGTTTCGGGTTCGTCGAGGCGGGACGCCCACTCCTCCCTGGCCTCGACCGCCCGTGGGAGCCTCGATCTTCGAGCCAGTGTGTTGTCCAGGACGGCCATCCTCCGAAGCAGCGCTTCGCCTCTCTCCCTGTCTTTCGCCGAGAACGTCTGGAGAGTAGGACGATCATCAGTCTGGTCCCAGTCCGAGGTGTTGTTGAAGAACGCAAAAGCTCGGTAATAGTCAGTCTGGCGGATCGGATCGTATGGATGGCCGTGGCACTGGGCGCAACCGAATGATGTCCCCTGCCAGACCTCCCAGGTCGTGTTCAATCGGTCGATGACAGCCGCGATCCGATGTTCCTCGTCGTCGGTACCGCCCTCGGTGTTTGTCATCGTGTTCCTGTGAAACGCAGTCGCGATCAGTTGAGACCGGGTCGGATTCTGAAGCAGATCTCCCGCCAACTGCTCGATCGTGAAGTCGTCGAAGGGCATGCCGGAATTCAACGCACGGATGACCCAGTCGCGGTACTGCCAGATCGACCGGTAGTGATCGGCTTCGTAGCCTTGCGAGTCGGCGTATCGAGCCAGGTCCAGCCAGAATGAAGCCCACCGCTCTCCGAACGAGGGAGAGGAGAGAAGGGAGTCGACATATCTCTCGAACCCGTCGATCGCAGGGTCCTCACAAAGTTCGTCGACTTTTTCTGCCGAGGGTGGCAGGCCCGTCAGATCCAGGGTGACACGGCGGACCAGCACGGCACAATCGGCAGGAGCGGAAGGGCGGAGGCCGGACTGGTCCAATCTCGCCAACACGAACTCATCGATTCCGTTGTTCGGCCAGCTCGGGTCGGAGATATCGGGCTCGGCTGGACGCTCCGGCGCGACATAAGCCCAGTGGTCTTCCCAGTCTGCGCCCTGCTCGATCCATCTCGTCAACTTCTCGATGTCCGACTGGCTCAGCGGATCTCCCCGCTTGGGCATTCTCACTTTGGCGTTGTCGTGCCGGATCCTCCGAATGAGTTCACTCGCTCCGGGGTCACCGGGAACCACCGCCTCGCGTCCTGAATCCGCCGGGTCCATCGCATCGGAGCGAAAGAGAAGACTGAGACCTGCCCTCTGACGGACGCCGCCGTGACATTGGACGCATTCCCGATTGAGAATCGGGCGGATCTCCCTGTTGAAGTCGATTCGGTCGCTGGAGCATCCGGTCAAACATGCCGCCATCGTCAAGACGGTCAGAAGCCCTGTTGGTAGGCCTCCTCTGCTCACCTTCCTGTGCTCCTCGTTGATCCACATCCTGAATCCGTCCGTCGGAGAGTTTCGCGCAAAAGAGGGAGAGACGCCAAGTCTACTCTTGATCATTCACGAACTTTACGGTCTGGCTCTGAGAAGAGACAGGCCGGCGTGTCTTTTCGCGGCCGAGTCGCCTAACATAGCGGAAGCTCACTGCTGGAGCTTCTCAGAGGAGCCGAATGACGAGACACCAAGAGCCCGTACACGCCAGGCCGCGGAGGCTGGATCCTCAACCCGACGGACCCGTGCTGACCTTTGCCGAGCGCGCCCGGACGCTCGTCCATCTCGGGCGCGTCGGGACGCTGGCGACCATCTCGCGGCGACATGACCGGTGGCCTTTCGGCTCGATCATGCCCTTCGGTCTCGACGAACGCGGGCACCCAGCCTTCCTGATCAGCACGATGGCGATGCACACGCAGAATCTGCTGAGTGACCATCGGGCAAGTCTCCTCGTGGCCGAGGCCGAGGCCGTCAGTGATCCCCTGGGTGCCGGCCGCGTGACACTCATGGGAAAGGCGGCGAGGATTCCTGACTCGGCCGTAGAAGCTGCCAGGGCGGACTATCTCACCCGACATCCGAACGCCTCCTACTGGGTCGATTTCAAGGACTTCGCCTTCTTTCGGATGAAGGTCGTCGATGTCTATTTCGTCGGCGGCTTCGGGGTGATGGGCTGGGTTTCAGCCGAGGAGTACGCCCTGGCGAAGCCCGATCCTCTGGCAGAGTCCGCGCGCGGAATCATCGATCATATGAACGCCGATCACGTCGATGCGATGCTGCTCCTCAGCAGGCGAATCGGTCATACCGAAGGCCAGGACGCCCGAATGACAGCCGTCGACCGATTCGGTTTCCACATGCGCGTGACAACGGCCGACGGTATGAAGGGTCTGCGGATTCCATTTGATCGTGAGGCGCATTCGGCAGAAACAGCCCGGAGAGTGCTGGTCGAAATGGTGCACAAAGCGCGATCCGCGGAACAGGAGTCGTAGAAGAGTTTGCACTGGGGACAGTCCACTCTGGCACCGGACTCGTGATATGGATTCAGCATCGCCCGACTCTGAACATCGAGAGCCGGACGGACGGCGAGATATGACCTTCTGGAAGGCGGCTCGCGTGGGAGCCGTCTTTTGCACGATACTGCTCTTCGCTGTGGCCGGCTCGCTGTCAAACCTGTGGCTGGGAGAGGTTCTCGGAGCGCTTGCAGGAGGCGTGATCGGCGCGGCATCGATTGCCGTCTTCACCTTGCTGTTCCGGTTGCTGTCGAGGATCCTGCGAAATCTCCCCAGGGACCTGCTCGTGGGGCTGGCTGGCGTGTCGGCCGCTCTTTTCTTCCTCATCGAGACCCGCTTTCTCTCCGGTCTTCCCCGGATGGCCTTCGGATTGCGGGAATGGAGTCCTGCCCTTCCTTCTCCGCTTTCCTGGCAGGCGATTCTGTTTCTCGTGTCATCGGCTGCGGTTCTGAGCGGGCTCGGGGCAACCATCGGGCTCGGATCTCTTCGAGGAAAGTCATCACTCGCGAAGGGCGCTTTCGCCGCACTCTTCGCTTCGTCTCTTGCTGCTCTCTTCTTAGTCCCTACGAGCCTGTACAGTGATGGCGACGATCCGTATCCGACCGAGTTCCGGACACTGTCCGGGGAACGTCTCCCGGCGCTCGACGTCGCCGACCCGTCCCGTCCCGGAAGACACGAAGTTGAGCTGCTGACCTACGGCTTTGCCCCCAACCACCGCAGGCCCGAGTTCGGGGAGGAAGCCGATCTCGTATCGCGAACCGTGGACGGAACGAAACTCCTTCGGGACTGGAAAGGCGTGAAGAAACGCTTTCGTGAAAGCTATTGGGGGTTTGGTCTGGCCGAGGCTCCTTTGAACGCGCGTGTGTGGGCGCCGGTAGGTCCCGGACCCTTTCCGCTCGTCCTCATCGTCCACGGAAACCATTCGATGGAGGACTATTCCGACCCCGGATATGCGTATCTTGGGCAGCTGCTGGCGAGTCGCGGTTACATCACGGCCTCCGTCGACCAGAACTACATCAACGGGACCTGGTCGGGTGATTTCGGGGGGAAGGAGCTGCCCGTCCGCGCTTGGTTGCTCCTCGAGCATCTGCGACTCTGGAGAGACTGGAACAAGGCGGAGGGGCACCCCTTCGCCGGTCGGGTCGACATGGACAACATCGCCCTGATGGGCCACTCTCGTGGAGGCGAAGCCGTTTCAATCGCCGCCGCTTTCAATGAGCTCCCATTTCACCCCGACGACGCGACCCTGTCCTTCGACTTCGGATTCTCGATCCGGGCTCTGGTCGCCATTGCCCAGATCGACCGGCGTTACAAGAGACGCGTTCATC
>CAJHYB010000215.1_pt1 | contig 16666 bp, 12 predicted proteins | sample 9198631 | NCBI WGS metagenome assembly CAJHYB01 (sample SAMEA7708354, study PRJEB35096) | sediment metagenome | biome: marine neritic benthic zone biome [ENVO:01000025]; feature: sediment [ENVO:00002007]; material: shallow marine sediment [ENVO:03000034] sea grass bed [ENVO_01000059] ... | reverse complement strand
GTGGAGTGGATCGTCCAGTACCGGGTTTCTGATCCATACAAATACCTTTTCAAGGTTCGACGCATAACGGATACGTTCCGGGACATGACGGAGGCAGTGGTTCGTGCGGTTGTTGGAGACCGAACCGTTACCGAGGTTCTAACCGTCGGACGGCAGGAGATCGAATCGACTGTCACGGCTCGGCTTCAGGAACTCTGCGAACAGTATGAAACCGGTATCTCCGTCGATCAGGTGGTCCTTCAGGACGTGAATCCTCCCGATCCGGTCAAGCCTTCCTGGGACGAGGTCAATCAGGCTCAGCAGCAGCGGGACCGCCTCATCAACGAGGCCCGTCGCGACTACAACACGATTATTCCCAAGGCACGTGGAGAAGCCCAGCAAGCTGTTCTCCAGGCAGAAGGTTACGCGACCAACCGCACCAACCGTTCCCGGGGTGACGCGGCGCGCTTCGTCGCTCTGAATGAAGAGTACCGGAGAGCCCCCGATGTGACGCGTGAGCGGCTCTACCTCGAAACGATGGAGAAGGTGTTGCCGAAGGTCGGAGGTAAGCTGTTTCTAGACGATGCGGCAAAAGGAGTCCTGCCGCTTTTGCCCCTGGACAATCTGAGGACACTCACGCCCGGAAGGGAAGGAGGTGGCCAATGAATCCGAAACTGATCATTACCGCCGTCCTCGTCGTCGTTGTTCTCTTCATCCTGATGGACGGCACCTACATCGTCGATGAGACCAATCAGGTCATCATCACCCAGTTTGGAGAACCGGTTTCCGAAGCGATTGTGGATCCGGGACTGCACTTCAAAATCCCCTTTATCCAAGTCGCGAACTACTTCGAGAAGCGTTTTCTCGAGTGGGATGGCGACCCCAATCAGGTCCCGACACGCGACAAGCGCTTCATCTGGGTCAATACGTATGCTCGCTGGAGGATTGCTGATCCGCTGAAGTATTTTCAGAGGCTGCGAGACGAACGCGCGGCTCAATCGCGTCTGGACGATGTTCTGGATGGTGAGACCCGGAACGCAATCGCTCGTCATGAACTTGTGGAGGTCGTCCGCAGCACCAACCGGGCCCGGGAGGAGATTTCTCTGGAGAGTGAGGAAGAGACAGCGATTCTCTCTGAGATCCAGATGGGTCGGGCCGACATCACACGTGAGATCTTTGAGGAAGCCTCTAAGCGCACGGAGGATCTCGGAATAGAACTCCTCGACCTGCGCTTCAAGAGAATCAACTATGTCGAAGAGGTCAGGAAAGACGTGTTCGATCGGATGATCGCGGAGCGGAAGCGGATCGCTGCTCGTTACCTTTCGGAAGGCGAGGGTGAAGCGGCCCGGATTCGTGGAGAGAAAGAGCGCGATCTGCAGAAAATCCAATCCGAGGCCTATCGCGAGGCCGAGGAGGTCCGAGGAAAAGGAGACGCCGAAGCGACTTCGATTTACGCTGCTGCCTACAATCGAAATCCTTCCTTCTATTCTTTCCTCAAGACCATGGAAATGTATGAGCAGACGGCCGATTCGGGCACGATCGTGATCATGACGACCGATGCGGATTTCTTGAAGTACATGAAGAACTCTCAGCCGCGCCGCTGAGGTCTCGCTTGGTCGAGGACTGCGGGTGTCACTTCGGAGGAAGACAACTCCACCGGAAGTGTCCCTGTTTTTCACTGTCGCGAAGCGCCACCCCGGCTCCAATGGAGCCCGCGCCGCCAACTCTGCAGGAGCTGTGTCAGACCCTCGCATCTGTGGGAGAAGCCCAGAGCGTTCTGTCGCCCAGCTGAGGCGAACTCGCATTGTGAGCGTCCTGAATCACTCCGAATCCGAGAGGACGTTCCCGAGCGAACGTGAGAGTCGCCAGAAAGGCCAGGCCAGAAAGCACTCCAGTGCTGTGAAGGAGAGAAAGCCCTGCCACGAAAAGGGGGATTCTCCAAAGATCCGATAGATCGGTACGAACACCGGCCAGCCGAACCTCTCCAGGGTGACGGGCCAGAAGGCCATCACACCGTGGTCCGCACTGTCAGCCGTACAGAGCACGTCATACGTCGAATGTGAGGCCAGAATCAGGAAAAACAGAAAGGGACCGAGCCCCTGGAGCCGCATCGGCCGCACTCGCCACCAGACAAGAGCGGCCGCCGCCTGGACCAGCAGTGAGTGGCTGAACGTCCGGTGAAAGCTCTGAATCGGAAGACCGAAGCCCCACACCAGAAGGAAGTCAAAGTCGGGTGCCAGGGCCAGGGTCACGACGGCCAGGATCACCGCAGGGTCTCGAGACCGATTCAAGCCGAGGGCGATTGCGGAGTGAGAGACCGGTAGGGCCATCCGCTAGGCGATCGCATTGATCTTGTTGGCGAGTTCGATGTCTCTGCCGGTGATCCCGCCTTTATCGTGCGTGGACAAACGAATCTGGACTTTGTTGAAGACGTTCGACCAGTCCGGATGGTGATTCATGGACTCGGCCACAAGGGCGACCTGAGACATGAAGCCGAACGCCTGTCTGAAGTTTCCGAATTCGAACTCGCGGGAGAGCTGTCCATGGGCGAGAATCCATCCCTCGAGATTGGCCAGCTGCTCCTGCAAATCTCGATCACTCAGTTTTTCATCTAAGGGCATTTTCTACTCCACAGATGCGGAATCTGCTCAGCTATCGTCCAAACTCAGAATCTAACACAAGGACTCACCCGGTGTGTCAAAGCCGCCGCTCCGTCCGCGGGACACTGGCCCACAGTCGGCGGTTTTGGTCGATTGACGCATTTCTGATGTTCTGATAGCGTTCCGGGTTGCGCAAAGACCCTTTCAGAAGTGGGGAAAGCCGCTATGTCTGACCGTGTGTATGTTTTCGACACGACGCTTCGTGACGGAGAGCAGTCGCCAGGCTGCTCGATGAATCTCGAAGAGAAACTCACCATGGCTCGACAGCTGGAGCGTCTGCATGTCGACGTTATCGAAGCAGGGTTCCCCATCGCCTCAGAAGGAGACTTCACTGCCGTCCAGCGGGTCTCGGCTGAAGTGCGTGGACCATCAATCGCCGCTCTCGCCCGGGCCAACAGACTCGACATCGAACGCGCCTGGCAGGCTGTCAAGGGTGCGGCCCGACCTCGCATTCACACGTTCATAGCGACTTCAGATATCCATCTCGAGCACAAACTCCGCAAGTCACGGAGCGAGGTTCTGGCTCAGTCCGTCGAAGCTGTGAAGATCGCTCGGGATCTGTGCGACGAAGTCGAATACTCCGCCGAGGATGCGACTCGAAGCGACATAGATTATCTGGTTGAGATATTCGAAGCGACGATCGAAGCCGGAGCGACGGTCATCAACGTTCCCGATACGGTGGGCTACTCAGAGCCGAACGAATACGGCGATCTGATCGCCTCCCTGCTTTCGCGAGTCTCGAACCAGAATAAGGCCATATTCAGCTGCCATTGCCACGACGATCTCGGTCTTGCTGTCGCAAACTCCCTCTCTGGCATCAGGAATGGTTGCCGTCAGGTCTAGTGTTCGATCAACTGCATCGGAGAACGTGCCCTAAACGCTTCGCTGGAGGAAATCGTGATGGCGCTCAAGACCCGTCGCGATATCTTTGGATTCGAGACCGGGGTGACTGCTGAAGAGATTTCACGCTCCAGCGGGATGCTCATCAATCTCACCGGAAGCTTCGTTCAGTCAAACAAAGCGATCGTCGGACGAAATGCTTTTGCGCACGAGGCCGGAATCCACCAGGACGGCGTGCTGAAGAATGCACAGACCTACGAGATCATGACGCCGCAGTCCGTCGGAAAAGTCAGCAGCACACTCGTTCTTGGAAAGCACAGCGGCAGACACGCGCTTGCAAAGAAGTTCGAGGAATTGGGTTATCGCTTGAGCAAAGAAGATCTCGAGCGGGCCTACTTTTTCTTTACGAAGCTGGCAGACCAGAAGAAAGAGGTCTACGACGAAGATCTCATCACGATTATCCAGGATGGAATGAAAATCATCCCGGACACCTTCAAGTTGAGATACATACACTCCGCCGGCGGAAACCAGGAACTCTCGACCGCAGTCGTGAAGCTCGAGAAGGGTGAGGAGATCTTCACCGAGTCCGCGTTTGGAGCCGGCCCCATCGACGCCAGCTACAAGGCCATCGACAAGATTACCGGCGTCCATGGGCGTCTGCTCGACTACAGTGTCAACTCGGTGACCCGAGCTAAGGACGCCCTGGGCGAAGTCTTCGTGCACGTGCAGGTGGGTGGGTCGAACTACACGGGAAAAGCCGCCAGCGTCGACACGATCGATGCCAGCGCTCGCGCCTATCTGAATGCGATGAACAAGGCTCTCTACGAACGCGGCCACCGCGATGCCCGTACGGAGGTTGTCTCCGCCTGAAGACCACTCAGCAAGTTCTGACACTGCCGAACACTCCACTCCCGACAAAGAAGATGAACCGGACGCTTTTCGACAAGATCTGGGACGCCCATATCGTGCACGAAGAACCGGGTCGTCCCGCTCTTCTGTATATCGACGCACACCTGGTCCATGAAGTGACTTCTCCGCAAGCATTCGAGGGACTTCGAATCGCGGGTCGCCGGGTGAGAAGGCCCGGCCTCACATTTGCGACGATGGACCACAACGTTCCGACCTGGGACCGCGCACTTCCCATCACCGATCTGATCGCAAAGGCTCAGATCGACGCTCTCGGAGCGAATTGTCGCGAGTTCGGGGTCCCTCTCTTCGACCTGGACAGTCCGGATCAAGGGATCGTTCATGTCATCGGGCCTGAGCTGGGAATCACACGACCGGGAATGACGATCGTCTGCGGCGACAGCCACACGTCAACCCACGGAGCGTTCGGCGCTCTCTCGTTCGGGATCGGCACCAGCGAAGTGGAACACGTTCTGGCAACCCAATGTCTGCAGCAATCGAAGCCCAACAATCTGAAGATCGAGGTGACAGGTGAGTTGCCTCCCCGAGTGACCGCCAAGGACCTCATCCTCTACATCATTCGGCGTATCGGTACCAATGGCGCGGCTGGATCGGTCATCGAGTACTGCGGTGACGCCGTCCGGGCTTTATCGATGGAAGAGCGGATGACGGTCTGCAATATGTCAATCGAGGCAGGTGGAAGGGCCGGAATGATCGGTCCCGATGAAACGACCTTCAACTACCTGCGGGGACGCCGTTTCTGCCCGCAGGGAGAGGATTTCGACAAAGCTGTGGATCAGTGGTCTGATCTCAGGACCGATAACGGAGCGGTTTTCGACCGGGAAGTTGCCGTCGAGGTGTCCGATCTGGCACCTCAGGTCAGCTGGGGAACCAATCCTGGAATGGTGATCGACGTGACGGGGGAGGTTCCGGATCCTCGCGAATCCTTTGATGAAAACGACCGCAAGGCGACTGTTCAAGCCCTGGAATACATGGGCCTCGAGCCTGGGACTCGCGTCTCTGATATTCGGCTGGACCGCGTCTTTATCGGGTCCTGCACGAATTCGAGGATCGAGGACCTGAGAACCGCAGCTGCGGTAGCGCGTGGACATTCTGTGCATTCGTCCGTTTCCGCGATGGTCGTACCCGGCTCGCAGCAGGTCAAGAGGCAGGCCGAGACCGAAGGCCTTCACGAAGTTTTTCGCGAGGCCGGATTCGACTGGCGAGAGGCCGGTTGCAGTATGTGTCTCGGAATGAATCCGGATACTCTGGAACCCGGCCAACGCTGTGCATCGACCTCGAACAGAAACTTCGAAGGAAGGCAAGGGCGCGGAGGGCGGACCCATCTTGTCAGCCCGGCGATGGCGGCGGCCGCCGCAATAGCGGGCCGATTCGTCGACGTCAGGGTGTGGACCTAGGGCGCCGGCCATCCGACATCCATCCGATACTCATCATGCAGCCATTCACAAGTCACACCGGACTCGTCGCGACATTGGACCGGGTCAACGTCGATACTGACCAGATCATCCCCAAACAGTTCCTGAAACGGATCGAGAGAACCGGTTTCGGGAAGTATCTCTTCTACGATTGGCGGTTCCTCGAGAATGGGTCTCCGAACCCGGATTTCGAGCTCAATCATCCCCGCTTCGAAGGGGCCAGTATCCTGGTGGCACGCGTCAACTTCGGGTGCGGCTCGTCGAGAGAGCACGCTCCCTGGGCTCTGGGCGACTACGGATTTCGTTCGATACTCGCTCCGACGTTTGCCGACATCTTTTACAACAACTGTTTCAAGAACGGAATTCTCCCGGTGACATTGAGCGAGAAAACGATCGAGAGCATTTTCCGAAAGGCTGAGGCGCCTGGCTACCGGATGAAAGTCGACTTGAAGACTCAAGAGGTTTCGGACGCTGAAGGGCTCTCAATCCCCTTTGAGGTCGACCCCTTTCGGCGCGAGTGCCTGATGGGAGGTCTGGACGACATCGGTCTGACCCTGCAATGGGAAGACAGAATTCGCCAATACGAGGAGAGGCAGGGGATACCGGATCGCGGATGATGATTGTCAAATGCTGGATTCTCTCAGTCCTGATCAGCGCGTTCCTGCGGACTCAACTGACTTTCGGTTATTCTTCTTGATCTCATGATCGAAGATCGACTCAGCCTGCGAGTTTTCCTGGTGACGCTTCTCCTGGCGTTTAGCCTGAGTCTCTCCCTGGCCGCATCTGAGACCGGGTTTCTCGAACGGTCCGTCAATGTCGAAGGCGTCGACTACCGATACCAGGTGTTCGTCCCGAAAGACTGGACGCCCGACAAAGAGTGGCCTGTGATCCTGTTCCTTCACGGCGCCGGAGAACGGGGTGATGACGGTGTCGAACAGACTCAGGTCGGCTTTCCGAGGACTCTCAAAGGGAAGAACGACTTCCCCGCAGTCGTCGTGATGCCGCAGTGCCGGCGACGAACCTGGTGGGGCGACCCGGCCATGGAGGCTCAGACGTTTGCCGCACTCGAGGAGACGATGAGCCGTTTCAACGGGGACCCTCGGCGTATCTATCTCACGGGGCTCTCCCTGGGCGGGTACGGCACCTGGGCTTTCGGCTACAAGTACCCGAAGAAGTTCGCGGCTCTGGTCCCGGTCTGCGGAGGCGTTCGAACCGGTCGATCGGTCACGGTCCCTCGGTGGCACCCCGCAGCGGACCCATCGGTTGATGCCTACCAGGAGACGGCCCGAGAGATCGGGACGACTCCGGTCTGGGCGTTCCATGGATCATCCGATCCCGTCGTCCCGGTGACAGAGTCAAGACAGCTGACTCGAGCCCTCGAGAATTCCGGCGGCACTGTGAAGTACACCGAGTACGAAGGGGTGGGGCACAATTCCTGGGACCGCGCCTACTCGGAGCCAGATTTGATCGACTGGCTCCTCGCTCAGACCCTCGCTTCGGGACCGAAGTAATCGCTGGCTGACACGCGAAGGCGTGCCCGAGAGGTTATTCGATCGCTGACACCGGGAGAATGATGAACTTGCCGGGTTGAACGAGAATGATCGTGGCACCGAAATCGAAGGGGCCGGACACGGTGACATTCCCGTCGAACTGGTCCAGATCGACTGCTGGAGTCCAGTCCACCTCGGTCACAAAAAGAGCGACATGTGAGTTCGGGCCGATCTGCAGACCGGCTTGCCCTTGTACGACTCCTCCGCTATCGCGCAGGACGAGTCGAAGTTCCTGCCCGGTCCCGAGGCCCATGAAGGCGAGACCGGTGTTGCTGCCTTCCGCAATGCTGACGGGAGCAACCATGCTGGTGAGAGCGCGACTCGAATCGACCCCGGTCGACCCGGTATCACCTGCATCGTAGAGAATAAACCCCGCCACCGGGCGTTCGGAAAGGACCCGTACCGATCCGGTCACCAACTCACCCTGACCGTCCGTTTTCAGCTGGACGTTGCCTCCTGCTGGAACGATGACATCGACCATTCCGTCGACCTGCTGACCGTTGAGGTCGAGGGTCAACGGCTCTCCCTCATCGTCGCGGAAGATCACCCTTGCGTTTGTCGGTCGTCCGGCATCTTTGCTGACGAGCTCGATGTCAGATTGAATCGCCGAGCTCCCGGTTCCACCGTTGCCGAACTGGGCGAAATTCAGGCTGAAAGTTTCCGAGATCTCGACGAGAAAACCGTCACTCGCGCCGGAAAGCGTACTGTCCAGGGCATCCGCCTCTACTGGAAAATCAGACGATTCCGTCGTTCCGGCCAGAAAGAGGCGTCCGGAGGTCGTCCTCAATAGGTCACGAGCCCTGTCGACTCCGCTCCCTCCCAGAAGGGTTGAAAAGGAAACCGAAATGCGGGTCAGATCGATCCTGGCTAGAAGCGCGTCGCTTCCGCCGGCCAGATTGCCCTGGATCGGATCCCTGGTCGGAAAATCGGGAGATTCGGTCGTGCCCGCCAAGTAGACTTGACTCGACTCGAGGACCCCTTCTTGTGCCAGGTCAGACGCGCTGCCCCCGAAGTAGGTGGAGAGAATCGCTGCGTTCCCGGAGGGAGTCAGCCTGGTCACGAACAAATCTTCGGCTCCCGCGTTGACCGACTGGAGGGCATTGACCACAGGGAAGTCTGTCGAGGCCGTTTCTCCGACGACGACGATATGTCTCTCCATGTCCGTGCCGATGCTCCGAGCACGGTCGTCGGCTGTTCCGCCAAGATAGGTCGAGTAGAGCAGGGCGGGCGCTTCCGGATCGATTCGAACCGCAGCCGCGTCTGTGGTGCTCGCAAGCGTGTCCTGAAACGGGTCCATCAGCGGAAAGTCCGCCGACCTCGTCTCTCCCGCCAACAGGATGTTCCCATCCGAATCGACTGACATGCCATGAGCCCGGTCGATATCCCCGCCCCCGAAATATGTCGAAAAGCTGATGGAACCAGAGGCACGAAATTGTGTGACAAAAAAGTCGTCCTTGCCGGCCAGGTCAGTCTGAATCTCCGAGGCCACGGGGAAGTCGCGGGACGTTGTGTAGCCACCGATCGTGACGGCACCGTGTGGTGTAACTGAAAGTCCGGTCGGTGTTTCACCCTGGCCTCCGCCAAGGTATGTCGAGCGAAGCAGCGTCGATCCATCGGGACTGAGTTTGCTGAGGAAGACGTCGACCCCGCCTCGAAGAGCGGGCAGAGCGGGGTCCTGCGTCGGAAAGTTGAAGGATCGAGTCGTACCGGAGAGGTAGACATTTCCGCCGGAGTCGGTTCTCACCAGCAGCCCTCGGTCGTCGCTTGTTCCCCCGATGTAGGTTGAAAAGATCACCGTGTTGGTCGAAGGGTCGATCTTGGTCAGGTAGGCGTCCTCATCGCCTCCGCGGGTCGCCTGGAGAGGGTCCTGGAGGAGCAGGTCGTCGGAGAAGGTACCGCCAGCCAGATAGATCATCCCGTCCATGTCTTCGGTCACCGCAGCAGCAGAGTCGACCCCGCTTCCTCCGAAGTACGTCCCGTGGACGAGAATCGGGTCGATGATGAGATCTCGCGAACGCTCGTAGTCCCCGACCCGGAACCGGACAGAACCGTCCTCATCGACGGAATAGCCCCCTGAGACACCGATTCGATGACCGTCCTGCACCTGATACATCGTCGGCTTCAACTGCCTCAGTCGAATCCCGTCAGGTGTCGTCAGAATGAGATCACCATTGCGATCGACTTCGACGTTCCTTACACCCTCAAACGAGAGTTCGATCTTCCGTGGGTCGGAAAGGGGCGAAACGATGAAATCGTACTCGAGACGGCGAGCGTTTCCGTAGTAGACGATGTCGATCCCGGGGTAGATCGATGATGCAGTCACGGACTCGTAAGTGGGTATGCCGGTTCTCCAGGCTTCTGCACGGTTCCCGCTGAACTCATTGACGACCGCACCGGTCGAATGACTCCCCTTGAGCAGCTGCGCACTCGATCCGGAAAGACGAGCCCGAATCTTGTGAAGAGGCGGGGAAGCTCCTCCGGGTTCAGTCGCCCTCGAGGCCGCAAAAGTGACCGCGAAGCCCTCGGGTCCCAGGGTCACTCCGTAGCCACGTCCACGCCCTACAAACCTCTCGGGATTCTGAGAACTACCGGGAATTCTCTTGAACTGTAATGGAATCTCGAAAAAGGTGCCGATCCGTTCCGGGCGCTGGAGCATCGCCTCGGGAGGTGCTTGGGCGTGTCCGACCAGCTGGGAAAGGCAGGCAATCAGTGCTCCCGCCAGAATAGTCTGTCGGCTGCCCTGACCGAGTGAGACCGTCGTGCTGTTCGTCCAGGATCCTCTGTCGCGCCTTTTCTTCCTCATGCCAGCTTCCCTCGTGATTGTCGTGGCGGGGATGCTGATGCTGATTCCCCAGCCGCGAAGCTCAGTATATCTCTCCGTTCAGACAGTCGGTCGTTCAAGCCTCCGACGGGCGGCAGCAACGGGCGAGGGCCTGTGGCTCATGCAGGTCCAGTTCGCGTCTCGGACAGCACACTCGCGACAGCCCTTCTCACAATCTCCCGGATAGCTCTTTGGTTGGAAACCCGCAAACGACATCCAACAGACGCAATTGAAGGACGTCATCCGCACTGAAGATAGTTCCGTCGTCAGACGGCGCCGAGGCTGCCTGATCCGCAAAGCCGGGATGTCATGTCGCGCCATCTGGGAGAGCCCGCCGCTATTCGCGTTTCCGGCTCTTCAACTCGTCCCTGGGCTCGGTCGAAAACCCTTGTGGAGACAGGCTTTCGGGCGGCAAGGTGACAGGCGGTGAATGCTATACTGGCTTGGTGACTCAAACAGCGATGGAGCCTCTTCGGACTCCTGAAGAGCTCATTTTTCGGGCGTGTTATGCACCGATCGACCTCCGCCGGATGCTCGAGGATTCCGAGAGTCGCTCGCGTATTCGCCGCCTGCCGGTTCAGCAACTCTTCTACGGCCTCAAGGAATTGGACGGCAATCGCGTCCCGGAACTTCTTCCACATGTGACGGAGGAGCAATGGACCGGTGTCCTGGACCTCGATATCTGGGACAAGGACGAAATGACTCCGAGCCGGTTCCTGCACTGGCAGAAACAGATCGTCGACGCTCCCGATGCCATTGGCCGAAAGCTGATCCGGGCGGCGGAACCGGCCCTCTGGGAGACAACGTTCAAGCAGTGTCTCCAGGTCTTCGAGCGGGTGGACGATGAGTTCGAATGCGAACCTCCGCTCGACAGAGAATCGTTCGAAACACCGGACAGACAGTTGCTGATCGTTCTTCCGAGAGATCCTGAAATGGCCAGGATCGTAAGGCCGCTCATTCTTCGCCTCTTTAGCCTGGAGAGTGAGACGACCATCATGCTCATTCAAAGCAGCCGTTTCCGGACCGTGCTCGAGCTTGAGGAGACGGCCTACGAGAGCCGCAAGCGTCGCATTGAAGATCTCGGATTCCAGGACTACTTTGAGTCCCTCGCGGTCTACACCTCGCTCGAGCCACACGCCGTGCTTCCGCGCAAAGACTTCGAGCGAGGAGAAGCCCAATCCCTTCCGGTTCAACTACCGGAAGCTGATGAGAACTCCTCTCTGCTTTTCCAGGCCCTCGGACAAGTCAGGGAACCAGCGCAGCTTCTCTCGTTGATGGAGGAACTGGCCTTTGTCTGCAACAAGATTCTGGCTGCTGATCGAGTCAGCCCTGCCGATGCCGAGGGAGTCCGCGACGCCATCAAGAAGTCCATTTCCGGCATTAACCTGGGATTGGAATTCTGGTCAGGATGTAATCTGCACAAGGCGACCAAAGGAGTCGAGGAGCATTTTCTTCAGTCATTCTTTCAGATTGGCTACGGTCGCCTGCTTCGGCTGAGGGACCGGGCTGAAGCAATACTGGACGGCGACGTTCTCATTCATCCCGGAACGTTTGAAGAGGCTGCACTCGAAGGGCTGACGAGACCATTTCCCCTCAGGACTATCCTGACAGAAGAGAAGAGGATCGAGCAGAGGTTCTTCGAGCACGCAGGCGAGATCGATCGACTCAAACTCATCCTCCAGCGTCTCCAGTCCGCGCTGTGACTGGATCCGGTACCGTTGCCGGACCGGGGACTTCTCGTGTCGCGGCCCCAGGTCAACATCGTCTTTATGAAGGAGAGCACCGAGTGAAAACCCTCAGTCGGTTATTCCCCAAAGTCCTCGTACTGTGGGGATTGGTGACCATCAGTCTCTCCCAGGAACTTCCGCTATCAGAGCTGGATCTGGGTTCCGGAGATCCCATATACACGATCTATGCGGCCGATCTCCATCGCAGCAGTTATATGGTCGATGAAGGATACCGGCTCAGATTTCGGAGCCCGGGCGACCCTCTGGCATTTGAGACAGACTCGGCAGGAGCTCTTCGCTTTGTCTGGAAGCGGCGCCGTAGAGTGATTTCCGGAGTCGATGAATACCGTCGGCAGCCGAGGATCAAGAGGAGCTTCGCGGATTCCGGGTCGCTTGAATACTCACCCCTCACCGGGGTTGAGGTGAGGCACGATTTCAGCGTTCTCTCTTCGTCGTTCTTCGTGACAGAAGTGGCGATTCGGAATCAGGCGGAGAGTGAGCAGGAACTGGAATTGTACGTTGTGTTCGACCGTGACACTGCTGTCGAGAAAGCTCGATTCGCGGGCGACAAAGACGTGGTGTTCTTCTCGCATGAAGAACCGCCCGAGAACTGGTCGGAGACGAAACTCGAGAGTTACGAACCTGTCCTCCAGAACTCTCTCCTGCTGAGTCGGGCGGCGGACTCCTGGGGCAGCTTTCCTGGTGGGTTCGGCGAGGCGCTGGCGGCCATCCGTGGCGGAGGGCTCGCTGGAGCGCTCACCAGCGAGCCGAGGACGATCGCACTGGGAATCAAGATATCTCTCAAGCCCGGGCGACTGAAGCGCCTGAGAGTCGTGCGCGGCGTTGGCTACAGCCAGGGCCTTCTTTGGACCGAGGGCACTCAGATCGTCTTCGGAACAAAGATGGAACGCCTCTTGAAAGACTCAACAAAGGCCTACGCAGCCATTCCGAGGTTGCGCTTCTCCGATCCGGCTGAAGAGCAGGTCTATTGGCAGTCGTTCACACTGATGCATCAGATGATGATGAAGCCCGAAGCCTCTCTCTCGCACAACTACTACCTGTTTTCGAGAGAGCCGACATGGGGGTGGGGACATGACGGTCAGGTTTTTCACGAAAGTCTCTCGATGCTGGCCTATGTCCATATGAACCCGGAGGGAGCCATGGAGTCGCAACGCGTCTTCATGCAGAAGCAGAGCCCCGATGGCTACATCCCCTATCGCGTCGGACCTTATGTTGCCCGGGACTTTCCAACCAAAGGCCGGAAAACTTCGTCGGCTCCGTTCTTCACCTGGATCAACTGGGAGATCTACGATCGAACAAGGGATATCGGGTTTCTTGAGGATGCTTACGAGACGAGCCGCCGCTACCTGACCTATATGACCTCGACTCGTGATCGAGATTCTGACGGGTTGTACGAATGGGGAGGTCATGCGGTTCTGGAATCGGTCCGCGATGACTTCAACGTGATCTGGAACCTCCTCGGGGACAAGCCCGAATCTCCGTCGGGAGTCGAGGCTCTTGGACTGAACAGTATGCTCGTTCGGGAAATGAAATCGCTGGCCCGGCTCGCCGAGAAACTGGAACTCCCTGACGAAGGTCAGAAGTGGCGGAGCCGAGCGGACGCACTCGGAGACAAGATCAACGCCACGATGTGGGACTCTGAGACCGGCTTCTACTACCACGTGGATCGAGACTCGAACACCTTCCGCACCAGGAAGGGCGTCGACCTTCGCCGTATGGAGATCGTTGGTTTCCTTCCGTTGTGGGCGGGAATTGTTCCGGCCGACCGGATGGAGCCGCTCCTGAGGCATCTGAAGGACCCGGAAAAGTTCTGGAGGCGCTTCGGTGTTCCCACTCTGGCTGCAGACGATCCTGCCTACGATGCGAAAGTCGACAGGTGCTGTAAGTGGAACGGGGCCGTCTGGCTCCCCTGGAACTATCTGGTTTTCAGAGGCCTGCTCGAGTACGGGCAAAGGGAGTCGGCCCGTGAACTGCTGGCCAGAAACACCGAGGCAGTGCTCGAACAGCTTCGACGGAGCAACCTCTTCTTCGAGTCATACAGCCCGGATCTCACAGATGTCGAGACGCACGGACCGTACATCTGGTCAGGCATCCTCGCACGAGCGATGCTCGACCTGGAGACAGAAACCGCCGATTGAAGGGCGGGCGCGAGAAGGTATCAGATCGCCGAAGAAGCCTCTTCAGGCATCGGTCGACGTCACGGCAATGGAAGATGTTCGTTCGAGATCGCACCAGACCCTCGTGTCGTGAATCTTGTACCCGACATTCAGCATCTAGTTCTAGAATCTGGAGAGGCCTGAGGTTCAGTGAGATGGTGGGCGATACTGGACTCGAACCAGTGACCTCCGCCGTGTGAAGACGGCGCTCTAACCAGCTGAGCTAATCGCCCGATAAGTTGCGTAGTCTAGTGAAAGCGGAGAGTTCGTGTCAATGAAGAAGAAGTTGGATCTGATCGTGATCGGAGGCGGCCCGGCGGGGCTGGCTGTCGCTGTGGAAGCGCAGAAAAGAGATTGGCAGTTTCTGGTCATCGAGCGAGGCTGCGTCGTCAATTCGATCTACAAGTATCCCGTCAACATGACCTTCTTCACGACCGCCGAACTTCTCGAAATCGGTGATGTTCCGATGATCGCGTCGACCGAGAAACCGAAGCGGTTGGACGGCTTGAAATACTACCGTCGAGTTGCAGATCACTTCGAACTGCCCATCCGGGACTACGAAGAGGTTGTCCGAGTGGACAGGCACGCTGACTTTTTCCAGGTGGCGAGTCGAGATCGCTTCGGTGATGAACACTCCTACGAAGCACGAATGATCGTGATCGCGACCGGGTACTACGATAATCCCAACATGATGGGGATCCCCGGGGAGGACCTTCCCAAGGTCAGCCATTACTACAACGAACCCCATGCTTACTACCGCAAGAAGGTTGCGGTCATCGGCGGAAACAACTCAGCAGCAGACGCGGCCCTGGAACTTTTCAGAAGTGGAGCCGAGGTGACCGTGATTCATCGCGGTCCGGAAATGGGCAGCAAGATCAAATACTGGGTTCGACCCGACATCATCAACCGGATCAAGAGAAAGGAAGTGAAGGCCTATCTCTCGAGCTTCGTCTCCGAGATTCGAGAACGCGACATCGTCGTAGAAACGCCCGAAGGCCGGATCGTTCTCGAGAACGATTTCGTGCTGGCGATGACGGGATACCGGCCGGACGTGGCCTTTCTCGAGAGTCTGGGAATCGAGATCGAGCCCGAAACGCTGATCCCGAAGCACGATGCCGAGAGCCTCGAAACGAATGTTCCCGGGATCTTCTTGGCTGGATCAATCGCGGCAGGGCGTATGACCAATCGGATTTTCATCGAGAATGGTCGCTTCCACGGAGAACAGATCTTCGCGTCGCTGGAAAAGAGGAAGAAGCTCGTCGCCGCAAAGTGAAGTCAAGAAGGTCTGGGAGCACTAGTCCCAAGTCGAAAGTCACAAACGAATTCGAAGGCGAAAGCAGGATCAGGGCTTCTGTCCAGTCGGGCTGACTCGCACCCTTCCCAATTTCGACTTGCGTCTTTCTTAGGAAACCCATGTTCAGAGTCGCGATAGTCGGCCGACCCAACGTCGGCAAGTCAACCCTGTTCAATCGCCTGACCCGCTCTCGAAAATCGATCGTCGGGAATGAGCCGGGGATCACTCGAGATCGGATCATCGAGGTCGCTCAGTGGGACGATAAGCAATTCGAAGTCATCGACACCGGCGGAATCGATCCCGATGAAAAGGAGTTGATTCCCGAGAAGATCCTCGAGCAGGCTTCGCTCGCGGTCGAGGATTCCGACCTGATCATTCTCGTCGTCGACGCCCGGGCCGGCATCAACCCTCTCGATGAATCGCTGAACGCTGTCTTGCGAAAGTCCGGCCGGGAGTACTTTCTGGCCGCCAACAAAGTCGACGCTGACCAGATTGAAGGAGATGCCCTGCAATTCCACGCCCTGGGGATCGAGAGGGTGTTTCCGATTTCTGCCGAGCACAGCCGCGGAGTCCCGGAACTTCTGGACACGATTCTCGAAAGGGTCCCGGAAGGAATTGAGGAGAAGCCTCGCGACGAAATCCGTGTCGCCATCATCGGTCGTCCCAACGTCGGAAAGTCCTCTCTTCTCAACCGACTCGTCGGACAGGAGAGGGTCATCGTGACCGATATACCGGGGACGACACGGGATTCGGTCGACACCCACTTCACCGTCGACGGAAATCGCTTTCGGCTTGTCGACACGGCCGGGATTCGTCGCAAGGGTCGGACCCATCAGATGGCCGAGAAACTGAGCGTAGTCATGTCGCGCAAAAGCATCCTTCGGGCCGATGTGGTGCTTCTGGTGATCGACGGCGTCGAAGGGGCGACCGCGCTCGACGCCACCATCGGCGGCTACGCGCACGATGCCGGAAAATCGCTGATCATCGTCGTTAACAAGTGGGATCTGGTCGAGAAGGACACCTACACGGCTATCGAAACCGAGAAAGAGTTTCGGATGAAGATGCGGTATCTGGAGTACGCCCCCATGATCTTCGTTTCGGCCAAGTCCGGTCAGCGCGTCGGGAGGATCCTGAACATCGTCGCTGAGGCGTACACCGCCCGGTTCACACGCGTTCCGACCGGCGAACTCAACCGTTTCGTCGAGCGGACTATCATGCCTCAGCTGATCGCGGACTCGCGGCGGAAGGCACCGTTGCTGTACGCGACACAGGCTTC
>CAJHYB010000479.1_pt1 | contig 16796 bp, 12 predicted proteins | sample 9198631 | NCBI WGS metagenome assembly CAJHYB01 (sample SAMEA7708354, study PRJEB35096) | sediment metagenome | biome: marine neritic benthic zone biome [ENVO:01000025]; feature: sediment [ENVO:00002007]; material: shallow marine sediment [ENVO:03000034] sea grass bed [ENVO_01000059] ... | reverse complement strand
TCTGTTTGAAACCCTCTCTGGCGCCGGCAAGATCGCGACTGAAGTAGGCGTTCTTAGCGTCCTGCAACCGGGAGTTCCCACCCGTCGCCTGGCCGCTCGTCTTTCCTGGTGAGCAAAACGCCCCCGACAGAACCAGTGCGACCAGGAGGAAGTCGCGCAGGAAAGGTGGGCAGAAATGTTTTCGATTTATGAGCATTCGTTAGGTCCGGGATACCCTCCCATTTCATACGAGTGAGTCGAGCGAAAAGGTCATATGTTCCGAGAATGAGCAGGGCTCCGTCGGTGAGAAGCGGAACAGAGCAGGCGACGTCAGGGCTTTGCGATCTGAAGACTCCACCCGGGTCCACCTTCCTTCTTCTTATGGGCCCCGAGGGAAACGTCTACAATGGCGGTCGTCACATACCCGCAACTGTGGGCCGAGACGGTCCGAGTGCTGAGTCCCGAAGCGGTTGACTCGATGTTCTAGGTCGTCCTACAGTCCGGAGACACTCGGGGGTGTCTGGACACGTAGCCCGAAACGCCTTGAGATCACTCGGCTTGATGGTCCCCTGGTTGGCGCTTCTTCGAGAGGGCATGGAGGTCCCATCACCGATTCGTCCGGAAGATTGCGGAACGACAATGCTCAGAGCCTGGAAACATCAAGAGGTCGCGCGATACCACCGATGGATCGGGCTCGCTCTGACCGTCCCTCTCCTGGCCTGGATCACCTCGTCCCAGATGTTGCACTACGTCGGGATGACCGCCCCGAATGGGCTTCAGGGGATCTACGAACTCGCACCGCTCAACTCGGTCGATGTCCAGCTTGGCAGCGCTGAGTTCTCCCCCTCGCAGATCATGGCGAGATTGCGGGAAGATCTGGGGCTCCGGAGAGTCTTCTGGCTCCGTCTTCAAGCGTTCGGCGACCGACTCGCCTACCTGGTCAAGCCGACGCCGTTCGCGCCCGGCATGACTTTTGACGCCTCGAGCGGAGAACGGCTGGACCCCCTTGACGATCGGTTTCTCGTTCAGATCGCCGCTGAGAAGCTGCGAGAAACCTGGCCTGTCGCGGTCCGGCCGGCCGATCATGAGTTTCATCGCGATTATGCCGAAGACACGGTCCCGGCTTCGGCAGTGCTCATGGAAGGCAAACAGCCTTCGACCCTGATCCTCTCTCGACACACAGGCCGTACCTTGAGGCGGATTGATTCCGACGCCTCCAGATTCGAATGGTGGTACCGAAATCTGCATGTTCTCCAGTGGGGTCCCCAGATGTGGGCCTTCACCGCACTCCTCTTCGGTCTGGCCCTGGTAGTCCTCTGGCAAACCGTCTCCGGGGGTCGGCTTCTCTGGCTGCGCCGACACAGGCGAAAGGGACGTTCGGCCCGACAGCGGGCATTCCAGTTTCATCGGTGTTTTGCCGCCGTCATCGTCCTCTTCCTTGGAGCTCAGATGCTTGTGGGGGCTTACATGTGGCTCAACCTGGGCCCTTTCCAGGGGGTATTCCGTGGCAAACCGACCTTCGAACCGGATTGGGGAGGCGGGATCGCCACCGATTCACAGCTGGTATCGGCGGCCCGTGTGATCCGGCAGGTCTCGGGAGAACTCGGACTGAATGGTCAACCGATCCAATGGATCGAATGGCGCAGCAGACTCGACGAATCGGTCGTCATCGTCTCTCCGGTTCGCAACGAAGTCGGCCGAGTATTCGATTCGAACGGGAAGCCCCTGCCGCGTCTCACACCGGACGAAGCCGGCCGGACTGCCAGTCGATACATCAAGGGACGGCCTGCATTCCAATTCGAGGAAAAAACGACTTACTATTGGAACGACCTGAACCGGAAGATCCCGGCCTACAGATTCCGTTTTGATGATCTGCGTGCCAGCGACGTTTTTGTCTGTCAGACGACCGGGGACGTTATTTCACGCCGAACCGATTTCTGGAGGGCATTCGGTCCCTTCTTGCGCTTCCACAGCTTCGCGTGGACTCAGAACCGAGTCGTCGACACGGGGTTGTTGATCGCCTTCCAACTCGGCCTCCTCGGACTGCTGGCGACCGGATGGCGACTGCACCTTTTGTACCCGGCACCCGCGAGGCGTGAACATGTCGAGTAGGCGAAAAACACTCACGTGCACATCAGACAAAGGGACATCGAGATCGCAGACCTTGCCGACTCACCTGGTCCAGGTCCGCACCTCAGACGCGAACCGGCCATTCTGCGAGCCGACCAGAATCAGACGATTCCTAGTCATGGGACCAGAATATCAGTGGATGATCGGAGACACGAGGATCGACCAAATGACGATAATCTCGCGCCCCCGAATAAATTCCAGGCGGTCAAGATGGACCACACTGGACCTCAGAGCGTACTCGAGGCCTGATTCAGCGCCCCACCACAGGTCGTCCAGGAGGCCGCGAATGGAGAACAGCCATGACTGCGACAATGCGACCGGGTATACAGCCATGAGGGGTAAGGGGGAGCCGAGGAGGACGTCCTCGCCCGATTGCCAATCGTCGAAGCGGCCTTCGATAACGATGCGGGGACTGGTGTTTTTCGTCTTGAGTCAGCGATGCGCTAAGAACGATGCTATGGTGACGGCGCCAGGGCGGTAACGGCAGGGTTCCTCATGGCGGCCACTTTCTATTCCAAACCGAAGGAGTTTCAGAGCCTCTGCGACCAACCTATTCCGAACTGCATCGTGCGCGATAGCGTTCCACGATAGAATGACCGCCTGTCCCGAACCAATCGTTCGGACCGTCGTCGCTGCCAACTCCTGTGGGATGATGCTGGAGGTGTCATGGAAACTGGAAGTTCTCGACCACTGATTCTCGGTCTGTTGTTGATGCCGGCGATTTGCCTGCCGGCTCTCGCCCAGCGGCAGCCGCACACCCTGTTCAAGGAAGCGGTCGGGCTGAGCGACTCTGAGATCAAGAAGATTGAGTCCGGCAACGTGTTCACCAAGCGGCTTGACTCTGAGGACAAGCTAGGCCTGCTGGTTTTCGGCGCGATCTATGTCAATGCGCCGGTCGAGAAGTTTGCCGACATCTACCGGAACGTCGAGAAGCTCGAGAAAGAAGAGGTCTACCTGGCCGTAGAGGAGTTCGGCATGGTCGAAGGTCATCCGACCATCGCCGACTTCAAGAGAATGGAGTTTGACGAGGATGACATCGACGACTTGATCAAGTGCAAACCGGGTGACTGTGACCTGCAGATCATGAACGCCGATAACCCCAAGAAACTCAAAGCGATTGCCAAGGCCAACCCCTCCAATAAGTATGCGTTGGTGAACCAGGCGCTCCGGGAGATCGGGGTCACCGCCCTGACGCATTACAGGGCAGGTGGTCTCAGGACTCTCGGCAGCTATCTCGATCGGAAGAAGCCGCTCAACCTCTACCAGGCCACCAAAGATATGGTGGATGCTTCCTACTACCTGCCGAAGGACAAGGCGCCGGATTTATACGCCCACGTCGTCGAGTACCCGAACGACGGAATGAAAGACGCCGAGGACATCTTCTATTGGGAGAAGATCGATTTCGGGCAAGGCCCCGTGATTCGCATCAACCACGTTTCTCTGTTTCTCAGAGGCGCGGGAAACGAGGTGAAGTTCGTCGCCGCCAACAAGCAGCTTTATGCCAGCAAGTACATGCGGGTCGGCTTGCAGATGTTCTACTGCATCCCGGACTCGGCGAATCCGAACAAGCCCGGCTTCTATCTGATCGAGATGAGCGACTCCCGATTGCCGGACTTCGGCCGCTTCAAGCTCGCCATCGTGAAGAAAATCGCCTCCAGCACGGCAATTCAGGGGACTCGTGACACTCTCGAGATCTTCAAGCGGCAGATGGAAGGCCGCTAGCTCTTCGACCCCCTTGATCACCACCATGCCTCTAGGCACCCTAGAGACTGGAGCTGGCGAGAGGACTTGAACCTCCAACCTACTGATTACAAATCAGTTGCTCTGCCAATTGAGCTACGCCAGCTCAGATCCGGTCGGTGCCGGACAGCACCCTTGGATCAGGGGATTCTAGCACACGTCCCGGCAGGACAGACCGATCCGATCCGCGGAACTTTCCGCTGATCCACAGGAGCTTGGGAACGGCTGAATCGGCATCTCTGAAGCGCTCCAGGGTCCAATCGAGGTGCGACTTCGGGCAGGCTCTCAAGAATTACCAAGCCGACGTGACTTGACTCACAGATTCAGGTATCCTTTTTGCCCCAGAATCGATTGGGTGGGGGACCGGGGGAAGCGGTCGTTGGTGCCAGTGGCCAGTCGAAACCCCGAAAAGGGGCTGACTTGCCCAAAGCCTGGCGACACCCGAAGCATCGAGTCCGGGCTATGTCATGACAACACGACAAGAGGCTATCGCAACTTGCGAGCCGACGACGGTGGAGGGTGCCGACCTCTACCAGCAGTTTCTAAGTCACCTCGGTTGGCGTGCGGCCGTTACACTCACCTCGGGTCGAACCGACCTGGTCCTGGTCTCGGCTGTGAACCGACGCTCGGTTGAGGTCGAGAAACGGGGTGAACTGAAGCGGATTCAGTACGCCGACATCGAACACGCCGATTTCAAGAAACGGTCGAAAGTACCTCCGGGTCAGGCCGTGATGCGCTCGCGGAAGTCGCGGGGTTGGCTCATTTCCCTCGCATTTCTGATCGCTGTGCTGGTCGGAACTGCCTTCCTGTCGCGGACGGTTCGCGAGGTTCTCGCGAACACGATGCAACAAGGTGTCGCGAAGAGTTCAGCTCTTTCGGACAGCCAGCAGACTCCGTAGAAACAGCGGTTCAAGAATGTGCGACCTGCGACCTGGAAACAGCCTCGCTCAAGTCACCAGTGTGCTTGCAGGGCCGCCAGGGGTCGTCAACTCGAAACCCGTCGGAGTCGAAAAGAGTTGAAGACCCGAACTCTAAAAAAACCTGACTCTCCTCGGTTTCTGCGGTGGTCATGGAGTTGACGCCACAAGTCGTGCCCCCACAAGTCCCGTCCGGGGACGCCTGACCGGCAAATAGTGCCGGTTGGTCCAGTTCTTCCCTGCCTAGTTCTTCTCGGTCCAGACGTATCGTCCGATTCTTCGTGGGGGATCTTCTCATGGCATCTCCCTGGTTCCGTGAATCACTTCCATTACTCCGCCGGCGCTTCCCCCGATCCTCGGATCGACCTCCTGATCCCTTTGTCGGCGAGGCGTACGCTCCGCCGGCAGGTGATCGCGGAACACCGTCAGGGTGTCTTGCCGGAGCACCCGATTCACTCCACCTGAGGACCTTGAAAGCCTGCCGATCCGACGGCTGTGGAAACCTGGTACGGAGTTTGCTGAACGACCCTTCGTTCGAGGGGTGCTGAGGGGCACCGGCGAAAGAAGAGAAAAAATGCGCAGAAAACGTGTCTTGTGTCCCAAATCACAACCTTATTCAGGCTCCAGGCCCGACAATATCAAGGCCCCAGAGAGGTCCGCTCTTGCTGAGCGGTTGTTCGTCACAACGGAGAGGTCCCTTCGAGGAGGATGGATGAGAGTCTGGATGAAGCCATTCCCGATCTTCGCGATCGTTGCCCTGGTCACAGGTTTCGCTATAGCCCAAAGTGAAACGCCGCCGGAGGTCACGATTCTTGGACAGTCGGGAGGGAATACCGAGGGAAGCACATCGAATCCTTTTGATGGTCAAGGGATCAAGCTCGGAGTCACCTTCGAAGATCCCGATCCGAGCGGCTACCACGTGACCTGGGAAGCGGGTTGGTCGGGCGGTTTCTGTACCCGCAACTTCCAGTGGTTCGGAAGAGAAGGGCTCGCCCCTTCGTTCGTCCATCCGCGGGTCCGCAGCGGGCTTGCTCGAGTCACCATCACCGTCGTCGTTCAAGAATCGCCGCATTCTCCGGTGAAAGAGGACCGGACCTTCTACATCGCTCCTCATCCGGACGGCTGTATCCAGGCGCCACCGACGGAGGGTGACGACGGCGAACCCTTTCAACTCGCGTTGGGAGCCGGTCCGAATCCTGTCCAACTCAGCCACGACATTTCCTTGACGGGCTCAGCGAAGGACACGAACTCCAATTCTCTGACTTTTCTTTTCTATTCCAGCACCAACGCGAATCCCGAGCAGAAAGGCACGCTCGTCGCAACGAGGCCGGCCTCAGGATGCCTGGAGGGTTGTGACGTCTCGGCGACTTTCCAGGCTGCTGGATTCCCCACTGTCCACTACTTCCTCCTGGAAGTGTCCGATGGAACACATTCCGTGCGGTCCGAGAAGACATCGGTGCAAGTGAGCACGACGCCGGGCAATCCGGCTCCACCGCCAGGACCGGGCGACCCGGGAGATAGTCCCGTGATCTGCAGCAGCTGCAACTCCTCCGTGGACGCGGGGCCACGCACGACGCAGGTCGTCGGTGGTCAGGAACTGGCCCTCAACGGAACGGCCAGCGGACCAACGGCTTTCGGAACTCCCATTCCGGGGAGTTTCACCTGGGAGATCCTGGACGACGCCGGACTGGGAGGCGGCCTGCAGATCGTCCATCCGAGAGCTCTCAAGACCGTTCTGCTGACGCCGGACATTCCAGAGGACGTCGTGATCCGACTCGGGTTGACAGCGAGCTTCAACGCTTGCGGGTGCACTGATGAGATGGAGGTGACCGTTCTCGGGCAACGCCTGCCGGAGGCCGATCTCGTGCTCACGAAATCAGCACCTGACCAGGTTTCCTGGGGAGAAGACCTCGTCTACACGCTCACCGTCCTAAATGAAGGCCCGGATGGAGCCGCCGAAGTCTTCCTGACGGACCCCGTCCCGTCACGCGTCGCGTACGTCAGATCTTCGACGAGCCGAGGAAGCTGTCACAAGAGCGTGAACGTTGTCACATGTGATCTGGGACTGATGCTCAAGGGACAAGAGGCGACGATAGCGATCACCACGCAGCCGCTCGAACCGGGAGGCGTTGAAAACAGTGCCAGCGTCGCCTCGAGTGTCACCGATCCCGACACCGACAACAACCATGGCTTCGCGGAAACCGAAGTACTGGCGCCCTTCGTGGACCTGTCGATCAGGAAGAAGGTCCGGGAAACCGAACCGATCCTAGGTGAGGATCTCAATTTTGAACTCTTCGTGGAAAACCTCAGCGGCACGACTGCGACCGAGGTCGTGGTCACCGATGAGCTTCCGCGGAGTCTCGAATTCAAGAGTGCGTCAGGAACCCAGGGAAGCTGCTCGTATGAGTCCAGCTCGTCCGAAGTCACCTGCCGTCTCGGTGAGATCGAAGGCGGCCACGAAGCGGCTGTCATCATCAGGACCCGTCCACTCGAACCCGGAGAGGTGGTCAACGAAGCGTCAGTGACCTCTGCGGAAGAGGACTCGAATCGGGAGAACAACGAGGCCGAAATCGAATTCGTCGTTTCCGGCCTCGAAGCCGATGTCTCAGTCCGTCTCGGTTCCAACACCAAGAAGGTCCCTGTCGGAGGCGAAGTGGAGTACGTCGTCACCGTTTCGAACAAGGGTCCCGACGACGCCACGGAGGTTTATCTTATCGCCGAGCTGCCTCTGGAGTTCACGGAAATAGCCGTCCGTACGGATCAAGGCAGCTGCAACCTTCCGAACGAAAGAATCGAGTGCCATCTCGGTCGACTCGAAGCGGATACTGAAACAGAGGTCGTGTTCTCGGCAGTCGCGCCGACTGCAGGAGAATTCATGACCGAAGTGTCGGTTGAAGCCAACGAAGATGATCCCGACCCTGAGAACAACTCGGCATCCACGGAGACGAAGGCTGCCCCGTCCGGCTTCACGATCCTTCCTCACTCGCTGGGACTGGAGAAGACCTTCGTCGGTGTGGCCATCGTGGACCTGTCCGACGGCCCCAATGGGTTCGAGCTGCAGGCCTTCGATCGCAACGGCGGGGAAACGAATATGGTCGAACTCGAGTCGACCGGATCTCGGAGCCAGCGAGCTTTCCTGACCACCGACCTCTTTCAAGAGGCCGACTCGGTCGTCGCGCGCGGCAGCAATGGCCAGGTTCGATCCTTCTTCATGATGGGCGGTCTGGACGCGACTCGGCTGGACGGCGTCGGAGGCCGAATGGCGGACTCCGAGATGTTGTACTTTCCGCTTGCCAGGGAGAGTGGAGAGGACCAGACGACGCTCTTCGTTTTCAATACCGGCCCTGTGCCGGACGAGAACGTCACGTTCGAGTGGTTCAGCTCCGAAGGACAACTACTCGAGAGCGTTCCGATGTCGCTTCGAGGAATGGGGTCCTTCAGAGGTCGACTCTCTGAGATCTTCGAAGGAGACGAGTTCCCGGACGGTTACGTCCGAGTTTCCGGGAGTCAACCTCTGCGTGGGTTCGAGCTGTCTTCAAACCGAAGAAACTTTGCATCGCTGACTGGACAGACAGGAGTCGAGACGCGCAAGCTGGTTGTGCCTCATTACGTGGCGACCGACTCCGCGTGGACGCTGCTCCATCTCTTGAACCTGAAGTCCGAGACGGCCGACGCCAACGTCGAACTCTTCGATGACGTGGGTCGTAAGCTCGATTCTCAGGACGTCACACTCCCGGCCGGCAGACTGGTGCACCTCGACCTGAGGGACCTCTTCGACATGGACTCAATCGAAGTACCGACCGGCTATCTTGAAATAAGACTCAGTGGCGGTCAGGCGGGCATTTTCGAGAAGGCGGCACACGTCGTCGCCGCGGTGTCCTACGAGGGTGAAGCCTTCAACGCCACCTTGCCGATGCTGGAAGAGGGTTCCGAAGAGACCCTTTTCCTGCACGTTGCGCAGGAGACGGACGGATCGGTTTTCCACGGCCTGGCGATCCTCAATTCGGGGCCAGCCGAGGTCGAGGGAACGGTCGAAGTGTTCGACGCTTCCGGACTCCTTCGCGACACCGTCGAGTTCCGGCTCGATCCGGGAGAGCGCGTCGTAGACCTGCTCAACGGACATCGATACTTCGGCAGCGCATTCTCACAGGTGGGCGGCCATCTGCGTGTCACGGCAAGCAACGAAGTCATCGCATTCGCGCTCTTCGGCGGTGACAAGTTCTTAGCGGCGATTGAGGGGCAATCGCCTGACGACTCCCAATAAGGAAGGCAGGAGCAACCAACCCTGGGAAAGGATCGGGGCCGGTTTCAGATCGGCCCCGATCCGGCTTTAGGGGCAGGGGCAGGGGCAGGGGCAGGGGCAGGTGAGAGTCGATCCCTACTCCGATCGTGAGTCAACGTCCCGAAAGGCCAGGGTGCGGGCACTGACTCGATACTTCCAGAGGAGCCTCAGGAATTCGAGGTCCGACACCTTTCGACGTTTCCTGAGTTCGCGCCGCTTCCGCCACATACGACGAGTCCCTTTGAGGCCGTCCAGTTGAGCTTTCGCGACCGCCGCGGCCAGCTTCGACCGGGTCGAATCCCGCATGAAGTTTCCGGCAGAACCCTTGCCCGAGAAAGCGGCGATCGCGTTCCAGCACCACCGAACCACCGTCGTCAGCGGCATCAGGACCAGAAGTGGCCAGGGAAGGTTCTTCACAGCCAGCCAGTACCGATTCCGTTCGACCCAGTAGACTTTCTGAGAAGAATAGGGACCGGAGGTCGAAGAGTGCCTGTGTTCGACGACGGCCTCAGGCGCATAGAGGCATTCCCAACCCATCCAGCGTGCTCTCAATCCCAAATCGGCATCGTCGGCATAGGCGAAGAAATCCTCATCAAAGCCCGAAACCTCGCGGAGAAGTCGCATGCGATAAAGCGCCGCGCAACCGTCCGGAAACAGTGTGTCACCCAACAGGTCGAACTGTCCCCGATCTCTGTCACCAGTCCCGCGGCCCCGATTCTGCCCGTCCGGATAGATCAGGTGCCCGGCTTTGTCGATCGTTCGGGTCCCGTGCAAGAGGATCTTAGAGGCCACCATCCCGACCTCGGGGCGTTCTTCTGCGGCCGAGACGAGGGCCGCCAGCCAATTCGGGTGGGCGACAGCATCGTTGTTCAGCAGCGCCACGAACGATCCCGAAGCCCGCGCGATCCCGGCGTTGCAGCCCGCAGCGAAACCAACATTCTCAGAGAGGGCGACAAGACGGAGTGAGGGGCTTTCAAATGATCTGACGACCTCACGGCTGTGATCGGTCGATCCGTTATCGACCACCAGAATATCGGTCTTGTCGTAAGTCTGGTTCACGAGTGAACGCAGGCAATGGCCAAGCAGATCTCCCCTGTTGTAGTTGACGACGATGACGGAGACCGAAGACATCACGGCCGATCTCTTCGAATGAGAAGGCTACCCACGGCCGATCGCAAAGTAGATGAAGCCATGCTTCTTCATTTCATCGGGGTTGAACTGATTCCGACCGTCGAAGATCACCGGATACTTGAGCAGTTTCTTCATCCGTTCGAAGTCCGGGTTCCGGAAAAGGCCCCACTCGGTCAGCAGCAGCAGCGCATCGGCACCCTCCAGCGCATCGTAGTTGTTGGGGGAATAGGCGATGGAGTCTCCAAGCAACTTGCGCGCCTCGTCCATGGCTTCCGGGTCATGGGCCTGCACCCGGGCACCGCGCTCCAGGAGCGCCTTCACGATGTTCTGTGACGGTGCCTCGCGCATGTCGTCGGTGCGCGGCTTGAATGAGAGCCCCCAGACTGCGAACGTCTGCCCTTTCAGGTTGCTCGCGGGAGTCGTTTCCTTCGGTGCACGCCCCTGGACGAGGTCGCGCTCTTCGGGGAGCAGCAGACCCTCGATCGAGGAGCGGGATTCGGTCTCCCTGACGGCTCGCAGCCGCGAAGGCGAGTGGGTCGCGTAAAAGCGATCGATCTTCCGAACCAGGAGCATCTTCTGATTCTCGTTGACGGTCTCGATCGCCTCGACAAGGTGAAGCGGGTAGTCGCGCCGGCGGCCCATCTCGGCCAGAGCCTTAACGTCCTTTGGAAAACAGGAGCCTCCATAGCCGACTCCGGCGAACAGGAAAGACCGTCCGATGCGGGTATCTGTCGCAATCCCCTGACGAACCTGTTCGATGTCAGCCCCCAGGCGTTCGCAAAGGCCAGCCATTTCGTTCATGAAAGAAATGCGACTCGCGAGCATGGCATTCGCCGCGTATTTCGTGATCTCGGAACTTTTGGTATCCATGAGCAGAATGCTGGCTCCGGTCCTGGTGAAAGGAGCGTAGAGTTCTTTCATGACGACCGCAGCGCCTGGACTCTCTGTTCCGATTACGACCCGGTCGGGGTAGAGAAAGTCGTCGACAGCGGCACCCTCTTTGAGAAACTCCGGATTTGAAACGACCTCGCAAAGATGGGGCGTTCGCGAGGCGATCTCATCCGCTATGAGTTGGGTTGTTCCGACCGGAACCGTGCTCTTTGTCACGACGATCTTCGGACCGTCCATCACATCCGCAATCGCCCGGGCCGCCCCCAGAACCTGGCTCGTGTCGGATGAACCGTCCTCTCTCGCGGGCGTCCCGACGGCGATAAAAATGACGTGGGATTTTTCGACGGAGTCCTTGAGGTCCAGAGTGAAGGTGAGCCGTCCCTGCTTGGCGTTTCTGGCAACCATCTCTCCCAGTCCCGGTTCATAGATCGGAACTCGTCCTTCGTTCAGCATCGAGACCTTGTCGGGATCGATATCGACACAGATCACATCGTTCCCGGATTCAGCGAAACAGGTTCCGCTGACGAGTCCCACATACCCGCAACCGATCATGCAGATTCTCATAGGAAAAACTCCAAATAACTCCACCCCTCGCAGACGCGATCGGGGCTCAGCACGAACTCACCTTGGCCAGTGGCTCGTCCAACGTGGCGTAGACCGTCAGTGTGCCTCCGCGCCCGAAGTTCGCCTCGACCCAGGCAGCCGGCTGTGCCAGCAGCACGAGAGGGAAATACACCGCCTCTTTGAGGAGAAGCGTCGTCGACCGGGCGCGTCCGTCTCGCCGCAATCTCTTGACCCTTTGAGACATTGGATCGAGGAACGGGAACAAACTCGAGACGATCGCAGGCGCATTGTCTCTCAAAGAAAAATGCCTCAGTCCGTGCACGCGAAACCCGGCGCGTCCAAGCAGGTGCATGAGAGCATAACTATTGTAGTTGTAGAGATGTCGGGGACAGTCCAGCCCGTACCAGCGCGATCCGAACAGACGAGCCTGCCAGCTCCCGGCGTTGGGGACCTGGACGATCAACTTGGATGGACGATTCATCAGTTTCTGGATCGTCTTCAGATAGCGGAAAGGGGACGGGATGTGCTCGAGTGCATGAAAAAGAGTGACGACCTGGTATTTCCTTCCGTCCGCGATCAAGTCGCCTTCCTCGCCCTCAAAGATCCGGTCCGGCTGGGATTCTCTGGCGATCGAGCAGGCCTCTGCCGACTGTTCCAGACCGTAAGCGTCGTAGCCCCCACGGACTGCAGCGTCGACGAAAGTCCCGCCTCCGCAACCGATGTCGAGCAAGCTTCCTCCCTCTGCGGGCGGAGCAACAGACTGAACGAAACGCAGTTGATCGTGGCGAATGACCCACTCTCTATAGAATCTCTCGAGCCGGCCTCCCTTCCCCGAACTCTTCCACCAGTAGCCGGGCGGATAAAAGTCAGCCAATCGGGAAGAGACCTCCGCCTCGTCTTGGAACAGTACCCCGCAACTCCGACAATGATGGAGGACGAAGTCACCCTCAGCGGCGCCGAAGGTTCGATCTTTCATCCGATAGCGGGGAACCGCGTCGGGATAGTCGCAAATCGGGCAGATCATCGAGGCTCTGTCTGTGGCCTCCGCAATCTGGCCTTCGCGGACTGACGACGCCGGCGGCGAGTCAGCCGCTTCGTGACGAGGAAAACGAGATTGCTCCAACCGTCACGCCAGGGACGCAGCTTCTTCTCTCCGGCACGGTTCGAGTAGCTTATGGAGATCTCTTTGAACCCGATCTTCCGGTTCCGAAGGGCTTCGATCTTGATCTCTTCCGAGAAGGACATGCCATCGCTTACGAGATCCATTCTCTGCAGCGATTCCTTGTAAAAAATCCACATGCCCGACTGGGAGTCCCGTATTCGTCTGAAGTACAGCAGGGACATGACCAGACTCAGAACCTTGTTTCCGATGTAGTTCTTGACCGCCATCGCACCGGGGTTCTGGATCGGAAAGCGGGATGCGGAGATGAATCCCACGTCCGAGTTGATCAGCGCCTCGAGAAGGTAGGAGAGCGAGTCGACCGGGTAGGAGTGGTCTCCATCGAGTGTCACGATGATGTCGCCTTTGGCGTTGAGCAGTCCTGTCTTGTAGGCCCGTCCGTAACCCCGAACGCTCTCGTGAACGACCCGCGCTCCCAGGTCTGTCGAGATGGCTGCGGTGGCATCGGTCGAGTCGTTATCGACGACGACCACTTCGTCAACAAAACTCGGGATCCTCTTCAGGACCAGCGCGATTCCCTGCTCTTCGTTGAGGCAGGGGATGACAACGGTGATCTGCTTTCCTCGGTACATACGACTCGATCTCGCGCGTCCTCGAAGGGACGATCATACCGGACAAGAGCGGTCCACCGCTCTCACCATGACATCTCCGCGGCCTGTTCGTCCCACAGTCTCGTCATCACGGCTGGATGACCTGGGTTCGCCTGCTCTTTTCCGGATCGTATCCCAGGTCCGAGGACCTCTGGAGATGCTGACTGGCCAGTTTAGAGTTGCCGACCTCTTCATACAAGGACGCCAGAGCGAAATGAGCGTAGCCGGCCCACGGCTGCCTGTCCCCATTCTCGACCGCTTTTTCAAAGTGCTCGATCGACTTTGAGGCGTTTCCGGTTTTGCGGAAGAGCTCGCCCAGGTTGTACTGGAACGATTTCTCGTTCGGGAACGATCTGACCGCGCCCAAGTAAACCGCGAGCGCCTTCTGAGGCCGTTTTGCGTCCAGGTGAGCCGTCGCCAACTGGTTGACAATGTCCACAGTCGGTCGAAGGCGCAGGGACGCTTCGAATGCCTCGGCGGCCTGATCGTGACGGCCCAGACGCGCCAGAGATCGTCCCAGATAACCGTAGGCGGCCAGATAGTTGAGGTCGTTGGGCCAGGCGCGAAGAAAAAGCTCGAACTGGTCAACCGACTTCTGCCATTCACCCATCTCGACATAGAGGGTCCCCAGATTGAAGTGAATCAGTTTCGTTTCGCGTCGTCTGTCCACGGACAAAGCTTCCCGATACAGTTTCTCAGCCGAAGCCCATTCGCGGCGAGCGGTGTCGGGGTCGCCGTCCAGCGTCGCAAATTCGCCGAACTTCTTGTGACAGTTCGCCAGGTTGCTCAAGGCGGCCGGAGTCCGGAATCCCAATTCGATCGCCTTTGTCAAATGCCTGAGAGCAGACCGGTACTTTCTGAGAGCCTGTGCGCGGTCGCCTTGCTGGAGCCACCAGGTCGCGATCTCGAAGTCCATACCGCCGAGATTCGCAAGGGCGAGGGGGTCATCAGGCTTCAGTTCCAGTCCGCGCAGTGTCATTTCGATACCTTTGTCTCGAAGCGCCTGATCGTTGTTGAGCATTCCCGCCCCGAACAACTGACGCCCGAGATTGACATTCGCGCGGTAAGAACCAGGAGCCGTCTGATACGTCACGGTCCAGAGAGTATCGGTGTCCCTCCAATCTCGATTTCGATCGATCGTCCTCCAGGAGAATCCGATCCCGATGAGAACCAGAGCCACCCAGGCCACCTTCTGGGCCCGGTTTGAAAGGGTCGCTTCCGCGAGCACAGACCCGAGAGCGAGGCAGGCGCCGACAATTGGCAGGTACAGAAAATGGTCGGCTGCCAGTTCGTGGAAGGGAATGATGTGGAGCACCGGGACCAGGCACACCAGGAACCAGGACATTCCAAATGTGACGAGAGGACGCGACTTCCAGAGCCACAACGCCAGTGCAGCATAGGCCAGGCATCCGATCATCGCCAGAAGCGTGGAAGGTTCGCTCAGACCCGTAGAGATGGGAAAGACCTCGCCGGTGTAGTCAGCGATCAGCGGATGCGGCCAGACAACAAGCTGGAGATAGTGGACGAAGAGTTTGAAGGAAGTGCCGATCTGTGCCGGCAGGCTTCCTCCCCAGTAACCCGTCATCCGAGTGGCGGACGTGATCACGATCGCGTAGTAGAGACCGACCAGGGCCAGAGCCAGGCCGGCTCCGTAGATGACTGGTGACTTCCTGACTGAGGCTAAGACGGACGTCAGGGTTCTGTCCAGAATCGAATCTCTGTCCCGTGAAAACACAAACGTATCGGCGAGAATCAGCAACACCGGAAAAACGATAGCCACTTCTTTTGAAAGGACCGCCAGCGTCATGAGAACGAACGAAACGATCACGTCACGGCGGTTCCCATCCCTGCGAAAGCGGGTATAGAAGATCAGGCCTGTCAGTATGAAACCGGTCGCGAGCAGATCCTTCCGCCCGGAAACGTAGGCGACCGCAGCCGTTTGAACGGGATGGATGAGAAAGAGGGCAGCGCCGATCGCAGAGGCTCGGATCCGCGTCGTCCAGAGCCAGAGGAGCCGGAACAGCAGGACTCCATTGAGCGCATGAAGGAGGGCGTTAAAGAGATGATATCCGGTCGAATCGGCTCCGCCCAAAGCATAATTGACGGCGTAGGTCAGCGTGCGAACCGGCCGGTACCCGGTCACTCCGAGAATCTCACCCCAACGGAGTTCCGTCACCTGAGGGTTCTGGGTGATCAAGGGTGGGTCGTCGAAGACGAAACCGTTCTGGAGGGTGTTCAGGTAGAGGCCGAGGCCGAGCAGAAAGAGGCCGGCAGCCAGCATTTTCGAGAACCGATCTCCCGAAGCGGTTTTCCGCTTGCGGGTCTTCCTTTTCTTCTTTGCTGCCATTTTCTTTGAGAGTCCGGCTTCTGCGTCCCTTCCGGAAGGCCCGGCAACGCTCAGCGGCGACGACGCGGCGACCGATTCATGAGGTGCTGACAAAGACCGTGCACCGCCCGAACTTGTTCTCAGGAGGCTCTCGAACGCCCACCACGTCTCTGTGCTGCTTCCACGTCCCGGTGGAGAAGCAGAATGTTATCAACGACCTGATCCCAACTCAAATGCCTCCGAAACTCCGCAATTCTCTTCTGGAAGACCGGCTTCCGACCCTTCGAGAAATACTCGCTGATGGCGGCTGCAAGACGGTCAGGGTCTCCGGGTGGAACGAGAAACCCGGTTTCGCCATTCAGGACCACCTCGGACAGGCCTCCGACGCGGCTCGCTATCACGGGTACCTCAAACTGGTATGCGAGAGGCACGACCCACTTTGAGAAGCCCTCAGGTAAGGAAGAACGACGACGTCCGCTGAGCGGAAGAGCGCCGGGATCTCCGAGTTCGGAATGTATCGGTCCAGCCAGACAATCCGATTCGAGACCCCCGTTCTTTCCGCGAGTCGTTGAATCGGTCCAGAATCGACGTAGAATTCACCAGCGACGACAAGTTCGAAATCAAAACCCTCCGGGAGTCGCGCAATCGCCTCGATCAGAGTTTCCAGGCCCTTGTAGCGGCGGACCAGGCCGAAGAAAAGCAGCCGAGTCTTTTCTTTCTCGACGGGTTTCGCGTCGTCCCATTCCAGATAGAAGTCGTAAGACGGATGAAGGATCTTGCGAACGGGGCGCTTCGGCACCAGGGCCGTGATCTCTCTAAGCAGGTCATCCGCCTGCACCAGGAATCCATCGACCTTCCGGAAGAGTCGACGGACGAGAGAGCGCTCGACCCACGACCTTCCAGGAATACTGCTTCCTTCGTGCGAAAGCACGTTGTGGCAGAGGAAGACCCGAACCGCATCGGAGTCCTGGATGGATTTCAGAACTCCGCCATAGCAGGGAGTCAGAAAGGGGTGCCACCATTGGAACAAGACGAGATCAGGTTCGAAAGAGAGAATCTCTTTCGC
>CAJHYB010000045.1_pt1 | contig 16858 bp, 10 predicted proteins | sample 9198631 | NCBI WGS metagenome assembly CAJHYB01 (sample SAMEA7708354, study PRJEB35096) | sediment metagenome | biome: marine neritic benthic zone biome [ENVO:01000025]; feature: sediment [ENVO:00002007]; material: shallow marine sediment [ENVO:03000034] sea grass bed [ENVO_01000059] ... | reverse complement strand
TGTAGACTGTCACTTTTCCGTTTTCCTGGAACCTGAACTCATAGACAAGCGCGCTCCCCTGCTTGTCTACTACCTCCCCTTCGAGATCGCCTATCCAGCGAGAATGATCTCTCGGTAAATCCTGGGCCAGTAATTGACTGCCTGCGATTGTCAACAGTGAAAAGGTGGCAAGATGAATAAAGGTAGTTTTAGGGTTCAAAAAATTGTGTAACATAAGTCTGATTCCTCCTTGTGATTCGGGTCGCCGATTCTCTCTTTTTTGAACCTTCTTGATAGCTAGCTAGTTCCCATCCGTCGAGTTGTAAGTGGTTGGAAACAAAAGAGAAAGGCCACATTTTCGAGCTCCTAAATCGTCATACCCTTTTGCTATGATGAGTTCGCCAAAACCGTCAAACAAAAGGACTTACGGCGATCCAGGAGCTCTGAAAATGCGAAAGAACCGAGAAGATCAACTGCCCTTGACTCCGCTTTGGCCTGATCACCAACTCAGTGAAGAGCTGCAGATGATCTCTCGGATCCTGGACGACAATCCAGAGATCCTGGAGTGGGTTTTACAGGATCTGTCTGACCAAACGAATGCCCAGACCGGATCTCCAGGGCTGACGGCCGAGCAGGTCCTGCGCTGTGCCGTCATCAAGAGTTGGCACGGCTTGTCCTATCACAAGCTGGCTTTTCACCTGGCCGACTCGCAGAGTTTTGTGGTCTTTTGCCGGCTCCCTCTGGGGTGGGCTCCAGCCAAGAGCTGTCTTCAGGCCAACATCGCTCGAGTCCAGGCTTCAACTTGGGAAAGGATCACTGCCCGGCTGGTGTGCTGGGCCCAGTCCGAGGGTCTGGAGACAGGGCAGAGAATCCGCGTCGATGCCACACCGGTCGAAAGTGACATTGGCCATCCCACCGACTCTCAGCTGCTGTACGATTCGATCCGCACTGTGACGAGGCTCTTGGGGCGGTTGGCCCAACACGAGAGAGTGGTCTACAGCGATCATTGCCGACGGGCCAAGCGGCGGGTGACGAACATCCGCAACAGCCGGGGCGCCAATCGCCGCGAATTCTACCGAGATCTGTTGAAGGTGGCGCGCAAGACCTACGGCTATGGTGTCAAGGCCTTGGATCAACAGACGTGTGCTGATCTGAGCTGTCAACTGATCGCAGCCAAGCTGCGCCACCACCTGGTGTTGATGGGACGGGTCATCGATCAGACCGATCGTCGCATCTTGCAGGGCGAGAAGGTTCCGGCTGCTGACAAAGTGGTGTCGATCTTCGAAGAACACACGGACATCATTCAGACGGGAGGACGCGAGACGGTCTTCGGTCACAAGGTCTTTTTGACATGCGGCCAGAGCTCGCTGATCCTGGATTGCCTGGTGACGAAAGGTAACCCGGCTGACTCCTCTCAGATGAAGCCGATGCTCGAGCGCCACTGTGAACAGTACGGTCGTTATCCACGCCAGGCCAGCTTCGACGGAGGCTTCGCCTCTCGAGAGAATCTCAACTGGGCCAAGGAACAAGGAATCCAGGACGTGGCCTTCGCCAAGAAGGGCCGCCTCAAGGTCTCAGAGATGGTTCGTTCCAGCTGGGTCTATCGCCAGCTCAGGCGCTTTCGAGCTGGAATCGAAGGCTGCATCTCGATGCTCAAGCGGGTCTTCGGCGCCGACCGCTGCAGCTGGAAAGGCTGGGATCACTTCCAGCAGTATGTGCATCTTTCGGTCCTCAGCTTCAACCTGCTGGCCTTGGCTCGACTGCGCCTCTAGCAAGCACAGCTGACTGAACCACGATGGAGTGTGAGGGTTTTTCAGGAACAAGTGTCTCTGCCGAAAGGTCTCAGAAAGCTGGCACCAAGAGATCGGTGCGACGGCTGGCCAACTTGGTCCAGCGGCCAACACCAAAGTCCGTTTTGTCAACGTTTTAGAGACTTAAAAGGTCACTTTCCGGACGGGAACTAGCTAGTCTGCTGGAGAAACCCGAGGAGTCGGTTCTGTTCGTCCCTCGACACCCACCCGACTTGACCGGAATCCGGCGCTCTCTTTAAGATCCGAACACAACGAAACGAATCTCTCATCTCAATGGAAAGCGGATGACTCGAAAGACCTGCATCGGCCTTGTTCTTTCTTCCCTGCTGGGTCTCGGTCTCGGTGCATCGAGAGGACTTCAGGAGGAAGCACCCTCAACAGGACAGGTTCGGAAGGTCGACTTTCAGAAAGAGGTCCTGCCGATCTTTTCCGGCAACTGCTATCAGTGCCACGGTCCCGATGAAGAAAAGCGCGAAGCCGACCTTCGCCTCGATCGACGGGATTCGGCGTTCCGTGACCGAGGAGGGTACCGGGCCATCGTCCCTGGCCAACCGGAGCAGAGCGAACTCTACCTGCTCATCAGTTCGGAGTTCCCGGATGATCGCATGCCGCCCCCTGAGGCCAAGAAAACCCTGAGCGCTGAACAGGTCGAATCCATCCGACTCTGGATCGAGCAGGGGGCCGAGTGGAAGGATCATTGGTCTTTTGTGACGCCCGGGCGCCCCCGCCTGCCGCGTGTCAGCGACGAGTTGTGGGCGCATCATCCCATCGATCGATTGGTGATGTCTCGACTCGATCAGGAGCGGCTCGAGCCATCTCCCGCAGCGGACCGAGAGACTCAGATCCGCCGCCTTTCCCTCGACTTGACAGGTTTGCCCCCTTCTCTGGAAGAGGTCGAGGGATTCCTTCAGGATTCTTCCCCAGAAGCCTACGAACGGGTTGTCGACCGGCTCCTGGCGTCTTCTCATTTCGGTGAGCGGCTGGCTCTGCAATGGCTGGATGCGGCCCGATATGCCGACAGCAACGGCTACCATCAGGATGCCACTCGGAGCATGTGGCTGTGGCGCGACTGGGTGATCGATGCCTTCAACAGCAACATGCCCTACGATCGTTTCCTCACCGAGCAGCTTGCCGGCGACCTTATCCCCGGAGCTCAGGATTCCCAGAAGATTGCGACGGGATTCAACCGCAATCACATGATCAACGATGAGGGGGGAGCAATCGATGCGGAGTACCAGGTCGAATACGTCGTCGATCGGGTGCGCACGACGTCGACCGTTTTTATGGGGCTGACCTTGGGTTGCGCCCAGTGCCACGACCACAAGTACGACCCTATAAGCCAGGAGGAGTACTACCGATTTTTTGCCTTTTTTAATCGTGTCCCGGAGAAGGGCGTGGATTACTCGATCAGCAGACAGAATGAGTTCGGGACCTATGCGATGGCAGCGCCGTCTCTCTCGTTGCCGCGAAAAGAACAACTGGCCGCGATAGTGGAGTTCGAGAAAGATGTCGCCAGAGTCCGAGAACGGATGAATGAGGCACGGCCGGAATTGGAAAAGGCCGAGGAAGTCTGGGCCTCCGCCATCTCCAGAAGACTGCGTGAACGCTGGACCGTTCTCGGACTCACGGACCTGGAGGCCGAGAACGGAGTCGATCTCGAAGTCCTGGAAGACGGCTCGGTGTTGGCCGGCGGGGAACAGCCCGCTCGGACCACTTATCGAGCGGCGGCGCAGACCGACCAGACTGGAATCACCGGACTGTGGCTCGAAGTCCTGAACGACGAGCGTTTCAATGGCCGCCCGAGCCCGAGTGAAGACGGCAATTTCGTCTTGAGCGAATTCGAAGTCGAGGCGGTTTCAATGAAGGATCCGGCCGCGCGGACGGCGATCAGATTCTCGGGCGCTTCGGCAACCAAGCTGAGCGGTAGGTCGTCGATCGGTCGTGCCTTCGACGGTGATCCGCGCATTGGATGGTGGGCGGGTACGACTCGACGTGACCGCCAAACCGTGGGCCAGAATTCCAGCGCGATCTTCATCCCGAGCGAGCCTTTCGGCTACGCCGGCGGGACCCGACTCCTCTTTCGATTGCAGCAGAACGATGGACAGAAAAGGATCATTGGGCGATTCCGGATCTCAGTGACCAACGATCAGGAGTTGAATTCGGTCCGCAGACCCGCCCAGCTGAGTGAGTGGTCGATTCTGGGGCCGATCGTGGGCAAGTCGGATGAGCTCATGTCTCAGGAATTGTGGCCTGAGAAAATAGCCGACCCTCCGGCAGCCTCTGCGCTTGAGGACTGGCAACCTCTGACCGAGGCCATCGACGGAAAGATCTATAACCTCCCCGGCGCCGATCGAGCTTACTTTTTTCGCCGGACGATAGAAACGGAATCCGCGCGAAGGATGGAGCTGGCAGTCGGTAGCGAAGATTTTCTCGTCGTCTGGATCAACGGCGAGGAGATTTATCGGAAGAAGAACGCCAGCCGGACCTCTGACCTTCCTCAGTGTCAGGCACGCCCCTGCGGGCTGATTCGCCAGGTGGCCGACGACAATCAGGCTCGGGTCCGGGTGGAACTTCCCCGCGGGACGTCCACTGTCCTCGTCAAAGTCGTCAACCACGCGCCGACCGGGGGTCTTTACTTCGATCGACTCGTGGAAGGACCGACGATCCTCTCAGGAGATCTGACTGCGGCTCTCCGACTCGAGCCGGGCGAGAGGACTGCCGACCAGACCTTCCAAGTGCGCGATCACTATCGGACGGATCGGGATACTGCCTGGAAGCAATACAAGGAGAAACTGGCCGACCTGTACAAGAAGATTGCTGAAGTCCGTGCCAACTTTCCCGGACTTATGGTGATGGAGGACCAGCCCGAAATTCGCCAGACAAGAATTCTCGATCGGGGACAGTACGACCGACCGGGCCGGATAGTCGAAGCCGGGACTCCCGCCTTCCTGCCCCCTCTGACTGGAGAGGGGACTCGGAATCGGCTGCACCTGGCGAATTGGCTGGTCGACCCCGGCCACCCTTTGACCGCGCGGGTGGCGGTCAATCGCCTCTGGCAGATGTTATTCGGAACCGGCCTCGTGGCCACTCCGGCGGACTTCGGATCTCAAGGAGAGCCACCGAGCCATCCTCAACTGCTCGATTGGCTGGCTGTGGAATTCGTAGAGTCTGGATGGGACGTGAAAGCCATGCTCCGCCGAATCGTCACGTCGAACACCTATCGTCAAAGTTCGAGAATGACCAGGGAGTCGATCGAAAGGGACCCGGAAAACCGCCTTCTGGCGCGCGGTGCACGGTTTCGTTTGGACGCTGAATTCATCCGTGACTACGCCTTGGTGGCGAGCGGACTCCTCAATCGCAAGATCGGCGGCCCGAGCGTTCGCACCTACCAGCCGGACGGCTTGTGGGCCGAAGTGACATTTCGCTCGAAGAGCCGCGCCGACGCGGACTTCTTCACAGCGGACTCCGACGACAGGCTTTATCGTCGTGGGCTCTACACTTTCTGGAAACGGACCTTGCCGCCTCCGAATCTTCAGGCTCTCGACGCGCCGACGCGTGAGGTCTGCAGAGTGAGCCGATCGCGGACGAACACGCCTTTGCAGGCTCTGGTCCTCATGAATGACCCGACCTTTACCGAAGCGGCCCGGGTCATGGCCGGGCGAGTCCTGCTTCGAGCCGTTTCAACCAGAGATCGCCTGACCCTGGCTTTTCAACTTGCGACTTCTCGTCGTCCGGATCGAGAGGAATTGGATGTTCTCGGAGGTTTTCTGCGAGAACAATTGGAAGTCTACGGGGATGATCGAGCTGCGGCCGAGGAATTGATACAGGTCGGTCAGGCCCCACTTGAGCCGTCCCTCGATCCCGTTGATCACGCCGCCTGGGCGGTCCTTTGCAGTCTGTTGCTCAACCTGGACGAAGCCATCACAAGAGGCTGACCCATGGAACCCAAGGAGAAGATCGCCCGGGGACTCAACCGCCGACAGTTGCTCACGGGTGCCGCCCACAGTGTCGGGCTGGCGGCGGTCGCTACTCTTCTGAGAAATGATCCTCTAAGGGCGGGCGAACGAGACCGGCTTCCCCCGCTGCCTCACTTTGCCCCAAAAGCCACTCGAGTGATCTCTCTGTTTCAGTCGGGTGGACCGTCGCATCTGGATCTCTTCGACTACAAGCCTGGGTTGGCCCGATACCATGGCGCCGAACTGCCGGATAGCGTTCGGGGGACTCAGCGCATCACGGGGATGACCGTGAACCAGTTCAGCTTCCCGGTCGTGTCTCCACCTTTCGGTTTCATGCGACACGGCGAGTGCGGCCGGTGGATCAGCGATCTGCTGCCCCACACTGCGTCAATCGTCGACGATATCTGTGTGATCAAGTCGGTCAACACCGAGGCGATCAATCACGATCCGGCGATCACCTACATCCAGACCGGGACGCAGCAGATCGGAAAACCGAGTATCGGTTCCTGGATCAGCTACGGTCTGGGGAGCGATAATAAGGACCTTCCGGCCTACGTCGTCATGATTTCGCAGGGGAGCGGCCAGTTGGATCCTCAGCCCCTCTTCTCGCGGCTCTGGGGAAGCGGTTTTCTGCCATCCAACCATCAGGGAGTCAAGCTCTATGGTGGCCGAGAACCGGTCCTCTACCTGACAGACTCACCGGGAATCGGTCGGCGGACTCGGCGCCAGATGCTCGATCGCCTGGCGATGCTCAACCAGAGGAGTTTCGAGAAAGTCGGAGATCCTGAGATTCAGACCCGGATCTCGCAGTACGAGATGGCTTTCCGTATGCAGTCCTCGATTCCCGGTCTGATCGACCTGAATGACGAGCCGGAGAGCGTGTTCGAGATGTATGGTCCCGATTCGAGACGTCCGGGATCGTTTGCGGCGAACGCTTTGCTGGCCAGGCGTCTGGCGGAACGCGGAGTCCGCTTCGTTCAGCTCTTCCACAGAGGGTGGGACCAGCACCAGAATCTTCCGGAGCAGATCCGCGGCCAATGCTTCGACACGGACCGGGCGTCGGCCGCCCTCGTGAAGGATCTCAAACAGCGAGGCATGCTGGACGACACGCTGGTGATCTGGGGTGGTGAGTTCGGACGCACGACCTATAGCCAGGGGCTCCTGACCGGGGACAACTATGGCCGGGATCACCATGGGCGCTGCTTCACGATCTGGATGGCCGGCGGTGGGATTCGAGGCGGAGTCGAGTACGGGGAAACCGACGACTTCTGCTACAACATTGTCCGCGATCCGGTGCACATCCGCGACTTGAACGCGACGATCCTCCACTGCCTGGGAATCGAACACGATCGGTTTACGTTTCAGCACCAGGGGCTCGATGAGCGGCTCACCGGAGTCGTCGAGAAGGCCCGAGTGGTGAGCGAGATCCTGGCCTGATTAGATGGCGGATGGCGGACGGCAAATCTCGAATGCCGCCAGATGCTGGATGCCAGATGCTCGATTCGAGATGGCAGATACCAGATGTCGGGAGGCCGGGTGCGGGTTCTACAGCCTCTCGGTTTTCAGGGAGCCGCTTCCGTAACGAAATGTCGGAATCAGCGAAATCCGCAAGATCCGTGTCAACTCTTCCCCTGCCCCTGCCCTTGCCCCTGCCCTTGCCCAAGGATGTCTGGTCACGATCTGCCTGGCCGCAAAGGAGATTCACGACATGACAAGCCGCCTGTTCGGTCGCCTCGAATGGCGCCTGGTCCTGCCGCTCGGCCTGCTCGGTTTCCTGTTTGCCGGTCTCACCATCGCGGGGTGGATTCATGGCTGGGAAGGCAGAGCCGCCCTCGTGATTCTGACTTCGTACTCAGTGGCAGTCGCCCTTTGGGCACCGGTTCAACCCTTCCGACACGGGCTCGCGACCGGCTTCGTCGGCGCTCTCCTGGCGATCGAAACGCAGGCCCTTTTCCTGCCCACCTATTTCGCTAATAATCCGGAATACGCTGAACTGGAGATGCCGTTCGGGCTTTCTCCGCGCGTGGCGACAGCAGTCCTCGGTCCCCTCAATGCCGTCGTGGCCGGATTGGTCAGCGGGGTCCTGGCGTGGCTTCTGTGGCGACTCTTCCGGCGTCAAACCCAGGACCTCGATGAGGGCGATCATCAAGCGTGAGGGAGTCAAGGTGGCCGCACCCTGCCCGTCGACGCTCTACTCAGGCTGGGTCTCCCTGACTCTTGAGGAGGTGCTGGAGGCTTATGACGCGCTGCACTAGCGCCGCCATGTCCAGGCGGCCAGGGTGGTTTTGTCTTTGATCAGCAGTCGTTGTCCGTCTAAGGCCGGATGCGCCCAGGTGGGACTCGATGCGACGGTGTACTCTCTGAGGCTTCGATACTCGTCGTCCGTGTTCCCGGCCACGGTGAGCCGACCACTCTCGCTGAGGAAGAGGATGAACTTGCCGCCGGCGATGATGGCCGCATTTTCTCCCTGTCGTCCCGGGCTCTTCCAGAGGACTTCTCCCGTCCTCACGTCGATGCTGTAAAAAAGCCCTTTTCTCTGGTGAGCCATTCCGATCAGACGGTTGCCGAAGAGAACCGGTGTGCTCATGTAGGACGAGAGTTCGTCCACTTTCCAATCCTGTCGGACGGTCCAGGTTCGACCGGTCCGGGTCGGCCTGACGGCGAAGATTCCTTGTTCGAGGCCCGAGAAAACCAGTGAGTCGTCGGACAGAACCGGAGTGACGCAGTTCTGAACATACGGCGTGTTGAAGGGGAGTTCCCAAAGGAGCGATCCATCTTCCAGGGAAACGCCGACGATTTTCTTCTGGGTCTGAGTGACGACCTGTGAGGTCCCGTCGAATTCGACAACGACCGGGGAGGCGTACCCGGGACCATCCCCGTTCCAACTCCAGGTCAGGCTTCCTTTTCCCGCATCGTAGGCCCTGAGGGCGCCCTTGTCATTCCCGCCGACGTGGACGATCAGCAGGCCCTGGTGGACAAGGGGAGACATGGCGGTTCCGTAGAGTGGCGAAGACACGGTGAACTCCCTCGACGTATCGATCCGCCAGACGGGATTCCCGTTTTCGGTGTTCCAACTGGTGAGCAGTCCCGTGATTCCCAGCGTGTAGAGTCGACCGCCTGTCGCGACCGGCGTCGATTTCGGACCTTTTCCATGCCCCGTGGCCGCCGAATTCATTTCGTAGGGGACCGGTTCCCCTTCCACTTTCCAGACGACGGTTCCATCTTCGAGATTCAGACAGAAAACCTGTTCATTCTCGCCGACCCGGGTGTGGAGGTAGGCTCGGCCCTGGTCAATGACTGGCGAGGAGTGTCCTTCGCCGACATCGACCGTCCACTCACGTCGCAAGTCCTGAGGCCAGTCTTGGGGCAGTGACGCATTTGAAGTCTTGCCGTCCCGGTCTGGTCCACGCCACTGCGACCAGTCCTGGGCCCGCAGAGAAGTGTTCAGAAGGACGAAAGTCAGGACGAAGGACGCGAATGAGAGAAGCGGCAGCCGTAGAGATTTCATAAGGTTGACCCTTTGTCAGCTTCGGTCAGCCTCGCGGTTCCGGGAACCGTCGCGGGCTCGGACATCTTAGATCGAGACGGAAGTGACTATCGTAACCGATCGACGCTTCTGCCCGGCCTACGACGGCTGCCGCGTTTGACGCTTCCGCTTCTGCTCAGCACGTCGAGCCGAAATCAGTTCGAAGGTCTCCTGAAGAGACTGGAGTCCAGCTCCCCGTTCAACTCGAGTTCCGCAATCTTGAACTCGCTGACGGTCTGGCCCCCCGCACGGGTGACGAGAGAATAAGGGACAGTCAGGCCCTCCAACTCTCGATAATCGCTCGAAAACTGCTCGGTTTGAACATCTGAGTTGGTCTGGGGGTTGAAGGTGGTCCTCTGGGTTTTCAGGTTCAAGTAGGAACTGGCATCGAGGAAGTAATGGATGACCGTGTCGTCCTTCTGCGTCAGTTTCAGGTGATAGACCTCGTTCTCCTCAACAGTCTCTTTGCCGATCAATTCGACGGTCGATCCTTTCTTCTCATAGTCCAGAAGAGGACTCTCGAAGGTGGCGCTCGTCAATATGTTCTTGGCGGCCTGACCCGTGACGGCTTCCGGCTGTCCGGACCCACCGAAGATCGTCGGCAACAGTTGCCAGGCTTCCTGTCCGTCATGTCCCTGCAGAAAGGTCGTGCCGTTCGCCTCCACCTCGACTCTCAAAAGGTCGGGGCGGCTCTGGTAGAACTTGAAGCTGCCGCTGACCGCTCCACCCGCGAACACGACTTCGCCGGACAGTGCTCGGCTCTTGACCGCGCGGAGCTTCTCGCTACCTCCGATAGCTTCCAGTCCCCGAGCGACGATCTCCGCGGCGTCCTGGGCCGCCAGAGATGTCAGCGACAATAGAAAGACCAAGCAGATGAGTAACCTCGTTTTCATGTGTTCTCCTCACTCCGGGTCGGATGGGCGACTTCGAAGCCCTGAGACCCGTCCAAGACCATGGATCCGTTCAGACTGATAGTGGTCTTACGGATGAAATGCGGAAATTCATTCAAAAATTCGCGAACGGGGGCAGGATCAGGAAGAAAATTCTCACGCAGAGTCCCTGAGACGCAAAGGCTTCACGTGTTGCGCGGGATCACACCTTCTGCCTTTGAATCTCGTCCACCAGAAGATCGTGTCTGAGGCGCAGCGCAGGCGGCGCTAACAACGGCTTCCGATGACGCTGCCTCCAGAGGACCGGTTGCCCGTTGACGTCGCGAGCCAGGACGTAACGTCTCTGCAGCTGCATGCCCTGACTGGGGACGGCTCCGGGTTCGATTTCGTGAACAGGATCCTGTTCGGTCGCATCCAGATTGCGCAAGACTTTGGCCGTCGCTGGTGGCAGGAGTTCACGGCTTGCACCCCGGTCGTCGGCCAGCCGTCCCTGCACGAATCGCCGCTTGCCTTCGACCGTCTGAATCACGTACGGCTGCCAATGCTTGTAGACCTCGGACTGGACCTCGTATCGGTAAGTCTTGCGAGCCCCGGTATCGACCGGGCGATTCTCCTCGCCGGCAGCCGGAGGGGTCGGCTCAGGAACGGCCGGCGCCGGGATGTCGAGCCCTTCCAGACGAGTTTCGACGGCCCACAGGATGTTGGCGTCTTCGTCCATGCCCAGAACGACATCCTCCAGCACCGGACCGTGAACAGGGGTCACTGCGGTCGGCCAGACCAGAAGCGAGCGATCGTCGAGTCCCTCGACACCGAAGATCGACCAGGGGCCCTGCCCCGGAATCTCCCTGGGCGTCCGCAACTCCCAGACCTCGTCGAAGGAGTCTCGGACTCGAACGTCATGGAGCGTCAGAACGGCGCCAGCTTGAGTGTTGGTCGGGAAGAGGAACCAATCGTCCGAATGCGAGACGATGAGGTCGATCAGCAGCAAGGTCGCGAAATGAGCTCTGTCCGGAGGAAACCCGGCGATGTCCACCCGGGCGTTCTCGATCTGCCACCAGCGGGGATGAGGAGCCCCCGGATAGGTCATCGGGGTGGGATAGACACGACCTGTGGTTATCTCAGGAGGTTGTACGACCGCTTCGGTCGCGTCTGCAGAGTACCAGTCCACACGGCCTCCACGATGTCGATGGACCTGAAGACCGCTCCCGTCGGCGCTGAAGTCCGTATCGTAGACCAGGCGGGACGGGTCCCAGTCGTCATGGTGCCGGGGGACATTCCTGGCGATCGACCTGGGCAGACCGAGAGTCGCGCGGGCCTTGAAGAGCTTGAGTCCGTCGTAACTCTGTCGGTTGAAAACCTGATAGGGACTCGGAAGGTCGTCGAAAAGCAGATGCGCGTGTTTCTTGTCCGGTGGAAGCGGGAGATTCAGATCCTTCTGCACCTGGACTCCGAATCGAATCCTCCTTCCCGGAGTCCACCAGCTGTCCGGCTCCGCCTCGATGATCGCTTCGGCCGGCGTCACCTGGGCATCCTGCAAAGGGTGTTCAATCGGGTGCTCGCTCGACTCGTAGGTCACAAAAACCGGAGAGGAGGCATCCTCACCCCGATGCTCACCCATCTGCCATTGGCGACCCAGCATCCAAAGAGGGTCATGCACCTCGGCGCTGAATCCTCGACTCAGATTCCGAGTCGGTCGAGCGGGTTCGAGCCGCCGATAGTGCAGGTATCTGAGCTTATCCTCCATCAGGGACCTCTCTCCAGGAGTGTTGACATCGAGTCTGCTTCACGGCTTCTGCGGGTCATTCAAATCCTCCACGGGTCGCAATTCGACTGACGGTTCACCTGTGGCCGGGAGAAACGTCAGAGGAACCGCGGTCCGATAGACACTCAAAAGATGGTGGGTTACCATCCTCGCCCGCAGGCTCTCCCGGGTTTCAGACAGAATTCGGACCAGGGTCGCAGTATCGAGCTGCTTGTCCAGGCGGGGCGGCACAGCCACTAGAACGGACTGGGGAGGGCGCGAAGCGGGGGCATTGAACCCGAACACCGAACTGCTGCTGTGCGTGCTGTCGGGGATCGCCTCGCTCCACTTGTCGACAAGACCGAGGGCGACCCTCGAGCCGCCGGCCCATTTCGCGGGACCATAGCCCATCAGCAGCTTCGTATTGGCAACCTCTCCCGTCTCAGGATCGAGCGGAGGTTCGTCCGCCTGCCAGAGATCGTCCGGTCGATTCGACTGGGCCTCCAGGCCTTGATCGCCGGCCAGAAGCCGTTTCATCTGAAAAACCTCGAGCCGGGCCAGACCTGGGCGGACGGCAGACACGACGCTCAGCCAGTCCGCGTCTTCCGACCGGCCGTTTCTTGTTGAGGTCATCGGACTCAAGTGGGCCACGGCGGAGGCCGGAAGGTGCGCAAGGACGGCCAGCTGTCCTTCGGGAGAGGCCAGTTCTCTGATCGCCGTCGCGATCTGTGCAGCCGATTTTCCCTTGGTCGCTGGAACCGCGTTCGACCGCTCGGAGAGCGCCGCCGCCGCCCGTTCCGTCAGAATCTGAAGGCGGTCCGATTCGTCATCGGGCAGATCCTCCTCCAGCGGCGTGATTCCCCATTGGAGGGCCCGCGCGAGCGCGTCCCGACGGTCGGCATCGTCCGAAACAGAGTTTATGAAGAGCAAGTCCTCCCGGGCTCGTTGGACGAGAGCCTTGAAGCGCTTGACAAAGTCCTTTCTGACCTCTGACTCGTCGGGAGTCGAACCATCGTCGGTCAGATCGGCCGGTACCACCGGTTGCTTGCCCAGGAGCGAAATCAGCTCCCTCGCTCTCTGATGGAGTCGAAATGCGCCGGTGTCGAGCGGGATGAGAGTGTCTGGAACGTCCCCGGCTGCGCGCGCGAGACTCTCGAGCTTGTCCCGGCTCAAGGAGAGCGTGTCCACCGGGTTCAGTTGAAGCGCCGACAGCGAGACGGACTTGAGGATTTCAGTTCGACCATCCTTGCCGAACTGAAAGTCCCAGGGCTCATCTGCCAGAAAATCCTGGCTCGAGAGGTAATCCGCCACGGCCGGCTCCGCGATCGCTGCGGGACTTCGATCGACCGTTTCGGGAGAAGGCCCGCCCGGGCGTCTGAATCCGCCCTCCATCGGCAACCCCATGATCACCGTCGTGTTGACTCCTCTCCCCTGGCGAGGGGTCGTCAAAAAGTCGAGGGTCGGTGGCTGGCTGAGCCCGGCCGCTGCGTCCATCGCGGCGCCGGCCACTTCGGCGCGACCCGAGACGACGCTGAACACGGCCTGTGATACGAGCAGGTCGGCGTAGGCATCGACGGCCCGGGCAATTCTTCGAAGATCCTCAATCTGTTCGGATTCGAGTTCGATCTGTAATGCTCCGAGAAGGTCGGAGTCGCCAGGATGGTCGCGGACTAAACCGACGATTGTCTTGCCGTTCGTCACCCTCCTTCCTTCGTGCTCGGCACGAATCGGGAATCTCCTTCGCAGTGTGTCGATGGAGGTCCGGTCGGCCACCACCGACTCGACCTCGCGTCCAAGCACCTCCCAGATGTGGGCTCCGAGGCGCACGTCTTCCGCGATCTGAGCTGCCAGGCGGATCACGTCGGAGCGCAGGTCCATCTGCCAGCGATCGTCGCCTTCATGAATCTTTTTGTCGCGAAGAATGGCCGACGTGAGTGCCTGGGCATCGGAAGGGGCCTGCAGCAGACCACCGGCCGTTGGGCCCGGCTCGCCGGGGGCAGGGGAATCGACCCACGCGAAGAGGCCGGTCCGATACTGAACCGGTGAACCTCCGGACGGATTGACTTCTGGAACGAGACTCTCCAATCGTCGCCAGGCAAAACCAGTTGTCCAGGGGTCGATCCGATAAATGGCTGAGTCGATGATCCCTCGAAGGATTCTCTCCAGGGTCGCGACGGGGACTCCCCGATTCAAGGCCAGTGAAAGGCCGATAATTCCACTTTTCACACTCTCGAACAAGCGGCCTTGGGGCGTGTTCGGATCGACGCTCGACGGGTGGAACTGCTGAACGTGGAGCCCCAGTTCGGTGGGAGCGCCGGTCAACGATACCGGCGGTTCGACGAGTTGATGGTCCTCCTTTGAGTTCTTCGCGAGCACCACTTCGGCTGCGGAAAGGAGTCTCGCGAATACGGCCAGCCGGGTCAGAAGGCTGTCGGGCCAACCCGGCAGATCGGGGTTGCCGCCGCCAGGCGGTCCAATGAGCTGTCCGGGCTCACGATTCGCGATCTCACTCAGCCCATTTTTCAGGGCATCGACAGACTCATTCTCCGGTTTGACCAGCGGGATTTTGAGCTTGTGCGAAGGGTCGATCGAGGCCATCTTCAGGTCGTCGACCGGGGACCCCAGAAACGGCTCCGATTCCTGGTTAGCTTCAGCCCACGCGTCCAGGTAGTCCGTCATCGTCAAGGGGACTCCGAGACCGCCCAGGACGATGCGGAAGATTTCGATGGGCGTAAATGATCGATAGGCGAAGGTCTCGGAAGATGCGGTGTGACCCAGAAGATCGAGGACCTTCTCGGTATCGGCGTCCTCGATCGTTCCGGCGCTCGCGGCCAGATCGGCCAGGGTTTTTCTCAGCTTGATCAGATCTCCGCGCAACAGCTTCTCGACGGCGGGATCTTTGGCCTCGTGCTTCCAGCCCAGCAACTCTGTGACAGGGAGAACTCCATAGGGCTGGTCTCCGAATCTCAGGAGCGGCAGCGGTCCTTCCGGGCAGAAATTTTCTCCTGCCCACAGTCCCACCTCATGAACCTTCGGCCCCTTTCCCCAGATGTCCTTGAGCGTGTGCCCCCAGAGCGCCGGCCACAGAACATTCATCATGCTGCTGCCGACGTTCCAAGTCCCCTTGATCGGCGCTGAGGGCAGAGGGCGGAGTTTGTCGCGATCCCCGCACAGGAAGCGCCCAAGAATCTCAGCGGTTTCCTGACGTTCGTCCGAGGAGACGAGTTTCCGCCAGTATTCCGGGTCTTCCGCGAGGCTGGCGGCCGGTTCTCCATCGACCGTGTTGGTCGGGGTGCCCGGCTGAATTGTGTCGAGGTCGCCCTCGAGGGAGTGGTTCCGCAGGATCTCTCCCGGATTCAGTTCGCCAAGACCCACCACGAACATGACATCGATATCGCCCGGGTCACCCGGCAATGGAATCTCTCCGGCGAGTCCGACACGCTTGGCCTCCTGCCAGGACGACCACCACCGCTCAGGTGGCGGTGAAGAAGTCTCGTCGCCGGCGGCCTCAGGAATCTCCAACGAAAGATCGGAGGGGTTTTGAGAGACGTTGAGGACAAGGTGGCGTGTCGGTGCTTCTCCCTTCCTCCCCAGCCAGACTTCAAGCCGCTTCGGTAGACCCTCCATCCGGGTCCAGGGAGTGTCGTCGTCGGACACGACCTGCGGCTGTGTGCCCTTTTTCCGGTGTCGGCTCAGTTCGGTCAGAAGCCATGCGGCGCGCGGGGCGCCGTGGGCTGCGGCGAAGTCCTCCCAATCCAGCCTCAGTCGTTTGTCTTCCTCGGCGTTCTCCGAGGCGGGAACGTCCCCTGTCAGGCCGTCCAGATAGGTCTGCGTCGACTCGAACTCGGTCTTGCTGAAATTCGGGTCGTGGCTGTTGAAGAAGGGGACATCGGGTACGACCCTGAATCGAAGCAGCCAGGGCTGCCCGGAAGAGTCCGGATTGATGAATCGGGTTTCGATTCTAGCGGGAAAGAGAACGCCGATCGTAGGCTTGGCGAGCGGGCGAGGCCGCTGCGGCCGGCAGATCGCCTGCATGAAGTCCTCTATCAGCGCCGTGGTCACGCCTGGGATCTCGAGGACCGCTTGAAGCGATGGGAAACGGCCGCGATGTTTCTTCTGACGGGCCGAGAGGATGCGGCGTGCCAGTTCTCGACTCAAGGGAGCCTTGCGGCCCAGGACGAGACCGACCGCGTCTCGTTTTCGGACCCGGATCAGCTCAGCGATTGTCCTGACCTTGTTCAGCCAGGCGAGAGTCAGGTCCGCGCATTTGGTACGGTCCAGGCGGCCCTTATCGAGGTCCCGCAACTCCTTCTGGAGACGCTCCAGCAGCGTTCCGTTCAACTCGCGCCGCCGCAGTATTCTCCGATACTGTCTCCATTGTGAGCGCGAGCGACCTGGCACGACCAGCGGCGAAGGGGCGTTCCGAATGCTCTTTGGAATCCGGGAAATCGCCGATCGAAGACTCTTCTCTCTCCGGCGGGCCTTCTCGATAGAAGTCTGAAGCTCCTGGCGCCGTCTGGATCTGGATAATCGGAGTCGTTTCATCGGTCTCTCGATCAGGCGGTTCCGCTTCCTGTTGTGAGCGCTTCACCGCTGATCAAGACCCGGATCGGATCATTGAAAGCGGCAGCCGCAAACGATGCCCCGTCTTCGCCGTCGGGAGGGTGAAGGAGTTCGTCGCGATTTCGAAAACTGAAACCCGGTGGTGGCTCTTCGAGCATCAGCCAGTATCGATTGGTCTCCTGGGCGGGAAGATCGAAGCCGAAAAAGACGATTTCCTCTCCCAGCTTGCCCTGAAGCGACGGGAAGAGCTGCTCGGCGTCACGGGCGGGATTGAAGTCCCAGATCGGATCGCCTCCCCTGCCCTCCTGGGCGCGGACCAGCGAGACGATGGTCTGGGGATAGCGATCGAAAAGCTCGGTTCGGAACACGACGACCAGGTCCCGGCCGTCACC
>CAJHYB010000687.1_pt1 | contig 16894 bp, 11 predicted proteins | sample 9198631 | NCBI WGS metagenome assembly CAJHYB01 (sample SAMEA7708354, study PRJEB35096) | sediment metagenome | biome: marine neritic benthic zone biome [ENVO:01000025]; feature: sediment [ENVO:00002007]; material: shallow marine sediment [ENVO:03000034] sea grass bed [ENVO_01000059] ... | reverse complement strand
GGACGCTCTTGATGAACACGTCGTTGATCGCGTGGACCTTCTCAATTCCTGTCTGAAGGCGTGTTCTTTCAAGATCGAGGTAGATCCGGTCAGGATTCTTCAGTTCGCCCTTCTGAAAGTCGGTTTCACCGTCGAGGTCCACCACGATCCGGGTATAGGAGGGGCCAGACCAGTATCGGATCCTCTCGACTGTGGCCGGGACGTTCTCCAGTCTTGCGGGCTGTCGCACTCTTGAAGCGGACGCGCTGGGAGCGGTAGCTTCCTTCCGCTTTTGAGCCGGGACTTCCGCAGAGAGCTCGCCGGCGCGGGCCAGAGCCGCTGACCGATGCTTCGTCAGGGGATACTCGCGGGCAAGGAACTCATAGAAGTAGATGGCGCGGCCTCTGTCGCGCGATCCCGCAAAACGGCGCCACTTCTCGTCGTAAAGCCGAGCGATATCGAACAAGGAGTCGTCCGCGCCGCCGAAGGTGGGGTCGAAGTCGATGACTCGACGAAAAAGGTAGATTGCCCGATTGAGCTGCCTTGCTGTTCGCTTGGATTCGGGCTGGGATCGGAGGTTAGAGACAAACTCGCGGGCTTCCGAGTAGGCCTCTCGTGCTGCCTGTCGATCTCGGGATGGAAATGGATTGGCTGACAACCCCGCAAGGCAGGATCCCCAGATCACCACAATTGAGAGCACCGACGCGCGGCTGAGCCCCATCTCTTCCGACCGGTACGAAACCAAATGCGAACCGCTGAGCACGCCGAAACCTGGCGAGACACAGCACCGCGCTGATTTTAGGAGATCGGTCTGTCAGTGCCGGAAACGCCTGCCCGAATCTGACGATGTTCCCGTAGAGTCTCCGGCCGTCCCGGGTCCGTAGGGGTCGATCAAATCGACCCGAGCTTCCTGAGCCGTGGTTCCGTGACGTATCGCATGCTGCACAGATCGGGCGCCATCCCGGCGCCCCTGCGGGACTGTCTTTCAGATTCCGGCATGAGGAATCAGAAAGCAGCGTTCGAGAGGCCGGGACATCGAAGAATGTTGTGGGATACAGCGCCGGTCGGTTCAGTCTGAGCCGATCAGAGTGTTTCTGCCGCGGAGGCCTGCAGAGCCGTCTTTTTTCCGTTTCTCGATTTCCCGACTGGGGACGTTGGTCAACAGCAGACCCCCGTCTGGAAGAACGATCCGATACACCCTCTGGCGGCCCCTGTCGTCCGCGGCGAACTCCTTCTCTGTGGGTGTGAATCGGGCCATCACCTTCTTGACGTAGTTCTGAGTCTCACGATAGGGGGGGATCCCATCGTACTTCTTGACGGCCGTTTCGCCGGCGTTGTAGGCCGCCAGGACCAGTTCCAGGTCGTCGTAGTTTCGTCGCAGGTCCTGCAGATACTGGACTCCACCGTCGATGTTCTCGGCCGGGTTGAAGACGTCGTCCACCCCATAGTGCTTCGCCGTGTCCGGATGAAGCTGCATCAGGCCCTTGCAGTTCTTGACGGAGACGGCATTTTCGTCGAAAGCGCTCTCAACCGAAATGATGGCCTTGATGAGGTTCGGATCCTCTCCATACCGATCCGCGACTTCCTGGATGATCTCCGAGTAGGGTCCTGCGGCAGCTTGATTGGAGTTCGGTGATGCAGAAGCCGGAGCGGGTGCTGACCGGCCTCCACGTCCTCCCACGTTCGTGAAAACCTTGACTCCGTCTTCGTTGACGTAGCTGAAAATCTTCTGAGCCTGGAGCGAACTCACGAAGGCGATCGGAAGAACGAATAGGACAAACCTCTTCATAGTCACATAAGATGCCGTTTCGGCAAAGAAAGCCGAGTGACCCGGGTCACATTTTGTTCAGACCGGTTCAGTATCGCACAACGAACTGTCCGATCATCAGGTTGAAGCGAGATTCTCCGGGCCTTCACGCTGGATCTGAGTTTTCCTCGACGAAGCCGAAGACTCGATCGAGAGCCTCGGGAAGTCCGGCCGGATTCTTACCTCCGGCCTCGGCCATTTCGGGCCGACCGCCACCGCCCCCACCGATCGAGGGAGCGATTTCCCGGATCAGATCACCTGCTCGCAGTCTCGACGTCAGATCGCTGCTCACCATGGCGACCAGCGCAGCTTTCCCGTTCGTCGGTGTTCCCAGCACGACCACACCGGAACCGAGTTCGTTACGGAGGCGATCGGCCAACTGACGAAGGGCATTCCGGTCCAGATTGGCCACCTTTTGCGAGAGGACCTTGATACCGTTGATGACCCGGGCATCCGACAGCGCGTTCGAACTCTCTGTCTGAGCGATCTTGAGCTGTAGTGCCTCGACTTTCTTCTGGGCCGACTTGAGGTTCCGGGTCAGTTTCTCGATCGAGGAAGCCAGATCAGTCCGCTTCACATGCAGTTCGCTGGAGAGCAATTCCATGATGTCGTCTCCCGCAAAGAATCGATCCAGCGCGGCTTCACCAGTCGCCGCTTCGACTCGCCGCGTACCGGCGGAGATGCTGCTTTCGTGGACGACCTTGAAGAGTCCGATGTCGCCGGTCCTCGACACGTGAGTTCCTCCGCACAGCTCCATGCTGAAACCGGGAATCTGAACGACACGAACTTTCTGGCTGTATTTCTCTCCGAACAGTGCCATCGCTCCCCGACTGATGGCGTCGTCGAGGTCGGTCACGTCGGTGGTCAGGCCCAGATTCTCGCGGATTTTTCGATTGACCAGATCCTCGATTTCGCGGAGCTCCTGAGTGTCGACCGCCTTGTAGTGAGTGAAATCGAAGCGCAGGCGATCCGGAGCGACCAGTGAACCCGACTGCTTCACATGCGGGCCCAGAACTTCGCGGAGGGCGGCGTGGAGCAGGTGTGTAGCGGTGTGGTTTCTCTGCGTCGCCAGCCGATCTTCCACGTTGACGCGCGAAACGATCGACTCACCCGCATGCAACTCACCCTTGACCAGATCGACCCGGTGGAGTCGAAGACCGGAGAGAGGATTCGAAACTTGTTGAACGACAGCATGCGCCGTGTCCGTCTCGATGGCCCCCCTGTCGGACACCTGCCCGCCGGCCTCGGCGTAAAAGGGAGTCTGGTCGAGTATCAGGTCTCCAGTCTCTCCTTGCCTCAAGACTTCGACTTCCTCGTCGTCCTTGAGGATTGCCAGGACCTTCCCGGAGACGTCCTCGATCCTCTCGTAGCCCGTGAATCCGGTCGCGAACCGGCCGGCCAACTTCTCGTGAGTCGGCGACGCCGCACTGTGGGATCCCTTCCAACTGGCACGAGCTCGGGTGCGCTGCTTCTCCATCTCGTCTCTGAACCCCTCCTCGTCGAGTTCGAGGTCGCGCTCGACCGCGATCTCGCGGGCCAGATCGAGTGGAAAACCGAAGGTGTCGTAGAGCTTGAAGATCTCCTGACCGGGTATTCGTCGTCCACCTTTCTCGGGAAGGGAAGAGATGATGTCATCGAGCCGGGACAGTCCATAGTCGAGCGTCGCGCTGAACTTCTCCTCCTCGTTCTTGACGATTCTCGCCGCATAGTCCCGGCTCTCAGCAAGTTCGGGAAACGCATCCTCCATCAGATGGGCTACGAGCGCGGTCAGGGTGTAGATGAGAGGCTCCTTTCGACCCAGCATTTTGGCGTGACGAATGCCCCGACGGAGAATTTTCCGAAGCACATATCCTCGTCCTTCGTTCGATGGAGCGACACCGTCGTTGATCAGAAAAGCGCAGGCACGGCTGTGATCGGCGAGGATTCGAAGGCTCACATCGGCGGCAGCGTCTCGACCATAGGCAACTCCCGTCAATCGAGAAGCTTCGGCAATGATCGGACTGAACAAATCGGTGTCGTAGTTGCTGCCAACGCCCTGAACCAGGCAGGTGATACGCTCGAGCCCCATCCCCGTGTCGATCGAGGGGGAGGGAAGCGGGTGCTGAACGCCGTCCTGATCGCGATTGAACTGCATGAAAACGAGATTCCAGATCTCGAAGAAGCGGTCGGGATCCGACTCGGGGTCGCCGTCGCCTTCGCCTGTCAGGTCGCAAAGAATCTCAGAACACGGACCGCAAGGCCCGGTCTCTCCCATCGACCAGAAATTGTCCGCCTCGCCGAGACGGAACAGCCGATCGGGCGGAATCCCGATGTGGTTCCGCCAGAGATCGTAAGCCTCATCGTCGTCTCGATACACTGTCGCGATGAGACGGTCGGGATCGAGGCCGTAGACGTCCGTGCACAGTTCCCATCCGAATTCGATCGCCTCTTTCTTGAAGTAGTCGCCGAAGGAGAAGTTGCCCAGCATTTCGAAGAATGTGTGATGCCTCGGTGTGCGGCCAACCTCTTCGAGGTCGTTGTGTTTGCCGCTCACACGCATACATTTCTGGCTGGTGGCGGCCCGCCTGTAGCCCCGTTTCTCGAGCCCCAGGAAAACGTCCTTGAACTGGTTCATGCCGGCGTTTGTAAAGAGCAGAGTCGGGTCGTCCTGGGGAACGAGCGAGCTGCTTCTCACTCTTTTGTGGCCTCGTACCTCGAAGTACTCGAGGAACGTTTCCCTGACCTGTGTTGCTTTCATCATCTCTCTTATTCCAGGAGCCGTGAAGTTCGACCCGTTTATTCGATTTCGCTGTCTTGTTCGTTCAAGATCCTAAAGTAAGGATCGAGATTCTGTCGAACTAAAGAAGCCGGATATCCGAGTCGCAGGCAGCGATCGTGGAGCTTTTTCAGCTGGCCCAGCGCCATCGGACGTCCTCTTGTCTCCACCCATCTCTCCATCACCGCGACCAGGCGCTCGGCCTGAGGAGCTTCTTTTTCGATTCGGCTCATCGCCCGATTCCGGTCGGTGTCTCCGATTCCAAGCCGCTGGAGATCCCTCGAGATTCGCAGGTTGCCCCAACCCTTTCTATTTCGATTCGCCAGGCCTCTCTGGACGGCGAACTGGCAATCGTCCAGGTATTTCAGGCGGACGAGCCGGTCGAGAGCGTCCTGGATTTCGTCGGTATCAAAACGGCGTCTGAGTTTACGGTCGAGTTCGAAGCGACTGTGGTTGCGGCGGGAAAGGTATTGGACGGCGGCTTCGTATGCAGAGCGAGGACGCCTCACATCTCCTCGGCTGATGTCACAATGCCCCGGATCCGGAGCAGGAGATCCTCGGGTGACGTGGCATTCTCGAGAGCGTCCTCGCGAGTGATCAATCCTTGCTGGTAGTGGTCGAAGATGGAACGATCGAAGGACTGCATGCCGTACTGGCTGTAGCCGGTCTCCAGCGCTTGCTTGAGTTCTTTCTGTCTCTCCGGCTGCTCGATGATGGCCCGAACGAACTCGGTGTTTCGCAGAATCTCGACGGCCGGCACCCGTCCGTAACCTGCCGAACTCTTCACCAGCCGCATGGAGATAATCGCTTTCAGAGTTGCGGCGAGACGATACCTCATGTCCCGCTGTTGATTGGCCGGGAAGATCGACATGATCCGCTGGATCGTTTCCGAGGTGTCTCGCGTGTGCAGAGTGCTCATCACAAGGTGGCCCGTCTCAGCTGCTTGAAGCGCCGTCTGCACGGTCTCATAGTCGCGCATCTCACCGACCATGATGACGTCGGGGTCCTGCCTGAGCGAGCCGCGCAGAGCCGCGCTGAAGTCCTCCGTGTCGGAACTGACCTCCCGCTGGCTGATAACGGCCAACTCGTCCTGGAAGAGATACTCAATGGGATCTTCGATTGTGATGATGTGGGCGCGCAGATTCTCATTGACATGCTGAATCATTGCCGCCAGGGAGGTCGACTTGCCGCTACCGGTGGCGCCGGTGACCAGGATCAGCCCATTTCTCTCGGTCGCGATCTCTTTCAAGGTCAAGGGAAGATTCAGTTCCTCGAGACTCATGACCGAGTCGGAAATGACGCGCATCACCATGGAGATCGTGCCGCGCTGGTGAAAGACGGCCAGGCGAAAACGTCCCAGCCCCTGAATTCCGAACGAGAGGTCGATCTCAGCCTTCTGGGTCAGGGCTTCCCGTTGACGCGCATTGAGAAGATGATGAGCCAGGTCGAGAGTATCTTCCTTCTTGATGATTCCGAATTCGGAGAGGGGTGTGAGTTCGCCGCCGATGCGATAGTTCGGTGACGATCCGGCCTTGAGGTGGATGTCAGAGGCGCCTTTGTCGATCGCCGTCTGCAGTAGGTGCTTCAGATCCAGCATGTGAACTCAGCACTGTGGGTCAGGCAACTCCTGGGGTCAGTGACCTCCGTCACCGCTCCCGCCGTGCGAAACCGGGGACTCGGAGAAAACGGGTGTCAGCCATCCGTGCCGGTCATCGACGTCGCCCTGAATGATCTCAAAGAACGCCCTTTGGATCTTTTCCGTTACCGGACCCCGCTGCCCGCTCCCAATGACGATATCGTCGACTGTACGGATGGGGACCACCTCGGCGGCCGTCCCAGTAAAAAAGAGCTCGTCGGCCAGGTAGAGCATTTCGCGCGGGATAGAACTCTGCTGCACCTCTTTGCCCATATCCTTCCAGAGGGTCACCACCGTGTTACGCGTTATTCCCGGCAGAATCGCGTGCGACATCGGTGGAGTGATGAGCACCCCGTCCTTGACCATGAAGAGGTTTTCTCCGCTTCCTTCGCTGACAAGCCCCGTACTGTCCAGAGCGATAGCTTCGGCGTATCCGCGCAGCTCGGCTTCCATTTTCATCAAGGAGCTGTTCAGGTAGTTTCCGCCGGCCTTCGCTATGGACGGGAAGGTGTTTGGCGCGGCTCGAGTCCAGCTCGAGACGCACACGTCGACGCCCTTTTCCAGCGCATCTTCGCCGAGATATCTGCCCCACTCCCAAGCCATGATGAAGACCTCGGTGGAGGCCTTCAGCGGGTTGACGACGATGGCTCCCAGACCTCGAAGCACCAGAGGACGGACGTAGCACTGACGCAGGTCATTCACCTTGACCGTTTCGAGCGCGGCGCTGATGAACTCCTCTTGAGTGAAGGGGATCTGCGTTCGGTAGATCTTGCAGGAGCTGTAGAGCCGCTCGATATGCTCGGGCAGTCTGAAAACTTCCGGTCCCCTCGAAGTCTCATAGCAGCGGATTCCTTCGAACCAGGAAGATCCGTAGTGAAGTGCATGGGAAAGGACATGAACCGAGGCCTTTTCCCAGTCGACGAACTGGCCATTACGCCAGACTTTCTTGGCTTTCAACTCAGACATGAGGCAAACAGAATAGGCTTGGCGAGGAATCCCGTCAATGATGGTGTTCGGAGCCGTCCGGAAACCCTGAAGAATGTCCGGTCATTCGGCGCCGCGGCGCTGGCCGGGGGCTGTTCACTTGGCGTAGTAACCCTTCTTGGATCTGACTTTCAATCCCTTTTCGCGGGCACCTTTGACCACGACGTCGATCTGTCTCCAACTGCCGTCCAGAACTTTGTTCGATGAAACGAAAGCGAGTCTGTACTGGTTCCTGATCTCTCTGGCGATCGTGGCGAAAACGTCATCGAGTTCCTTGATGTCCGTCGGAAAAAAGGCCTTCGCTCCGGTCGTCTCCGCTAGTGTGGTGATCTCCCGCTCGACTTTCTGGCGCTCTGACTTGAAGAGGCCGAAAAAGCCCTTGTCCTGACTCAGCTGAGAGTCGAGGAATGCGACGACGTAGATCTGGACCTCGGCCTCCTGGATCTTCTCCAGGACATCCTCGTATTCGTAGAAACTGTCCTTGTCTTCGCCATCGGTGAAAACGAGAAGAGCCCGCTTCGGTTCCGCGCCCTGGCGAGCCTTTTCGACACCGAGGTAGATCGCATCGTACAGTGCCGTCCCGCCTGAAATGATGATGTTATCCAGCGAGTCGCGAATGTCTTCGGGATCGCGCGTGAAATCCTCTTCAAGGGAAACCTCGTCCTTGAATTCAACGAGGAACAGTTCATTCTGAGGATTGTTCATGTTGAGAAAGCTCGACGTCGCGCCGTTGACCAGTTCGACCTTCCCCCTCATGCTGCCGCTGCTGTCCATCACGATGCCGATCGTCGAAGGGACGTCGTCGAGTCCGAAGTACGTCATCTCCTGCTGCACTTTGTTCTCGAAGATAGAGAAGTCCTGGGCCACAAGATCCGAGACGAGCTGGTTGTCGGTTCCGTACACGGACACGTACAGAACGACCTGGTCGACCGAAGTCCTGAAGACTGCTGCATCGCCTTTCTTCTGCAGCGGAGTGTCCTGACTCTCTGCTGCGAAGCCGAAGCAGATGAGTGCCAACCCCGAAAAGAGACTTGCAGTGACTCGCATGCGCTTTATTGGATGTGGCGGAAACAGCCGCAGTTCAGTTCTTGCGAGGAAAGTACCCCTGGCGGTGGCGTATCTTCAATTTCGGAAGACCTTCAGGGGGATCAAGCTGAACCTTGAGTTTGCGCCACTTCCCCTGGTCTGCCTTCGTGCTTGGGGTGAAGCCGACGACGTATTGGTTGCGGAGTTCCGTATGGATCAGGTCGCAGAAATAATCCAGTTGTTTCAGGTTGTTGGGGAAGAAGGGGCGACCTCCGGTGAGGCGGACGATCTCTCCGATAACTCCTCGACCGTATCCGATCTCGCCTTTTTCGCCGATGACATAGATCTGCGCATCGGATTCCTTGGCGAATTCTTTGATCTCACTGAACGTGTATCGGCTGCTGTTGTCCTCGCCGTCTGTGATGACGATCAGGGCCTTCTTGTCATGCCGTCCTTCTTTCGCTTTCTCGAGCCCGAGGTAGATGGCATCGAACAGCGCCGTCCGCCCCTTGGCGTCCGTGAAGGCCACTTCGCTTTGAATGTTCTCGCCCCGAGGTGTGAAGTCCTGGACGATCGCGGTCCTTTCATTGAAGGTAACGAGAAAATACTCGTCCTCGGGGTCCCCCTGCTCCAGAAAGCGGATGATAGAGTTCCGGGCGCTGATGAGGTTGTCGCCCATCGATCCGCTGATATCGAGGATGAAGCCGACACTGATCGGGGATTTATCGTTGGCGAAATAGGCGATTTGCTGTTCGATCTTGTCGTCGAAGATCCGAAAGTGCTCCCTCTCAAGGCCGATCACGTACCGATTGAGCGGATCTGTCACGGTGGCGCGCAAAACAACCATCTCGCGCGAAGTTCTGAAGAGGGGTGGAGCGTCGTCGGTCTGGAACGCAAACGTGGGGCTTGGAGCAGCGACTGTGAAAAGTGCGAGGGTGCAGATTAAGCTTCGATGCATCAGCCTATTCGAGCATTATAGACTTTTTTGGTGAGGTCGGAAACTGAAAGCCCCCAGCCTCCCCGGGGCCGGTAGTGAATCCGACTCATCCCCTCGAAGCCGCCCCCACCCGCTGACCAACTGGAATTGTCGGGACGGTCAGCGCCCATCGATCTGGTGCCTGACCGGCCTCAACGGCTCCGGATCTCGGCCCTGAGATCCCGGCGTCTGTCGCGGTTCGTCGGTTGAGAAAACCGGGTTGGCCGTCCATGGGACCCACGGAACGTTCAACTCCCGTCCACTTCGTCGAAGTAGTTCGGGGCGACGAGTACCTCACGAGCTTTGCTCCCATCCGGAGGGCTGATCAGCCCTTCATGTTCCATCATGTCCAAGAGCCGAGCAGCGCGTCCGTAGCCGATCCGGAATCGCCTTTGCAGCAGAGAGGTCGAGGCCTTTCGTGTCTCGACGACGAACTGAGCGGCCTCTTCATAGAGGCTGTCAGTGAGGTCGGAAACGTCGATCAATGAACCTTCGCCTTCGTCGTCGCTTTCGAGGATCTCATCCTGGTAGTCGGGCCGAGCCTGCTGCCGCAGGAACTCCGTGACACGCGAGATCTCGCCCTCACTGAGGAACGGACTGTGGAGCCGGACCAACCTCGAGGTTCCTGGAGGCAGAAAGAGCATGTCTCCCTGGCCGAGAAGGGTCTCGGCGCCGTTCTGGTCGATGATCGTCCTGGAGTCGATCTTCGAGGAGACCCGGAAGGACATCCTGCACGGGAAGTTCGCTTTGATCAGTCCCGTAATGACGTCGACCGAGGGTCGCTGGGTGGCCAGGATCAAGTGGATCCCGATGGCCCTTGCCATCTGCGCCAGTCGCGTGAGAGAAGCCTCGACTTCCTTTCCTGCAGTCATCATCAGGTCGGCCAGTTCGTCGACGATGATGACGATATAGGGAAGGGGGACGCATTCTTCCTGTTCGGCCTCTTCCCGCTTCGTTTCCATCAGCTCGTTGAACTGGCGGATATTCCGGACCCCGTGCCGGGCCAGCAGTTTGTACCGCTGTTCCATTTCACTGACGGCCCAGGACAACGCATTCGCCGCCTGCTTCGGATCGTGGACGATGGGTGTCAGGAGGTGCGGGATGTCCGCATACAATCCCAGCTCCAGTCTTTTCGGGTCGACCATGATGAATCGGACTTCGGACGGCAACGACTTGTAGAGGATCGAACAGACCATTCCGTTCAGGCCGACGCTCTTGCCCGAGCCCGTGGCGCCCGCGATGAGAAGGTGGGGCATTCGAGTCAGATCGGCTATGTAGGTGTTTCCGTTGATCCTCTTTCCCAGGGCGAGCGTCAAGGGTGACTCAGCGTCGTGAAACGCAGTGGTGCTGACAATCTCACGCTGAACGATAATCTGGCGTTCCGCATTGGGCACCTCGACTCCCACCGTGTTCTTGCCCGGAATGCGGTCGATCCTGACGGACTCGGCTTTCAGCCCCAGGCAGAGGTCCTGCTCGAGGCTCGTGACTTTGCTGTACTTCACTCCCGGATCAGGCTTGAATTCGAAGGTCGTGACCACCGGCCCGGGGTGGATCTGCAGAACCTGCCCTCTGACGTCGAACTCCGCGTACTTGGCCGTCAATTGATCGGCTCGCTGGAGAAGAGCCTCTTTGTCGATCTCTGCCGCCCCGGCGGGCATCTGCAGAAAGTCGGCCGGGGGGAGTCGAAAGGCCTGTTCGAGACCCTCTTCGGGGACCACCGGAAAATCTTTCTCAGCCCGAGCCGGCTCACCGGAAACGAGCGAGGCAAACTCCTCTTCAAGTTTCACCTCGGGTTCCACCTCCCGGCGGTTCCGGATCCCAACCGAGGTTTCGAGAGGGGAGCCGTCGGCGCGGCCTTCACCGTCCTGCGAAGCCGGAGCTCGCCGCCGCCAGGTCCTCCAAAACAGCAGGCTCGTCCAGTCCAGGTGGGCAAAGCGAGATCCGAGGCCGTTCAGAGACAGACTCGTGCTGAGCAGAATGGCGGCCGTCAGAGCGGTCCCGACAACGATCAGAGCGCCGGGACGACTCAGCGGGGTCAGCAGATTCTTCGACAGCAGCACACCCAGAACCCCGCCAGGAGAGAATCCGAAGGTCGCCGGAAGAGCGGACTCGATCAAGCTCAGCGCGGCGCAGAGAGCGCTCACCAGGAAGAGGGAGGACAGCAACTTGTAGACCCACCCCTGCAGAATTGCTCCTCGGATTCGCTGAAAACCAGCCACGATCAGAGCCAGCGGAATCAGCAGGGCTGCGAACCCCAGGATCTGGTACAGCAGATCAGAAATCCATGCCCCTACGGGGCCAATGAGATTCGAAACCTCGGGTGAGGAGGCCGACACGTTCCAGGAAGGGTCTCTCGATTCGTAGGTGAGCAGGGCAAGCGCCATCAATGTGGCGGATCCGAGGAAAGCGACTCCTATCAGCTCATTCAGTTTCTGTCGGCTTAAGACCGTCATCTCATCGTCTCCAGACCCTTCACGATCCGTCAGGTTCCCGGAAGTCTGACGCAGGTCGAACTCCGCCTTTCGTCACAGGGACTTCCATTATTGCGCATGATGTCAAATCTCAAGCGTGATCGGGAGGATCATCGGCCTCTTTCCAGTCTGCTTGCGAAGGAACTTCTTCAGCCCCTTGCGGAGGATTTCGTGGAAGAGATCCTCGTCGGCGATCTCCTCGGCGGGGGTGGACTCAACGATGGCGACGACCTCATTCTTGATCGTTTCGGCGAGACCTTCCCGTTCCTCCATCAGCACGAAACCCGGCGAGATCAATTCCGGTTCGCCGATGAGTTCTCCCCCGAATCGATCGATTCGAAGAACGACGACGAGGATTCCGTCCTCCGAGAGGAACTTTCGTTCTCTCAAGACGACCTCTTGAACTTCGCCGGCGTGCCCCTCGTCGATGAACCTGCGTCCGACCGGCACCTTGTCGACGACATTGGCGGAGTCTTCTTCGAATCTCAGCACGTCGCCGTTCTCGATCAGATGGATGTTTTCCTCTTCAAGGCCCTGCATGCGCGCCAGTTCGAGATGTTCTTTCAACTGCCTGAAATCCCCATGGATCGGAACGAAGTGACGGGGACGTGTCAGCGTCAGCATCAGTTTCAGATCTTCGCGGAAGCCATGTCCCGAGGCGTGGACTTTCTGGTCCGAGGGTCCGATGACACGGGCTCCTCTTCGGTAGAAATGATTCGTCAGGTTGGCGATCCTCTTCTCGTTCCCCGGAATGACCCTGGCAGACAGAATGACGAGATCGCCCTCAACGATTTCGACACCCTTGAACTCACCGACGGCAAGACGACTGAGCGCCGACATCGGCTCTCCCTGGCTTCCTGAGGCCAGTATGACGAGATCTTCGGGAGGCAGACGTCGAGCCTGGGCAGAGGTCACGAGGACCTTGGTTGGAACGGAGAGATATCCGAGGCGCGAGGCGATTTCGATGTTCGAGCTCAGACTGCGGCCGGCCGCGACGACGGACCGCCCGAATTCCCGGGCCAGGTCAAAAACCGTCTGCACCCGATGGATACTGCTCGAAAAGCAGGAAATGACGATTCTGCCCTGGGCCGACAGAAAGCAGTCCCGCAGAGGCTTCCGAACAGTGGATTCGGACGGAGCCAGTCCGGGAGTGGGACTGTTGGTGCTGTCCGAGAAAAGCGCCAGAACACCTTTCTCTCCACACTCGGCCAGCCTGGCCATATCTGTCGGGATTCCGTCGCGCGGAGTCTGATCGAACTTGAAGTCCCCGGTCCAGATCAGCCGGCCCGCATCGCACTCAATGATGAATGCGAAGGAGTCGGGGAACGAGTGCGTAATGCTGACAGGTTCGACGTCGAAGGACCCGATCGAGATCTGATCTCGTGCGTGCATGGGGCGGAGGTCCGCGTCTGAGTCCAGGCCGAACTCCTTGAGCCGCTTCTCGACCAGACCCAGGGTCAGGCGACTTCCATAGACCGGAACCGGGATTTCCCTGATGATGTAGGCGACGGCGCCGACATGGTCTTCGTGGCCGTGCGTCAGGAAGATCGCCCGGACCTGGTCCTGATGTTCCCGGAGGAAAGCGATGTCGGGGACGACGACGTTGACTCCCAGCTCACTTCCCAGATCCTTGCGCGGAAAAGTCATGCCGGCGTCGATGAGAATAATGTCCTCACCGGAACGCAGAGCAGCGCAGTTCATGCCGAACTCTCCGAGTCCGCCAAGAGGTATAACTTCAATATTTTCAGTCACAAGCGGATTATAACAGCCGGGCCAGACAACGAAACTGCTCCAGTGAAAGCCGTTGTGGGCGGATGTCGGCGGGAAGGTCGCACTCGCGAAAAGCTGACCAGATCTCTTCGTTCGAAAAGGACCCTTTGAGGTTGTTCGCGAGCTTTTTTCGTCGAAATCGGAAGGCCTGACTGACGAGCAACTCGAATCGTCGGTCCAGGGCGGTCTGCGGGCGAGCCTCGCGGGGGATGAGCTGAAACACGGCCGATTGAACCTTGGGAGGTGGCACAAAACTCCCCGGGGCGACCTTGAAACCCTTGCGGCAGGTGAAATGATGTTGGAGAAGAAGCGACAGGAATCCACGGCTTTCCGCACCCGGCGAAGCCAGGACCCGTTCGGCGACTTCCTTCTGCAACATGAATGTCGAGGTCTGAAACCGATCTTTGATTTCCGTCATCTGTCTCAGTATTCGGGTGCCGATATTGTATGGAAGGTTGCCCAGGATTTTGAGAGGTTGAGGGAAGGACAGCGAAGTCCAGTCAAAAGTGAGAATGTCGGCATGAATGACTTCCAGAACCGACCCTCCGGAACTCTGATCACGTGGGAGATTTCGAAGTCGCTCGATGAGCGAATGATCGATCTCGATCGCGATGACGCGAGCTCCGGTTTCCAGTAGCGCACGAGTCAACTGGCCGGTTCCGGGACCGATCTCGACCACGACATCGGCTCGGTCGACAGCGGCGAAATCGACGATCCTTCGGCAGACGTTGTGGTCTGACAGGAAATGCTGGCCGAACGCTTTTTTGGCCTGAACGGGCATGACGGAACGAGCGGACGGCCATGGTAGCATGGCCCTCGAGTCGCGAGGCTCGAATCATGGAGGCTGAGAGAAAAAATGAGTGAACATGTCAATGAAGTCAGCGATAGTAGTTTTGAGCAGGAAGTTCTGAAGTCGGACAAGCCGGTCCTGGTGGATTTCTGGGCCCCATGGTGTGGACCTTGCCGTCAGTTGGCGCCGAAGATCGATCAGGTCGCTGAGAGTCTGGCCGGAAAGGCCAAGTTCGTGAAGCTCAACGTGGACGATAATCCGGGAGCTTCGGCGACCTACAATATCAAGGGGATTCCGACGCTCCTCCTTTTCAAGGACGGCGTGATTAAAGACCAGATCGTCGGAAACACTTCCGCGGACAATATTTCGAGGATGATCAGCGCCCACACCGAAGCCGGAGTTGCGGCCGGTGGGGCCGGCTGACACGGGAGTCTTTCTCGGGGGGCCGGGCCGGCTGGAATGAGTCCAGTCCCGGTCACCTCGGCCCCGCACCGGACCGGTAGGCCCGCTGACATTCCTCACCTCGGTCCATGATGCGCCCACAACGCATCGACTCCTTCCTCGAGATTCGACCGCACGGGGCCACCTGAAAAAACATCGCCGGTTTTTCTGAGACGAAGGCCCGAAGGCTGATATTTTCCGTCGGCCTGAGTCTGTATTCTGCTTAAGTCCATGTCGAATGCCATCATCGTCGGAACGCAATGGGGTGACGAAGGAAAAGGGAAGATCGTCGACCTGATCACCGAGAAGTTCGATGTTGTCGCCCGATATCAGGGAGGGCACAACGCCGGCCACACAGTGATTATCGACGGCCGGAAGTTCGTCCTTCACCTGATCCCGTCCGGAATCCTCCACGAAGACAAGGTGTGTGTGATCGGGAACGGTGTCGTCGTCGATCCGCAGGCGCTGTGCGAGGAGATGGATTTTCTCGAGGAACTCGACATCGAAGGGCGCCTCTTCATCAGCAATCGGGCCCACCTGATCATGCCCTACCATTGCGCGATAGAAGAGGCGGAAGAGCGACGACGTGGCAAGGCTGCGATCGGAACGACCAGCAGGGGGATCGGGCCTTGCTATGAAGACAAAATGGCTCGCCGGGGGCTTCGCGTCGGAGACCTCCTGAACCCCGCGCATTTCAGGGAACGGCTGGAGCAGCAGGTCGCTTTCAAGAACGAGATTCTCAGCGAAGTCCATTCCGGAGCCGAACTCGACGCAGGCGAGATCTACTCCGATTATATGGACCTGTCTTCCCGGGTCTTGCCATTCGTGACCGACACGGCAGAGTTTCTGAACCGGCGGATTCGGGCCGGACAGAGTATTCTGTTCGAGGGAGCCCAGGGAACTCAGCTCGATGTCGACTTCGGAACGTATCCTTTCGTCACTTCTTCGAACGCGACCGCCGGCGTCGCCTGTACGGGAACCGGGGTCGGTCCGAGCCTGATCGACGGAGTGATCGGGATTGCGAAGGCCTACACGACACGAGTCGGGTCGGGACCTTTCCCGACTGAGTTGCTCGACGATGTCGGAGAAGGTATACGCAAAATCGGCGCCGAATTCGGGGCTTCCACCGGACGCCCCCGCCGCTGCGGCTGGTTCGATGCCGTGGTTGTCCGCTATGCCTCGCTGATCAACGATCTTTCGACGCTGGTGATCACGAAGATGGACGTCCTGGACCACCTTGACGAGATCAAGATCTGCGTCGGTTACCGATACCGTGGCGAGGTGCTCGACTTCTTCCCGACGGACATGGGAGTTCTGGGCGACGTGGAACCTGTCTATGAATCGCACCCCGGTTGGGGATGCGAGACCGGTCGAATTCAGGAGTACGATGATCTTCCGGAGGAGGCGAAGAGTTATCTGAACCGGCTCTCGGAGTTGGTCGCAACCGACATCTCGATCATCTCACTGGGTCCGGACCGTCGCGAGACGATCATTCTCGAGGAAAGCCAGCGGCTCAGGAAACTGCTGTAGAGCGTCCCGAGTCTCGCGTAGAGAAGCGGAGTTGGTTGTCGGATTCAGCTGCAGGCAAGGAACGTCGCTGAAGCCTCTCACCCGGGCGGAGACTCCTCGACCTCCCGATTCCTATCCCCCGGTTTGAGCTTCTCCAGCTGGACCCGTCGTGCTAAACTTCCGACCTCCGCCGTCGTGGATTCGGTCGGCATCGATTGGGCCGTTAGCTCAGCAGGTAGAGCATCTGCCTTTTAAGCAGAGGGTCGCTGGTTCGAGCCCAGCACGGCCCACCAATCCTTCCCCCTTACAAATCAATAACTTATCGGAATCGTTCTGATCGGGTTGTCAGAGTCTCGCGGCGGCTGGTGCCGTATAGGTGCCGTCTAAGGCCGTCAGTTTGTGGCTTCTTTGACATCTTCGGACTTGTGTTTCGAGTTCTCCGTAGGTAGTCGATTGACTGCATCCCGATTGGCTCCCGGCTGAAGATGGCCATAGACGTCGACGGTCATCTTGATACTGGAATGGCCCAGCTGCTCCTTGACATAGGCCAGCGGTTCACTGTTTTGGATCAGCAGCGAAGCGAACGTGTGTCTGAGATCGTGAAATCGAATGCGTCTGAGCCCGGCCTTTTCGAGGCACTTGAGAGAATGCCGGTTCTTCAAGTTGTGCATATCCGGGGGATTGCCCGCTCGATTCGCGAACACCCAAACCGGAATCTCGACTTTGCCCTTGGCCAAGCATTCCTGTCGT
>CAJHYB010000208.1_pt1 | contig 17015 bp, 14 predicted proteins | sample 9198631 | NCBI WGS metagenome assembly CAJHYB01 (sample SAMEA7708354, study PRJEB35096) | sediment metagenome | biome: marine neritic benthic zone biome [ENVO:01000025]; feature: sediment [ENVO:00002007]; material: shallow marine sediment [ENVO:03000034] sea grass bed [ENVO_01000059] ... | reverse complement strand
GGGCGGAGACCATTGCTGAAATCGTCACCGAACGTCGTTGCTTTCAACGCCCACGGCGCACATTCACCGGACCCATCGGAATCTCTCCGAAGATGTCCGGCGAGTACATTGCCTCGACACGCGACGGAGGCAGGTTGAATCGCCCCTCCTGATTCAACCGGATCGTATACTCGACCATCCAGGTTCCTTTCGGAAGGTACTCGTAGTAGGCGCGGTAGCTCTGCAACGACCGCTCCTCGAAGGTCGGTCTGAACCAACGGCTGGCCTCTTCCCCCGTGCGCCCGAACTCAGAGTCTCGCCCCAAGCCACTCCCGAGAATGACCGCACCGGCAGGGATCGGATCGTCGAGCACGACCCAGGTCCGGTCCGCCTGAGCGTCGATCTCGAGCGTGACTCGGATCAGGTCGCCCGTCGCCCAGACTCCTTCGCCCGACACCTTCTTCCAGGTCTTCGAGATACGATAGCCGTTTGAAACCGGTTTCTTCAGAGGAACTGCAGCCCGAGCCGTCAACGACACCCAGGGAGTGCCGGCTCCAGAGTGATCCAGAACCACAACCGAGGACCTCCTCCTCGGCCAGGCCTTCGTCGCCGAACGCACTCCATCGGGATCTTCCCAGTCGATACCGAAACTCTGTCCGAACAGAGAGGCGTTCGAACGGCCGGTCGGTGGAGTCGCCTCGAAGGCTTGAGCGTACTTCTCAGTTGCCAGAATCCCCCAGGCATTCGCAGGAGTGGTCCCCCATCTGCCGTTCCTCATCCTGGCCATCGCCCCTGAAACCAGTCTGGGAAGATCCTCGTCCCAGCCGGGTCTGCCAAGCAACGTCAGGATCGACCGAACCGAGTTCTGGTCGACCGACGCCAGCAGCCACCAGCAGGAATCGAGAGACTCCGTCGAGAATGACATCTCGCGTCCTCGGAACTCGATCCTTGAACGCAGGATCTGCAGCGCCTGCTCCGTGAGGACTGTTCGACGAGGAACCGACGTCACACGCTGAAGGACATTCAGCCAATCCAGAAGAGACGAGGTCGGCCACAGATCGGGTTCGATTCGGAGGGTACCCAGCAGCGTGGGCATCACGTCGCCGAATCGTGACAGCGCTTCCAGGGCAGAGAGTTTCCGCAGGGTCAGATCCGCTGTCGGCAGTGATGAACCTCGGACAACCCGTCCCTGGACGAATCCGACGAGTCCTTGCCTGATTCGGCTCAGTGGTGCTTCGGGTATGACCCAGCCTGCCTCGTGGGTGATCGACAGGACGTAGGACGAGAGCACTTCGCTCCCTTTGGACATTCCTGGGAAGAAGCGCGTCAGGCCATCGGCGTCGAGGTACGACGGAAGACGTTCCATGAGTCGATCAAAGCCCTCTCTGTCCCTGGTCCCGACCAACCGCGAGATCCTCTGTTCGAGGCAGGAATACGGGTAGCGCCTCATGTACTCTCGGACCGAGTCGACACCGCCGACCAGGCTGGCACTCCAGTCGATCACGATACCGCCGCGGTCGGCGGGAGCTCCTGAGGGCCGACTCACGGGAATCCGCTTGGTTTCATCCAATTGGAGGAGGGTCGCCTGGATCGCTCGGGCCGGCGTCGCCGACACGACGTTCTGAGACACTTTGATGCGGTCTGAGGCGTCTCCGCTTCGCGCCTCGAGACTGAACGTCAACGTCTCTCGACCAGCCGGAACTTCAATCTCCCAGCTCACGACATCGGCCTGACCACCGTCCAGTGTCACGGTGCGCTTCAGTTTCTTCCTCAGTCCCTCGACGCTTCCGACGACCTTCACTTTCATCCGCCGGTCCGTAGCATTTCGGACGGTGAACTCGGCCTTGAAGCGATCACCTTCGCGGACGACGGGCGGAATACCGGAGAGAACCATCAGATCCTGAGTCGTTCGAACTGTTGCCGAACCGGTCCCGAACAGCTCATCACCCGCGTGAGCGACGGCCACGATCCGGAACTGCGTCAGGGAATCGTTCAGAGGTATATCCAACTCGGCTTGTCCGTTCGCATCGAGAGCGACGTCTGCCTCCCAGAACAGCAGCGTGTCGAACAGCTCGCGTGTTCGCTGGGTGCCGCCACCGCCGCCTTGTGGCTGGCCTTTGAGGCCAAAATGCCGTTTGCCTACGACCTGCCCCTGTGCGGTCGATGTTTGGACTTCGTAGCTCCTTCGACCCATCATCGATCTCAGAAGATCCCAGCTTTCGTTCGGTTTCAGTTCGAGGAGCCCCTCGTCGACTGCTGCCACCACGACATGACTTCCCGAGGGCAGGTGCCCTTTCTTCGAGCTGACGGCGATTCTGACGGCCGCCCGCTCGCGAACTTTGTAGTTGCTGCGCTCGGGAGTCACCTCCACCTCGAGTTCATGCCGTTCCCACCCACCCGGATCTCGCTGATTCCCAGACGGTACGTCGGGCGCCCGAGGTCGATCAGAGCTGTAGGCTGCACCTCGCTCCTCCGTCCTCGGACGACGAGCACGGAGACGAAGACATTGGGGGCATGGTTGTCGCGAACAGGGATCTCGACGACCGGATTCTTTCCGGATATTGAGGTCACATGAGATTCCAGAATCCCTTCTCGTTCGACCGTCACCAGTGCAGTGGCTTTCCGAAAAGGCATCCTCACCTGAAATCGAGCCGTCTCTCCGGGCTCGTAGCGTGGCTGCCCGGGAATCAGGTCGATTCGGTCGTGGTCCGTCGCCTCGAACCACCAGTCCGCGTCACCGGCAACCCACAAGCTCCGATGGGCATATGACGCCCTCGCTGCTTCGTCCTGGACGAACGCCTCCAGGATGACATTCCCCGAGACCGGGGAGGCGCCCTCACAGAAAAGGAGTCCGCGGCCGTCCGTCACCCCGGCGCAGACAGTCTCGATGCGCGTCACCTCACTCCTGTGGTCGTAGGCGTAGTATCCGCCGACCAACCGTTTGCGATGTGAGTACGTCTTGCGCTGGTAGAGATCCACCCGGACCTCTGAGCCCGCGGACGGAGTACCGTCGATCTCGGTCACGGCGACCTGAAACTTCAGGTCATCGGCACCGGCTGTCCAGGAATCGGGCTTGAGGCCGACGAGTTTTGCTGAGGGCCACAGGGGAACTCGCTGGCTGACCGTCTGGACCTCGCCGTTCGGGTCCCTGAACTCGAGTTCAGTCTGCACCTCCGTCGGTCGGCTCAGCGGCAGGGGCACATCGTCGATTCGGACCTTCGAGCCTCCGACGGTATCCATGACGAGTTCAAGGCTGCGCAGTTCCTTCGGCTCCGGGACGCCGGGCTCAACACGCACCGACTGAGCACGTGTTCCGGGAGTGGGGCCGTTGGCAAACGTAAAACCGTCGAACCCTGACGCCGGTGGCGGAGTCATGGGGGCGAAACGATATCGGAATCGCGCCGGTAGTCCCCCGGCGGCACCACCGGAAAGGTATCGGATCGACAGATCCAGAGAGACCTCGGAGGGAGCGATCAGGCTTTCTCCCGGAGACCGAACGACCGCTTTCATCAGAGGAATCCGGAATTCCTCCACCCGAAAGGAGCCGGACAACCGCTGCCTTCCCGTTCTTTTTCCAAGCTTCTCGATGGCGTAGACCTCGTATTGCCCCAGCTTCGCCTGACGAGGAATGATCCAGTCGAAGAGGGCCGTGCCGTCTTCGCGCCACTTCAGCCCGAACTGATACTCCTGCCCGCTCCCCCCGTGCCGAATCAGAAGGCCGGACGGGGCGCGCTCCGCTTTCACGCGCTCGAACCCTTGCATCGTGGGACGACGCATGACGTGTTTCATATGGATCGTCTCGCCTGCCCTGACAAGGGTGCGGCCGAAGATCGTGTGGACACGGATCGGATCGCCGACGGTGGCGTAAGGGAGTCGGAATCGCCACGGCTCAATCCCCTCGTTCCAGGAAGTGTGGGTGAAGGACAGATCCTCCGCCTTCTCGGCCACGACCAGGACTCCCCTCCGATACCGCTGCCAGCCGCAGCGGCTGATCCGGCTATCGAACTCGGGGATCCGGACGATCCCTGATGCGTCCGTCGTTCCGGTCCAGTGGACATTTCCGGCGCAATCCCAGAGGGAGATCCTGGCATCGGCAACAGGTTCGCCGGCGTCAAGAGTCGTCACCCAGGCCAGCGAAGACTCGCGTCCCCGCTTGAAGTGGACCGCCATGTTCGTGACCAGCGCCCCTGTCCGGACGTAGAGTGGCTGGTCTTTTTGAAGGAGAGAGCGGCCAAGCCGTTCGCTTTCGAGCTCGACGACGTAGAAACCGGGGCGGGGCATCGGGATGCCGACCACCTCGAAAGCCTTCGCTCCATTCGGTTTCGGGACGCGGATCGCCTCGGTGTCGTCGTTCGGGGCAAAGATCGAGGACTCCCGCGCTTGATGCTCGGGTTCGATGAGTTTCCCCAACCATCCGAACACGGCCTGGGCGTTGCCGGCACCGAAGCGTAACAATCGCCCAGGAATAACCGAAGGGGAGAGAGGAGTCGTTATCCGTCCGGCAACCTGCGGCTCCAGGTTTCGCATCGTCACGGGGAGCAGCGGCTCGGCGTTGGCTTCTATGATCCCGAATCGGCCTGAGAACTTCGCCAACGGAGGGTGAGCTGCCGTCCGGACCTGTAGAGGAAACCGCTCGGCGTTCTCGAGCGGACGACCTGCGTCGTCTCTGATCTCCGCGGGCAAGTCGAGACTGAAGATCGACTCGGGCGGGAAAGGTCCCTCGAAACGGACTCCGCGGATCATCTCCTGTTCGGCGTCATAGGGAAACCGCGCGGCCGGCCAGACTCGACCACCGTCCTCCGTCAGGACGATCGGTCGAACCTGCTTCCAGGAAACAGGTGCGGAGAAACTGAGTTTGATGTCCGAGATCGGAATGCAATTCGAGCGCGCGTTCTCGCGTGGACAATGCAGATTGGCAGTGAATGCCTCCCGAGTTCGGAAGACCAGAAGCTGTTCCGACGTCCTCTTCACTCCGCTGTGGGACTCGATTCCGCGTCCCCAGAGGAGCCGAACCGCCTTTCCGACCGGGAACTTCAGGAGAGACTGGACGAGAACGACATTCTCGGGATCACGGCCTCGGAAACGGTACTGTGTGTCGAGAACCGAGCGTCGCTCTTCGCTCGTCAGAACGCGCACTCCGACTCGCTCGGCGTTGTCCTCGATGGCAAACCCGGCATGTTCTCTCACCGACTCCGGCAATGCAGGTCCGTTGAGTTCGAGGATGAATACCTGCTCTTCATCGATCGACTCGTTCCCTTCGTAGGGCCAGGAACGGACGATCGACGGCCCCCCGGTCGTGAATGAGAAGGTTCTCTCTCCGACGACCTGCCTTCCATCGAAGGCCTTCAGATTCTCCTTGATCGCGAACGAGCAGGCGACACCGGCCTGCAGGTCCTTTTCGAAGTCGTACACCCAGTTCCGGGTGTCGATCCAGCGGCCCGAACCTCCAGCAGTGCATTCGATTTCAAACGGCTCCGTTGCAGCGCTGCCGAAAGCGACGATCGGAACCGAGAAACGGGCGCGCACCTGTCGGACATTCTGGACTTCACCGCGAGGTGAAAAGCTCTCGACTTGTGCGGTCTGTGCCGCGACCTGAAATGGGAAGAGTGCGGCGAGAATGATAGAGACGGTTGCTGGCATCGAGGATCTTCCTCCGAGGGCGAATGTGTTGGCTGGTTTTCGAACTGCTCCCCCGAAAAAAACGGTCAGTGGGCTCAGAATGAGCAGATGTTCTCGCGCAAAGCTGCAAAGTCCGGGGCTCAGAGGTTGCTGGCGTCATTCCAAACCGGGAAAGCGAGGCTCAGTTGCCGGGCCTGCATTTTCGGGTCCAGCCTCAGTAACGTCTTTGCGGCCCCAGATTCTGCCAGGCGCTCACTCGAGAATCAGGCGATTGCACGAGCGCGAGGCGACTGTCCGGTCTCTTCAAGTCTCTTAGTCGCCGAATCGAGCAAAGAGTTCAATTGCTCGACGTGTGCTACCTGAACCAGGCTCTGATGCAGGTCTCTGATCCCCGAGTACTGTTTCAGGTATCGGGCGATATGCTTGCGAATGAGGATCAGAGCGGTCGATTCTCCGTAAAAAGAACTCATCAGTTCGAAGTGCCGGCGGATGAGGGAGGCCTTTTCGGCGAAGGGAACCTCATGCCGATCGCGCCTTTGGAAAATCCAGGGATTCCCGATCGCTCCGCGACCGATCATGACGGCGGCGCATGCCGTCTTTCGTTTCATCCTCTCGATGTCAAACGAGGTTCGAACATCTCCGTTGCCGATGACCGGGATTCGTGCGATTTCCACGACGCGAGCGATCGCGTCCCAGTCGGCATCGCCTCGATACGCCTGGTCCTTCGTGCGCCCATGGACGGCCACAAGGCTGGCGCCGTTGTCCTGCATCGCACGGACGACATCGAGATAGTTGCGCGAAGCTTCGTCCCATCCCAGGCGTATCTTGCCGGTGACCGGAACCTTCAGAACTCGCGTCAGGCGGGCGAAGATCCTTCCGATCTTGGCCGGATCTCGAAGGAGGCCGGCTCCCGCTCCCCGTCCGCTGACCTTCTTGACCGAACAACCCATGTTCACGTCGACGATGTCCGGGCCCAGTTCTTCTATCCGCCGCGCCGCCTCGACAATCCGATCCTCATCGTTGTCGAAAATCTGCATCGTCACCGGCCGCTCTTCAGGACGATAGGACAACATTCGAAGTGTCTTCTCATTGGGCCCGGCCAGGAAGGCAATGACCGAGACGAACTCCGTGTAGCTCATGGCGGAGCCAGCCAGTCGGCACAGATATCGGTAGGGAAGATCGCTGTACCCGGCCATGGGAGAGAGGATCACGTCTCCGTGCACCGGCACGTCCCTGATCCAGAAGGTGGCCTCGCCAGACCGCTTGGGGAACGTTGAAGAGTGCGCAGAACAGATCCGACTCATGGCAATAGGATACGAAGTCGGTGGGACTGTGATCAAACGCGGAGGCAGCCTTCCTGGAACTTCTTGGCCTGTGAGACGACTACAGTACAATGGTGGGGATCATGAGGTCGATTATCGCGCGGTTCAGAGGACACAATGGTCACTACCTGTTCTGGACCGCCTATGCCATCCTGATTCTGATCGTCGCCGTCGTCGGAGGCGCGGCCGGAATGGTCTTCGGATACGCCCTGGACCTTCCGCGCGTCGAAGAACTCGGAGAGGTCCGCCCTGGGACCGTGACCCACGTCTACGCGACGGACGGTCGCGTGATTGGACAGTTTGCACTCGAGAAGAGAATCCTGATCCGCTACCAGGACATCCCCCCCCTCATCAAGAACGCCGTCCTGGCGACTGAAGATGCCGACTTCTTCAAACACGCCGGAATCGATTTCCGACGTGTCATCCTGACGGCGATCAAGAACGTCCTGAATTGGGAAAGAAAGGGTGCATCGACCCTCACGATGCAGCTGAGCAAGCTCCGGTTCACGGGATACGAACAGACCTGGAAGAGGAAGATTCTCGATGCGCTTCACGCGGTCGAGATCGAGAAGAATTACTCGAAAGAGCAGATCCTCACGTTCTATTTCAACCAGATCTACATGGGGCACGGGATCTACGGTCTGGCTACGGCTGCCGACTTTTACTACAGCAAGTCTCTGAGTGAACTCAATCTGAATGAGGCCGCGACCCTGGCCGGCATCATCAGATGGCCTCCCAGGTACTCGCCGGTCAACGACATGGAACGGGCTCGAATGCGCCGGAATGTGGTGCTCACGAGGATGTTCGATGAGGGATTCATCACCGATCAGAGACGCCGCCAGGAGGCAGAAGCGTCGATCACCCTGAACGTCAGACAGGAGGATTCGGGCGGCGCTCCTTACGTCGTTGAGACAGTTCGACAGATGCTGGCGGAAAGGTACGCCACCGACGACATCTGGAACCGCGGATTTCGAATCGAGACGACGATCGACTTCGACTTCCAGACAGCGGCGTCAAAAGCGCTCCGCGAGGGTCTCAAGCGATTCGACAAGGAGCGCGTCGAGTGGGAGGGGGCCGCCGTCAATATCCTGGATCAGGGCCGGTCCCTGGATGATTACCGACACCCGGAATGGCGTCAGATTTTCCACCCCGGATACATGATTCACGGCCTCGTACTCGAATCGAGCCCGGATGAGGCAAAGGTCCGCCTGGGAAGTTACACCGCGGTCCTGAGCAGAGAGGACATCGAATGGACGAAAAAGGGAAAGGTTGACGACGCCCTGCGTCCAGGGGATGTGGCCGTCTTTCAACTGGAGGGCATCGATCGGCAGAACCGCATCATCGACGCAAAACTCGACCGCATTCCCCAGGTCCAGGGAGGGCTGCTCGCAATCGACAACAGGTCCGGTGCGATCAGGGCTATGGTCGGAGGGTTCGACTATCGGTACAGCGAGTTCAACCGCGCGACACAAGCCTTGCGCCAGCCCGGATCGATTTTCAAGCCCTTTACCTACGTAGCGGCGATGGAAGAAGGGTACTCGCCTTACGAAGCGGAACTGGACGAACCGGTCAATTTTTATGACGGCCTGGGACGGCTCTACGCCCCCGAGAACTCGGATGAGAAGTTCAAGGGACGGCTTCCGCTTTACCAGGCGCTGGCCGAGTCCCGAAACGTACCGACGATCCGACTGGCCAACCGAGTCGGGATCGAGAAGATTATCTCGGTCGCACAACGCTTCGGAATCCAGCGTGAATTCCTGCCCGTGCTTCCTATGGCGATCGGAGCCGGCGAACTGACCCTCCAGGAAATCACTTCCGCATTCAGCGCTTTCGCAAATAACGGAGTCCGTGCGGAACCGCACCTCATAAGCCGGGTCGAGGACTACGACCGGACCCTTCTCGAAGAACACCGCACCCGGGTCGACGAGGTCATATCTCCCGAGGTGGCGGCGAAGATGCTCTTCCTCCTGAAAGGTATCGTCGAACTCCCCACAGGAACGGCGCGGCGGGCCGCCACCCTCGGCCGCCCGATGGCCGGCAAGACCGGAACGACGAACGACTACACCGACAGCTGGTTCGTCGGGATGACTCCTCAGATCAGCGCGGGAGTCTGGGTCGGGCACGAAACCAAGCAGACCCTCGGCGAGAAGGTCTACGGTTCGACGCTTGCTCTCCCGATCTGGATCGACTTCTTCCAGCAGATCTCAGACCTCGTTCCCGTGACGGACTTCGAGGCTTCCTGGACGCCGACTTCGCGCGACCTTCGCCTGGCCAAGGAAGTTCCGTGGGTGACAGGCGGCGAGACTGCGGCCCAACTCACGGTTCCCCTGCCGCCCCGCAAGAAAGGCGCTTTCCAGGTGGAGGACATACCTCCGCCGCCTCCACCCAGGCCGCAATAGTCCGGGCGGATTCTTCCCACAGTCGTAGAGCCCGCAGCGGCAGTTCTCCAGGCGACAAACACGCAGAGATTCTGGGTTGAAAAGACGCCTTCTCCGGGGGTCTGCATCTCTGCGCGAAACTCTCCGCCGGCTGACAACACTGTTGCTCTCTGGAGCCACCCTCAAAAGCGTGTTACAAAAGTCTTATGATCACCACGGAAAAAATGGAGTTCCTTTCGCTCGCTGTTGTCGCAATCGCCTTCGGAGCCTCTCTGGCCGCACAAGCGCGGACCGACATCCGTGGCGCCTGGACCCCCGTAGCCTACGTGCTCGAAGAGGGCACCACGAGGACGGTCGATGGTCTCCTCTTTTTCTCTGAATCGGACTGGTCGGTCCTCTTTTTCATTGTGGGCGATGGGGGACCACAAAGCGGCTCGGCCGAGGGAGGCCGCTACGTTCTCAATGGAGACGAACTGACGTTCTCTCACCAGTTCAACATGACGGGAGGACGTGATCTTCCGGAGGCCTCGAGCGGGAATCTGAGGATCACGCCGGCAGCGAAGGCGAAGCAGGAGAAGTGCCGTATCGAGCTCGAAGGCGATCGCCTGACGATCTTCTTCCCGAGCAACAATTCCATGATTCTGAAGAGAAGCTCGCGATAGCGCCAAGACCTACGACATGCATAAAAGCGTCAGGAGGGTAGAACGAATGAGTACAAAACGGCTCGGAGTCGGTTTCATCGGCAGCGGTTTTATCAGTCGGTTTCATATTCAGTCATTCATCGGAGTCCGGGACGCCGACGTCCGGGGTGTCTGGAGCCCGAACCAGTCGAACGCCGCCGCCACTGCGGAATACGCCACTTCTCTCCGAGTTGGAAAAGCTGCTCCCTACTCTTCGATCACGACCATGATCGAGGATCCGGCCATCGACGTTCTCTGGATGTGCGGCCCCAACCACCAACGGATCGCCAACATGGAGGAGATCGTGGAGACCCTCCAGTCGGGTCAAGGATCTCTCGTCGGCGTCACTTGCGAAAAGCCCCTCGCCCGGAATGTGGCTGAGGCCCGGCGTATGGTCGAGTTGTTGAAAGAGGCGGACATACTGGACGGTTACCTCGAGGATCAGGTCTTCACGCCGGCCGTCGTCCGGGGGCGAGAACTTCTCTGGAAACGGGCCGCCGCTGCCTCGGGACGTCCTTACCTGGCCCGATCAGCGGAGGAACACAGCGGTCCACACGCCTCCTGGTTCTGGCAAGGAGAGCTTCAGGGAGGAGGTGTCCTCAACGACATGATGTGCCATTCGGTCGAAGCCGCCCGATTCCTTCTGACCGATCCAACAAAACCGCGCACCAGCCTGACCCCACGTCGGGTCAGCGCTCAAATGGCTTGCCTGAAATGGCAGAGGGCTGAATACTCCAAAAAACTTCGAGATACCTATGGAGCAGATATCGACTACGAGAACAAGCCCTCCGAGGATTTCGCTCATGCACTCGTCGAGTTCGTCGACGAAGAGGGGACGCCTGTCATCGTCGAGACGACGACATCCTGGTGCTTCGTCGGAGCGGGTCTCCGCCTGAGCGTCGAATTGCAGGGACCCGAGTATTCCATGAGCTGGAACTCCCTGGACGAGGGTCTCAAGGTGTTTCTCAGCCGTGACCTGAAGCAGGCAAAGGGAGAGGACCTTGTCGAAAAACAGAACGCCGAAAGCGGACTGATGCCGGTCGTCTCGAACGAGGCTGCTACCTACGGCTACGAGGCACAGAACCGTCACATGGTGGAGTCTTTCCTCGACGGCACACGTCCCAGCGAGAACTTCGACGACGGACTCGCTGTGACAGAACTCCTGATGACGGCCTATATGAGCGCCGAAAAGGGTCGGACGATCGACTTCCCTCCACCCGATCTGGACAGCTTTGTCCCTCAGGTGGCACAGGGAACGTGGAACCCGAAGAGAAGTTAAAGAGCGTGACGCGGTGTTGTCCGCAGTCTTGTCGCCAGGTCAACTCTCGTGCCGTTGGGTCGCCTTCTTCAGGTCTCGTGAGATCCGGGAAAAATCGGGAAGGTCTCCGGCGTGTTTGAAACGCCAGCTCCAGAGGATTTCGCGGTTTTCGACGAGAAAAATCCCAGGCATCGTCCAAGGATCCCCGACCGGTTTTCCCAAACGATGTCCTTTACGAACTGCCTTGATCGCCCGCACCCAGACCCCGGGACCGAGCAATTCGCGCAAGTTGCCCGTTTTGACGCCGAACGCCTCGAAGAATCCTCCGCTCTGATCCGCGACCACACGGGCCTCGGGCCAGAGATCGCCGAAGAAGCTCGCTCCATCTTCGCAGCTGCCCTGATGAAAGAAGAGGACGGGCAGGAAGTCAGCTGTCGACTTCACGGTCCGACGAAGATCCTCGACGGTCTCTGAACAGAAGACTCAGCCAAAATGCCGCAGAAAAACGAGCAACCAGGGCCCACCCGAGATCTGACCTTCCAGGCTTTCCGCCTTGAGATTCAGCCCCTGGGTCGGCTGGCGCATCACTTCGCTGCTGATTCTCTCCGTTGCCATTACGTCAGTCAGGACGCCGTTCATCCTGCTGTCGTTTCAAACACAGGGCGCCGGTGATCTGAATCGTGGCGGCTTGCGAGACGAAGTCCGCGGAACAACTGGGCCGTCATCCGCGGCGGCGTGGGCTCTTCTCGTATGCTTCGACGATCGACTTGACCAGTCGATGACGAACGACATCCTTCTGATCGAAGCCACAAAAGGCGATGCCGGGGAGCCCTCTCAGGACCTCGGTCGCCTGCACGAGTCCGGAACTCTGCCCTCGCGGCAGGTCGATCTGTGTCACATCCCCAGTGACGACCATCTGAGAGTTGATCCCCATTCGAGTCAGAAACATCTTCATCTGTTGAGGCGTACAGTTCTGGGCCTCATCCAGAATGATGAAGGCGTCGCTGAGCGTCCTCCCTCTCATAAAGGCCAGCGGAGCGATCTCGATCACTCCTCTCTCGATCAGCTTGTTGACCTTTTCACCGCTCAGCATGTGATGAAGAGCATCGTAGAGAGGACGAAGATAGGGATTGATCTTTTCTTGCAGGTCCCCGGGCAGAAACCCGAGTTTCTCGCCCGCCTCGACAGCGGGTCGAGCCAGGATGATCCTCTGGCACCGCTTCTTCAGAAGGAAGGAGATGGAGGTTGCGACCGCCAGATACGTCTTGCCCGTACCGGCCGGCCCGATGCCGAAGACCAGATCGTTCGATTCGATGGCCTCGACGTACCTCGTCTGATTGGGACTCCTGGGGACGACTTCGCGAATGGGCGTCCTGAGAACTGGAGACTTCGGGAAGAAATCTCCCAGGCTCTCCGAGGCCCCTTCCGCGATCATCCGGAAGGCGTGGCCCAGTTCGCCGTTTGAAAACTGCTCTCCCGACTCGACGAGCGAAGCGAACTCGTGCAGAACCTTTTCGAGGTACTTGACGTCCTTCGGGGCGCCCTCGATGGACAGTTGCCCGCCCCTGCCGTTGATCCGGCAGCGAAAGAGCGACTCCAGGAGTTTGACGTTCTCGTCCTGGATGTCGAAGAGAATCTCTGCACCACGTGCAGGGAGGGTGATCTTGGTCAAGTGGCTGGCTCGGTTAACTCTCGCAGCCCGCCCGGTAGGAATCGGCAAAATCGGGATGACCCGATCACGAGGCGGCGGCTTCTTTCAGACTCTTGGTGAGACGAGACTTGTAGCGGGCGGCAGTGTTAGCGTGGATGACACCTTTCCGCGACCTTTTGTCGATAGCGGAATAGACACTCGGAAGCAGAGCGCGGGCTTCATCCAACTTCTCGGAGGCTATCAGTCCACGAAACTGTTTGATCATGGACCTCATTTCGCTGCGTCGCATGCGGTTGCGCAGACGGCGATCCTCGCTCTGCTTCATGCGCTTCGCAGCTGATTTTATGTTCGGCATGGACCTCTTCACTCCTTCACTTAGAAAAGCTGGTTATTATACGGAACTCCTTTAAGGGTGACAAGTGCCCGTGGGGTTCGCTTCTAGCGCGGACGATCTTCGACGAGCCATCGGGTTGCTCGTCGCGGCCGAAAGCCCTTTCCACTTTGACAAGCTGTCGGCCCTTCCCCTGTCTGCCGTCTCCTCACAGGCTTCATCCCTGTCCCCTGGAAAGCGCTGCTCTCGGAGTTGATTGTGAGAGGCCCTCCGACGGCGATTCGGAACACCTCCATCGACTACCCCCGCCGTCCCGCGACAGGACGCCGGCAAAACTGCAACACGACACGTTCCAGGTGCGTCGCGGCGTCGATGCCCGACGACTTGAAGAGCGCGTCTGTTTCTCTCAAAAGGATCAGCATGTCTTCCAGCCTCTCCCGTGTCATCGCCCTCACTCTCCGCTCCTGGCCGCGGTAACTCCAGATCTTCAGGTCGCGGAGAATCTGCGAAAAGGAGACCCCGCGGGCCAGCATTTCATTGGCGACAAGCAGGCGCCTGTAAGTCCAGTAGAGCATCGCCACAATCGAGTGAGGACTCGATCCTCTGTCGTGGAGACGGGCCAGGATCGTCGCGGCCTCCTGAGAGCGTCCCGAGGCAATCGCTCCGATCAGGCCGAAGACGTCATGTTCACGCGCCTGAAAAGCCATCTCCCTGACGGAATCGCCGGTGATCTCTTTCGACTCCATCTGGTAAAGAAACTGCTTTTCGAGTTCGGCTTGCAGGCGCTGGAAGTCGTCACCCACGATTTCAACCAGAACCTCAGCTGCCCGCCTGTCCATCCGATACCCTTCAGCCTGAGCTTGCTTCACGACCCATTGAGCCGGGGGCGTTTTCGTATCGGACGTAATAGTGGGGACGCGCGGCCATCCCTTCACCTTTCGCCCGACCTCGAAAACGATCAGCGCGTGCTGAGCCGGAGACCCGAGGTACTCCTTGAGTTCTTTCCCGCCCTGCTCCGCGTTTCGCACGTACATCACACGCCGGGAACTCATCCATGGAAGGGTCCGGGCGACGGCGATGACATCCCCGATCGAATCCTCGCTCAGATCGAAGGTGTTCCAGTCAAAGCTCCGAGCCGATTCGTCGACCTGGCCGAGACAGAACTCCAGGACCTTGGCCCGGACATACTCCTGCTTTGCATGCAGAAGGTAGACCGGCTGAGGGTCATCGAGCGATTTCTTGAAGTCTGACAGGTTCATTGAAAGAGATTCGGAGAGTTCTCAGATGCTGCTGGTGTCTTCTCCGCTAGAAGCCTTCGATGATCGTCGTGACGAGAGCGTCCGCGAAGTCATCAGCGATTCGTCGAAGGGCAGGGTTCTGTTCCGAAAAGAAGTTCTCGACATCCGGATTGATCTGATACTGCTCGCGAAAACGATAGTCGGATTTGCTGAAGAGCGTCTTGCCTGTCCGCCTGTCTTTGAACTCCACTCGAGCCTGCAACGTCACGAGAAAGGTCGATCCGAGGCTCGTTCTTCCGAAGATCACCGGACTGGCCCTAACTGTCGTGACGATTCCGCTGAGCACAGCGTCGGCTCGGACCGGGTCATTCACGACTCGGTAGCTCGATTTCTCCACAAAACTGCGGGCGACGGCCCTCGTCAGAAATTGCTCGACTTCAAAGGCATTCGAAAGGTTCTCGAACGGATCGATCGCGACCGTCTGAATGCCCAGGTCCACCCGCTGCGACGCGGCCGATTTATAGCCGCATCCGGCGATCCAAACGACTAGAGCGAAGAACAGGAGATTCCCGATCCCCTGCCCCGACAGCCGCCATGTTGCACCGGCGGGGGAGTCCGTGGCACGCGGCTTTGTCGAGACAGGCCCATGGGTCGTGATCAAGAACTGACCCTCGATACAACTATTCTCTGCTGGGCCTGATACTTGCCTTTCCGGTCTCCGTACGAAGTCTCGCAGACAGCGGCCGCCTCGAGAAAAATGAGTTGAGCGATTCCTTCGCCGCCATAGAGTCGAACAGGCGAGGGCCCTGTGTTCGAAATCGAAAGTGTTGCGAAGCCCTCCCATTCGGGTTCGAACGGCGTCACATTGACGACGACTCCACACCGCGCGTAGGTCGACTTCCCAGTGCAGATAGTCAGTATATCCCTCGGAATCCGAAAGTACTCGAGCGACTGCCCCAGGACGTAGGTCCGAGGAGGAATGTCGTAATGGGGGGCCTCGAGGTCGGCGAATCGATTCGCGGCTGGATTCTTCGGGTCGAGCAGGCGGTCATTCGCCTCGGCAGGGACTTTGAAGGTTGTCCCCAGCCGAAAATCGTAGCCATAAGAGGAGACCCCGTAGGAGATCGATCCCCGACTCACCTGACCCTCTTCAAAAGGCTCGATCATCCCGGCGTCGGTCGCCATCTGTCGGATCCAGAAATCTGGTTTGACACTCATGTTCGAATCTCCGAGGGCGAGTCTACCGTAGCGGGTTCCCGGGCGGCAAACGGTCCTGGAAACCGGACGCGGAAGCCGGTCGGCTGGTGAGGTCAAGGGCAGAATCTGACCGACCGATTCCGTGGGTGTGCCAGCCGACATCTCGGTAAGCTCGGGACGCCAGCTTCGGTCCTTGACATTCTCTTTCGAGGGCAAGTATAGTCCTTTGAACCACTTAAGGAGGAACCAAGGGCGTGATAAAACAGGACATCGTTCGTCGCGTTGCCGACAAACTCGACATTACGAAAGTGAAGGCTGAGGACGCGGTCGATTCCGTCTTCACGTCCCTGAAAGCCGCCATGAAAGAAGGCGAACGCATTGAGCTGCGGGGATTCGGGGTGTTCGTTGTCAAGCCCCGGAAGAGTGGTATCGGCAGAAACCCCAGAACCGGGGCGGAGGTCCCGATTCCGCCGGGAAAGACCGTCCGCTTCAAACCAGGGAAAGAGATCCGTTTTAACGGGATCTAACTCCGATCTTGGGCCAGCCGCAGCTTACTCCGAACGGGTACCCTTCCCGACCTCTCTCGATCCCCGAAGTCTCGTCCAAGGCAAAGCGGGGATACAGAACACACGCTCTTCTGCTGGGCGTCACGGTTCTCACGACTCTCCTGGCGGGCGCACAATGGAACGCCGGCTTTCTTCAAGAATCCGTTCCCTCCCTGACTCGAAACCTGACCGACGGGATCCCTTACGCTTTCTGGATCCTGGCGATCCTGCTGGCCCATGAGATGGGCCACTACATCGGGTGTCGATTTCACAACATCAAAGCCACGCTTCCCTATTTGATTCCTTTTGCTCTCGTAGACCCGTTCAGCTTCCAGCCCGTGCTTCTTTTCGGAACCATGGGGGCTGTGATACGGATCAAGTCTCCCTTCCTCAATCGCCGACAACTATTCGACGTCGGCATCGCCGGCCCCCTCGCAGGCGTCGCCCTGCTCGTCCCGGCCCTGGCGTTGGGGCTCTCACTCTCGACCGAGTACGACTTCTCGAGCCTGGACGCCGGATCCGTCGTGATGTTCGGTGAGCCGCTCCTTTTTCAGTGGCTCACTCCTGTCTTTTTCGAGGGCAACATCGCGCACCTGAACCTTCATCCGATCGGGTGGGCAGCCTGGTTCGGACTCCTCGCGACTGGAATGAACCTGCTTCCCATGGGGCAACTGGACGGCGGCCATGTCGTCTACGCGGTCTTCGGTCGACGCTGGCACCAGATTGTCTCAAATCTGACATTCGCATCCCTGGTCGGTCTTGCTCTGTGGTCATGGCCAACACCCACATATCTGGTTTTCGCGATCATCATTCGACT
>CAJHYB010000427.1_pt1 | contig 17325 bp, 13 predicted proteins | sample 9198631 | NCBI WGS metagenome assembly CAJHYB01 (sample SAMEA7708354, study PRJEB35096) | sediment metagenome | biome: marine neritic benthic zone biome [ENVO:01000025]; feature: sediment [ENVO:00002007]; material: shallow marine sediment [ENVO:03000034] sea grass bed [ENVO_01000059] ... | reverse complement strand
GATTCCGTTGGACCGGACGGGAAGCCGTCTGCTACCTCCAGGCGAGGGAGGAACGACCCTACATTGCGATTCGCGGATTCAGCACTGACAGGAATCGACTCGAGTTGTGGGTGGAAGGTGTTCGCGTCGGCGAAGTCCTCGTCGAACCCGACTCTGCATTTCAAGCCATTTTCCTGATCCCCATGTCCCGGACCGAGAATCAAGTGCTCGAAACGCGGATTGTGTGTTCCGAAGTCCACGAATCTCCGACTGCCGGCGACGAGAGAGTGCTGGGGGTCATGGTGTTCTCGGTCGAACTACTGGAAAGCTTTTCGGCTCCCGGATCGTGACGACCTGGGCCGCTGAGGTCAGCTTCGCCCCCCTCGTCGTCCATTGACTGATTGCTTTGGAACGGATAGGGGCGCTCCTCCGTCTTTGAGTGAATACAACTGCTCGGGCCATGACGGGAGTCGAATCATGAAGTTCAGAGTATCGTTGACGGTAGTCCTCGCGACCATCACTGCAGGAGGCTGGGGCCTGATGGCGCCGGCCGACAAGGCGGAAACGACGGCGGAGATCGCACGGCTGCTGGGGCTCGAGCCTGGATCTTCAGTCGCCGATGTCGGTGCCGGCAACGGCGAGTGGACTTCCTATCTGGTTTCTCAGGTCGGCCCTGGTGGCCGCGTCTACGCCACGGAGGTCGACAAGGATGACCTGAAGGATATCGAGCGGCGCATCAAGCGAGAGAAGCTGAGCAACGTCGAAGCCCGACTCGGAACCAACGTGGATACCGGATTGGACGAGGAATGCTGCGACGCGATTCTATTGCGGCACGTCTACCATCATTTCGATGAGCCGGAGGCGATGCGGCTCTCGCTCCTCCGCTCTCTCAAGCCGGGGGGCTCGATCGCTATCGTCGACTTCTCCCCGGACAAGAACCTGTCGAACAACAATGTCCCGTCGTTCCGCAAGGGTCATGGAGTCGAGGGTGAAGAAATCGTTCAGGCGATGAAAGAGAGCGGCTTCAGTTTCCTGAAGCGGATCGACCGCTGGGAAGATCGTTCCCGAAGGTTCCTCCTTCTCTTTCAGAAGCCGGAAGTGGTCGCTCCGGATTCGTGAAGGTTCGTCCCTTCGGAGCCCGGTTGTGATCGAGCCTCCGAGCGGAAGCTGGGGTGAGTAGCGGGCCGTTCAAACGAATCGCGAGAAGGCGATCTCGAGTTCGCGTCGTCCTTCGACTGACTTGTCCCACTGGACAAGAATCGGACTCTGATATGTTCCCTGGATGATCGAGCCGATTCCATCGGCGTCTGAGGAGTCGCAGACAGGAATTCGGACGGCGCGCTTCACTCTGAGAAAACGCGAGGCGGTTACGGTCAGGAAGCGGTCGATAAGCCGTTCCAGGGCCGAATCGCTGACGCCAAAAGCCTCGACGAGTTCATTGATGACATGTACCAGATCGTATCGAGCGTAGCTGATCGTCTTGTTCGGAATCGCCCAAGGATCGCCGAGCATGTTGCGCCCTTTCTCTGCCATGAAGCGGAGCGGATTCCGCAGGACTTCCGCAAGATCGTGCTTCATCAGGAGCGTTTCGTACTCATTCACGGTCAGAGCGGCGTGTTGTTCTTCCGGAGCGAGAGAGATGTCTATCCTCCCCTTTCCGATTCCCTGGCGGTTCACGACTTCCGCGAGGAGTTCGAAGAGGCCGTGGCGCTCGTCCCTCAGGTTGATGGAATCAACCGGATGGCCTGAGACGCTCACGGAAAAGCGAACCTTCTCGACGATCTCTTCCTCATTGAAACCAATAATCGAGGTCTTCCGGCGGCGGGAAGTCCCGTGATAGACACCATCGAGGTCGATGAGGTACACGGGAGCATCCGACCGGTTGAGATAGGTCGCGCAGTTGTTCAGCCCGGAACCGATGAAGGTCAGGTGAGAATCCGCATTGCGCGGTTCGCACAGACGCTGCTCCTCGCTCAGCTCGCTTCGGAGGTGCATCTTGTCGTGCTCGTAAGGGCCGTTCGGAGGAAAGAGACTCCGAAACGCTTTCACGTAGGCGAGCAGCGAGTCGGGACTGTTGTTCAAACGAGTGCAGATCGCCTGATCCAGGTATCCCGCCGTTGTGTGGTAGGAACAATAGAGCGCTCGCCGGTATCCATTCAGAAAGTCTCCGGAGTCCTCCTGAAGGGATTGCGTCACATTGATCACGTCAAAGCGACACTGGGGCACGAGTTCGAGTTGGACTTCGGTGGGGGAGTCTGCCATCAGACCTCACAAACTGGCGAGCACAGTGTACGTGACGTCCCGAGGATCGTCAATTTACCGGCGAGTCCCCTGCGGCCGCTGACGGCCCGGTTCGTCTCTCGATATCCTGTTCTGAATCGCGTACCCTTCAACCGTGACCGGAACCAGACTCAGAACCGTGCGGATATTCGGCTCACCGCAAAGGGCGTGGCTCTTCGTCACCGTCTACATTCTTCTACTCTACGGCACGGGACTGCTGACTCTTCAGGCCTATTTGTGGTTTTACGATCGACTCGGCCGTGAGGCCGTCGAATGGACCCTCAACTCGGTTTTCGCTGTCGTTGGAGTTGGACTGATCGTTTTGTGTCGTCCACGGCGTCCGGCCGCTCTGCTCACGTTGGCCCTGGTTGCGGTCGCACTGGCCTATTGTGCGGCTCAGATCGATGTCCCGGCAAACCGGTTGCACTTCGCCCAGTATGCCCCTCTGACTCTACTCGTCTTCGACGCACTTCGGTTTCGTGCATCCGAACGAGACCGCTACCCGCTCACGGTCGTCCTGGTCACCCTGGTCGGCATCGGCGACGAGTTTGTGCAATCCCTTTCCGCTGGAAGAGTCTTCGATGTTCACGACATCGTGCTCAACGCTGTGGCGGCCGTGCTGACGCTGGCCGTGATCGGATTCGTCTGGGAAGAAGATGACGCGGTCGTTCCCGCTGTGAAGCGGCCGTCGGGATCCTGATTCTCTTCGAACTCTGTGGCTCTGCGCAAAACAGAGTCCTCTCTCTAGATAATCGCCAGTTTCGTTCCGACCTCCGTGAAGATCGCAACCGCCTGACTCAATTGATCGACAGTGTGCGCAGCGGAGATCTGGACACGGATTCGGGCCTCCCCCTTCGGTACGACTGGATAGCTGAATCCGACGACAAAGATCCCACGCTCATTCATCTCTCGCGCCATCCTGACGGTTCTCTTTTCGTCACCCAGCATGATGGGAACGATCGGGTGGATCCCTTTCTTGATGTTGAAACCCCTCTCGGTCATCTCCTTCCTGAAAAACACAGTGTTTTTTCTCAGTCGATCGACGAGTTCGGTGTTGCGCTCCAGAATCCCGAACGCTTTGAGTGATCCAGCGACGACCGAAGGAGCGATGGTGTTCGAGAACAGGTAGGGCCGGGATCGTTGCCTCAACAGGTCGACGATCTCCCGGCGTCCGCTCGTGAAACCCCCGGAGGCACCGCCCATTGCCTTGCCCAGCGTGCCGGTGATGACGTCGATCCTCTCCGCGACTCCGTAGTGTTCGGGCGTTCCGCGCCCTGTTTTACCCAGGAACCCGGTCGCATGGCATTCATCGACCATCACCATGGCGCCGAACTGGTCGGCCAGATCACAGATCTCCGGAAGCGGGGCGAGGACTCCATGCATGCTGAAAGCCCCATCGGTCGCAATCATTCGAAAGCGGCAGTCCGACTCCTTGAGCTGTCGCTCGAGATCCCGCATGTCGGCATGCTTGTATCGGAACCTCTGAGCTTTACAGAGACGGATCCCGTCGATGATGCTGGCATGGTTGAGCGCATCGCTGAAGACGCCGTCTTCGGGGCCGAGCAGTGTTTCGAAGAGTCCGCCGTTGGCGTCGAAACAGGACGGATAAAGGATGGTGTCCTCGGTCCCGAGAAAGTCCGAGATCTTCCGCTCGAGTCGCTTGTGAATGTCCTGTGTTCCGCAGATGAACCGGACCGAGGACATCCCGAATCCGTGTGTCCGCAATCCCTCATGGGCAGCTTCAACAACTTCGGGATTGTTGGCCAGTCCGAGGTAGTTGTTGGCGCAGAAATTGACCGCGGGTCCCTGATCCGTCGAGACGTCTGCCCCTTGAGGTGACGTGATCACGCGCTCCTGCTTGTACAGGCCGTCGGAACGGATCTGGTCGAGTTCTGAACTGAGATGCTCCTTGACTTGAGATTCGTACATCTTCTACCTCTGTTCCGGGCTTCTGTTGTGCGGCCCTTTGAGTCTGGCTGAACATGGTGGGAATCCTACGCTATCCGGTCGGCGCAAGAACGGAATAGGTTCGACGGTATTTTGCGGGGAGGATGCCGTTTTTGCAACGAAGCGGCAGGGAAGGTCGGTCCCGATCAGGGGATCACGGGCACCGATCCAGATCGTAAGGCACCAGGCAGGGCGCCCGACCTGTGCCGGACCCCCAGATTTGCAGAGAATTAGGAACTGACCGCGATCGGGTCGATCGTCATCGACCCCAACAAGATGAGCGCAAAAGGCCGCTCTCAGGCTTGGTCCGGCGATTCATTCGCGCTTGATATGTCGCATGAAGTCGACAGCCGGACGGTAACCCTGCTCAGCTGATTTTCGAATCAATCCGAGGCCTGCCTGTTGAAGGCCGAGCCGAAACTGCGTGATTCCCAGATTGTAAAAAAGTGCCGGAGTTTCCAGGCCCTGGGTCCGGGCTCTTCGAAAGGCCGTTTCCGCCTCGGCGAGACGCTTGAGATGACTGTAGCAGATGCCGAGCTGGAAGAGAGCCTCGGAATTCTCTTCATTCCTGATCACCGTTTCGTATTCCGATGCGGCCTCAGAGTAGCGCTGCCTCAGATAGAGGCTTGTCGCCAGGTTCAGGCGTGCCCAGAAGGCCTCGGGCTGTTGACGCAGGCCTTCGCGGTACAGCTTGATCGCTTGATCGAGCTCACCGAGATTCTGGTGACAGAACGCTTTGTTCATCAGGTAGTCCGCCGGCGAGTCGGGTACCGGGATATTCTCCAGTAGATCGAGAGCTCGCCGCCAGGCGCGATCTTCGATCGCCTCGATCGCTTCGGAATAACGGATGTCCTGTTGTTGCTGCTCGATTGAGCGCTCGTCTCTCGAGAGGCCGCCGGCTTTGTCCAGGTAGAGCAGGGCCTCAGATCTGCGCCCCAACTGTGCCAGGCTGTAGCTGATGAGTTGCAGGAGTTGTGGGTTGAGAGGGTTCTTCTCCTCCAGGCTTCGAAACTGATCGAGGGCCGCTTGCCAGTCTTCCGAGAGCAGAAGGCGGTGGCCTTCCAGGAATCCCTGATTCGGACTTCCTTCGGGCGACTCCCGAAGCAGATCGATCGCCTCGTCGACCGACCCTTCCTGGACCCGAAGCCAGGCTCCCTGTTCCCGGGCGTGACCCTCGAATGGATCGCGATCGAGTACCGCCGAGTAAAGTTCTGAAGCTCGGACGTTCTCGCCGTCCATCCGATAGAGGTCCGCAAGGTAGAGCCTTCCGGTCACGAACTCCGGGTTCTCAGAGATCACCGTTTCGAGAAACTCGATCGCTTCTCTGCGGCGTCCTTGTCGCGAGATTTCGAGGGCGCGCACATAGTCCTCGAAGGCGCGCAGTAGACGGCTGGCCTGATTGGCGTGCCGAATGGCGTCCTGCTTCTGCCCCAGATTGTCGTACAGCTCCGAGAGTTCCTTATGGTAGAGAGGATTCTCGCCGTCGATCTCGCTGGCCATCTCGACATATTCCAGAGCCTGCGATGAACCCCGTCGACCCTTGACCCTCTGAGAGAGCTGAAAGAGAAGCTGGGCGTCCCGCGGGGCGAGCCTGTAAGCTGCCTTCAATTGTCGAAAGGCCTCTTCCGAGCGTCCGTTCTGATCGAGAACGAATGCCAGAAAGCGGCGGTAGTCGGCTCTCGCCGGATCGAGCTGAACAGCCTGTCTGGCATGTTCCAGTGAACGGAGTCGATCATCATCGAGCAGGTAGATGTAGGCGAGCCTCCGATGGGCCTGGGCGGGGGCGGAAGCGAGATTCAGAGATCGCTCAAAGTGCTTTTTGGCGTCGAGCAGCCTGTCCTGCATCAGCCGTGTCTCACCGAGGAGGCGCTGAACGTTTCCATTCCCCGGGTCGACGGCGGCAGCCCTCTCGAGCAGATGATCGGCCTGGGCGGTCCGGCCCAGTTCCAGATGGAGACTTGCCGACTGGAGCAGGAGGTTCAGATTGTCGGGATACTCGCGAAGCGCCCGAGCAAGGATGTCGATGGCCTTGACAGATTCTCTGTTTCGGGCCAGCTGAGATGCCTCGCGCGAATACTCCGACGCCGTCTGGGCCCAGGCAGTCGCGAGAAAGAGAAGAAGTCCGAGCTTACCGAATCGCACTAACCTCAATGGTGTTCTCTTGGCCTGAAAAGTTCAATCCTCGTCTGACCCACGCCGGCCGGTTGTCGTGCCCACCACCTCCGGGCTCGAGACAGGCTGAGACCGAACTGGCTCTCTCCAAGTCGGGAGGGACGTCGAGAAAGAGACCGTCGAGAAAGAGACAACCTGGATTTCTTCACACACCCCAGGTCGCCTGATCCGGAATTCTGGATTGGACTGTCGGACCAACAGTCGGAAGACGGGCACTCGACTCGATCGATTCTCCAGGCTTCGGTCCGCTGGATTCCCGAACGCGCTCCAGCCCTTCCAGGATGCTGAGGCGCCCAAGGCCTGGCCAGGGGAACCGGTCCGGCCCGCGAGCCACAAGGTGTCTGAGTCGAATCCCGCTGACTTTCCAACCCATCTCGCAGATTTGCAAAGAGCGACGTTAATGGCATCGGGGCCTGCTCGAAGGAGGAAACCTCGATGCTACTCAAGATTCAGAGTGCGTGCGTGTTTGGAATTCAGGCTGAACTGATCGACGTGGAGGTCGACCTGTCACCAAGCAAGCAGCACCGCTACCACGTTGTCGGACTGCCGGACACAGCGATAAAGGAGAGCAGCGAACGGGTGCGAGCCGCGATCCGCAACTGCGGTTACGACTTTCCGTTCCACGGAACGATCACGGTCAATCTAGCGCCTGCGGACTTCAAGAAAGAAGGCTCCTGCTACGACCTGCCGATCGCAGTCGCTCTTCTGGGACTGATCGGTGAGCTGAACCCCGAGAAATCCCAGGGCTGGATCATCCTGGGCGAACTCTCGCTGGATGGCCGTGTCCGCCCGGTACGTGGAGCCTTGCCAGTCGCTCTGAGCGCTCGCAGGAGCCGAGCGAAGAAACTTCTACTCCCCGAAGAAAACTCCCGCGAGGCGGCAGTCGTCGGCGGGTTGGAGGTCCATCGGGCGGACACTCTTCCGCAGGTGCTGGAACTGCTCAACGACGACGGCGAGAGATCCGAACCCGTTCGAGTCAGTCGCAAGGATCTGCTGCGCCGAAACGAAACCCGCATGTCCGACTTTCGAGATGTGAAAGGACAACAGTCGGCGAAGCGGGCTCTGGAGGTCGCTTGCGCGGGCGCGCACAACATTCTCATGATCGGCCCGCCGGGGGCGGGGAAGACAATGCTCGCCAAGCGGATTCCGTCGATTCTCCCGGAGATGAGTTTCGCCGAAGCTCTGGAAACGACCGCAATCCACAGCGTGACGGGTCTCCTCAGAGGCCGACGAAAGTTCCTGATCCGTCGCCCTTTCAGAGCGCCCCACCACACGATCAGCACAGCGGGCCTGGCCGGAGGGAGTTCCAACCCTCGTCCAGGGGAGGTGTCGCTCGCGCACAACGGCGTCCTGTTCCTCGATGAACTGCCGGAGTTTCAACGACATGTCCTGGAGGTGTTGAGGCAGCCGCTCGAAGAGGGAGATGTGACGATCAGCCGGGCGGCACGGACTGTGACATTTCCGTCGCGATTCATGCTCGCCGCCGCTATGAACCCGTGTCCGTGCGGGTTCTTTGGAAGTCTCCAGAAGGACTGTGTCTGCACACCGGCTCAGATTCAGCGCTACCTGTCGAAGATCTCAGGGCCGTTGCTGGACAGGATCGACCTGCACATCGACGTGGCGGAGGTGAAATACAAGGATCTGACGAGAGATCCGGACGGGGAGCCTTCGGCGGTGATCTCGCGAAGGGTCCGGCAGGCGCGCCGCCGCCAGCTGGCTCGCTACGAAGGTCTGGGGATCTTCTGTAACGCCCAGATGGGGACGGCTGAGATCCAAAAGGATGCCCGGCTCGACGAGGAGACGAAGACGCTGCTCGGAGAGGCTGTTCGCAAGCTCGGATTCTCGGCTCGCGCTTACGACAGGATCCTCAAAGTCTCGCGCACGATTGCAGATATGGAAGCTTCCGGCCCGATCCGCTCGCACCACGTATCGGAGGCGATTCAGTACCGCTGGCTCGACCGCAACTACTGGGAGAATCTGTAGGTTCAGTCCTTTTCCAGAATCGGTTCCGCATCAATGGGGGACACACCCGCTTTGAGGTCGGAACTGCAGGCAGATGAAGATTTGAGTCGCGAATCGTCCCTATCCGCGACGCCTCGAACCGCTTCGCTGGTACAACCCGGGGGGAAGACTCTCGCGCAGAGACGCTGAGGCGCAGAGTTCGTCGCGTGAGCTTCTCGAGGGCCAGGAGTGATTTCCTAACCAGAAACACGAACTTCGCGACTTTGCGCGATGAAAAAATTGAGTTCGTGACCGTGTCAGCGAGAATCGACAACCTATGAGCCGATTGCTATAATTCCCGGCTCTTGGATGCCGGCGTAGCTCAACGGTAGAGCGACGCATTCGTAATGCGTAGGTTGGAGGTTCGATTCCTCTCGCCGGCTCCAGCGGTTTCAACGGGTCACCTGGCCGAGACTCTAAACCGCCCCCCGGCCTCTGCTCTGGTATCCGTTCCGGATGGGTCTCCACCCGTTCAGGGACCAGGATCCCTGCCGACTATTCCGCACCAGCCTTCAGCCACCCACGATCACTCCGAGCTCCTGCTGAGTCGAGCCGCCTCGGCTCCCATCTCTTCAGCGTCGTCGATTCGCCCCTGGGCTTGGTAGAACATCGAAAGGCTGGTGTGGGCCATCGCGTTGTCCGGGTCCAGGTCGCGAAGTTGCTCCCCGTATCGGACAGCGTTCTCGAGATCCTTCTTGTGATAGAAGCTCATCGAGAGCGCGTGCAGAGCCTCGGTGTGTTCGGGTTCGACTTTGAGCGCTCTCATCAGCTCCGCGATCGCCTCGTCGAGTTGATCATTGATGAAGTGCTGCATTCCCTTGCCGTAGTGCTCCTCTGCCGACATTTTCTTTCTCCTGGCTTGCTTCTCTGAGAATATCGAATGCTCGCGGCCGCGACGAACCGTCTCGCTTCACTCCTCCGCGGACTCGATCGGCTGGCCGTCCGTGTCGAACACCGAGACCGGTCCGAAAAGAGTCAACTGTTCCGCCAGTGAACGATCTCCAACGACGACGATCGAGGAGCTTTCCGGACGGATGTACGTCCGTGAGCTCTTCTGCACATCCCGCCCTGTAACCCGCTTCACTTTCGGGACGAAGTCTTGATAGTAGCTTTCCGGCAGATCGTAGAGAACCCGGCTCAATTCGAGCAATCCGATCGAGAGGGGTGTTTCCATCTGAAAGAGGAAACGCCCGTAAAGCTCCGCCTGGCCGCGTTCAAGTTCCTCCGGTCGAGGAGGTGCCTCGGACATCTTCTTCATCTCTTCGAGGATAATCTCGATCGAGTCCTGAACCACTCCGTTTCCGACGTCTGTAGAAATCGTCTGAAGTCCAGCCTCGCGAAGACTCCTCAGGGAACTGTAGACGCCGTAGGTGTAGCCCTTCTCTTCGCGGAGGTTCAGAAACAAGCGGGCACTGCCGCCCCCGCCAAGGACCTGGTTGGCGACCTCGAGGTCGACGCCGTCCGGATGGCCCTTCGGAATCGTGAGGCGCGCCACATGGAGGCCGGCTTGCTGAGAGTCCGGACGATGAACGAGTGAGACGCTCCTTCCCGGTTCCGGGAGTATGGATCCGAACGCGGCGTTGGGTATCGGTCCTCCCGTCCAGGCGCCGAGGGTGTCTGCGATCAGAGATTCGGCTTCTGCATGACTGATGGAGCCCGCCAGCAGGAGAAAGGTGCCGGAGGGGAGGACGTGCCGTTCGAACGTCTCAATCAGATCTCGACGTTCGCTTCTGTTTAGCTGCTCGAGCGTTGGTGTCGTCCTTTCGTACGGATGTCCGCCAAACAATGTCCGATAGAGTCGCTCCTTCGCAAGAAACCGAGGTTGTGACCTCTGCGCGACGAGGTGACTCCTCCAGCGCGTCTTGACCTTCTCCAGTTCCTCTTCGGGAAAGACCGGATTCCGCAGCATGTCCGAGAGGATCTCGAGGGCGAGTTGGAGGCGGCTGCGGAGAGCCGTCATCGTGATGACGCTGTATTCGAGTTGAACACTTGTCTCAAAGCTGATCGCGTTTTGATCCAGCGTGTCGGCGATTTCAATCGCACTTCTCGACTCGGTGCCGAGATTGAGCAATTCGAAGACCAGAGGCAACAGCGCCAGGTTATCGTTTTGGGCATGGGCGCGGCCGGTCGGAAAAGCGAGTCGGATTGCCACCTTTGGGATCCGATGATCTTCGACTACCAGGAGTCGTTGTCCGTTCTCAAGTGTCGAACCGGGCAACGTTGGACAAGGTATATCGCTGAATGGCCCTGGTCGTGGAGGAGCTTGTTTCATTCGTTCTTCAAGTATTGAGGTCCAGATTCCCTAAGAATCGGTCGGTCCGTTCGGCCGCGTCGCATTCCTGTCGGTTTCGGGCACCACGAGCAGAAGCGTTCTGTTCGTGTCCTTGAACAGGGATTGAGCCGCTTGAAGGATGTCGTGCTGCGTGACGTCCAGAAACCGCTGCAGGTCGCGGTTAATCAGTCCGGCGTCTCCGTGGTAGATCGAGTACCGGGCCAGACTCTCACCGATTCCGGCAACCTTATTTCTCCCGGAGATGAACCGGTTGGTCAGATGGTTCTTCGCCTTTTCGAGTTCCGCGTCGGGAATCGGTTCGCGTGTCACCCGGGCCAGTTGTTCGAAGACGACGGGCAGCACTTCTTTCGTTTTCGCGTGACTCTGGACCAGGAAAACCAGGCTGAAAAGCTGAGGGCCGCGATAGAGGCTCGGGCCACACGAGAGGCTGGTGATCCAGTTCCGTTCGAAGGTGAGTTCCCGGTATAACCTGGATGAGCGGCCTTGCGACAGCACCATCGAAAGCACGGACAGCGCATAGTGCTCCGGTGTGCCCAGGGCCGGCATGTGGTACCCGAGGAACACAGCCGGCAAGACGGCCAGGGGATCCTTGACCGTCAGACTCTTTTCAGACTGCTGCTCAGGCTCGGTCAGGTCAGGAGGAGTGGTCTGCGTCTTGTGCGTGATCGTTCCGAAGAATCGATCGATCCAGTCGAGTGCGTTGCGGCGCTCGAAGTCTCCAGCCACAACAAGGACCGCATTGTCTGGTCCGTAGTGCGTTCGATGAAACTCCCGAGCATCATCCAGAGTCGCCTTTTCGAGATCTTCGACTGAACCGATAATGGGGTGGCCGTAGCGCCAGTTTCCGTAGGCGGACTCATCGAACTTCAAGTAGGCGGTTCCGTAAGGCTGGTTGTCGTAGCTCTGCTTCTTTTCTTCGATGACCGTCTGTCGCTGATTCTCGAAATTCTCAGCGGTGACATTCAGAGCCCTCAATCGATCAGCTTCCAGCCAGAGTCCCAGTTCCAGGCAGTTCGAAGGCAGGGTCTGATAGTAGTTCGTCCGGTCTTTGTTCGTCGTGGCATTCCAGTGGCCGCCCGCTTCGTCTACAAGTCGACCGTGTTCGTTTTTGCCAACGTTCTCAGAGCCTTGGAACATGAGGTGTTCGAACAAATGGGCAAATCCCGAGTGGCCCGGCTCTTCATAGCTCGATCCGACTCGATAGTGGACTGTCACATGGACGAGGGGACTCTGTCGGCTAGGGAACAGAATGACTTCGAGACCGTTTTCCAGTCGTCGAAGCTCGAACTCGAGAGGCGCCAGTTGCTCCATGGAGGCAGCACCTTACTTTGGCCTTCCATGCCGGTCAACCGTGCAAGGATGACCTGTGCCGCCGAAGGACCCGTCGGACGTTTCGAACGAGGTCTTCGAAGGAGAGGCCCTGTCGGCCGCAGGCCTGCCGACGAGGAGGACCCCGAGGTCACGGACCGGTCAGGTCGGTTCGCAGTTTCCACTGGCTCCGCCGATTTGCAGTGACCTGGGAGTTCGTCAAGCCTTTCCTGGTTGTCCGTGGTCACTTTTTTATTGTCGCCGTCCGGCGTGAGGGTGCGGCGTGGGGCCATTTGACTCCTGACTTGAGCCAAGAGCAGAATGGATTCGTGAAGGACTCACTCCTCCTGCCGATTGAAGACGAGACGGAAGCCCAAGAGCTTCTGAGGGAATTGCCGCTGAGCGTCGATCCCGCTCTGTTTGTGTCTTTTATAATGGGGTTCCCGCGCCGCTATCTTCTCAATACCCCTCGCGTCGAGATCGTCAAACACTTTCTACTCTGGCGAAGCCTCGGCGATGGCGACCTTGCTTCATCGTTTTCGCCGGAACCCGCAGGTTGGATCCTTTGCGTTATCGCGCAGGATCGGACTCATCTTTTTTCCAGGATCGCCGGATCGCTGAGCTGTTTCGGGATGAACATCCTGTCGGCCGGCGCGTTCGCGAACGCGCATGCGATCGCTCTCGACACGTTTCGATTCACCGATCCTTCCAAGAATTTTGGAGAGCGTGAACAAAGAAGGAGATTCCAGGCTTTTCTCGAGGGCGCTGTGTCCGGGGCCGTCGATCTTGAGGAACACTTCAGGAAGCAGGCGGATCGCATCGGTGTCCTCGACGCCAGCTCTATCCGGCTGACATTCGAGAACGACAGCCATCCGACTGCGACCAAGGTCGAGGTCGATTTCCCAGACCACTTCGGACACCTGTATTTGATCAGCAGCTGCATATCCGCTCTGGGCGCCCAGATCGAGATCGCCTACATTGAGATCGACCAGGAAAGGATTCGCGATACGTTCTACTTGTCCCGAGACGGGAAGAAGCTGACAGCCAGCTTCGAAGAGGACCTGCGGGCGAGGCTGATCGCACTCGGACAGCGCTATGCCCACGAGATCGTCGAGTCGGCCTGACCTTTCGCCTGTTTCTACCTGAGGAGGTCCTGCGGACGGCTCGGACGCCAGTTTGCGGAGAGTTTCGTCCCCTGCAATTCGAACTGATTCCGAAAAGCGTGCATAATCCTGGAGCGCCGCCGAGCAGTTCACAGGAGACCAAGCGATATGGCTAAGACGAATTCATTCGACGTTGTGTGCCGCACGAATCTGGAAGAGGTGCGCAACGCCATTCAGCAGACTATGAAGGAAGTGGGGCAGCGGTTCGACTTCAAGGGCAGCCGGAGCCGGGTCGATCTCGAAGACGACGAACTCGTGCTGCTCAGTGATGACGAGTACAAGCTCAAGCAGCTCATCGACGTCCTCGAACAGAAACTCGTCAAGCGCAAAGTGTCTCTCAAGGTTCTCAATTATCAGAAGATCGAGGATGCAGCCGGGGGTGCCATCCGACAGCGAGTGTCGATTCAACAAGGAATCCCGATCGAGAAATGTCGCGAGATCGTGAAGCTGATCAAAAAACAGAAGTTGAAGGTCCAGTCGGCCATCCAGGGAGATCTGGTCCGGGTCTCGGGCCGCGATCGCGATGTTCTCCAGGACGTGATCGCCATGTTGAAGGCAGAGGACCTGGGTATCGAGATGCAGTTCACGAACTATCGGAATTAGTGCATTGCACTCGCGCCCAACTCCCGAGCGTTTCAGTCTCCGAGACTTAGGGCTCGAGGACTGATTCCGGCCCCTCGTCACTGGTTCGATCAGACAACGGAGACCTCCCATGCCCGACGCCCCTGAAGAATCTCGCCGCCAGCGCCTGCTCGAACTGCTTCGGGAGAAGTCGCTCAGAATCGGTCGCATCACTTTGACATCCGGATTGACGAGCCACTACTACTTCGACAGCAAACCCACGACTCTCGATCCTGAGGGTGCGTACTTGACCGCGTTTCTCATTCTGGACCTCATTGGAGAGAAAAAGATCGAGGTGGACGCTATTGGGGGGATGACTCTGGGCGCTGATCCGATCGTCTCCGCCGTGGCCGCGGTCAGTTTCGCCGAGCGGAACCGATTCTCCCCGATTTCAGCTTTTATCGTGCGGAAGGAAGCAAAGTCACACGGTACAAAGCGTTTCCTGGAAGGGTATTCCGGGCCAGCCGGGACCCCTGTCATCGTAGTCGATGACGTGTGCACGACAGCCGGATCGACCCTGAGTGCCATCAACCGCACCGAGGAGGCAGGGTACAAGGTAGCGGCCGTGGTTGCGCTCGTCGATCGCCAGCAGGGCGGAGCGGAACGGCTGAAGGATTACAGCTTCTACTCGCTTTTCACAGCTGAGGAGCTGCTCGATTCGCCGGAGATCCAGGCTCAGTTAACCGATCTGTCGTCACTCGATCCGATCCCTTAACGGGCGTGTCGCCGACGCACAGAGACCCTGGTGCAGCGCCTGGCAAGTCCTGAGCCACCCCAGCGGCCCTTACTGCCGCCGGCTTGTTGTGCTCCCTCGCAAGACGCCCAGCATTGCTGCGTCGCAACTCCACGCTGGCGACGAGAATCACTCCGTACTGACAACAGGAACTTCCCGGGCAGCACACTAGCGATAATGGTGCGCGGGCCGGTGGAGCGATTATCCTCGGAGCCCGGCTGCGTCCCACCAACCTTCTGGGCCGGTGTACAGAACCGCGCACCGCGACGACCACAATTCCTGACAGCAGACGACATCGGACCATGAGCAATGGTGACGAGGTCCGGTTTGTCGGGTCTGGATCTGAGGACTATCCTTCGGTTTCCTCGTAATGTTGCTTGATCGAAGCCAGAACGCTCGGATCGGCCAGTGTTGTCGTATCGCTGAGCAGGCGCCCTTCCGCGACGTCGCGCAGTAATCGGCGCATGATCTTTCCGCTTCTCGTTTTGGGAAGCTCGTGCGTGAAGTGGATCTGGTCCGGCTTTGCGATCGGACCGATCTTTTGTCCCACGTGTGCCCTCAGCACGGCGAGGGCGTCGTCGCTCTCTTCGTGCCCGGACCGCAGAGTCACAAAAGCTGCGATTCCCTGGCCCTTGATCTCATGCGAAACTCCGATCACAGCAGCCTCGGCGACCGATTCATGACTGACGAGGGCACTCTCGACCTCCATCGTTCCAATCCGATGTCCGGAAACGTTGAGGACATCATCGACTCGTCCGAGAACCCAGAAGTACCCGTCCTTGTCTCGTTTGGCTCCGTCGCCGGTGAAGTAGAGTCCCTCGAAGCGGCTCCAGTATGTATCGAACCACCGCTGTTCATCTCCCCAGATCGTTCGAGCCATGGCTGGCCAGGGGCGTTTCAGGACCAGCAGGCCGCCGCCGACGGGGACCGAGTTTCCTTCCTCGTCGAAGATGTCGGCTTCGATTCCAGGGAAGGGATGGGTCGCCGACCCGGGTTTCGTGGCCGTAATCCCTGGGAGTGGAGTGATCAGAATCATTCCCGTTTCGGTTTGCCACCAGGTATCGACGATCGGAGTTTGCCCCCCTCCGATGTGTTCTCGATACCACATCCAGGCCTTTGGGTTGATGGGTTCACCGACGGTTCCAAGCAACCGCAGCGTGCTGAGATCACATTTGGCCGGATACTCATCGCCCCAGCGCATGAATGTCCGGATCGCGGTCGGGGCCGTGTAAAGAATGCTGATCCGATACTTTTCGATCAGCTTCCAGAAACGGTCTTTGTCGGGGTAGTCCGGGCCACCTTCATACATCACGGACGCGACTCCGTTCGACAGAGGCCCATAGACGATGTAACTGTGGCCGGTGACCCATCCGATGTCAGCGGTGCACCAGTAGGTATCGTCATCTTTGAGGTCGAACACATGTTTCGCCGTTGTGTGGGCTCCGACGAGGTAGCCTCCGGTCGTGTGCAGTAGTCCCTTGGGCTTCCCTGTAGTTCCTGATGTGTAAAGGATGTACAGCGGATGCTCGCTGTCGAGGGGCTCTGGCTCGACCGTGGCCGATCCGCTGCGTTCCATCTCCCGATGCCACCAGAGGTCACGCCCTTTCGTCATCGGGACCTGAGAGGGGTTCGATGTCCTGTTGACAACCAGAAGATTCTCGATGCAGGGACAGCCCTCGACCGCTTCGTCAGAATTCTGCTTGAGCGGTACGACCTGACCCCTGCGCCAGCTCCCATCGGCCGTGATCAGAAGCCGGGCCTGACAATCGTTGATTCGGTCTCGAATCGATTCGGGGCTGAAGCCTCCGAAAATGACTGTATGTGGGGCCCCGATCCGGGCACAGGCCAGCATCGCGACGGGGAGTTCGGGAATCATCCCGAGATAAATGGCAACTCGGTCTCCTTTCTTGATGCCCAGGCGCTTCAGTGTCGCCGCGCATTGGTTGACCTCTCGATAGAGGTCCAGATAGGTCAAGACTCGGGTGTCGCCCGACTCACCCTCCCAGATCAGAGCGGCTTTGTTTCTACGCCAGGTTTGAAGGTGTCGATCGATACAGTTGTAGGAGACGTTGAGCTTTCCCCCGACGAACCACTCAGCTTTTGGGCAATCCCATTCCAGGACCGTGTCCCAGGGTTCGAACCAATCGACCGATTCCGCCATCTCGGCCCAGAATCCATCCGGATCCTCGAGGGCTTTTTCATAGACCTCGGGATCTTTCCAGTTCGCCTGCTCCTTGAAGGCACTGGTCGGCTCGAAACGTCGTTCCTCATGGAGAAGAGCTTCTATTCTGTCTGTTGTCTGGCTCATATCTGATTGTCCTCTCTCGTGTTTGCGGCCCGGGACGCTCACGATCGTTGTGAGTCCATCGGGTCGAAAAGCGTCGAACTCATGACGCCTTACCCTGAATCCCGGGCTATTCCTCTCCGGCGAGACCGATCTGTTCTGCAACTCCGGACATGGCCTCGATGACGAACTCGATATGTTCGGTCAGGTCGAGGTCCAGTTCCTCTGCGCCTTGACGAATGTCGTCTCGATTGACGGTGCGTGCAAACGCCTTGTCTTTCATTTTCTTTTTGACGGAGCGGGCCGGCACATCCGCGACCCTCTTTCCAGGACGGACAAGTGTCACCGCGGTGATCAGACCTGACAACTCATCGACTGCGAAGAGTGTCTTCTCCATCTGAGTCCGACGCTCGACTCCTGTGTGATTAGAGTGGGCGCGGACGGCCCGCACAACATCTTCAGGGTACCCCTGCTCTTCCAGGATCCGGCAACCGACGAACGGGTGGTCCTCGGGGCTCGGATACTGTTCATAGTCGAAATCGTG
>CAJHYB010000042.1_pt1 | contig 17385 bp, 15 predicted proteins | sample 9198631 | NCBI WGS metagenome assembly CAJHYB01 (sample SAMEA7708354, study PRJEB35096) | sediment metagenome | biome: marine neritic benthic zone biome [ENVO:01000025]; feature: sediment [ENVO:00002007]; material: shallow marine sediment [ENVO:03000034] sea grass bed [ENVO_01000059] ... | reverse complement strand
TGGCAGGTGGTCGAGGCCGAGGTCGCTCCGAGACGGTCGCCCAGACGGGAGATGCGGTCATCGCGACCCTGGTGGCAGAGGTTGATGTGGTTGCCTGTTTCCGCGGTCGCCGTGCTGGTCGCGCTGGTCATGCTTGTTCCCTCGCAGGTGGATCCTCAGCCTGGGCCTGAGATTCGCCTCCAGTTCGAGAAGTTCGTTCAGGACCGGCTGTCCGCCGAGCAGCTCAGCGCGCCTGCATTGCGCAAAGGCGGGCCGGATTGGGATCGGTCAGACAACCCGTTCAGTGAATCCGAAGTCGACAATCGTGGTGAGAATCCCTTTTCCTCGGAGTAGCTAGAATGACCGGGCACCTCGTCCTCCTCCTCTCTTTCCTTGCGACACCAGCACCGGGACAGGACTCCAATTGGGAGCGGGTGCGCAGCACGGCCGAGTCTCAGCACGAAATCATCATGATCCTGGTCGACAAGAAGGAATACGGCAAAGTCGTCGGAGAGAGCCAGACACTCTTTGCGCTACCGTTTCCCATCGCACAGGAGCACAGGCTCGTGACTTCCGCAAAGATGATTTCGAAAGCTCTCCTCGACGTCTCCATGATCGATCTGGCGCAGCAGGTCTTGAACAAAGCTCTGGAAGCTGTGAAGGGCAAGAAATCGAAGGCCGAGATCTACCGAGAGAAGGCCTACCTGTCGCGTCGGGCTGGTCGGGACGACGAAGCGATGAAGTTTTTCGAGAAGTCGGTTCAGTTGGAGAAACCGGACGCGTGAGCGCGTTTCTTCGCCTGGGCACAGTCCCGTGCCCGAAGCCCAAACGGGACCGGAGCCGATGACACACAAGAGGATTCGCGTCCTGATTGCGAAACCAGGCCTCGATGGCCATGATCGGGGGGCCAAGGTCGTCTCCAGAGCGCTCCGTGACGCCGGGATGGAGGTCATCTATTCCGGACTTCGCCAGACTCCCGAGCAGATCGTGAATGCGGCGATACAGGAAGATGTCGACGCCGTCGGGCTCTCGGTGCTCTCGGGTTCGCACCTGCATCACTTCTCGCGGGTCATCGAACTCCTGCAGCGGAACGACAGCCAGGACATTCTGGTTTTCGGTGGAGGGATCATTCCGGATACGGATAGAGACAAACTCCTCCAGATGGGCGTCAAAGGTATTTTCCAGCCAGGCTCTTCCACAGGAGAGATTGTCAGTTTCCTGAAGCAGAATACGGTCTCCTGAGAGGTCGTCACGGCGCGCTGAAAGCTGTGAGCCTCAAGAATGCTGAGAAAGGAACCCAAGGTGACTGCAGAGGTCCTCGAAACGACCGCAAAACTCGCTTGCATTGCCCGTCTCGAATACCAGCGTCTCGGTGGTCGGACCTCAACCCCTTCCCGCGTGCGTTTCTACCCCTATCGGAGACTTCATCACACGATTCGCCTTCGGAGTTCCGGCATCGCGATTCGGATCAGCGACATTCTCGAGGAGGCTCCCCGGCAAGTCCTCGAAGCTCTGGTCGTGATCCTGGTTGGAAAGCTGCTCGGTTCCCCAACCGCGCCACGGTCCGTGAGACTCTACCGCGATCACATCAACTCCGTGGAGGTCCGACATCTCTCGGCTGAGATCCGGCGGACCCGTGGCCGCAAGATCCTTTCGGGGCCGGACGGTCGCTGGAAGAACCTCGACCGAATCTACGACCGTCTCAACGCCGAGTATTTTCAAGGGGGCCTTGCGATAACCCGGATTGGTTGGAGTCAGAAGTCTCATCGGCGGGTCCTCGGACACTATGACCCGGCTCACAGGGTGATCGTCATCAATCGCAGACTGGACAGTTTGAGAGTTCCGAACTACGTCGTCGAGTACGTCGTCTACCACGAGATGCTGCACGCGGCTCTAGGCGAGGAGTTTCGAGACGGGCGTCGTTGGGTTCATCATCGGCGATTCCGAATGGCGGAGCGGAAATTCCCCGCCTTTGAGAAAGCCAGCTCATTTATCCGGACCTGCCTGTGCTGATCGGCGTCATATCGGACACCCATGGATTGCTTCGGCCTGAAGTGTTCACGGTCTTTGAGGACGTTGACCTGATTCTCCATGCCGGCGACGTCGGTCGTGAAGAGATCCTGGTCGATCTTTCGTCTCTAGCCCCTGTTGTGGCCGTGACTGGAAACGTCGATGGCTTTGCCCTCGCCGAGCGACTGCCGGAGAGTCGGACAGTAGACGCTGAGCAGATCAAGATCTTCATGACCCACATCTGCGGCTCGCCGTCGAGATTGAGGACTCAGTTCCAGCTCGCCCGGGAGGCCGACGTCGTGATCTTCGGCCACACCCACAAGCCAGTCGCCGAAGACCATTTCGGCGCTTTGTTCTTCAATCCGGGATCGGCCGGTCCAAGACGCTTTCGACTGCCTGTCACAGTTGGCAGGCTGCGAGTAGACGGTCAGCAGGTGTCGTCCGAAATCGTCACCCTGCTCGATTGACCGAGGGAAAACATCTTGGTTTCTATGGTGCGGTCTCTTCAGCAGGGATCATCTCCAGACCGATCTGGTGCAGCAGCAAGCGGAGGTCGTCACCCGATGCCGGGACACAGGCAGGGATTCTCTCGCGGTGATCCATGACCCAGTCCGTCGCCTCGCCGGTGGAGTTCACTCCGTCCTTGATACCGAGAAGGGACTCCCACTCCTCACGCCGCTTCCGGCCATACTCATCCGACTCTCCTGCAATGACGCCAGCGGTCGTGCCAGCCACGTCCGAGAAGGGGTCTCCATGAAGGAGTCTGGCGATCCTCGCTGAGACTTCGGAAGCTTCCTTCAGGCCGACGTTCATGCTCTGGACTCCAACGGGGCCGGCCATGTGGGCCGAGTCGCCAACCAGCCAGACGTTCTTGGCGGCAAAGATGGGCGCGAGACGCTGCTCGAACTTGACGATCATCGACCAGTGGATCTCCTTGATCTGTCCTTGAAACCAGGGAGCTCGGACTTGAAGCAGATCTGAAAGCTTGTCCTCGGTGAGATAGGGAAAGGGAGTTTCCCCGACCTGAACGGCCAATCGGCTCTTGAGCCGCGGAGGTGCAAACTTCTCGTGCTCCAGCTGGAAGCTCCAGCGACATCTATGATCGTTCATCGGCCAGCAGACGTTTGTCTGAGGCCCGTCGAAGATGACGCGAAGCTCGTTTCCAGGGTCGCGATCGATCGCGAATTCGAAAACCGCGAAGGTCTGAGGGTCAGCGAAGCTCGGAAACTCGATCCCGAGTTGCCGGCGCACGAGGCTGCGATGACCGTCGGCTCCGATGACAAACGCCGTTTCGATCGGAAAGCTCTTCTCGACGACCCATTCAGTTCCGGAAACACTGTACCCGGTCGACTCCTTGCCGAGTTTCTCGATGGTGGCGACGGCCTTCCGCCCGTCTGTCTCCAGCAGACCGAGACGATGATTCCAGTGGATCTTGACTCCTTGGTCTTCCAGCTTCCTGACCAACTCCGCCTCGAGAACGTTCTGAGGGAGCACCAGGACACACGGTTTTGTGCCCGGGAGTTCCGAAAAGCGCATCTGGGTCATCCTGTGAGACTTTCCATAGAACGCGAGAGCATAGAGCGGATGCCCCTTTTTCAAGATTCGGTCGCCAAGACCGATGTGGTCGAGAAGCTCGAGACTGTGAGGATGGAGCGCCAGTGCATAGCTTCGGGCCGCCGTTCGCCACCCGGCTTCCACCAACTCGACTCGAATTCCTTTTTCCGCCAGCATGAGAGCAGTGAACAGCCCGACCGGTCCTCCACCGACCACGAGCACTTCCGTTTGTTTCTTCTTGAACATCAGGCTTTCCTCCGATCGGACTCGATCTCGAACACCTCAAGTCTTTCCATTCCGGCTTGCAAATCAGATTCCCGGCCGAAGGCCTCAGGCATCGACGGCCGACGCCCTTCGTTGCAATCGCGTCTGGACTGAGCAGCGGCGCCTTCCCGCAGAGCCCAGGGCGGGCCGTTGCCCAATCTGCAACAACGTCTTCCGGGGCAAATGACACAGGCTGATTGCAGGGTGGGGGAGAATGCCCACGATCCGTCCCTTTCCCAGGTCAGCGCCCGGCCGAGTTTCCCGCAAAAGACGCAAAGACGCAAAAGTTTTTGATTTGAATGTGTTGCAGACGGACAGATGAACCGAGACCTCAGAAGTGAAACTCGCCATGGGATTCCTGAACGACGCCCTGATCTCTCTTTCTGTTTTTCCACCGGTGCATGGGAAAACGACCGCTCAGTTTGAAAGAACTGCGACGGGCTTCACAGGTGGCTCTGACTTCGACGGACCCTTGATGCCGAATTCGTCCGGGCTCTGAGTCCGCAACTCTCATGACAGGATCCCAAGGCTACAAGAAAAGAGCTCGCGCCTCCGACGGTATCCGAAATCCATCGGACCGATCAGCGCTCCTCTTTTCTTCACGGTCGGCGCATTGACTCTGATTCTCAGGCCGGGATCACCGGAGGTGGAGGCGGGAGGGTCTCGTCATTCGAGCGGACCGAGGGAGTCGCTTTCAAATATCAGGCATGGGGCATAGAATGACGTGGCTTGGGGACGCCATTGATGTTGATGAACGAAGAGAACCCAGTCCCGGAACTGGTTGGAATGTTCGACGACGGGTCGCCCTGCATGAAAAGGGCGGTCTTTCTCGGTTTTCTGGACGTGGAACTGGAGAGAGCTCGCCGCTATGGCAGCTACGTCTCGCTTCTCACCTTGAGAGTGAAGGGGCCTTCCAGGCTTCAAGAGTTGGCTCGGTTCCTCCAATCGAAGCTACGTCAGAGTGACTATCTAGCCAGGCTCGAAGATCGTACCCTGGCCGTGGTTCTTCTGAACTCAAAACCGGATAATACCGCCTTCGTACTGCGACGCCTTGCGGAAGCGACGCTAGAATACCTTGGCGGCGAAATCGCTGGGGAGCAGGTGCTGTCGGCGTCGTCGGTGTTTCCGACAGACGCCAATTCGCTCGACGACCTGCGCGATTCAGCGCTCGGACGTCTCCAGCCCGTCGTTGTCGGCTGAGGGGTTTTTCACTGCCGGTCCCTGCTGCCCCATCCCCTTTTCTCTGAGGGCGGCTGCAATGAACTTTCCGACCATTTGGTTGCCTCGCGGAGAGTAGTGTGCCCGCACGATCTGTTGCACTTCGACGTCGGTCGGGAAGGCATCGAGTAGATCGATGTAGGGAAGGTTCCTTTCCCGGAGAAACGATACCAATCGCTCATAGCGGCGGGACTCGCCGCGACGGGAACGACGGAGATCATCCGCCTGTGGAAAGATCAGAATGATCGGTTCTGCTGGCTGTTCGCGCACGACTTTCACGAACTCATTCAAGAGATGCGTAGTCAGGAGAAATGCCTCAGATTCGGGGTTATAGGAACCATCGCGAAGAAGTACCGGAGAAGATTCAGTCAGTCGATAATAGACGACCTTGAGAGCCCGAAGGGTCGCGAAGAAATCAAGCTGCGACGCCTTGGCCCGGTGACCGAAGAAATAGTCATTTTGTCCGATCACCGAGAGCGTTGACGCTGGATTCTTTAGAAGTCGGTCATAGTCGGAGAGATCGGGCAAGGGGTTCGGCAAGAGTAGCAACCCGTCGTCCTCGGACACGAACCTTGGTTTCGTCAGGGGAAGTTCTGTTGGAGGCAGATAGAACGGGCGATAGACGTTGACATGGCGAAAGATATCGTCCGTCATGTACCCGATCAGGACGATCTGAGGATAGAACTCGTGCCAGCGGGTCCGGTAACGCAGAAGAGCCTGGTCCAAGCCGTATCCCGGAACCCCGAAGTTCAGGACCTCGACAGAGTCAAGGGCGTCTTCCAGCGCAAACTGCCACGTCTCGCGGCCGCTCACCGAATCCCCGTGAGTGAAGGAGTCGCCGAAACTGGCCAGTCGGATTTTACCCTCGGGCCTGGCCGCGTAGTCTCGCTCTGCCCGCAAGCCTTGGGAATTGGAGCGGTACCGATCGGCGGACGCACCGGGCCGAATCGTCCAGCCCAACGCCTTGCTGTGCACCAGGTAGCGCGGCTCTCCGGCGACAAGTGAGACGATCAGATCGCGATGCCTTTCTGAGAGGGCACGCGTTTCCAGGGGATCGTAGCGACCGCCGTTGATGGACTCTCGCAGCCACAGGCCGGCGTGCGATACACCCTCTAGAATCAAGGTAACCGCCAGCGCCGTGAAGGCAGCAATCGTCACTTTTCGGGATCGATGGTTCATAGAATCCTCGGAGGCGCTGCGGCCTTTGACAACATGTTAGCCTGTTCCAGTTCCAGCTGCGGTTTCCTGATTTGGGCATGGCATCGGAGTAGCTGACATTGTGACCCGACCGGTTGTCTCCAAGTTTCTCGCTTTTTTTCTTTTCATGCTTCAGGCCGGCCCGGCTCAGTCCACGCAGGACCGGCCGGCGGTGGCATCTGAAAGGGCGCCTCGCCTTTCTCCGATGGCCGATTCCGAGGTCCACTTTGACACAGTGTCGGAGGAGAAGGCCTGGGCCCAGGTCACGGACTCGACACACGTTCGCCGCGTGCTTCTGGCGAAGAAGTTCCTGGACTCCCACCCGACCAGCCCGGCTGCCGGGCAAGCTCACTACATGATCGCGACAGATTCCTATCGCCAGCAGCGATTCGACGAGTTCATCGTTCATGCCGAGGCTGCGCTCAATCTGATAGCCGTTACGCGTCTGCACCAGAAAGTGAGACGGCTCCAACTGCAGGCCCAACTGGCGTTCTACTATGCGGAAAGCGGGCGGCCGGAACAGGGGTCGTTGCACGGCCGAGGGCTCCTCGAATCTCTCACTGCGGGTCCGACCCCACCCAACCTTTCAGAGAGTCAATGGGCGGAACTTCGGCGGCGGCTCGAAGGAGCCGCCTATTACGCGATCGGACGTTCGCAACTCGGACAGGCGGCTGTGCCGGGATCCGAGGTGCGGAAGGCGAGTCTCGCGGCGGCCGTCGCCAATCTGGAGAGGGCACTGGAACGATCTCCGATGGACACCTATGCTGCGATCCGCCTCGGAGACGCGCTTCGAATCCAGGGACGTCTGGACGATGCTGCCCGCGCTTTCGGCCAGGGCGCTCTCTCGGGCGGCCCGGCGGCGTCTGTGGCGCGGCGAATCCTGGAAGGTCTCGAAACCCCGGCATTCCGAGACAACCCCGAGATCGATGCGTTTCTGCAGCAGCAGTTGGAAAGGCTGGAGAGCCGGCTCCAGGAGAGCCCGAGATCCGTTTTCGCATTCCCCGACGGAGTGCCGCACCCGATCTTCTGGTGGGATGATGTGCCGGACGGTACCAGAAATTCGAGTCGGAACCCGCCCTTCAGCAATGCTCTCAGGCGTGATTATGTTGGGGCTGACGAATGCCGGTCGTGCCACCCATCCAACTATCGAGCCTGGTCGCAACACCCTCACCGCTGGATGAATGCATTGGCGACCGAAGAGACGGTCAAAGGAGACTTTTCGAAAGGGCAGGCGATCGAGTTCATGGGTGGGAAGGCGGAATTCCGCCGAAGCGGCGGGGAGTTCCAGATGCGATTGAGGCGGGGATCCACGAAGAGGACCTACGTCATCCGTCGAACGCTCGGGTCGAGGTTTTTTCAGTATTACATCGGGCAGCAGACTGAGGGTCCGGAAAGTCGTGATCACCCTGTCTGGAGCGAAGACCATGTGCTCCCCTTCGGATACTGGATCGATGAGGGGGAGTGGGTGCCGGTCGTGCACATCGACCAGGAACTCCCCGACTCGCTCAGGGACGATCCTTTCGCGAGCGCTTCCTCGGTTCACTATGACCGTTCCTGCTCGGCGTGCCACACGACATGGCCTGTCGGCGACTGGATGCTGCGCAGCGACGGGCGCCTTCGGCTCGCCGGTTTCAGTCCACGCGAGGTCTCTCTCGAGATGTCGTCCTATCTCGCCGGTCAGCATCCGGAGATCCTGGACCCGAGTCGTTCGAGGAGTACAGTCGCGACGACAGAACTCGATGATCTGCTGCTCCAGATGGACTACCTCCGAGCCACCGAGAAGACCGTGAACCTCGGTATCAGTTGCGAAGCCTGCCACAACGGTGGGCGCGCACATGTTGAGTCCAGTACCCGGGACACGGCCGAAAAACTGCCGCTTTTCTTTCCGGCTGGAGAGCATCTTTTTGTGAAAGGAGAAGACGTCGATTCCACCTGGGGCCGGACCTCTCAGAATCTGAACTGGACCTGCGCCCGCTGCCACTCTGGCGGGCGGCCTCGGTTCGCGGGCGGTATGGACACCTGGAATTCGACCGAATACTCGGACGCGGTTCGAGGATCCTGCTACGATCCGGTGAGGGCCGAGATGGCGTCTATGGAACAGCTCACATGTGTCCGCTGCCACAATCCTCATTACGCGACCGGCTCCAGGTGGACGAAGAGCCCGGACGAAGACGACGAGAAGTGCCTCGAGTGCCACAGCGGTCTGCGGGCCTCGCCCGAACTCCAGGCTCACACCCACCATCGCGTCGGAACCCCCGGTTCGCGTTGCATGAACTGCCATATGCCGCGGATCAACGAGGGCTTGCAGGATGTCGTCCGAACTCACCAGATCTTCAGCCCGACCGAGGCTCGTATGATCGAAGCGAATCAGCCCAATGCATGCAATCTCTGCCATCTGGACAAGCCGATCGGCTGGACACTCCGCTATCTCTCCGAATGGTATGGTCGGACCTACTCCGCCGAAAGCCTCTCGAATTATTCCGGACGCGATGTGCCGGTGGGCCTGGGCTGGCTCGAAAGTTCGCACCAGCCGACGCGTCTCGTTGCGGCCGCAGCGTTGACGCGCTCCCGGTCGGGATGGGCGTTGCCGCAACTGAGCGAGACCCTCGATGATCCCTTCCTCATCAATCGACAGTTCGCTCAAAGAGGCCTGGAACGAATGCTCGGTATCGATCTCGGCGAGAAGTTCGGATATCGTTTCTACATGACAGATCAGGAGCGAAGGGTCGTTCTTGAGAGAATACGCCGCGAGCTGCCCGCTTTGGTTCCGGCCGACCAGATGAAGCGTCAATAGAAAGCGGCGGGCTCCACCAGTTGTGGAGATGAAGATGCCTCGATTCGACAGCACATTCGGAAAGACCCTGGGCGAGAGAGTCCGAGGAGATGTCTCCGTCGATCCTGTGACGATGGGCATCTACTCGACGGATGCCAGCAACTATCAGATGACCCCGGTTGCCGTCGTGTTGCCCCGCGACGACGCCGACGTTCTCGCCGCAATTGAGACGGCGGGTGAGTTCGGCGTGTCGATCCTTCCGCGTGGCGGTGGAACAAGCCTCGCTGGGCAGACCGTAGGCGCTTCCATGATTCTCGACTTCTCCAAGTACATGAATCAGGTCCTCGAATTGAATGTCGAGCAAGGCTGGGCCCGCGTGCAGCCGGGGCTCGTCCGCGATGAGTTCAATGCGGTCGTCGCCCCGTATGGTCTGCAGTTCGCACCCGATCCAGCCACCGCTGATCGCGCCAATATCGGAGGCATGATCGGGAACAATTCGTCCGGAACGAAGAGCATTCTGTTCGGCAAGACGATCGATCACGTGCTCGCCACCCGAGTCCTGCTCGCGGATGGTAATGAACTGAGCTTCTCCGGCCTGACGTCCGAAGAGTACGCAGATCGAGCGTCGCGAGGCGATCGCGAAGGCGAGATCCTGGCGGGGTTTCGAGCTATCGTCGATGCTCACCGGGAAGAGATTGCTCGACGCTTCCCCAAAGTGATGCGACGGGTCGGAGGCTACAACCTCGACGAGTTCATCGGGACCGACCGGTGGAACCTGTCCAGGCTCATGGTCGGGAGCGAAGGTACATTGGCGACCCTGCTCGAAGCTCGCATCAATCTGGAACCGCTGCCGAAGGCCACGCTGACCTGCGTGGTGCACTTCGAGTCGTTGTCCGAAGCGATGAGATCCGTCGGACCGATCGTCGCCTTCGCACCGGCGGCTGTCGAAGTCCTCGACAATACTGTGCTTCGCATGGCCCGCGAGAATCTCACGATCGCTCCTCTGTGCGATTTCTTCGAAGGGCGGCCGGAGTCTGTCCTGATCGTCGAATTCTATGGCGACACGACGGAGGAACTGGCGGCCCGGGCGATCGAGATGGGGCATGACCTGAAGGCAAAGGGGCTCGGCTATGCCTATCCGATCCAACGGAGCCAGGATGCTCAGCAGCGCGTCTGGACCGTCCGCAAGAATGGCCTCGGTCTCATGCTGGGAATCAAGGGGCATCGAAAGCCGATCCCGTTCATCGAGGACGCCTGCGTGCCGCTGCCGGTTCTGCCGGAGTACATCGATCAGGTCCTGGCGATCTGCAAGGAACTCGATGTCGACGTTGCGCTTTACGCTCATGCCAGCGTGGGCGTCATTCACGTCCGACCCATCCTCGACCTTCGCCTCCAGGAGGACATCGACAGGATGAAAGAGATTGCGGACCGCACCTTCGAGCTGGTCGTGCGCTACGAAGGGTCCTGGAGCGGCGAGCATGGTGACGGGCTCGTTCGCAGCCCGTACATGCGGCGCTTTTTCGGAGACGAGATCTACGAAGCGTTCGTGCAGGTGAAGGCCCTTTTCGATCCCAGCGGCCTCATGAACCCCGGGAAGATCCTCGAGACTCCGCCGATGGATCAGGGCTTGAGATACGGGACGTCGTATCGAACCGGGGAGCTGGACACGACATACCAATACCGAAAAGACGGAGACTTCGCGGCGGCCGTGGAGATGTGCACAGGTGTCGGAGCCTGCCGGAAGATTCTCGGCGGCACAATGTGTCCCAGCTATATGGCCACTCGGGACGAAGAGCACTCCACGCGAGGCCGGGCCAATGCTTTGCGGCTCGCCATGACGGGCCAACTGGGAGACGATGATCTCGCCAGTGCGCGGGTCCAGGAGACCCTGGATCTCTGTCTAGGCTGCAAAGCGTGCAAGGCCGAGTGTCCCAGCAACGTCGATCTGGCGAAGCTGAAAGGCGAAGTCATGCAGATCGCCCGGGATCGCAACGGTACGACCCTGCGTGACCGCTTGATCGGGAAGTCGATGGACGCAGCTCGGTTCTTCTCGGGTGGCCTGGCGCCTCTCATGAACCGGGTCCAGGATAGCGGCCTTTTTCGAGGTGTCCTGCAGCGGATGGCCGGGTTCGATCGACGGCGGAGCCTACCGGAATACTCATCTGAACGCCTGCGGCAGCGGTTCGAACGGCGAGATCCGTTCGAGTCGAAAAAGAAGGTGATCCTGTTCGCGGACTGCTACCTGAACTACTTCGAGCCGAATATTGGAAGTTCCGCTGTCGAGTTGCTGGAATCCTGCGGCTATGAAGTGATCCTCGGAGATTCGGGATGTTGTCAAAGGCCCAGGATCTCTCAGGGACTGCTCCGAGAGGCCAGGGAGGAGGGTGCGAAGACGCTGAAGCGGCTGGACGCGATCGGCGATGGTGAGTTGGAAATCGTCGTCTGCGAGCCCAGTTGCGCCTCGGCGCTCACCGACGATCAACCGGATCTGGCCGTCGACTCCGAGCTGGCGGATCGCGTTTCCAGCCGAGTCCGGATGATCGACGGCTTCCTGGATGCGGTCGCCGGGGAGACTGACTTCAGGTTGACTTCTGAGCACAAGGGAGTGCTGATCCACGGGCACTGCCATCAGAAAGCGCTCTACGGGACTTCGTCGATGAAGAGCCTGCTGGCCAGGGTTCCAGGTCTCGAGGTGACCGAAGTTGACTCGGGATGCTGCGGCATGGCGGGATCATTCGGATACGAAAGAGAACATTACGACCTCTCCCGCACGATCGGAGACCGAATCCTCTTTCCAGCTGTCCGGGAAATTGACTCCGACACCCGACTTCTGGCCTGCGGCTTCAGTTGCCGACACCAGATCGAGCACTTCACCGGAGTGAAGGCCGCACACTTCGTCGAACTCCTGCGCCGCGACAGTTCCGGTTGACAACGTCTGCTTCGCGGGAGTCATGTATGGGAAGAAACTGAATCCACACCAGGCTTATGAGGATCGTATGAGGCAGATCGGGACCATTGTCACGATTCTGGTCTTTGTGAGTATTGCGGCGACTCTGTTTATCGCGCTGGCGGTGGTCCTGAGCGCCCTGGATCTGCGTCATCTCCAACCCATCGCCCAGAGTTTGTATTTTCAGTTGCTGGCTGTGATCTGCTTCCAGGCTGACCGAACAGACACCATCAATTTCGAAGTCTACAGAGCGGATCCGCTGGTCAACCACGCTCCATGAAAGTTGAAAGGAGCCCGAATTGACCCCGGGCACTTCTCGGGACAGTGCAGAGGTGTCGAGGGTGACCTGGCGCTCCAGATCCGGCCCCGGGGCACCCAGCGAGGTGGTGCTCGTGATCGCCCCCTGTGCAGCCGGCCTTCCTGTCCGTTCGCGCAACACCACTGGTGGGTCTTCCCGGACTAAGGTAGTGTGGAGGAGATATCGCGAGTCGTCTCTTGAGCTTCGAGAGCCGTAGTTCGAGCTACGGGGCGCATCGCTTCCAGAAAAACAAACGCGGTTCTCGCGAATAGCTCGCTCGCTGGGCCGTATCAAACCACGAATAAATGATGACGCAATCGCATTCTCTGATTTGTGAGCAACTGCTCAAGACATTCAATGGGAAAACCGCCGTGGACGCTCTGGACCTGGCGGTACCGAGCGGGTCTGTCTTTGGGCTTCTCGGACCCAATGGATCCGGAAAGACGACCACCCTCCGAATGTGTCTGGGCATCTACCACCCCGACGCCGGTGCCATCGATCTTCTCGGATCGTCCGATCCACTGTCCGTAAGACACAGAGTCGGGTACCTCCCAGAAGAGCGGGGACTTTACGCAAAGATGAAGGTCCAGGAGCAGTTGGCGTTTCTCGGATCCGTTCGTGGTCTCAGCATCTCCGAGTCCAACAAACGGGCCCGAGGATGGCTGGACCGTCTCGGCCTTGGAGATCGTCGCCAATCGTTGACCCGCGATCTTTCAAAGGGAATGCAGCAGAAGGTGCAGTTCGCTTCGGCTGTGATCCATGAGCCGGATCTCATTGTCCTCGATGAACCTTTTACGGGTCTGGATCCCTTGAACACCCGTTTGTTGAAGGAACTGATACTCGAGCAGAAAAAGCGGGGCACCACGATCATTCTCTCCACTCACCGAATGGAGCAGGTTGAAGCGATGTGCGAGTCGATATGCCTGATCTCTGAAGGCCGTCCTGTGTTGGGTGGAGTCCTGGCCGACATCAAAGCAAGCTACGGAAAGAACTCGATCGCTCTGGAGTACTCGGGCCGCCCCGACTCCCTCGATGGTCTACCCGGTGTTCGCGAAATACGGGATTCTGGTCGGGAGGCCAAGCTGCAGATGGAGGTCGGTGCGGAACCTCAGGAAGTTCTTCGAAATCTGCTCGATCGCGTTCAGGTTCGGTCCTTCCGCCTCGAGGAACCACACATTGAGGACATCTACCTGCAGAAGGTCGGCGCACCGGCACATGTGGAAGACAGAACGGAGGAATCCTGATGACGCTTGTGCAGGTTTACAAAGTCGCCCGGCGTGAATACATCGCAAGAGTGCGGAATAAAGCCTTTATTTTCATGACGATTCTCGTGCCGGCCTTTCTCGGAATCTACATCTTCGTCCTGCCATTACTTCTCTCCGGAACCGGAACGGAGCAATTGGATATCGCGGTTGTCGATGCGAAGACAGGATTGGCCGAGGAGCTTTCGGAACGGCTGGCAGCCATCACAGAGCCGCGGATCAATATCGTGGAAACAGTCGAGGTGGAGAACGATTCCGAAGAGGAGCGCCGTCGGTTCAACGATGAGATCCTCTCCGAGGAATTGGACGGTTATCTCCTGCTTGTCCCCGACGAAGACATCATCGCCCGCGGCCGCTACTTTTCGAAGGAGACCGGCAACATCGTCGTCCTGAGACGGCTCGAGAGTACAGTTCACGCAACCATCCTCGAAGAACTGCTCGCTGGATCCGGTGTCGATGTGGATCGAGTGAGAAAACTCCAGAGATCCGATCTCGGCGCTTTCAAGGTTTCGCAGGAGGGAGAGGAAGAAGGTGGCTTCGAGCTGGCTTTCTTCAGCACCCTGGCCTTTGCGATGCTCCTCTATATGGCAGTGCTGATCAATGGTCAGGGGATGGCGATGGCGATCGTCGAGGAGAAGTCGTCCCGACTGATCGAAGTGATTCTCGGGGCGGTCACGGCGACCGAGTTCATGGCCGGGAAAATCATCGGGGTCCTTGGGTCCGGTTTGACCCAGTTGGCCATCTGGATCGGCGTGACGCTCATGGCGATGCTGTTCGCTCTTCCTGCTCTGTCGATCGGAGCCGCCTCGACAGGCATGGATCTCACCCGGGTCCTCAATCTCAACCTGCTCTTCTATTTCGCGATCTTCTTTGCCCTGGGCTACCTCCTCTACTCGACGCTGTTCGCCATCGTGGCCGCGACCTGCAACAGCACGGAGGAACTGGGTCACGTCCTGTTCCCCGCGATGCTCCCGATGATCGTGGCCCTGATGGCCACGTTCTACGTGGTCCCGAATCCGAGCACGACGGTGACTCGAGTCCTCAGCCTGATTCCTCTCTTCACGCCTCTGGTGATGCTCGCCCGAGTGAACGTTCTCATGCCGCCTCTCTGGGAAGTCTGGCTTGGAATCTTTCTTCTGCTCGCATTCGGGTTACTGATGGCCTGGGTCGCGGCGAAGGTTTTTCGATTCGCGCTTCTCCTGACCGGAAAACGACCTTCCATTCCTGAAATCGTAAAACTGATTCGAGCTTCGTGACCTTCTTGCGTCAAAGGCGGCTCAGCGAAACGGACCAACTCATATTATGAAGACCGTAACCTACTATCACTCTGCTCTCTGACTGCGGTGTCGCATGGCAGGTCGGGCACTTGCACAAAGCCTGGTTGATTTCCCTGATATTGAAATCGACAAGGTTGAATTCCTCTCCAATCGCTCTTCCGCACGCGAAGCTGGCGTTCAGGCCGTCCCCGCTTTGGTTTTCGGCAAAAGAAAGCTTGCAGGCATATTCTTGACTCAGGGGAAGATTCGCAGCTTTCTCGAGTCTCTTTGAACCAAGGCCTCGCGTCTGAATCATAAGACTGTAACCCCGTAGGAATTCGCGTGAGGGGGGCCTCAGTCGGCTCCTGGAATCCGGCACAAGCACCGGTGGCTGCCGTCATCCGTGGAGTGCCTGCCGATTCAGAGGCTGGTAGCCTCGGAGTCCCGAGCAGAGATAAAAGGACGTTGAGAAACAGGCCCTCGGCAGATGCTTCGAGGCCTATGCCATCGATGTCTCACAGCTCCTGGACGTCGAGGGAATCGATCGAGGCAGGTCGGGTCGACAACCGAACCTGGGGTCCCTTCGAGTCCCCGGTCAGCCCCTCCTCGCACGCAGTGAAGTCGAGTTGAGTCAAGGTTCCTACCGTCTGGTTCTGGTGGTTGAAGACCGTCTCCGTGGGACCTTGGGTGCAACTGAGCAGGAGTTCGAGATGCCTTGAGTGGGGAACTCCTCAGCCTGAGTGAGGAGCGCGAGAAAGGGAGAGAAGTGTTTTCTTCTCCCCTGGGCCTGCGGGAAACCTGGAGCACCTTGGCTCTGTACTTTTCCCGGTCGAAACAGAATAGTCTGCTGCACTCAACAAGCACGCGCGGGTCGGACCATCGGTACGATCGCTGGCGAGGTGCCGACCTGCAGGGTGGGAAGGACTTCGAATCCGTGGCGCCTGTAGAGTGAGATGTTCCTGGGATTCGATGACTCCAGGTATGCGGTCGAATGATCTCGGTCACATCGCTCGAGCGCGTATCTCATGAGAGCGCCACCAATGCCCCTTCCCTGATGTGCAGGGTCGACTCCGATCAGCGGCAAGTACCAGTGAGGTTCCGAAGGATGACACTCGGCGGCCTTCTCGAAGACTGCCAGCAGATCTGCCCTTGTCGATGCGGCGATCGTGGACTCGAGGAGCAGACCCATCGCCTCCTCATCAGGATGCTCTCCCGGAGGCATCCAGAGAGCCACGCCCGCGCCGTCCTCCGTTCGATCGGCTGAACCACATCGAAACGCGGCTCCGGCGAATGCGCGAGAAAAGCTCGGCATGTTCGTCAAATAATCATGCGGATCCGGCCAGCACCAGCGTCCGATCGGATCGGCAGCAAACGCCAGGACGATCGTATCGATGGCCGCGACCTCTTCGGCCTGCGTTGCTGTCGCCTGAACTCGAGTTGTCATGGGTTCCTCCCTTGGGCAAGGGGCTCGGATCGTGCACAGGCGGGTCTCGATGCCGCCGCCGATCCGCGACACTCCGTCTTCTACGACCCACAGCCTAGACTGGAATCTCGTGTGTAGCAATCGAACCAAGGTCCGGGAAGACAGTTCAGCGGGAGAGGTATGGCCTCAGACGCCGTGCTGTGGAGAAAGAACCAGACTCGATCAGGCAAACATCGATCAGGCTGCCGGGCCCCGGAGTCGGATTTGAGAGCTTTCCGTCGCCCGGGGTGGCTACGCTGAGCGAACTTCGGGCGTGGCCCGGGTGGGTTTGCCTTCGGCCACCGCCTGCCATACGATCCTTTCCAATGGCGTCGGTCAGGTTCAACTTGACGAAGGTGCCCGGACCCAGTGTCTCCTGACGGACGGCCGCGGCCCGGACGCTGGAGAGGCAACAATGGCATCAGATCTGGACTTTGTTGAGTTCATCACGGATCAAATCTCTGATGAATGTGAAATCTCATTCAGAAAGATGTTTGGTGAGTATGGGATTTTTTCAAAAGGGAAGATTGTCGCGCTGGTCTGCGACAACCAACTCTTCGTGAAACCAACAGTTGCCGGTAGAGAGTACATCGACGAAGTGATCGAGGCCCCGGCATATCCGGGCGCAAAGCCCTCTTTTCTGATCCGAGAGCAGATCGAGAACGCTGAATGGCTGTCCGGGTTGATTCTTGTCACGGAAAGGGAACTCCCTGAACCCAAGCCAAAAGTGAAGAAGAGTCCTCGACGGAAATCGAAGACGTAGTGGGTCGCGGACCCCGATCGCAGAACCTCAGTCGGCGGATCAATCGCCGATCTGATGGGAATTGCCCGGATCTTCGGAACGTGGGAGCCCAGCCAAACGCCCCTCAGCGTGACGTCCAGGATGGCCAAGATGAGCACCGATGCTGACTTGAATGGCTTCACCGTTGCTTCCGTCTGAGAATGCCAGTGTGCAGCCGTTCTCAAACGGGCGCAGGTCGGTGAGATTCTGCTCAACGATCTGACTGTAAAGAGCTCAGAAAGAAGGAGCTTGGCGTCTTCGCGTCTTTGCGCAACACTCTTTCTTCGGGAACTCAGTCGTTCAGATTCCATCAACAACCAGGCGGAAAGGGTTAATAGAAGGTCGGAGGTGCCGAAATGAAGAAACTGATTTCCCTGTTGTCGG
>CAJHYB010000388.1_pt1 | contig 17414 bp, 16 predicted proteins | sample 9198631 | NCBI WGS metagenome assembly CAJHYB01 (sample SAMEA7708354, study PRJEB35096) | sediment metagenome | biome: marine neritic benthic zone biome [ENVO:01000025]; feature: sediment [ENVO:00002007]; material: shallow marine sediment [ENVO:03000034] sea grass bed [ENVO_01000059] ... | reverse complement strand
GTGACGGCCTCGCTGCAAGCGCGCCGAAGGTTGGGACTGACGGCGACACTCGTCAGAGAAGACGGACGCGAAGACGATGTTTTTGCCCTGATCGGACCCAAGAAAGCAGACGTCCCCTGGAGAGAGCTGGAACATCAGGGATGGATTGCGGCAGCCGCCTGTTCCGAGCAGAGGATCCCGCTGCCCGAGCATCTCCGAATGCCCTATGCTCTGGCGGATTCTCGAAAGAAGTTTCGCCTCGCATCGGAGAATCCACTGAAAGAAGATGTCGTCGCGAGGATCATGCGGGACCACGAAGCCGATCAGATCCTGATCATCGGCACCTACGTGGATCAATTGAAGGGTCTTTCCGAGAGGTTGGGGCTGCCGCTTCTGACAGGGTCGACACCGCAATCGCGTCGCGATGAGCTCTTCCACGAGTTCAAGCGGGGGCGAATCAAGGCACTGGCCGTGTCCAAGGTGGCCAATTTTTCGGTCGATCTGCCCTCCGCCTCGGTGGCTATTCAGATCTCCGGTACGTTCGGGTCGAGGCAGGAAGAGGCCCAACGCCTGGGACGGATCCTGCGGCCGAAGTCGGGACAGAACCAGGCACACTTCTACACGCTCGTCACACGCGACTCAGTCGAGCAGGACTTCGCCCTCAGGAGGCAGCTCTTTCTCTGTGAGCAGGGGTACGAGTATCGAATCTCGGACCTCTCAGAGGAGACCTTGCAGGCAACTTGCTGAAGTTCCACAAGATCGACTGGTTGCGATTCTGCCGAGCTCTGAAGAACTGGGAGCTGCTTCGCCAACCGGCTCGTCAGCTTTTTCTCAGTCTCTCCGGGAATCCACGCTCGATGGATGCGCCCTCTTCGTCGGTCCTTATCGATGAAATCGTCGAGGCGAACCTTCTTATCAGCCGTGAGGAAAGCGGCACGATCATGGTTCCCAAGGAAGTCATCCCATTCTGGCGGACGATGCGTGCCCTGATGACGCTGTCTCACGAAACCGGTCCGGAATTCGGGGACTTTGATCGGCTGGCCCGTGCTCTTCTCTCGCATTCCGACCGAATGGCGCTCTTGCCTGATCATTCACCCAGGGACTTTGACGAAAAGTTGCGGGACACCTGCGCCTCTTCCGATTGGCTGAGTGGATTCCTGGAACTCGAGGATTCCATGCAGTTTGAATCAGACCACAGCCGTTGGGACGAGGCTCCCCACTTCGTCACGCCCGGTTCCCTGCCACAGACCCAGGACCTGGTCAGGCGGCTCCTTGAGTCGGAATCGCCAATTCCGATCAGAGAGTTGTCCGACCACTGCCAACTCGGCCCTCTGTCAGTCATCCTGTCCGCAGGGTTCCGCTATCTGCTCTTCTTTCCTGGAATCGATCTCGAAACCCTGACCCCGTTCGTCTATCTGTGGCCTCAGGCACACGAGCACCTGCGGCGTCCTCGTCCCGTCGCTCCGAGACGAGTCGCGATGGTTCGTGAGTTCAGCAGTCCCTTCCTGGTCGACGACATGACCCGGATCCTGGCGATGACGGGACAAGGATTGCGGGTGAGAGTCGCCGACGGAGCGCTGTTCAGGAAAGATGAGCGACGCATCGCCGCCGACCTGGAACCGATTCCGGACTGGCTTCAGGACCATGTGAGCACCGGGACATCAGGGCGGATCTCGTTCGCAATCGAAGTGATGGAGCAGTGGCATCTGATGAGATTCGAAGAGGGGCGTCAGGGCCAGTTGCACCGTGTCATTTCGACCAGAGGAAGAAAGTGGCTCAGTCAGTCTGCCGGGAAACGACTGAGAGCCACCGCCGACTTTCTGAAGAAGGCGAAACAAAGCCAGCGCGGAGAGATCACCTACTTGCCCTGGCACCTCTCTGTCCACGGCCCTTCGCACCCCCCTCGTTTGGCCAAGGAGCTCCAGACCGCCTTCCTCAGCCTGGAAGACGGTGAGTCGGTTTCCGTCCGGGACTTCGGCCGCTTTCACCGCATGGAGTCGAACCCTCTTCTCGAACTCAAGCGAAGAGGCGAGATCTCATCGATTCAGTTCGGCTGGAGAAGCTTCTGGAAACCGGGCAGCGAACGGTTGGAGCTTCTCTGGCACAACTTTCTGCTCGAGTTCCTCTGCAACCGTCTGTTCCCGATGGGCGGGGCTCGCCTCGGCGTCTCGAGAGATGGCGACCTTTGCTTCGGATTGACCGACGTGGGAAGGTACTTTCTCGAGGCCACAAACGAGTTCGACCCAGGCCGACCGGACGAGAGCCAGGTTCTTGTCCAACCGAATTTCGAGATTACATTTCTCACACCGAATCCTCTGGCCGAGGCTGACATTTCCCGATTCTCCGAGCGCATTGGCAAGAGTCCCGGGATCGTGTTTCGAATCACGCAAGACTCGATAATCGCAGCCGCCGGATCGGGCCTTGACAGCGAGCAGATCATCCGATCCTTGAGCGACGCGAGCACTCAACCGATCCCAGCGAACGTCGCCACGGAGATCGAGAACTGGATTGCCCGTTGTCGAAACGTCAAGCTCCGAGAAGCTGTCGTCATCGAATGTCCGGACGCTGAGACTGCCAGGCGGGCGCTTTCCATTGGACGCAGGAAAGTACAGTTATTGAATGAAACAACAGTCGAGATTGTCGACCCGCGAGCCGCTCCAGGGCTGATCAAGCGCTGGCGCAAGGCTGGGATCTTTCCTGACTGATCGAAGTTCTCCACCAGAGATCCCAGCGATTCGAAGCAGCGAACCTGCTTCTTCAGAATCATTTCCCAATTGCAGGAACCGAAATGCCAGAACCAGAAAATCCACAGCACCTCGGACCGATCCACTCGATTCCGCTCGAGAATATCGATGGCCAGGACCGAACCTTCGCCACCAGTTTCCCCTGGCAGGCCTCGGATCTGCTCAAGGAATCCATCGCGAATTACGGTGTGCTGACACCTCTTTTACTACGAAGCCCCCGGGTTCAGATCGTCCAAGGCTTCAAGCGATTTGAAGTCGCCAGAAAGCTGGGCCTCGACACGATCCCGGCTGTAGTCATCGAATCGGGCCGGTCGGAGGACCTTTTCGAACAGGCTCTGTCCGAGAACCTCGCCTCGCGCTCTTTCTCGGACCTCGAAAAGGCCGAGGTCGTCGCCAAGCTGAAGGAGGTCTTTGGACGCAAAGAGAGATCTCTGATCGACTCTCTACCGGGGCTTGGCGTCAAGGCGGATCGAAGGCATCTCTCGACTCTGATAGCACTCGCCCATGTGCCGGAGCAGGTCAAACGTGCTGTCGACCAAGGGCTCGATGTGGAGACGGCGATCCGGATTTCGAGAATGCCCACACTTCACCAGATGTTCTATTGCGAATTCTTCGGGCGGATCCAGTTGGGTCGGAATAAGCAGCGAGCGTTCTTCGAGCTGTTCGATGAGATCGGATCCCGAGAGGACCTCGATCCTGATGCACTCTGGGATCAGCTGGGCTGCGCCGCCATCGAGAATCGGGAAGGCCTGTCACCGTCGGACAAGTGGCATCAGATCCACCGTTTGTTGCATCGGAATCGATATCCGCGGCTGGCCCAGTCTGAGAACCGTCTCGAGAAGTACCGATCTGAACTCCGGCTACCCAGACAGGTACAATTGATCGTTCCCAGAAACTTCGAGGGCGACAGCGTTACATTGACGATCAGGGCAACGGACCAGAGCGAGCTCGTCGAACTCTCCGGCAAGGTCCAAGATCTAGCGACGAGTCCGCAGATCCGGGGGATTTTCGAACTTTTGTAGATTCGATGAAAATGAGAAGCAGCCGCTACCGCCCTTCAAGGCTCATCATCGAAGATTCGGTCCGTGATCTCCCGATCACTCGGACCGTCCTCCGCCGACTGCCGACAACACCTGTCCAATTCGTGCCTCGGGTCGAGGTTCTGTTGGAAGAGACCCGGCAGCGGAGTCCCGGGATCGCTCAAGGAAAGACGACTCTGCTCCTGTGCCGACACAAAGGCCGGTTCTTCAAGCCGTGCCCGGCAGCCACGACGCCGGAGGGGACGAGCAACGTCTGCTGCAACTACTTCGTCGTCAACTTCGCGAGCAACTGTCACATGGAGTGCAGCTACTGCTACCTTCAGGGACATCTCAACCTGCCCTACATGGTGATCTACGCCAACCACGAGGAACTCCTCGAAGAACTGAGCACCGTGTTCAACGGCCAGCCCGAATCGTCCTTCCGGGTCGGAACCGGAGAACTGGCCGACAGTCTTGCGCTCGATCATCTGACCGGTTACAGCGTCCCACTCGTGAACTTCTTCGCTCGGCAGCGGAACGCGGTTCTGGAGTTCAAGACCAAGTCGGACTGTGTCGAGAACTTCCTCGATCTCGAACATCGTGGCCGCACGGTCGTCTCCTGGTCGATCAACCCGACAACGGTCCAGAAGGAAGAGGAGCACAAGACGGCGAATCTGGACGACCGCCTCCGGGCAGCCTCGCTGTGTGCGGAGGCGGGGTATCCCATCGTGTTCCACTTCGACCCGATCGTGCACTACGAGAACTGGGAGCGAGACTACAGACTTCTCGTCGAGGAGGTTTTCGACAGGATTCCGCCCCGTTCGATCCCCTGGGTTTCACTGGGTGCGCTTCGCATGACCCCTCACCTCAAGCAGATCATGCGGCAGCGATTTCCCCATAGTCGCCTGCCCCTCGGGGAACTCGTGCCGACTGAAGATGGAAAGCTGCGCTATTTCAAGCCGATCCGGCTCGAGATGCTGCAGAAGATGCAGGGGTGGATCGCTGCCGCCTCCCCCGAGACCCGAACCTACACGTGCATGGAAAACGCTCATATCTGGAGCCGGGTCTACGATCGGCCAATTCCAACTGAAGTGGAACTGGGCGACTCACTGCTCCAGTTGTTGTAGCGTCGAGGAACTCCATCGTCCGCTGCTAATCCGCGACGGCGTCGGGCGATCCGTCGGGCGCCTTGACGGGCTCCAGATTCGCACACCCGTGACACGAGTTCCTGGAGGCCGACCGAACGCTCTCGACCCGGGTCACTCTGAACGCCATCAGAGGTGAACGATTTCACCTTCCTCAGCGACACGGAATCCAGCTTCGAGAATCGCTCGCCTGGCTGGGCTGTCGGCTAACACGGCCGGATTCGTGTGGTTGAGGTGGATGAAGCGGATCTTTCCGCGCTGCTCGGACGGCAGATGAGAGAGCAGTTTCATCGTGTGGGTGATCCTCGGATGAGGAAAGCCGGACATATCCCGCCCTCTGACTTCGCCGTCCGCATAGAAGGTCGCGTCCAGGTAGGCGATGTCGACACCACGAATGACATCCTCAAGGCTGTGCCCAGCCTCAGCCCACTCTTCCCAGCTATCTATGTCCGGTATGAAGAGCGCTGTCCGCTGGGGGCCTGAAATTCGAAATCCGACGACCTCCGAATACTCCTGTCGGTGAGGAACCCGAAATGGAGTGACCTTGAGATTCGACGAGATCGACTCGGGTTTCCCGTCTTCGAGGGCTCGGATCTGAATGTTCCCGTATCGAACCAGTTGATCCCACGGACCATTCTGCTCCAGGAAACTCCGCATTCGCGGCATCGCAAAGACCGGGACGTCCCGGGCCCCCAGCGACTCATGCCCGAGAAGCATCAGACCGGTGTAGTGTCCGATATGAGCGTGTGTCAGGAAGATCCCGGCCAGGCCGGGTGACCCTGTGACAGGGAAGACCTCGTCGAATCGGTGGAGTTGGTTCCTGAGGTCCGGCGTGGCCTCGAAAATCCAGCGTTCTGACGACTCCGGATCGACGAGCCCGAGCGAAGTCGCCGCTCTCCGCAGGCCGGGGTTGGTCCAGGCTGGATGGCTCTTGGTTCCAGTCTGCGGAATCCCCCCGTCCTGGGCGACGCCCAGCACGACGAGATAGGGCCCTTGGGCCTGGGCCGAAGCGGTCCCCGACACCGGCAGGAAAAGAACGACCAGAGCGAAGAGCTTGAAGTTCTGAACCATTGAACTTGCGCCCTCAGTCATCGGTCACGGTGTGACATCCCTTCGCTTCTGCGGCTCGGGAAGCTGCTTTCTGGGTAGCTTCTCGTCTCGCATGGCCGTTTGGTAAACGAACGACGCCATGATCACGGCTGCCTGCTTGAGATCGCTCTCAATCGCATGATCGTAGAAATCCATGTTCGTATGATGAGTCCGCGTGTCGTAGTCGATCTCGTCCTGGATGAACTGAAAACCCGGCAAACCGACCGCGTCGAACGCCAGATGATCTGTCCCACCCGTGTTTCGGATCGTGAGAGTCGAGGCGCCGAGATCGTTGAACGGCTTCAGGTAGGCTTCGAATATGGGCCGAACCGCTGCATTCCCCTGGAGATAGACGCCTCGAATCCGCCCGGTTCCGTTATCGAGGTTGAAATACCCCGCGAGCTTTGAATGTGCAGGCTTCAGCTCCATCGTTTCCCGATTCCCGAAGTGCTCGGCCACATATGCCCTCGATCCGAGCAGGCCCTGCTCCTCGCCGCTCCAGAGTGCGACACGAATCGTCCGCCGTGGCGGAACGTCCAGGCTCATGATAATTCGGGCGGCTTCCATCGCAACGGCACAACCGGCTGCGTTGTCGGCGGCTCCCGTGGCTGCATGCCAGGAATCGAGGTGGCCGCCCAACATCACGATTTCATCTTTGAGCGCGGGATCCGAACCCGGGATATCGGCTACGACGTTGTATCCCGACAGGTCTTCTGAATGAACTTCGGTCTGGATCTCGAGCTCCAGCTTCACGGCGACGTCTTTCTCGAGGAATCGCTGTACACGAGCGAAGTGTTCAACAGCGACGACCGCCGAAGGCACTCCGATTTCGTCCTTGCCTCGACCTCCTCCAGAGGAAACGAACAGAGTTCCGTGCTCTCCTCGTCGTCCACCTTCCAGCACGACAGCCACACTCTCATCTTTGAGGAACTTGCCGATCTTGTTACGCAACGCCCTCAGCCTCCGAAACTCGGCCCGCCGCGCGGAAAACCTTCCGCCTGACTGCGTCGGTGCCTCGGCCAGATCCTCCAGCTGCTCTTCACTGAAACGCGTTGCATCGGCTTCGAAATGGGTCTCCGCCTGGCGTGTCAGGGGGATCATGACAATGGCTCCGGCGAGCTTCCCGCGATACTCATCAAAATCACTCTCACTCTCAATCTTGACCAGCATCGGGGTGCCGGAGATCCGGCCTTCGGTTCCCGCCGTCCAAGCCTTCGGATAGGCGATGATGGGCGAGTAGTATGGCTCGACCATGTCGATCGAGAGTTTCTCGAGTGACCAGCCGCTGCCGAACTCACCCCATTTCTCCAATTGGGCGTTCTTCATCCCCCACGATGCCATCTTGTCGCGACTCCATTCCGAGGCACTCTTGAGGCCGGGCGATCCTGTCAGCCTCGGACCATGAAGGTCGGTGAGGTGCCACATCAGGTCCATCACCTCGGAATTGTCGAGTCCTTCAGCGCGGATCTCGGACACCGTCACCAGGTCGACGGGCTCTCCAGCAACCAGAGGCACCGCAACCAGCAGGAGAATAAAAGTCACTTGAACGGGAACGCGTTTCATCAGGATCTCCTTGCTCAGAACTTTCTGATTCATCGTGTCTCGGGGACTTGCGTCCAGCGAACGACGCTGATTATGTCACAATCGCAATCGATGACGGACCCACTAAAAAGAAGCTGAACACCGCTGAATGCAGGGTCTGACAGGTTTTGGGCAGCACGCTACAAGTGTTCTCGCAGTCTGACATAGCCGGACCGGCTGACCGGAAGTTGTTTCCCCGACTCGAGTATGGCTAGACGGCTGTCCTTCGCATAGAGTTCGATCCGGGCCAAACGGCGAATGTTGAGCAGGTAGGACCTGTGAATGCGTACGAACTCGTCCCGATTGAGCCGGGACGCGAGGTCGGTCAGGGTCTGCTGTTTCAGCAGGCATTTTCCGCCACTATAGATCGCCACATAGTCGTCTTGCGCCTCGACGTAGTCGACATTCTCGACCGGAACGACCGAAACGCGGCTACCGTCCTTGACCAGGATTCGCTCCAGCGGTCTTTCAGCCCGCGGTCCGGCCTCGGCAAGCTTCTTGAGGTTCGGCGGCCTCGACCGATCCAGTGCTCGGGCGTGCTCGACGGCTTCGTTGAAACGCTCCTGGCTGAAGGGCTTGAGGAGGTAGTCGGCCGCATGCACTTCGAACGCGCGGAGAGCGTACTCGTCATAGGCGGTCGTGAAGATGACTGCCGGAGGCGATTCGAGCAGAGCCAGTACCTCGAAACCGTCAAGCTTCGGCATCTGGACATCCAGGAAGATCAGATCCGGGGCGAGTTCACCAATCGCCTTGACCGCCTCGAATCCGTTGGCACACTCCGTCACCAGCTCAAGCCCTGGAGACTCCTGAATGAACTCTCTCAGTATCAGGCGAGCGGGCTCCTCGTCATCGACGATGATCGTGCGGGTTCGCTTCTGTTCGCTCTTCTGACTCATTGTCAGCGTCGGGCGCGGGTCGAGCGAAGATGCGCTCCGAAGATGAGGAGAGCGCAGACGCGTCGTCCTTTGCTGAGAACTCTGCCGGGATCGAAATGTGCACCGAGAACTGATCCGTCTCCTCGGACACCCTCATCTGTGAGTCCTGATCGTAAATGCTGGCGAGTCTTTTCTCAACGATTTTCAACCCCAGCCCTGATCCGGACTTCCGCGAAGCCTCAGGGTCGAAGGGATTCTCAACCGAGATTCTCAATCGTCCTTGAGAAGACGAAGCCCGAATGTCGATCGTCCCCCCCTCGAGCAGATGCGCAATGCCATGTTTCACGGCGTTCTCGACGAGCGGCTGCAGCAGCAGTGGAGGGAGGAGGGCATCGTTGGCTCCGTCTTTCGTCTCCACTTGCACCTCGAGAGCCGAGCTTCTGCGAACGCGCTCGATCTCGAGGTAGTCTCGGACAAGGTCGAGTTCCTCCTGGAGAGTGATCCTCTCTCGGGTCCCGAACCGGAGACTCTGGCGCAGAAAACCCGCCAGCAGCAGGCACATTCTTCTCGCGCCGGCGGGGTCAGAGCTGGTCAGCGCGCTCACGGAATTGAGACTGTTGAAGAGGAAATGGGGATTGATCTGGAACTTGAGAGTCTTCAGTTCCGCCTCCTGGGCCAGAAGCTTGAGCTCAAAAGCTCGACGCTCGACAGCGCGGTTCTCGTCGAACGCGGCCGCGAGGTAGTGAGCTGCGACCGCCAGTAGAAACATGAGTATCCCGACGATGAACGTGACGGCCGTGTGATCCTGGAAGCGCTCCTGGAGACCCACGAAATAGGAAGAGCGGGAGAGCAGTCCGGTCCAAAGACGACCGATCAGCAACCAGAACGAACTGGAAAGCAGGGTCGTGGGGATGAGCGTGAGGGAGAGGCGGAGCCAGGAGGTGCCACTGAGGGGAAGCGATCGGCAGATATACCACGAAGAGAGGCAGACAAACGCATAGAGCATCGTCAAGGGGAAGGCGACAATGCCTGCTTCCACCCAGGAGAGACCGCCGCTCGAACCGAGCAGAACGACCTGCAGAGCCGCGAGAGGAGTCCAGGCGGCCAGATAGAGGCCAAGATATCCCTGTCTAGGTGAAAACGGGTGCATGATTCCCGGCCTCGGGCTGGCCCGCTGGATCGACGCGAGGCTGCTGCTTCAGCTGCCGGTGCAACCGCGCCAAGGAAGATCGTTCGTTCGGTGCTGCTCCGCTAGAGACTGGAGGTTCAGGTGATGAGAGTCGAATCTGTCTGCTGCTCGTAGAATACTCAAACAAGAACTTGGCTCTGCGTCTCTGCGCGAAACTCTTCTATGCGCTTACTCTGGGGGTAGTGCACCGCTCGTGCTAGTTCTTCAACTCGATACCCCCCATCATGACCAGTCCTTTGATGATCAGGCGCTTGGGTCGCGACTCCTCCTCACGAGGCGCACGGGTGTTGTCGACGACGCCTCCCATGAGCGGGAAAGCCTGGATGATCACTGTCCAATCCTCGGGCACACGCATCTCGATCCCTCCCCACATCACAAAGACATCGATCACGGCTTCGCCGGAGGCGATCGACGCTCGACTCAAGTCGACCTCACAGCCTCCCATGAAAGCCGTCAGTTCGCCGCCCTTGAAATCGCTGGAGTTGATCGAACGCTTGAACCCCCCCATCACGGCAACGCCTGCCAGACTCGAGTGCCTGTCTTGTCCGTCCGGATCGTCCCGTCGACGTCCTCGGCTCAACGCTTGCCACACCAGGACCGTGCCAACGATCACGATACCAAGAGGCCAGAGATTCTCCGGACTGAAGTCGATAACCTCGAGGTTGTCCAGCGTCCACAGAAAGCCAACCAGCATCAGGGCCGCACTGAGAAGACGCATCGGCCCCGACTGACTCTGTGTGAGTTTCAGGTAGCCAACCACGATCAGGCTGACGGGCCAGAATCTGAAATAGTCCTCGGCATAGATGAAGCCGAAGTTGTCCAAGGTGAGAACCACACCGGCCAGAACGACCAGGACACCGAGGACCAACTGCGGTGTGATCCGAAGCCCTCCTTCAGCTTTGTCCATGACCATTCTCCAGCGACCTCTCCCGGGCAGGATGCGAAACGAGGGACTGCCAGATCAAGACTCCGCCGATTCCGATCAGCAGCAAAGGCCACAAATGGCCTCCGAAAAGGCCCAGGTTGGCCAAAAGAAGCCAAGATCCTATCATCGCCAGCCAGACCCCGCATTTCCGGTCTTCGAACTCCTGACCAGTCAGGAGCTTCCTGGCACCCACCACGATCAGAATGACGGGCCAGTAATCCCACATCGGTCCGACGTCAACGAGGAAAACACTGTCCAGAGCGAAGAAAAGACCGACCCCGATCAGGATGACCCCCCACCAGAGCTCCCGAGAAGACCGACCACCAGAACGTGAAGAAAGTGCGCGCTTGTTCATCATTGTGAGCCTACGCGACAAGAGGCTCGTATCGAAGGCAGAATCGGCCATTGCCCGCTCAGAACCGGTAATTGACGCACGACAGGGGGCGGAGCGGGGGGAGAGGGCCACGCCGAATGTCCGAGCATTTCAAGTGAACTCGACCGCTCTCAAGTCCGGGACCCAAGCCGATGTTTCTCGGGCAAAGGGGCCCTCGGGGACCTCAGAAACAGGGAGCCTGGTTTTCGGGCGAAAGGAATCGAACCAGGCTACGGCTCTCAAAACAGCAAAACCAAAGACTTTCGTCTCCGCGTCTGTGCCCGAAACTCTTCCAGGCGCTTGTTCGGGGATGGTCCAGGGTGAGTCAGGTAACGGAACATTGTCCGAAGGCACTGTTAGAATCTCCGAGCGATGATGCCTCCGACCAGCAGTGTTCACGACGTCCGGACGCTCGTTCTTTCGTTTCATCCGATCATCGTCTTCGAAACGGTCGAAGAAGAGAGGGTTCGGGGCCTGGTCCGAGATGTCGCTCTCGATATCGGACTGCCGTTCTTCGAATGGTCGGTGACACGCGGTCTGGTCCGCGCCCCGGGTTCCTCCATGATCCATGGAACCACGGATCCCCGGGTGATGCTCAAGCATGTGGAAGCCCTCACGGTCGAAGGGATCTTTCTCTTCAAGGACTTCGGCCCCTACCTGCGGGATCCCCAGGTGACTCGACAGTTCCGAGAGCTTATTCAGACGCTTTCGAAGACTCGGTCAACAATAGTCCTCAGCGGAGAACAGCTGGAGTTTCCAGCCGAGATCAGTCACAGAATCGCCTTTTACGACCTGTGCCTCCCCACTCGGGACGAGCTGAAGACCGTCCTGGAAACGGTGATTCGATCTCTACGGACGAATCATCGAATCAAAGTGGAACTGAAACCCGGAGACCTGACCGAGCTTATTCGCGCACTGGGCGGGATGACTCTCAATCAGGCCCGCCAGACGATCGCGTGGACCATTCTCGAGGATGGCAGACTCGACTCCTCGGACATCCAGAAGGTGGTCGGGCGGAAAGCGCAACTGATTCGCGACGAAGGTCTGGTCGAGTTCTTTCCAGTGGAGGACAACGTGTTCGAACTGGGCGGCTTCGACAACATGAAGAAGTGGCTCGAACGGGCCCATCTGGGGTTCAGCGACGCCGCCCAACAACTGAACCTGACTCCACCTCGCGGCATCCTGATCGTCGGGATCCAGGGCTGCGGGAAATCACTGTCCGCGAAAGTTATCTCGCGACAATGGAAGATGCCACTTCTCAAACTCGAGGCGGGACGTTTGTATGGAAAGTACGTCGGAGAATCCGAGCGGAACTTTCGGAAGGCAGTCTCGATGGCTGAATCGATGGCGCCGACCCTGCTGTGGATCGACGAGATCGAAAAGGGCTTCGCGACAGGCCTCGGCGGCGAAAACGATGGCGGCGTGAGTCGCCGGTTGATGGGCGCGTTTTTGACCTGGATGCAGGAGAAAAAGGACGATGTCTTCGTAGTCGCCACAGCCAACGACCTTTCAGCCCTGCCACCTGAGTTCCTGCGAAAAGGCCGCTTTGACGAGACTTTCTTCGTCGATCTCCCTCGCGAGGAGGATCGACGAACTATCTTCAAAATCCATCTCAAGCTTCGAAGGCAGAGTCCGGAGTCGTTCGATCTCGATGCCTTGACCTCAGCCAGCCAAGGGTTCAGCGGGGCCGAGATCGAGCAAGCGGTGATCGCGGCCCTCTATCGATCGCTGCACGAGAAGAAGCTCCTCGAGACAGAGACACTCCTCAAGGAGATCGCTGACACGATTCCACTCTCGGTCTCCCGTCGCGAAGATATCGAGAAGCTCAGAGTGCAGGCCCAACAGCGCTTCGTCAGTGTCCACTGACAAGTGCCGTCGAAATACGGACACGGTCAGGTTCCAGGATATGCGGACGTGTCCGTGCCCGGTGCGGGATCCAGTACCGACAACGGTCAACGCCTCTCAATTCGCATAAGAACGCCGCCCCTGGATCCGGCTGGTCACCTGGCGGAAACGTTTCCGGGCCTGATGCAGCCTCGACATCACGGTACCCAGCGGGATCTCTACCGTGTCCGCGATCTCCAGGTAGCTGTATCCGAGGTAATCCTTCAGGAGAATAATCTCGCGGTGTTTCGGGCCGAGCCGGGAAAGAACGGTCCACACCTCTCGCCGCACGAGTCCCGATTCGGCGCTTTCTCGAGACTGGACGTCCCGGAGCGCGTCTGCCGGAAAACCAGAGTTTCGGAACTTCCGCTTCCGGAGAAGATCGATGCACAGGTTCCGGACGATCGACATCAACCAGGGCCCAAAGGCTCGGTTCAGATCGAAACGGGCCAGATTCTGGTAGGCCTTGATGAAAGCATCCTGTACGACATCCAGTGCATCTTCCCGATTGCGCATATACGAAAGAGCCAGGCCGAAAGCGTTGTCCTGATAGCGCTCGAAAATCCTCCCGTATACCTCGACCTGACCGTTCAGGACTTTCCGAAGGAGAGTCGATTCGAGGAGCTTGGCTTCCGATCGACCCGCGAGACTCTTGAGTCCAGACGTCTTGTCGGTGCGAGACACGGTCCGCTGATTGTTCATCGGTTCTCCTGACCGCCGGTCGGCGACTGTCTTTTTCTGTCTGATTCCTCATTCGACAGAAAGTCTTCGGTCTTCCACTCCTGCGCCCCGCTTCGGAGTCTTTCCAGTAGCTGCCAGTGACGCTCGATTGCCCACTTCCCTCCGTCGGTGAGGGAAACAAACGTCACCGGCTTCTTGCCTATGAAGGTCTTCTCAATCTCTACCAACGACGAATTCTCGAGCTTCGTCAGATGCCCCGATAGGTTCCCCTTTGTCAGCCCGGTCAACCTCTGCAGGAAGAGGAAGTCGGCACTGCTGCAGGAGTGGAGCGCCGTCAGAATCGAGAGGCGAGCCGGTTCGTGGACGACCTTGTCCAGTCCAGCAATCTCGTCAAATGGCGTTTTCATCTTGCTCCACCGGAAGGGGACTCAGGCTTCGGACCAGCAACAGGTGATCGAGGATGCCGACGAGCAGATAGGTCAAGCCGAGAACCAGTTCCCCGATGGGTGCTCCTTTCCCGAATAGATCCCCGGTCGTCAGGAGCCCGATCATCGGCAGAAAGCTGAGCATGAGAAAAAGCAGCGCGAGGACGGCATAGTGACGCCTTTTGACCCTGGACCTGAGGTGGATTCCAGCAAACAACAGAGCGACGAGAAGCCCGATCGTGCTGAAAGGAGGTTGAAACTTTTCATCGATCCAGAGTGCCGCAAAGAATCCCGCACCGAAGAGCAGGATGAGAACAAGATCACGCGCTCGACTGCGCGATCGGCGCTGAACTCGGCCGAACGTCCGCTTGTAATACTCCCCGATCGCGAAAAAGAGACTGAACGCCAGAGCGAGAGCGATAACAAAGGCCAGAGTCGAATCGAGAACCGACGTCAGCGGCTTCGCCAGGAACAGGAGGGCAAAAGGGACCAGTCTCAAACCCTGCAGGTTCGGGTAGTTCTCGGTCACGAAACGAAGCTGCCGGATATCGAGGTTGCCTGTCCCGATCGGTTGGGAGTCGGCCTGTTCTCGGGAGTTCATCTTCAACGAGCATACAAGGCAGACCAGTCTATGTCAATTACTGGTTTGCAGTACAAACCTTGATCAACCTTCCTGTGGGATCGTTCACGCGAGCCGTTGGCGTCAGCCGACGGGTGTGATCGCGCCGAAGAATCAGTCCTGGACTCGGGAACGGCGGAGCGGGATGTAATCGCGCGTGACAAGATCCCAGTAATCCCAGTATGGGCTCGCATCGTCGAGAATCGCGAATCGATCCAGAGACTGCAGAATCGCGGTGGCGAAGTGACCGGGCTCGGCCGTCGGGTGAACACCAAAGTTCCCGAAGTGGCTCCGGATAATGAAACTCTGACTGTCGCGAGGAAGTCCTTTCAGGTTTTCGGCGAACTGACGGAAAGTCCCGTTGCGGAAGAGATAGAACTCGACGTTCGACGCATAGAATACCGACACCGGCAGTTGCCGTTCCTCGAGGTAATCCGCAACGGCCGGGAGCGCCTTCTTGCCTCCGAAGTCACCAACGACCGGGAGAACTCTGTTGAGATCCTGAAGGTCCTTGAGGGCTTGATACCGATCGCTGGTCTCGAGAAAGTGCCGCCGCTCATCGAAAAGGTCGGTCGCGAGGATCAGGTCCTGGAGACTCGGGTAGAAGGATCTCGGACGTCTCCCATGGCTTCGAAAACGTAAATCGAGGTTCCTCTCTGCGAAAGGACGCGTCAACCGCACCAGGGTCGCCTTGTCACGATCTTGAACAAGCTCGGGGAAACGCTTGCGAAGAGACGTCCAGACCGTCGAGAAACGTTCCTCGAACACCGATTCGTCGAAAGGAATCGCTTCGAAGAAAGAAACCAGATCGCGGGCTCCCGAAGTGGCTTGCGGCGCCGACCCTTCGGGCAACGCTTTGGCGAAAAGAGCGGAGAGAAACTCCCACCGGTTGCCGGACATGCGGAACAGCTCCTTCCAGTACAGATGCAGGAGCAAGTTGTCCCGGCGAATGTCGACGATGAAGGCGATTCGGGGTTCGAGCTGGGAAATGTACGTGAGATTCTGGCTCGGACCGACTCCGATATAAGCCCGGTTCTTCGCGCTTGCCGGCGGCAGCACCGAAAGCGCATGCTGGTAGCAGGTCTCGTTGGAAATGAGATTGTCAGTGTCGAAGTAACCCGAATCCTCGCTGAACTCGAGAATGAGTCTTTGAAAATGCTCGTCACTGATCGAGTCGGGCTCTTCCGGCGGAGAGCATCCAGCCAGGCTCACCGCCAGAATGAAGGCGGACATCCAGACGCGGAATCGGCAGTTGGCTTGCTGGAGAATCCTTGAAGCGCTCACGGAATCTCATTATATGACACGGCCCCTTCGGGCTCGGTGACTGGCTTCCGGGCCGGGCCGGGACACAAAAGCCGTGCGTTGTCTATAATGGACGGGTTCCCATTCGATCGGGATGCTGAAAACACTCGCACTGCTCATACTGACTTTTCCGCTGGCCTCCGGTGCTGACACGTCAGCTTCCAAGTCTTCCTCGAACAATCCGGAGTTCACATTCGCCCGTCTCGTCTACAGCGGAAACGGCTGGGGGAGGCAAACCTGGGCGACTGATTATCCCAAAGCCGACTACCAGTTCCTCTATGGACTTCGCAAGATCAGCGATTTCACCTTCGTCGATTCGAGGAACCGGGCCCTCCCTCTCGATGATCCGGAAATCTTTCGGTATCCGTTTCTCTACGCGGTCGAAGTCGGGTACATGGATTTGACCGACGAGGAGGTCCTGCGCCTACGGGAGTACCTCTTGAGAGGCGGCTTCCTGGTTGTCGACGACTTTCACGGAGCCTACGAGTGGAACAACTTCTACCAGCAGATCAAAAGGGTCTTTCCTGAGTACGAACCTCGAGACCTGCCAATAGACCATCCGATTTTTCACTGCTATTACGACATCGACGAACTCCTCCAGATCCCTGGCCTGCGTTACGTCTATACCGGAAGTACTTCCGAGAAGGGCGGCTACATTCCGCGTTACATGGGTATCGAGGACGAAAATGGCCGAGTGATGGTGATGATCAATCACAACGTCGACCTGGGCGACGCCTGGGAATGGGCCGAGAGAGAGGACTATCCGCGAGAGTTCGCCCACCTCGCCTTCAAGCTCGGCATCAATTACATCATCTACGCGATGTCTCACTGAGGAAGCCGATCCTCGTCAGCCTCCTTCAGCCACCTCCGGGAACGGCGGCGCTTCGTTCCATTCGATGCAATCTCTGAGCGCCCAGAGGCCCAGGCAGGGGAGCGCTGTAAAAAGGGTTGCCCTCTCCAGATCCGGGATGTTGTAGCGATCCAGCAACTCTTCGCTGTCGTCATAAGCCCGCTCGACCTCTTCATCCGAGTGGTTACTCTTCAAGAAGAAGGAGCCGGTCGATTCGCGCACGCAGACATCCTTCTCACCGTATCTCAGTGTGATGCCTGTCCCGGAAGTTGACTCGGGATCCCAACTCAAGGAACTTCCCGAGAGCAGGTCCCGCAGGGAAAGTATCGTCAGGGCTGAGAGGAGTCGGTCCCGATCAGTCGACGTCACTCGATACTCCGAGAAGATTGTCTCGGCCATCGTCCTGGCCGTCCTGCACGCCTGCTTGGAAATCATGTTCTCCGCTTGCTGTGGCACGCTCGCTTCTCACTGACGCCGGAGGTCTCGTTCCAGGAATCTGCGAGCCAGTCTGTGGCTGTTTCCCTGGGGAGCGGCTTCCAGGACCGTCTCGTAATGGCTGACCGCCTCTTGGCGGCGATTCTGTGAATCGAGGATCTGCCCGATTCTCAGATGCGACTGGATCCTCACTCTTTCGCGGACTCCATCGCTCTCGACCAGAGAGGTGAACTGCCGCAGCGCCTCATTGAAGAATTCCATTTGCTCGAACTTGACTCCGAGCTTGAATCGGAAACTCT
>CAJHYB010000087.1_pt1 | contig 17432 bp, 16 predicted proteins | sample 9198631 | NCBI WGS metagenome assembly CAJHYB01 (sample SAMEA7708354, study PRJEB35096) | sediment metagenome | biome: marine neritic benthic zone biome [ENVO:01000025]; feature: sediment [ENVO:00002007]; material: shallow marine sediment [ENVO:03000034] sea grass bed [ENVO_01000059] ... | reverse complement strand
GGAGCGATCAGCGTGACCGAGCGAGTCGGCATCATCAATCGGGTTCGGTCACTGGCGGTGGCCGTCGCAACCGAATATGTTCAACCTGCTTCCGACAGTTCTAACGAGAGCCCCGACGAACCGGATCCTCTGACCGCTTTTGGAAACTGAGACCCGGCTTTCCCTGAACCAGAGACCGATGAACCAATTTCTTTTCGAGATCGGGACCGAGGAAATCCCAGCCTGGATGATCGCCGACGCGTCGACCCAAATGGCTCGCGGAGTCGAGGAAGCCCTCCAGGAAGAACAGATCGAGTTCGAGGTTCCGGTCCGCGTCTACAACTCTTCCAGGAGACTTGCTGTTCTCATCGCCGGCCTTCCCGATCGCCAACCCGACCGAAAAGAGGTCGTATCCGGCCCTCCTAAATCGATCGCATTCGATGAACGAGGCGAACCCTCGAGAGCAGCTGAGGGCTTCGCCCGCAAGCTGGGCGTCGGGGTCGAGGATCTGACTTTGATCGAGACAGAAAGAGGAGAGTATCTCTGCCTCGAGAGGAGCCTCCCTGGGCGCCCGGTCCCTGAAATCGTCAGTGAGATTCTTCCGGAACTCATCCGATCGATCTCGTGGGCGAAGAGCATGTACTGGCGAGCCAGCCGCTTTCGCTTTGTGCGCCCGATTCGGTGGCTCGTCGCGCTGTGGAACGATGAGGTTGTCGAGTTCGAATTCGAAGGCGTCGCGAGTGGCCGTCGATCGCAGGGGCATCGTTTCCTGGGGGGTTCGATCGTCGAGCTGTCGTCCGCGGGCGAGTACGTAGAATCGTTGAAGGCGGCCGCGGTCAACGTCGATCCCCGTGACCGGCTCCGAGTCATCGAGAAGGGTCTGGAAGGAATGACGCCGTCCGGGCTTGTTTTTCGCCAGGACCCGGACCTCCTTCAGACCGTCTCCTACCTGAACGAATGTCCGGGTGTCATCCTGGGTACCTTCGATGAGAAGTACCTGGAGCTGCCGTCGGAAGTTCTCATCACGGTGATGCGTTTCCACCAGAAATACTTTGCCATCGAGAACGAAAAGCATCAGATCCAGCCCTTCTTTCTCACTGTTCTGAATACGCCCGAAGATTCCGACGGTCGGATCCGAGAGGGTCACGAGAAGGTCCTCCGGGCGCGACTCGACGATGCGGCCTTTTTCTGGAGTTCCGATCGCAGGATCTCGCTGGAAGAGAGAGTCGCGGGACTTGGACAGGTCCTTTTTCACGAACGGCTCGGGAGCTATGGTGACAAGACGGATCGCTTGAGGAGCCTTTGCCGTCAACTCATCGAAACCGCCGATCAGGGCGTGTTCGAGAGCCTGGACCTGGCTGCCCGGCTTTGCAAGACGGACCTGACGACCGACATGGTCGGAGAACTCCCGGAGCTTCAAGGAGTCATGGGCGGACTCTACGCTCGCGAGGAGGGCCACCCGGCGGACGTCTGGAAGGCGATTTACGAACACTACCAGCCCGTGTCTTTCGAGGACGAGGTGCCCGCTTCTCGACTGGGTCCCCTTTTGTCTCTCGCTGATCGTCTGGACACCATCGCCGGTTGCTTCACCATCGGCATACGGCCCAAGGGTTCCAGCGATCCCCTGGCTTTGAGGCGGCTCGCCCAGGGCACGATCAAGATTCTTCGCGACCTCGGTCCTCGAGACCCTCAGCTCGCTCCGCTGCCCGGATTGATCGATCTCGCTCTGTCCGGCTTCTCTGACAACAGCTCTGGACCAGAGGTGAACGCTGAGATCATGGACTTTCTGGAGCGGCGAGTCCGCTTTGCCCTGGAGCGTGACGGCGTCGCGTACGACATTGTCAACGCCGTCCTGGCTGTTGGGATCGATCACGTTCACCTGGTTTTCGAGAGGATCGCTGCTCTGAGCGCTATCAGAGGTGAGTCCGACTTCTCCGCAATCGCAGCCGCTTCCAAGAGAGTTCGCAACATTCTGACCAAGGAAGAAAACCTTCCGGCAGAGCTCGATACGGCTCTATTCGATCACGAGTCCGAATCGGCGCTGCACGCGGCCTATGAAGCCGCCGCGCCGCGGATCGAAGTTCTGACGAGGACAGGGGACTTCCTGGGCGCTCTCGGCGAGATGGCGGGGCTGCGCCAGGTCGTGGACAGGTTCTTTGACGACGTTCTTGTGATGGCCAAGGATTCCACTGTTCGCGGAAATCGGCTGCGCCTGCTCGACAACCTCTCGCAACTATTCCTGCAGGTTGCGGACATTTCGAAGATCGTACAGCCCGGTTGAGCCGCGCAGAGCAGCTTCGGGCCGTCTTGAGAAGGGAGAATCCCATGGAGAAAGTTGAGATCAATATCGAGCCGACCGAGGGGAAGCTCGGCGTGCTCCTGGTCGGCCTCGGAGCCGTCAGTACAACCTTCATTGCAGGCGTGGAAGCGATCAAGAAAGGGATCGGAAAACCGATCGGGTCCTTGAGCCAGATGGGAACGATCCGCCTGGGGAAGCGAACCGAAGGTCGGGTTCCCCGGATCTCCGACTTTGTGACGTTGGCCGGTCTGGACGACCTCGTTTTCGGAGCGTGGGATGTCTTCGAGGACGACGCCTTCACGGCCGCGCGTCAAGCTGGAGTTCTCGAGAAGGGTCTGCTCGAAGAGATCGAGTCGGAACTGTCGTCCATTCGTCCCATGAAAGCCGTCTTCGATAAACGATATGTCAAGAAACTGGATGGACGGCACTTCAAGCGGAGCGCCGACAAATGGGGCCTGGCTCAGCAATTGATCGAGGAGATCGAAGAGTTCCAGATCGCCAAGGGTGTCAGTCGAAGCGTGATGGTGTGGTGCGGCAGCACCGAAATCTTCCTCAAACCAGAGGACGTGCACGACTCAATCGAGAGCTTCGAGGAAGGTCTCCGCAACAACGATGTGAACATTCCGTCCAGCATGATCTACGCCTACGCAGCGTTGAAACTCGGGATCCCTTTTGCTAACGGCGCTCCGAACCTGACGGTGGATGTTCCGGCGCTCCAGCAACTGGCTGCGGAAAAGAGGGTTCCGATCTGCGGAAAGGACTTCAAGACCGGTCAGACGCTGATGAAGACCATTCTGGCACCGGGACTCAAGGCCAGGTTGATTGGACTCGACGGCTGGTTCTCGACGAACATCCTCGGCAACCGAGACGGCGAGGTGCTCGACGATCCGGCGTCCTTCAAGACCAAGGAAGAGAGCAAGCTTTCGGTACTGGAGCGGATCCTGCAACCTGACCTTTATCCTGACCTCTACGGCGACTTCTACCACAAAGTGAGGATCAACTATTATCCTCCGAGGCGAGACAACAAAGAGGGGTGGGACAACCTCGACATCTTTGGATGGCTGGGATACGACATGCAGATCAAGATCGATTTCCTGTGTCGTGACAGCATCCTGGCCGCCCCGCTCGTTCTCGACCTGGTTCTGTTCCTGGACCTCGCCCAACGGGCCGGTATGCACGGGATTCAGGAGTGGCTCTCCTTCTACTTCAAAAGTCCGATGACGCTTCCGGAACTGTACCCGGAGCATGACATTTTCATTCAGCTCATGAAGCTGAAGAACACGTTGCGGTACCTCAAGGGCGAAGAGCAGATCACCCATCTGGGGCTGGATTATTACGAGTAGACTTTCTTGCCTTTCAACAGGGACCCTTGATCCGGGAGCAGCAATCGGCAGTACGCAGCGCGTTCCTGAAACCGACCCCCGATGACCAGTTACCGATCACCGATTACCGGTCACTGACTACTGATCACTGAACACCGGCAACCGACCGCGACCCCGGCCGGCAGCCGGCTCACGGAACGGCTGTGAAGTGGCCGTGGATACAGAGCCATCGTTCACCTTCTTTGACGAAGATTCTCGTCGATTTCCCTCGGCTCGTGAACCTCTCCCCGCCCGATTCGCCCTCGTCGGTCCAGTAGTAGGTGATCCAGGCGACTCGACCCTTGATCGTGACCTTGGGCTGGTGCATTTCCGTATGCACGCCGCTGGCCCGCTTCAGATAGCGCCCCATCGACGACACTTCGAGATCCTTGCCTTCGGCCAGGTACACATCGTTTTCACCGAAACCGGAGTATTCGGGATGGATGTAGGAAGCGTATCTTCCGGCGTCCCGGTTCTCAACGGCGTCCCACATCGCCACGAGGACGGCTTTGACCGCCGCCTCCTCCTCGGGATCGGTCCCTTGAGCAAACGTGGGCGACAACAGGAGAAAGGCGACTGGAACCGACAGACAAAGCAGGCTGGAGAGAGGCAATCGCATATTCGACTCCACCAATGATTCAGACAGGTTGACTTGCCGAGCGTTGGTGTTCGGACTCCCCCAAAACCTTGGGGGTTCATTCCCGATCGTGATCGAGTATAATATCGCGTTTTTCGTGAAGATCGAGTTTGTTTTAGTAGGCAAGACAAAGGATCGGCGTTTTGCGGAAATCCAGGACGAGTATCTGAAGCGGGTCCGTCATTACTACCCCGCGCGCATTCGAGTGGTGGCGGAACAGAGAAGGACGGACACCCATCAGCAAGCGAGTCTGGATCGGCGCGAAGCGAAGCTGATCGAGGAAAAGTTGAGTTCGGTCGACTACGTCATCGTTCTCGACGAGAGGGGCGAGCAGACGACGAGCCGGGACCTTGCGCGCTTCCTGAGAGAAAGAGAGGAACAGAGCACGGCGAGCGTCGTATTTATCCTCGGTGGGCACCAGGGTCTGTCGCGGGAGATAAGAGATCGAAGCGATCGGGTACTTTCTCTGAGTCGAATGACCCTTCCACACGAGATGGCCCGTGTTGTCCTCCTCGAGCAGGTTTACAGGGCAGCGACGATTCTGCGCGGCGTGCCGTATCACAAGTAGCGGAGACCAATCTCATGAATGCGAAAGACCGGGAACACTTCAAGGGTAAGCTCATTGAGAAGAAGACGGCTCTCTTGAATTCGGTAAAGAAGGCGGAGACCTACGGGCGGGAAGCCGAGACCGAAGAGGAGTCGATGGATCTGGTCGATAAGGCGTCGAGCTCGTATACGAAGGAGTTTATGTTCAGCAAGAGCAACAGTGAGAGAAGGTTTCTGGTCACTGTGAACGAGGCTCTCGATCGTCTCGAACAGGGAGAGTTCGGGGACTGCCTGAACTGCGAAGAACCGATCGGCCGAAAGCGACTCGAGGCACTTCCCTGGGCCCGCCTCTGCATCGACTGCCAGGAGCTGGAGGAGAAGGGGAAGCTCTAAGTCCGCCTTCGCTTCGATCTCGCTGCGCCGTCTCCGAATTCCAGAATACTTCTCGAAGATCTCGCAGATTCACCAACCTGAGACGTTCTTGTATGCATGAGACGTTTCAGAACGGCCGCCGTGAGGTTGGTCAAGGCCATTCTCGCGCCTCAAGCGTGCGTCATTTGCGGCGAATGGGTCCTCGAGGACGATCTGCGACCTCTGTGCCGTCGTTGCTTCGGAGGGTTGCCGGCGTGTTCGCGGCGAACCTGCCACTACTGCGGCATTGAGGTCCCGGGTAACCTGCTCGAAGTCGACAGCGTCTGTTCCCGTTGTCGATCCAGCCCTCCCGAGTTCGATCGCGCCTGCGCATTCGGGGAGTACAGGGGCAGCCTTCGGGATGTCTTGCGCCACTTCAAGTTCGGGGGTTTTCAGCGCCTCGCTTTTCCCTTGGCGGAACTCGCTGAAATCAGCTACAGGCGGAAGGCTCCGGATTTCGAGCCTGACTGCCTGGTCCCTATTCCCCTCCACCCTCGACGTCTCCGGCGGCGAGGATTCGACCAGACAATGCTGATCGGTCGTCGACTGGAGACACTCCTCCGGATCCCTTTGCATCCGGCTCTCTCGCGGATTCGCCGGACTGCTCCACAATTCGGACTGTCAGAGCGGGAAAGGGTGCGCAATCTGAAAGGCGTCTTCGGACTCAAAGCCCCAGATGTCGTGGCGAAGCGGAGGATCATTCTGCTCGACGATGTCCTGACAACCGGAGCCACCGCTTCCGAGGCCTGCAGGGTGCTCCGGTCTGGAAAGGCGGAGCGAATCCTCGTTCTGACGGTCGCACGCGCTGCACGCCGATTCGAAAGCAACAAGCGCCCTCAAAGGAGATGAACCAATGCATATCTTGATGACCGGGCTCCTGGTCCTTCTGCAGTTCCAGAGCGCGGGTGAACTCGAGGACAGGGTCGTCCGCCGACTCGTCCAGCAAGGAATCGTATCGACCTTGAGTCTGGACCGCGACACGATCGTCCGGAGCCAGGAAAAGAATCTCTTCGTGACCTGGGAGTTGCAGGACTCCCAGGGTCGTCCGCTGAACACGGTTCTGAAAGGGGACCGCCCCCTTTTCTGGATCGAGTCCTCGGACGGAAGAAGGCTCTGGACGAGTGAGGGTGAAGAAGCCGACTTGTATGAGAAGGGGACGGGCCTCTACCACTCCTCGAGTTGGATCTTCCGAGCGAGAGTCCCTCTGCAGATTTCAAGTGTGCGTTCGATGGCGCCGGGCATCTACCGCTTCCATGCCAGACTGCGCTTGGCGCCAGGAATTCGCAACTTCCTGGCGTTTCGAGTGAAATAGGAGGAGCGGTATGGAAACCGCCCGCGATCAGAGTCTCTTGGCGGACTTGCTGAAGCTCTTGGCGAGTCGATCGATCCCCTTGGCCATCGAGTCGAACGAGGGCGCCTGGAAAGAACTGACGGTCACGGTACGGCCATTCTCGTCGTTGCTTCTCATGTCGACCAGACGACCCTTCACCTGCAAAGCCAGTGCCTGCATCTCACTGACCAGTTCACGCAACTCGCTCAAGTTCTTTGCCCGGTCCGGCTTCTTCAGCTTGGCGTCTTCGTTGCTGTCGAGGTAGCTGAGGTAATAGTCCTTTCGAATCGCCTTGGCGGCCTCGCGGACTCGCTTGATCCTCGATTTGACTTCGTCGTTGAAACTCCTGCGTGTGACCTCTCCGCGATCATACCGGTCGAGAAGCCCGTTCAGCTCACGGGCTTCCGTCAGCAGCATATCGGTCGCCAGAAAAGACCCTCGCAGAGCCAGCCTGCTGACGGTCGGTGTCAGGATCGAATCCCCGTTTGCAAAGCGATACAGAGCATAGTCGGCATTGAAGCCGTAAAAACCATACTGGTATCCGAGCAAGGACAGGAATGAAGAGCTGAGGTAAAGATCGCGTCCCGAATACCAGCGCCTGTAGTAGGAATTGAAACTGGACAGCGAGTTGAGATAGGCGCGGCAGCGATCGTAGTAACGGTCGTAGTAGTCGTTAGTTGAGTTCCCCGAGTTCGGCGAACCGTACGACGATCCCCCTCGGCTGCCCGAAGTCGAAGTCGTGGTGGTTGGTCGAGTCGGACGACTCGCGGTCGTTCTGGAGATGGTTGAGGAAGGACGGTTGATCGAGCTCGCGGTACTCCTGCTGACCGACTGGCGGGGTGAATCAGGCCGGGGCCGGCCGCTCTGGGCAAAGACTGCCGAGAGGGACAACCCGAAGACGGCGACTGCGATCAAAGGACGGAATGTGTTTCTCATCGGTGTTCCCAGCTCTCCCCGATCCAGTTTACTCCAAGGTCCGTTGCAGGGGAATCCCTGCGAATCACCCTTCTACTTCATTATGATGACGAATAAAGAGCGTGGGTTCAGAATGAGAACATCGGCCGTGAAGGAATGCGGGGCTTTCGCGCCATCCTTGGACACAGTCCCAACAGCGACGCGGCCTATCGTGAGTCAGCAGGTCCGCCTTTAGTCAAGCCAGATTCGGATCTTGCCTTCGTCCCCGTCGATTTCGATCAATTCGCTGGGGCCAAGATCCCGAAGCGTTGCCAACACTTCCTTCAGGCTGATCTCGAGATCTGTGTTGAAATCGTCCAGATCGGCGAGGGTCGTTTCGACCTCGATGCTCGCCAGCCATTCGATCAGAGACAGCGGGACGGCGAATCGCAGAGCCTCGCCGCTTTCACGGTCCTCGATCCTGACGCGGATGTTCTGTGCTTCGCGCGGCCGGGTCTTCTCCGGTGAAGCCACTTCCTGCGAACGTTGCACGACCCGCATGACTGCGGCCAGGTCTTTGTCCTGAAACGTCTCGAACGCCGAAGCGGAGACGGCACAAGGTGAGGTGATCATTACAGCCACGCAGACGTAGAGGGTCACTCGTCTCATCATGGTCCTCCCAGACACTGCTCTCAAGTACGGCGGTGTGTCCAAAAAGGTTCGGTCTTTCTACTCGATCCAGATTCGGAGCAGGCCGTCCTGCGTCTTGACCTCCAGGATGTCTCTCATTCGCATCAACTCCTCGACGAGGTTTTCGGGATCGATCCCTTCTCGGCGGAGTTCACGGCGAGCTTCGTCCGGAATCAGTTGCGAGATAGCCCGAGCCAGCGAGAGCGGCAGGTTCAGCTTCGCCACCTCAACACCTTCTTCGATGACGACGACCCGGATCGACCTGTTCGGGCCTCTGCGCGACGAGCGGACGGCATTCAGGTCAGGATCCTGAGCGAGTTTGGGGTCGCAGCGCAACAGCGCGATGCTGGCCCGGTTGCGAAGCTCCTCATCCTCCTCGCTTCGAAGGATCTCCTTGAGAACGGGCACAGCTTTGCCGCACACTCCCTTGTCGGAGATATAGCTGATCTTGAGAGCCGAGAAGTAGCGCAAGGCCTTGTCACGGCCATCGAGGTAACGCATCGCTCGATCGAGGTACGAGCGGTCGCCATTGAGGTACAACTTGACCGAGAGGTCGATGACCGATAGGCGAGCCGCCTCCAGGCGGGCCCTGTTCAGCCCCTGACTCTCGTCGGCAACCCTCTCGTACTTCGCCAGTGCCTCGACGTTTCGGTCGAGACTGGCGAGAGCCTGAGCTTCATAAAACGCGGCCTCAGCTATCCTGGCGTAGTCGGGATAGTCGCTCTGGAGCCGCCGGGCCGAAGCGAGGGCCTTCTGCCAGTCATTGTCGAAAAGCGCCAGCTTGATCTCCCGAAAGAGAGCGTCTGCCGTCTGGGCATTCAGGTCCGATCCATTCGGCGCTACGACACAGGCGATCGCCAGGCCAATCAGGATGTGCCTCACGAGGAAGCGTCGCATTACGTTGCAGCCTCCGAACGCAGAAGGTTCAGCTTCAAGAGTGTCGAGCGAGACTGGAGCACCTGGCGCCAGAGATCGATCTGCTCGGCGTCGATACAGTTGTCGCTCGAGGCAACATCGAGAATGATCATCTCCAGTTCATTGCAAAGGCGTTGGAGATCCTCGTAGCCGGGTTCGGCGAGTTGGGAATCGAGCAGTCTCTTCTGGAAGACCAGGCCTTGAGCCATCTCTCTCTCCGTCTCGATCGAGACGAGCCCATCGTCACAGTCCTCTGCACTGTCCCAGAGAGAGAAGAGCAGGAACTGGCTGCGGTTGAGATACTGAACGATCCGCTCGTCGGACGATTCTCTCTCCACCGCTGCCAGAAGTGCATCGCGGGCGCTCGGATTCGTTTTTTCCGGCCAGATCTGCCAGAGCCCGAGGAGAGAGAGGAGCAGTGTCGCAGCGATTGCCGCAGCCGGCGTCCAGCCGGATCGCATTTTCCGTCGATTGCCGGGGGAGGGTGACTCGACCGCCTGCAGCACTGGAGCAGTGGCGGAACTGTCCGCAAGCCGAGACATCAATTCGTCCTCGAGGCCAGCGGTTGCAGCGCACTCGATCTCATCGGAATAAGTTCGGAGCGCACGGCGAAGCACATCGTTCTGCCAGAAGGCGGCTGCACAGGACGGACACGTCCTCAGGTGCTCCTGATCGATCTCGCGGATATCGGTCAGCTCGACCGCATAGGAGTCGAGCTTTTCCCGAAGCCGTTCACAGATTTCAGACATGTGCCCCACGCTCCAGATCGGACAACTCTTGCCGCAGCCGGTTGAGGGCCGCATGCAGGGTCGATTTAACACCCCCCAGGCTCAGATTCATAGCCTGGGCGATGTCGTCCAGTTTCATTTCACCCAGCAGACGAAGCTGGACGACCTCCCGCTGACGGGTCGGCAGCTTCTCGATCGCTTCATGAATCCGCAGCGAAATCTCTGCACCGAATACAGCCCTTTCCGGCGTCTGTCGCGCCGGTGCTTCCGAATAACGCAGGGCATCGTCGAGATCCGATGCCGCCGAGTGAACCTTATAGTTCTTCTTGCGCATATGGTCGTGGAAGAGGTTGCGCGCGATTCGAAAGATCCAGGGGCCCAATGGCGCTTCACCACTGTAAAGGGCTGCTTTCTGATGCACTCGCAACAAGACCTCCTGCGTCAGGTCCAACGCGTCTTCCCTGTTCTTGATCCAACCGAGCAGATACTTGAAGATCCTTCTTCCGAACCGCTCGACGAGCACTCCCATCGAGTCGGGATCTCCTGCCTGCAATGCTCGCATCAACTCCAAATCGGTCATCGGGCCCCAACAGTCGGGCGTCGACTCGGCGCAAATCAACAGGCGTCCTGACACTTCGCTGAATCCTCATTGATTCGTCCGCCTCAGTCCAGACTTCCGAATCGTCATTATCGGAAACGCAGACGGGCAGTGAAAGGTTTGGTCCAGTGGAACGATGAAGAAGGTCCAAAGTCGAAAGTCGAAAGTTGAAAGTTGATCGTTCGAACACGAAACGACAGCGAAACCTGCAGGATCCCTCGAACATCAACTCCTGCCCCTGCCCCTGCCCTTGCCCCTGCCCCTGCCCTTGCCCCTGCCCTCCTCCTCCCCTTCCCGCCTGTTCGATTCTGGGACAACTCGTATCACTCCCGAACAGGGCGGAAATGCAACTGAACGACGGACTCTCCGAGATTCGGCGGTTTCTTTGAATGCTATTGATGTGGCATGGTGTTTGCTGAACGTTCAATGAGAGCGATCTCAGCGGAGGAAGAATTATGGTCGACATCCCTCGTGGGCAAGAGCACAAACGCAGAAAGGCGATTTTGAGGGTTGTGTATTCCATCGTCGGCCTGATCCTCATCGCCGGGATTACGTACTATCTCTCCGGTCTCGAACCTGCGGCGCCGACGGTGGAGCGCGCGACGGTCTGGCTCGACAAGGTCGAGCGCGGAGATTTCCGCCGGCAGGTCCGCGGCCCCGGAACTCTGGTTCCCGAACAGGAACTCTATATTCCGGCGATCACTCAGGGTCGAGTGGAACGGATCATCGTCAAGCCCGGTGTCTCGGTCGAGCCCGACACGGTTATCCTGGAACTCAGCAATCCCTCTCTCCAGAGAGACTACACGGACGCCAAGTTGAGATTGGAGGCGGCGAAGGCTCGGTACAGGAACCTCGAAGTTCAACTTCAGAGCCAGCTGCTCACCCAGCAAGCCAGCGCCGCAAATGTCGTCGCGAACTACACTCAAGCGCGACTCGAATCCGATTTGAATCTGGAACTGCAGGCCGAGGGGTTGATCGACGATCTCACGGTCAAGACATCAGATATCCGGGCGCAGAACCTGAAGGTTCTCAACGATCTCGAGCAGCGACGATTGAAGGAGTTCGAGAAGTCGATCATCGCCCAGCTCGAGGCGCAGCGAGCCGATCTGGCCACCTTGGACGCTCTTTTCGAGCTTCGCGCGAGCGAACTGGACGCGCTTCGCGTTCGACCTGGCATCAGGGGGCAGCTCCAGGAGGTCCCTGTCGAAGAGGGACAGCAGGTGATGCCTGGAGCGAATCTGGCGCGCGTCGCACGGCCCGATAAGCTGATGGCTGAACTGCGCATCGCTGAAACACAGGCGAACGAGATCGTGGTGGGGCAGAAGGCGGATATCGATACGCGAAATGGCGTCATACCTGGCCATGTCATCCGCATCGATCCCGGTGCACAGCAGGGAGTCGTGCAGGTCGACGTCGCTTTGGACGGAGAACTTCCACAAGGGGCTCGTCCCCAGCTGAGTGTCGACGGGACTATCGAGATCGAGTTTCTGCAGGACGTCCTGAGCATGGGACGTCCAGCCTATGGACAGGCCAACAGCACGATAGGACTTTTCAAGATTCTGAGTGACGGCACCACGTGTGTCCGCACTCAAGTTCGCCTGGGCCGGAGTTCGGTCAGCAGAATCGAGATAATCTCGGGTTTGCAGCAGGGCGAAGAAGTCATTCTTTCCGATACGTCGACTTACGACAGCTTCGATCGTTTGCGTCTCAGCAATTGACAGGAGGGATCTGAACCGATGAGCGATGAACAGAAGGCCGCCGAGAAGAATCCGGCTTTGATACACCTGGACGGTGTGACCAAGGTTTTTTTGACCGATGAAGTGGAAACCCATGCACTGGCGGGACTCCACATGGATATCGGCGAAGGCGAATACGTGGCTGTGTCGGGTCCCTCGGGTTGCGGAAAATCAACCCTGCTTTCGATCCTGGGGCTGCTGGATACGCCGACCGATGGTGAGTACGTCCTCAACGACCATCCGGTCGCAAACCTGAGTCTCTCTCAACGCGCCAAGATCCGGAACCGGGAGATCGGCTTCATTTTTCAGAATTTCAACCTGATCGGCGATCTCACGGTCTACGAGAATGTCGAACTCCCCCTGACCTACCGGCGAATGCCCGGCGCGGAGCGCAAAGAGCAGGTCCAGTGGGCGTTGGACAGAGTCGGAATGTCTCATCGGATGAAGCATTATCCGTCACAGCTTTCCGGTGGTCAGCAACAGCGCGTCGCTGTGGCTCGGGCTCTGGTCGGGAAGCCTTCGATCCTCCTGGCCGACGAGCCGACCGGAAACCTGGATTCGCGGAACGGTGAAGCGGTGATGGAACTCCTGACCGATCTTCACTCCGACGGAGCGACGATCTGCATGGTGACGCATGATCCCCGCTACGCGAGGCTGGCCGACCGCGAGATCCACCTCTTCGACGGCCAGATCGTAGAAGAGCACGCCGAAGCCAGCTAGAAGAAGGCGCTTCAGGTCGGATCTCGCGACCGGGAGTAGGGGATCAACCGGAGTGCCGCCGGCCGGTGCGAGCTTCCAGGTTCCCTCTCCTCGGGTCGAGTCGAAAGTATGCTTGCGGGAATGCACGGGCCTTGCTGAAGTCTGCCGCGCCTGCGGAAGTCGATCGCTTGCCGACAGCGCGACGGCCGGCGAGCGGCCTCGGTTTTATGCGACGTCAATTGTCGCACTCCTGGTCTTCGCCGGAACGCTCACCAGACTCCTGACCTTGTGAGGTCCCGAGAATGCGTTGCATTGTAAACGACGAGTCCTGGGCGCGGGGCCGTCGCCAGGATGAAGTTAATAGACCACGCCCAACTCCGGTCATCAGGAAGGGGACACCGGTGACCGGTGGATTCGGGACCGGGGCCCTGCAACGGGCATTCGGTCGGGTATCGTGAAGTTGCATCCTTTCGCATCCGTCCTTCCAGAAAGCCTGAAAACGGACGCATCTGGAGTCATCATGAGAAAAATCCTTACTACCGTTCGCGTTTCGCCCATCGTTCTTGGATTCCTGACTTTCCTTGCGGCCCAGGACCCTCCGCAGGAGCCTCCACAGCCGACAGGGTTGGCGGTGACAAAGGAACTCCAAAAGGAAACACTGAAGAATCCCCCGACCTACCGCGAGAAACTGGCGCAGGAAGGGAAAACGGTCCTGGACATGACGATGAAGGAAACGATCAGGCGTGCTCTGATCAACAATCTCGACATCGCGATCCAGAACTACTCTGAGGAGTTCACAGCCGAGAACATACTTCTGACCAAAGGGTTCTACGACCCGGTCTTGAACTTCAGCCTGGGATGGCAGGACTTCACTTCGCCGACAGCCAGTGATCTCGTGGCCGGGGAGAGTGACGAGTTCTCGTGGTTCACACAGTTTGCTCAACAACTCCCCTCAGGCGGCGACTACTCTGTCATCCTCACGAATACGAGAAACTCCAACAACAACTTCTTCAGCACTCTGAATCCCAGCTTCTTTACTCGACTCAGACTGGACTTCAGGCAGCCGCTCTGGAGAGGGTTCAGAGAAACCGAGCCTGAAAGACAACTGCAGCTCTCGAACTTGAGCAAGGAGATCGATCACCTGGACTTCGGGCAGCGCGTGGCCGACGTCATCCGAGGTGTCCAGAACCAGTACTGGGAACTGGTCTTCGCCATCGAGAACTTCGAGACTCAGCGGAAATCGATGGAACTGGCGATTATTCAGCATGCAAACAATCAGAAGAGGGTGAGGATCGGCGTATCGGCTCCGATCGAGATCACATCGTCGCGGGCGGAGGTCGCCGGCCGCGAACAGAACATGATCTCTTCGGAGATCAACATCATCGCTGCAGAGAACGCCCTGAAAAGGATGCTTTCATCCGACCCCAACGGATCAATCTGGAGTCTCAGTCTCATGCCGACCGACCGGCCCACGACGCCGGATGTCGGCTTCGATATGGAGACAGCGGTGCAGACGGGTCTGGCGAGGCGTCCTGAACTGGAGAAGATTCGGGTCGAGCAGAAACAGAACGGCGTGGACGAAGCGTTCTATCGAAAGGAAACCAAGCCGACCGTCAATCTTCGCGCCTTCTTCTCGACGGCCGCCGTCTCGGGAGACAGTCTGCAGGATTCGGATGGCGACGGCATCCCGGATCAGACGATTCCGCTGGGCAACCTCTGGGATTCCTTCCAGGACATTTTCGGTTTTGACTTCAACTCCTGGGGCGTTTTCGCTGACATTCAGATCCCTCTCCGCAACCGCACAAATAAAGCCAACCTGGCTCGCGTCGGGATTGAAGAAAGACGAAACCTGAGTCGAATGAGAGACGAGCAGCAAGCGGTCATCGTCGACGTTCGGAACGCATACGATGGATTGAAGACGAAGAAAAAGGCCCTGGAGGCGGCCAGTCTCGCGCGGCGCCTTGCTGAGGAGCAGCTTCGAGGAGAGAACAAACGCTTTCAGGCGGGCCTCTCCACGAACTTTCAGGTATTGCGTTTTCAGCGCGATCTGACGAGTGCCGCAGGTTCTGAACTTCGAGCGAGGATAGACTACGAGCAGGCCTTGACCTTGCTCCGCACGGCCATGTATACGATCATCGAAGATAACGACTTGACCTTAGCAGCCGAGAACCGGAGGTAGTCTGAAGGCTCGCCCCCGTCGCCCGGATCGGCTTCGAGCCTGGTGATCCGGGAGATCAGCCCAGGGCGGACCCTGCCGAACGCTTCATCTCTATGACGGAGAAGGACCCACCTCGTCCGAGAGTCCTGATCGCGGACGACCAGCAGGATGTCATCGAAGCACTGCGCCTTCTTCTCAAGGGTGAGGGCTTTCGGATCGAATCCGTCAACACTGTCCCGGGAGTCGTCGAAGCCGTCAAGAAGAAGGACTTCGACGTCGCGCTGGTCGACCTCAACTACGCACGGGACACGACTTCGGGCAAAGAGGGGTTGGACCTGCTGAAGCAGATGATGTCGCTTGACGAGGCCCTCCCCGTGATCGTCATGACCGCCTGGGGAAGCGTCGAGATCGCGGTGGAAGCGATGCGGCGCGGTGCGAGAGATTTCATCGAGAAGCCCTGGGACAACGCCCGCCTGCTCAGCATTATCCGCACTCAGATCGAACTCGGTCGAGCTCTCAAGAGAGGCCACCGTCTCGAGGCCGAGAATCGACTCCTGAGAGGGGACGGGAAGAGCGAATTGATCGCCCGATCGCCCGCGATGCAGCCCGTTCTCGAACTCATTGAGCGCGTCGGACCTTCCGATGCGAACGTTCTGATCACCGGCGAGAACGGAACCGGAAAGGGAGTCGTTGCGCGGGCCTTACACGGGGTGTCCCAGCGGTCATCAAAGGGACTCGTCACGGTCAATATGGGAGGTCTGTCCGAAGGTGTTTTCGAGAGTGAACTTTTCGGACATGTGAGAGGGGCTTACACCGACGCGAAGACCGACCGTGTCGGCCGCTTCGAGCTCGCCGACAGCGGGACCCTCTTTCTCGATGAGATCGCGAACATCCCGATGTCACAGCAGGCGAAGCTCTTGCGAGTTCTCGAGACCGGTGAGTTCGAAAGGGTCGGATCCTCGAAGACCAGCCAGGTCGACGTGCGCGTGATCTCCGCTACGAATTCCGATCTGGACTCCGAAGTGCAGGAGGGACGCTTTCGCCAGGACCTCCTTTTCAGGCTGAACACGGTGGAGATACACCTGCCGCCCTTGAGGGATCGAGGAGAAGACATCTCTCTTCTGGCCAGGCACTTTCTCGGACTCCGTGCGCGCCATTACAGAAAACGAATCGAAGGTTTTGACCGTGAAGCTCTGAGAGCGATGATGCTCTACTCCTGGCCCGGCAACATTCGAGAACTCGATCATGTCGTCGAGCGTTCCGTTCTGATGGCGAGGGGCGACACGATCGAACCCGAAGACCTGGGACTGCGCGAGGGCCGGGATTCCGTTGTTCGACTGGAAGATATGAAGCTTGAAGAAGCGGAGAAGCACCTCATCGACAAAGCGCTCTCTCGCCACGGTGGGAACGTCAGCCAGGCGGCCCGATCTCTCGGCCTGAGCCGAAGTGCCCTCTACAGGCGTCTGGAAAGGTTCCGCACTTGAGCGATCTGCAGATCGACCGACGAGACTCACCAAGATCGAGATCGCAGAAGACGTCAGCCCAGGACCGCGGTGATCGGCTCAAACATGAAGACCGTATTGCCGCTCTTGCGCTTCTCGCCGGACTTCCCGCAGTCATCATTTCTTTGTCGTTGATCTGGTCCAGCGATTTCACTCCAAAGGTCCAGTGGACGCTCTCTGTACTCATTCTGGGATTCTGGATCGGATTCATTTCGGCGTTGCGGTCACGTGTCGTTTTTCCTCTCCAGACGATATCGAGCATGCTGGCGGCGTTGAGGGAGGGCGACTACTCGATCCGAATCCGTCCCGGGCGACGGGACGATTCCGTGGGTGAGATCGCGCTCGAAATCAACGTTCTAGGCGAGACCCTCAAACAACAGCGCCTCGAGATGGTCGATGCCATCAATCTGCTGGGCGCAGTGATTTCGGAAATCGACATCGCCGTCTTCGCTCTCGACAACGAGCTCGAGCTGCGCCTGGTGAATCCCGCCGGTGAGCGACTCATGGCGCAGGAGGCTGATCGCATCGTCGGGCGAAGTGCAGAGCAACTCGGGCTGAGTCACTGTCTCGAAGGAGAAGCGGTGCGCACTCTGACCCACACCTTTCCCGGAGGTCCGGGGCGCTGGGGGATGAAGAGATCTTCCTTCAGAGAGGGAGGGCTTCCTCACACTCTCATCGTCATCTCGGATCTCAGTCAGGCTCTCCGGGAGGAGGAGCGTCAAGCGTGGCAGCGACTCGTGCGCGTCCTGGGCCACGAGCTGAATAATTCACTCACGCCAATCAAATCGATGTCGGGAAGCCTGACGAGTCTCCTCCGCCTGGACCCCCTTCCCGAGGACTGGCGCGACGATGTGGATAAAGGCCTTTCGGTGATCAATTCGAGGGCAGACTCTCTCGTTCGCTTCATGAGTTCCTACTCGCGGCTGGCTCGACTTCCACAGCCGGAAAT